>Ga0182793_1001353_pt1 | contig 15413 bp, 9 predicted proteins | sample Passage237A_FD_130498 | JGI IMG/M metagenome (GOLD analysis project Ga0182793, IMG submission 130498) | Cellulose adapted compost microbial communities from Newby Island Compost Facility, Milpitas, CA, USA - Passage2 37A (version 2) (version 2) ... | reverse complement strand
GGTTGCGCGCAATCGCGACCTTCTCGCCCAACAGACTGGCGTACAGCAGTGGCCATGGCTGCAGCAGGTGCACGGCGTCGCCGTGCAACGTATCTCGGGGAAATTGCACCAGGGAGTCTGCGCTGATGCCGTCTACACGTCTCAGCCCGGAGTCGCTTGCGCAGTACTTACGGCAGACTGTCTTCCCATCCTGCTATGCGACGCTGCCGGTACTCAAGTCGCAGCCGCCCACGCGGGCTGGCGCGGGTTAGCGGCAGGCGTTATCCAAAACTCAGTTGCCGAATTCTCCTGCCCATCGGCTGAGCTTATGGCTTATCTCGGTCCCGCAATCGGGCCACACCATTTTGAAGTCGGGGAAGATGTATATCGCGCTTTTGCCGAGTTGTTCGAAAAGGCTGGGGCAGACGTAAACTGGCGGGGGAGTTTCAGCCCATCAGCCAGACCGGGACATTTTTACGCCGATCTCTACGGCTTGGCGCGCTGCGTTTTAATGCAGTTGGGTGTGCAGCAGGTGTTTGGTGGTGATTTTTGCACCTACGCGGATTCCGAGCGGTTTTATTCCTACCGCCGCGATGGCGTGACCGGGCGAATGGTCAGCGCCATCTGGTTGCATTCTTAACCTCTAGCTTGTTGCTTTATTCCTGCGTCTGTTTCTTTAAATAGTCCGCAAGGCGCGATGCCCAGCGTTTGGACAGCATTTTAAAGTCGCGCAGGTTTTCCACCCGGTTGGTAGGTTTCAGATCACCCAAGCCGCCGAAGGCACGGGTTTCACTGTGATCAGAGAGCGCCACCAAGGGCGCGCCGCTGCTGCCATCGCGCAGTTGCAGGTCCAAACGCGCTGCCCCCGAATAATGAACGTAATCCCGAGTATTACCGCGGAATGACAGGTCCGGCGCGGTTATGCGGAAACGGGTGAGGGTGGGTACCACCACCAGAGTGTCTTCCCCCGGTTCTTCCACCAACTGCCAGCCCAACTCCTTACTCAACGTATCTTCCAGCGCCGTGCGCAGGGCGCCGGTGTAGGATTCGCGGATGCGCTCTTCATCGCGCGAGGTCATATCGCGTTTGAATTGGCGCAGCCAGTCTTTATCGAATTCGAGGGTCGGCTGCAGCACTGAGAACGTTTTATAACGCTGCAACTCCAATCCCTGATCCAGGGCAATCTTGCTCGAATCAAAGCCTTTAATGTCTGTCGCAGTCCATTGCACCGCTGGCTCCTGGTCCAGCACTATCATGGGTTTTGGGGTGGCATATACGGCGAGACTCAAACAGGCCAGCAAGCCGCCCAGCAGCGGATAGATATCGCGCCAAACCGATAAATTACGGATTCTCATAAAGCGCCTCGCAAGAATTTAAATCGATAATGAGCGGCGATTATGGGAGCCGCCCGGTTGGATTAGAAAGAGTTGCGCGACAAAGATTCCACATTCCGGCCATATGCGCATGTAAAAAAATGTCGCTTCCAGCCGGTTTGCGCCAGATCAAGTTTTACTGTTATCGATTCTGGTTTGCTTGATTTTGTTCTGTTCCGCCCAAATCTACACAAGCAAATCCAAATCTACCCAAGTAAATATTGTTGCCCACAGGCGGGGTTCTCTCATGCGAATAGATCGTTTCACCAACCAATTGCAGATCGCGCTTTCCGACGCACAGTCCGTCGCGGTCGGCCGCGACCATAGCCAGCTGGAAGCCGTGCATTTGGCTCAGGCCATGTTGGAGCAGCAGGGCGGCAGCGTGCGCCCATTGCTGACAGCGGCGGGATTTGATGTCGCGGGTTTGCGCAACGCGTTACGTAAAGCCTTGGATGACCTGCCGAAAATTCAGAATCCCACCGGCGATGTGCATATGTCCCAGGAGCTGGGACGTTTGTTGAATTTGGCGGATAAACAAGCGCAGAAACAGGGCGACAAATTTATTTCCAGTGAAGCGGTGTTGCTCGCCGCGCTGCAGGACGGCAACAACTCCCTGGGCAAATTGCTGAAGCAGTTCGGCGATCAGAACCGCCTGGAACAGGCGATTCAAAAAGTTCGCGGAGGCGAGACAGTGGACAATCCAGAAGCGGAAGGCCAGCGTCAGGCGCTGGATAAATACACCGTGGACCTCACGGCACGCGCGGAGTCCGGCAAACTCGATCCGGTGATCGGCCGCGACGATGAAATTCGCCGCACTATTCAGGTTCTGCAACGCCGTACCAAAAATAACCCGGTGCTAATCGGTGAGCCCGGCGTGGGTAAAACCGCAATTGTCGAAGGTTTGGCGCAGCGCATTATTAACGGCGAAGTGCCGGAAGGGTTGAAAGATAAACGCCTTTTGTCTTTGGACTTGGGCGCATTGTTGGCTGGCGCAAAATTCCGCGGCGATTTTGAAGAACGTCTGAAAGCAGTGTTGAACGAGTTAGGTAAACAGGAAGGTCGCATCATTCTGTTTATCGACGAGCTGCACACCATGGTCGGCGCCGGTAAGGCGGATGGCGCCATGGATGCGGGTAATATGCTGAAACCCGCATTGGCGCGCGGTGAATTGCACTGTGTCGGCGCCACCACTCTCGACGAATATCGCAAATATATTGAGAAAGATGCGGCGCTCGAGCGTCGCTTCCAAAAAGTATTGGTGGACGAGCCGACGGAAGAAGACACCATCGCAATTCTGCGCGGTTTGAAAGAGCGTTATGAAGTGCACCATGGTGTGGATATCACCGACTCGGCCATTATCGCCGCCACCAAATTGTCACAGCGTTACATCACCGACCGGCAATTGCCGGACAAGGCGATTGACCTGATCGACGAAGCGGCGAGCCGTATCCGCATGGAAATCGATTCCAAACCGGAGGAAATGGACCGCCTGGAGCGCAAGCTGATTCAATTGAAAATTGAACGTGAAGCCGTGAAAAAAGACGAGGACGAGGCGGCGCGCAAACGTTTGGAAAAAATTAATCAGGATATTGAAAACCTCGAGCGCGAATACGCGGATCTCGACGAAATCTGGCGCTCGGAAAAAGCGGCACTGCAAGGTTCACAGGGAATCAAAAGCAGTTTGGAACAGGCGCGTCTGGATTTGGAAAGTGCGCGCCGCGCCGGCGACTTAGCACGCATGTCGGAATTGCAGTACGGCATTATCCCCGCGCTGGAAAAACAACTCGATATGGCGAGCCAGGCGGAAATGCTGGAAATGCGCTTGTTGCGCAACCGCGTCACCGACGAAGAAATTGCCGAGGTTGTGTCCAAATGGACCGGTATTCCGGTCTCCAAAATGTTGGAAGGTGAACGGGAAAAATTACTGCGCATGGAAGATGCGTTGCATAAACGCGTAATCGGCCAGAATGAAGCGGTTCAGGCCGTGGCCAACGCAGTGCGCCGTTCGCGTGCGGGCTTGTCGGACCCGAATCGTCCCAACGGTTCGTTTTTATTCCTCGGTCCAACCGGTGTGGGTAAAACCGAGCTGTGCAAATCCCTGGCGGAATTCCTGTTCGATACTCAGGACGCCATGGTGCGCATCGATATGTCGGAATTCATGGAGAAACATTCGGTGGCGCGACTCATCGGCGCGCCTCCCGGATATGTGGGTTACGAGGAGGGCGGTTATCTGACAGAAGCCGTGCGCCGCAAACCTTATTCAGTGGTGTTGCTCGATGAGGTGGAAAAAGCGCATCCGGATGTATTCAACATTCTGTTGCAGGTATTGGAAGATGGCCGCCTGACCGATGGCCAAGGGCGCACCGTGGATTTCCGCAATACCGTGGTGGTGATGACATCGAACCTCGGTTCGGATCGCATCCAGGAGCTGGCGAATAATCGCTCGTTCGACACCATTCGCCTGGATGGCTCCCGCGACAATGACGAGAGCCAGAACGACAATCGCTACTACGCGATGAAAACTGCGGTGATGGAAGTGGTGGCACGCCATTTCCGCCCGGAATTCATCAACCGTATCGACGAGGTGGTGGTGTTCCATCCGCTGGCGGCCAACCAGATTATGGGGATTGCCGAAATTCAGCTGGGGCTGTTGCGCAAACGTCTCGCCGAGCGGGATCTGCGTTTGGAAATGGCGCCGCAGGTGATGGAGCGATTGGCGGAAGCAGGCTTCGATCCGGTATACGGTGCGCGGCCGTTAAAACGCGCTATCACGCAGATGATCGAAAATCCCTTGGCGCAGGAAGTCCTCGCCGGAAAATTTGCTCCCGGCGATACCATCTCTGCGGAATTGGTGGGGGAAAAAGTGGTGTTTACCGCGCGTCGTTAAGGGGCGCGAGCCCGCTCCGGTGTGTGCCGGAGCGGGTTTTTTTATTCTGCGGCTGCAGCAGGTTTACAGAAGCGGTTGATTGCCCGCTGGGTAAAAGCGATTTCCTGGCGTACTTCCTCCTCGGACAATTCCTTCATATTGCCATCCCGTCCTTCCATTTGAATCCGGCTGTTGCTCTGCAAGATGGCGAGGCGTTCACGCTCGATACGGCAGCGCTCCGCGTTGGGATCAGCCGCTTCTTGGGCGGCTTCGGCTTCCTGGGCGTCTCGTGCCGGATTGCTCAGGCTGTTGGAGCGTTTGGCCCCAACCTTTTCCGCATTCACGCCCATGGGCGGTTTGTCGGTGAAGTGAATGACGCCGCGGGAGTCGGTCCAGCGGTAGAGCTCGGTCGCGGAAACGCCGAGGGAAAAGATCAGCAGAAGACCTGTGCCAATGCCAGTCAATGTCTTACGGCAGCTTGCGCGGGAATGTCGTGCGGTTGTCATGTCATTACCTTCAGGTGGTCGTCTGTTGCGGTTTTTATATAGCGCTGTGCTTGAGTATAGCGCCGCTTGGCGTTTGGGTTTGTGTTGCGCTCGGCAGCTTGTCTGCGCCATCAGCGGGTAGTGGCAATCAACTTCTCGATAAAGGCGGCGGTAGCGGCGCTAAACACTTGCCGGCTGGGATCAGCCTCAAACCAGGCAATTGTTCTTTTGATTCCCTCCCGGTAGGGGATCTGCGCACGGAATTCCGGTACCAGGCGTTTGATCTTGCTGTTGTCGAAGATGGCGCTTACGGATTTGTCGCCCAGCAAGGTGCCACGATAGTCTGGATCCATGGCGCAGATGTGATCGGAGGTTACATGCACGATCTTGGCTTCTACGCCCGCCGCTGCCGCCGTGAGTTGGTAGATCGTATCCCAGGTTAAAAATTCATCGGAGGTGATGTGGAAGTCTTCACCTATAGCTGCGCTGTTGCCTAGCAGGCCGACAAAACCGCGGGCGAAGTCCTCCGCATGAGTAAGCGTCCAGACGGATGTGCCATCGCCTTGAACCACTACCGGTTTGCCCTGTTTCATACGCGTCACCGCTGTGTACTCCTGCCAGCCGCCAATGGTCAGGGGAATCACTGTGGAATAGGTATGGGATGGCCGTACGATGGTGGCGGGAAAGCCGTTGCTTTCATAGGCGTGAACCAGAGTGCGCTCTGCGGCGATCTTATTGCGCGAGTAATCCCAGAACGGATTTTCCAGTGGGGTGCGCTCGGTGATATAGGGAGTAGGGCCGGGGTTTTGATAACAGGATGCCGAACTGATAAACACGTACTGGCGTGTTTTATCGCGGAATAAACCTATATCCCGCTCTACATCGGCGGCGGTAAAGGCGATCCAGTTGACCACCACATCCCATTCCCGCTCGGCCAGGGCGAATTGCGTCGTGCTGTCATGAATATCGCCGCGAATAAAATGCGCGCCCGGCAAATCCGGGTGACTGCCGGTGCGATTCAGCAACCAGAATTCGTGTCCCTGGGATAACAATAGGCGACTGGCGGAAAGGCTGATATTGCCGGTGCCGCCGATAAACAGAATTTTCATGCGATATCTCGGGAAAAGCGACTCGGGAGTGTATACAAGTGAAAAAATGGCGTCGAGGCTGCTATTCCATGGCGCGCCATGCTTGACATTATCCAGTCAGTAGACAAAATGATCAGTTCGCCAGATGGCTGGCAGACTCCGTTGATAGACCTCGACGCGATCGCTCTGCTCAGCGGCAAACAACCCTTTGCCCGACCATCCTGAAGTGCGGGGGCGCATACCCGAGCAGCCCTACTCAATAGCGTATTCCGGCTCCGAAAGGAGATTGCCCGCTTTAACAAAGCGGCGTTATTGAGCCAGCTTCAACAAAATCGCAACTTATTCGGTTCAGACTCCGGGTTTGATGACCTGGGGATTTTGCTATTGGAGCATTTTGAACCCTGCGATCCTTTATCCATAAACCTGACAACAGAGGACAGTACCAGTGGAATTACTTTCCGGCGGTGACATGCTGCTACGAGCCCTGGCGGACGAAGGCGTTGAGTGCATTTTCGGCTACCCGGGTGGTGCGGCATTGCATATTTACGACGCCTTGTTTCGCCAGAAGAAAATCAAACATGTGCTGGTAAGGCACGAACAGGCCGCAACGCACGCGGCCGACGGTTATGCGCGCTCCACCGGGCGCGTGGGAGTGGTGTTGGTTACGTCTGGCCCTGGCGCCACCAACGCGATTACCGGTATCGCCACCGCCTATATGGATTCCATTCCCATGGTGGTGATCTCCGGCCAAGTCCCTTCCGACAAGATCGGTGAGGATGCCTTCCAGGAAACCGACATGGTCGGCATTTCCCGTCCGATCGTGAAGCACAGCTTCCTGGTGAAAGACGCGCGAGATATACCGAGCGTTGTAAAGAAAGCGTTCTATATCGCAGCGACCGGCCGCCCCGGCCCGGTGGTGATCGATATTCCCAAAGACATTTCCAATCCGAATGACAAGTTCGAGTACTACTACCCTGAGCGGGTAAAGCTGCGCTCCTACACGCCCGCGCAGCGCGGTCACGCAGGTCAGATCAAAAAAGCGGTGCAGTTGCTGTTGTCTGCCAAGCGTCCGGTGATCTACGCAGGTGGCGGTGTGATCCTCGGCAACGCCTGCCAGCAACTTACCGATCTCGCCCGCCGTTTGGATGCGCCGGTTACCAATACTTTGATGGGCCTGGGCGCTTATCCGGGCACCGATCGTCAGTTCGTCGGTATGTTGGGCATGCACGGTTTTGTCGAAGCCAACTTCGCCATGCACCACGCGGATGTGATTCTGGCGGTGGGTGCGCGCTTTGATGACCGGGTAACCAATACGCCGGGCAAGTTCTGCCCCAATGCCAAAATCATCCACGTGGATATTGATCCTGCAGCCATTTCCAAAACCGTCTATGCGGATGTCCCCATCGTCGGTCCAGTGGACAGCGTTCTGAACGATATGCTGGAAATTCTCGCCAGCGCAGAAGAAAAGCAGGATGCCAAGGCGATTGAAGAGTGGTGGAAACAGATCAACGAGTGGCGTGAGCGCTACGGCATTCTGGTCAAGCCGCGCTATCGCACCGATGGCGACATGATCATGCCGGAAGAGGTGATATCAACCCTGTTTGAAGTCACCAAGGGCGACGCCTACGTCTGCTCCGATGTGGGGCAGCACCAGATGTTTGCTGCGCAATACTATCCCTTTGATAAACCCCGTCGCTGGATCAACTCCGGAGGCTTGGGCACCATGGGCTTCGGTTTACCGGCAGCCATGGGCGTGCAATACGCCAATCGTGATGCGACCGTCGCCTGCGTGACTGGCGAGGGCAGTATCCAGATGTGCATTCAGGAACTCTCTACCTGTAAGCAATACCACCTGCCGGTCAAAATTATCTGCTTGAACAACCAAGCCCTCGGGATGGTGAAGCAGTGGCAGGACATGCAATACGAGAGCCGCTACTCCGAAAGTCTTTACGAGGAATCCCTGCCGGACTTCGTCAAACTCATGGAAGCCTATGGCCACGTGGGTATACGGGTCACCAAGCGGGAAGAGCTGCGCGCGAAGATGGAAGAGTGTTTCGCCATGAAGGACAAGGTGGTGTTTATGGACATTTATGTCGATCCCACCGAGCACGTCTACCCCATGCAAATAGCGCCTAACGGCTCTATGCGTGATATGTGGTTGAACAAAACGGAGCGCACCTGATGAGACGAATCATTTCTTTATTAATGGAAAACGAACCCGGTGCTTTGTCCCGGGTGGTAGGGCTGTTTTCCCAGCGCGGTTACAACATCGAATCCCTGACTGTGGCGCCCACCGAAGACCGCACATTGTCGCGACTGACCCTGACGACTATCGGTGACGACCACAAAATCGAGCAGATCACCAAACACCTTAACCGTCTTGTCGACGTGGTGAAGCTGGTGGATCTAACTGAGGGTGCGCATATCGAGCGCGAGCTGATGTTGATTAAGGTGAGAGCGACCGGCGCCCAGCGCGCGGAAGTGAAACGCTGCGTCGATATCTTCCGCGGCCAGATCGTCGATGTGACCGCCACGGTCTACACCATTCAAATCACCGGCACCAGCGACAAACTGGATGCGTTTTTCCAAGCCGTTGGCGAAGCGTCCATTCTGGAAGTGGTGCGTTCAGGTGTGTCCGGTATCGGCCGGGGTGAAAAGGTTTTGACGATTTAATTGTCGTCAATGTGATTGAGAAGCCGGGCATGTCCCGGCTTTTTTTATGGGCGGAAGAAACGTGAAGGGGAGGATCTCCGCGCTTAAACACGGAGATCCTGACTGGCTAGGGGTGCGTCTTTAACTCAGGTGGATGAGTTTGAGTCACAGACGATTTGCTCATGCGGTGAGAAACGCGGAACACCACCAGGAAAAACACCGGGATAAAGAAAATCGCCAGTGCCGTGGCGGAGAACACGCCGCCGAATACGCCGGTACCAATGGCGTTCTGGCTGCCGGAACCGGCGCCGGAACTCAGCACCAGCGGTGTTACACCGAGCATAAAGGCCAGGGACGTCATGATGATCGGACGCAGGCGCATACGCACGGCTTCCATTGTGGCGTCGAAGAGGCTCATGCCTTCCTCGTAGAGGCTCTTCGCGAACTCCACGATCAGAATGGCGTTCTTCGCCGACAGACCTATGGTGGTGAGCAGGCCGACCTGGAAGTAAACGTCATTGGAGAGGCCGCGCAAGCTGGCGAAAACCACCGCGCCGAGAACCCCAAGCGGAACAACCAGCATCACCGCGATTGGTACAGACCAGCTCTCATAAAGTGCCGCCAGACACAGGAATACCACCAGGATCGACAGGGCATAGAGTAGTGGCGCTTGTGCCCCGGACTGACGTTCCTGGAAGGACAAGCCGGTCCACTCAAAACCAAATCCGGGCGGCAGTTGCGCAGCCAGTTCTTCCATGATGTTCATGGCCTCGCCGGAACTGACCCCCGGCGCGCCCGCGCCCTGGATATTGATGGACGGCACACCGTTGTAGCGTTCCAAGCGTGGTGAGCCGTAAATCCAACGGCCGCTGGAGAAAGCGGAGAAGGGCACCATCTGGCCCTGGTTGTTACGCACATACCAGTCGCCCACGTCCTCGGGCATCATGCGGTACTGAGCATCGCCCTGCACGTACACCCGCTTGACCCTGCCTTTGTCGACAAAATCATTGACGTAAGTAGCGGCCCACGCAGTGGAGAACACGCTGTTGATGTCGTTGGTGGAAACGCCGAGTGCGGCGGCTTTCTCCAGGTCGAGATCCAACTTGAACTGCGGCGTATCTTCCTGACCATTGGGACGCACACCGGTCAGGCGCGCGTCCTGAGCAGCGAGTCCGAGCAACTGGTTGCGCGCGCCCATTAAGGCGTCGTGGCCTTGGCCGGCCAGGTCTTGCAGCTGGAAGTTGAAGCCTGTGGCGGTGCCTAACTGAGGAATCGACGGAGGCGCCATGGCGAACACCATGGCCTCCTTGAATTGCATGAAGTAGCCCATGGAACGTCCGACGATACTCTGCACTTTTTGCTCGGCTTCTTTGCGCTCATCCCAGTCCTTCAGCTTGACGAAGGCGATGCCGTTGTTTTGGCCGCGTCCGGCGAAACTGAAACCGATGATAGAGAATACGGAATCGACGTTGTCTGTTTCCTGCTGTAAGTAGTAATCCTCGATTCGGTCCATTACCGCGACGGAGCGTTCTTTGGTGGCTCCCACTGGCAGCGTCATCATGGTGAACATGATGCCCTGATCTTCATCCGGCAGGAACGAGCCGGGCAGGCGGGTGAACATAAGGGCGAGCACGCCGACGATGGCTATATAAATTGCGACGTAGCGCCAGGGTCTGCGCAACATGTGTCCGACGCTGGACTGGTAGCCATTGGTGGCGCGGTTAAAAGTGCGGTTAAACCAGCCGAAGAAGCCGCGTTTGTTTTCGAGGTGCTCATCCGGTGCTTTGAGCAGGCTGGCGCAGAGCGCCGGCGTCAGGGTCAGCGCTACCACCACCGACAGCACCATCGCCGATACCACCGTAATGGAGAACTGGCGATAAATAACCCCGGTGGACCCGCCGAAGAACGCCATGGGAATAAACACGGCGGACAGTACGAGGGCGATACCAATCAATGCGCCGGTGATCTGATCCATGGATTTGCGCGTCGCTTCGCGCGGCGGCAGATGATCTTCGTGCATCACCCGTTCAACGTTCTCTACCACCACGATGGCGTCGTCCACCAGCAAGCCGATGGCCAGCACCATGCCGAACATGGTGAGGGTGTTGATACTGAAACCGAAGGCCGCGAGCACCGCAAAGGTACCCAGCAATACCACTGGCACTGCGATGGTGGGAATGATGGTGGCGCGGATATTTTGCAGGAACAGGTACATCACGAAGAACACCAGAATGATGGCTTCGATCAGCGTGTGCACCACACCTTCGATGGAGAGTTTGACGAACGGGGTGGTGTCGTAGGGATAAACCACTTCAAGTCCCGGTGGGAAGAAGGGCTCCAGGTCGGCAATACGTGCGCGCACACCTTGTGCGGTATCCAAAGCGTTGGCACCTGACGCGAGGGTCACCGCCAGACCAGTGGCAGGTTGTTTGTTGAACTCGGTTTCGAATTGGTAGTTCTCGCCGCCGAGTTCCACCCGCGCCACGTCACCCAGGCGGATCTGCGAACCGTCGCTGTTGACCCGCAATAAGATGTTGCGGAACTGCTCCGGCGTTTCCATGCGCGTCTGCACCACAATACTGGCGTTGACGTCCTGGCCGGGAACGGCTGGAGTGCCACCGAGTTCGCCAGCGGCGATCTGGGCATTTTGCGCGCGGATGGCGCCGACGATATCAGTGGTGGTAAGGGCATAGGCGGCGAGTTTTTCCGCGTCCAGCCAGATACGCATGGCGTACTGCGAACCGAAGATCTGGATTTGGCCGACACCGCCAACGCGGCTGAGCGGCTCACGAATGTTCGCGGCCACATAGTCCGCGATGTCGTATTTATCCATCTTGCCGTCTTTGGAGACGAAGCCCAGTACCATCAAAAAGCCGGCGGATGATTTGTTCACCCGTATGCCTTGTTCCTGTACTTCTTGCGGCAGCAAAGGCATCGCAGCCTGCAGTTTGTTCTGCACTTGTACCTGAGCGATATCTGGATCAGTGCCGGCCTTAAAGGTCAGAGTCACTTCGGCGCGACCGCTGGATTCGGACGTGGACGACATATATTCCACGTTGTCGATACCGGTGATGTTCTGCTCGATGATCTGCACCACCGAGTCTTCCAGGGTCTTGGCGGAAGCACCGGGATAGGTCGCACTGATGCTGACGGAGGGCGGCGCTACCTCAGGGTATTGCGCCACCGGCAGTTGGGAGATGGACAACACCCCCGCGAGCATAATGACGATGGAAATAACCCAGGCGAATACCGGGCGGTCAATAAAGAATCTAGCCATGATCAGTCTCCGCTTGCGTCAGCTTGGCTGACTCGCGGCGCGGCGGCCTCGGCTGGTTTGACCGTAGCGCCTGGGGCTACTTTCTGCAGCCCTTCCACAATGACCCGGTCGCCAGCGGACAAGCCGTCCTCGACCAGCCAGTTATTACCGACGGCGCGGCTGGCAGTCAGGGTGCGCACTTCGACTTTATTTTCCGCATTCACTACCAATGCGGTGGCATTGCCTTCGCGATCCCGGGCGACACCGCGCTGCGGCACCAACAATGCCTGACTGCGCACGCCTTCTTGAATTTCCGCACGCACGAACATGCCGGGCAGCAGCAGTTGGTCAGGATTGGGGAACAGCGCGCGTACTACCACCGTGCCGGTGGTTTCATTGACGTTCATTTCGGTGAACTGCAGTTCGCCTTGGTGCGGGTAAACGGTGCCGTCTTCCAGCTTAATGGTAACGGGCGCGCTGTCGCGCGCAGCCAACTCACCACTCATGATCTGGCGGCGCAGATCGAGGATACGCGCAGCCGGTTGGGCGAGATCCACGTAAATAGGGTCGAGCTGGTGAATGGTGGCCAGCACTCCGGTCTGTTGTGCGGAGACCAGCGCGCCTTCGGTGACATTGGATTTACCGATGCGGCCACTGATCGGCGCCAGCACGCGGGTGTAATCCAAATCAATTTGCGCGGTGACGAGAGCGGCTTCGCTCACGGCCACATCCGCCGCTGCCTGTCTCGAGGTCGCCAGAGCATCATCGTAGTCCTGCTGGCTGATGGCCTTTTGCCCGAGCAGGTTTTGATAGCGTTTTTCCCGCGCCTGGGCGCTGGTGGCGTTGGCTTTGGCTTTGGCCAGATTGGCTTTTGCCGTTTGCACAGCCGCTTCATAACGCTCGGCGTCTATTTGATAAAGCTGCTGGCCGGCTTCGACTGTCGTGCCTTCTTCAAACAGGCGGCGCTGCAATAAGCCGCTGACTTGAGGACGCACTTCCGCCTTTCGGAAAGCCACCGCGCGACCCGGCAGCTCTGTAGTGAGGCTGACTTGCTGTGGCGCTACGGTTATCACCGTGACTTCCGTCGGGGGGCGCTCACCGACTGCGGCAGGCTGCTTGTCCTGACAGGCAGTCAGAAAAAATCCGATGGCTCCGGCGAACAGGAGAGGACGGAGTGAAGAAGGGCACTGCATGGGGTGTTCCTCTGCGCAATGTACTGTTAAAAAACAAATCGTTAATTTGAGTTATGTGGATGCTGGGCGATAGCGTCCCAGCTGGCGCGGATGATTTCGTCTAACGGAAGCTCGTTTATATTGACCATCCCCAGATGAAATTTGCGCGCAAGATTTAGAAAAAGATCAAAGCCAAGAGTGGCGAGAATCTCGTTCGAAAGTGGTTTAACCAAACCCGCGCTACGGCAGGCTTCGAAAAAATCCGTTAATGGTCGGAATGCTTGCCAGGCATCTTCGTGATGATCCCGTAGCACGTCCGCCGGCAGATGATCAAACTGGCCTTTGCTCATTAACATGTTAGGGTTATCAACGCAGAAACGCCAAAACCCGAGGCAAATATGGCGATATTGCTCGGGCAGAGGTGCGTTTGAGTCGAGTCCCGCCAACACGTGATGGGCAAATGTCTGGATGATTTCCTGGTGCAGCTGGCGGATCAGTTCCTCGCGATCCTTGAAGTATAGATAAAGCGTTCCCGCTGCCACTCCCGCTCGCTCGGCCAATTGCTTCATAGAAAATCCATGAAATCCACAGGTCGCCAATAGTTCCAGCGTCGCACGCAGGATCAGTAGGCGCTTATCAGTGGTGGCACTATCGGTGAGCATAGAGGAGGGAAGTCTGAATGAACGTTCATTCAGTATAGGGATCATCAAATTTTATGACAAGCAGACGTAGGGTATTTGGAATGCTCAGGCGATTAACGGCGCTAATAATGGGCAGCGGGGTTGCCCCGCTGCAATCAGGCGCTTACAAAAAGTCAGGTGCGTACAAGGGTTCTGCGGGCGCGGGAAGTCGCGCGCAGGGTGGTAGAACGCTTGGTGGGCTCCCATTCCTCAAAGCTTTGAATCGGCATCTCGCGCCACGCGGCTCTCGGCAGCGCAGGCTTAGAGAACTCGACGGGCGTTTGGGTGCGGGCGGCCTCAGGCAATATCTTGGCTAGATCATTTAGTACTGGTATTTCCGTCGCTTCGCTGGGGCACACGAACAGGCCCAGACGGCGGGAAATACGACCGAGGGTGAAGCTGCTTGAGTAGCGCACTATGGGGGCGGCGAGAACCAGACCTGCGATCACTGGCGTCAACCACCAGAAAAATACCGGCGAATACAGATAAGTGACGCTTCCCCAAGCGATGGCGACCAGTCCGACGAACGCGGTGCGGTACAGCGCTTGGCCCCAGGGAATCATTCGGCCTTCCCGTGATTGCGCATCCCAGCGGACTTTGCGACCGAGGAAGACACAAATAACGAAATAGGAGTGAAACACCATCATCAGTGGCGCAATCAGAATCGCAAACACGATTTCCGTAAATGTGCTCGCCAATAAACGCAGCGCGCCACCAAACTCGTGGCGACGGTGCGTCAATCCAACAATTAAACTCATCAACTTGGGCAGCAGCAGCAGACCTGCAGTGAGGTAGAGCATCGAGAAAATCAGATCCGTTTTCGCAATCTGCCAATCTGGAAATAATTGATAGCCACTGCTGAAAAAGACATTGCTGGTCGCTGCGCGCATCAGCGCATCCACCGTGCTCAATGCGAGCATTAACAACCAGACGAGCGTGGAAATATAAGCGACAGCGCCAAAAAGAAAATGCAGGCGGCTAATGGTGTGCAAACCGCGCGCATGCAGCAGCGCCAAATGCTGAATATTGCCTTGTACCCAGCGACGATCGCGGGTGGCGTAATCCAATAAGTTGCTCGGGACTTCCTCGTAACTGCCTTCCAATTCAGCGAGCAGAAATACATCCCAACCAGCGCGTCGCAGCAGTGCAGCTTCAACAAAATCGTGACTCAAAATTTCGCCGCCAAATGCGCCTTTTCCTGGAAGAGAGGGCAGGCCGCAGGATTCGAGAAAAGCATCCACTCGAATAATGGCGTTGTGACCCCAGTAGTTAGCGCTATCGGTTTGCCAGAATGCCAAACCTGTCGCGAGCATAGGGCTGTTGAGTGCGGCAGCGAATTGCAGAAAGCGCCCAAACAAAGTGGTTTGGCGTACCGGAATCGGCACGGTTTGAATAAGCCCTGCTTGCGGATTGGCCTCCATAGTCGCGACCAGCGTAAGCACACATTCGCCAGTCATAATGCTATCGGCATCCATAATCACCATGTGATCGTAGTGTGCGCCCCAGCGTTGGCAGAAATCAGCGAGGTTGCCAACTTTGCGGTGACTGTTATCTTCGCGACGACGGTAATATGCATGTTTAGCGAGATCCCCCAGGCGCGCCGTCATAGCGTGCCAACCTGCCAGCTCCGCTTTAATCAATGCAGGATCTTGCGTATCGCTGAGCATATAGAAATCAAAAGCGTCGAGATGGCCGGTTTTTGCAATGGAGCGTAAATTCGCTTCGAAGCCGGCCATGATGCGTGTGGTTTCCTCGTTGTATACCGGCATCACCACCGCGGTGCGACTTTTTAATTGATGCAGATTGCGGATGTCGACGCTGCGAGGGGGGGGCGGAGTGGGTGGGGCGGGGCGCGGCGGCGG
>Ga0182793_1001349_pt1 | contig 15430 bp, 12 predicted proteins | sample Passage237A_FD_130498 | JGI IMG/M metagenome (GOLD analysis project Ga0182793, IMG submission 130498) | Cellulose adapted compost microbial communities from Newby Island Compost Facility, Milpitas, CA, USA - Passage2 37A (version 2) (version 2) ... | reverse complement strand
GTCATCCTCGACGACACCCAGCGCGGCTTCGAGTTCTACGAGAAGCACTTCGAGATGGACTACCCCTTCGAGAAGTACGACCAGATCTTCGTGCCCGAGTTCAACGCGGGCGCCATGGAGAACGCCGGCTGCGTGACCTTCCTCGAGGACTACATCTTCCGCAGCAAGCCGCCGCAGGCTCGCGTCGAGCGCCGCACCACCACCGTGCTGCACGAGCTCGCCCACATGTGGTTCGGCGACCTGGTCACCATGAAGTGGTGGAACGACCTGTGGCTCAACGAGTCCTTCGCGGAGTACGTCTCCACCCTGGCCACCGCCGAGGTCACGAAGTGGAAGAACAACTGGGTGACCTTCAACTCGCTCGAGAAGTCCTGGGCGTACCGCCAGGACCAGCTGCCCTCGACGCACCCCATCGTGGCGAACATCCGCGACCTGGAGGACGTCGAGGTCAACTTCGACGGCATCACCTACGCCAAGGGCGCGTCCGTGCTCAAGCAGCTCGTGGCATGGGTGGGCCAGGAGCAGTTCTTCGCCGGCGTCGCCGAGTACTTCCGCAAGCACCACCACGCCAACGCCACCCTGGGCGACCTGCTCGCCGAGCTGGAGAAGGCATCGGGCCGCGACCTCAAGGCCTGGTCCGAGGTGTGGCTGGAGAAGGCCGGCGTCACCACGCTGCGCCCCATCATCGAGACCGACGATGACGACGTCATCACCCGCTTCGCCGTCGCCCAGGAGGTGCCGGAGGAGTGGCCGACGCTGCGACCGCACCGCCTCGGCATCGGCGGCTACGACCCGGTGGACGGCAGGCTCCAGCAGTCGTGGATCGTCCACGCGGACGTCGACGGCGAGCTCACCGAGATCCCCGAGCTCGTGGGCAAGCCGCGACCGGCGCTCCTGCTGGTCAACGACGACGACCTCGCCTACGCGAAGGTCCGCCTCGACGAGGCCTCCCTCGCGACGGCCGTGGGCCTGCTCGACACCCTCCCGCCCCTGCCCCGCTCGCTCGTCCTGAGCGCCGCGTGGGACATGACGCGCGACGGCGAGATGCCCGCCCGCCAGTTCATCGAGCTGGTGCTGGGCAACATCGCGCGCGAGACCGAGTCGACCACGGTGCTCGTGCTCCTGCGCCAGCTCGCGACGTCCCTCGCGCTGTACGTCTCCCCCGACGTCGCCGAGGCGGAGACGGTCAAGGCCGCTGACGCGCTGTGGGAGCTGGTGCAGTCCGCCGAGCCGGGCAGCGACAACCAGTTCCAGTTCCTGCGCTCGTTCGCATCGTTCGCGTCCACGGACGCCCAGCTCGACACGGTGCAGCGCCTCCTCGACGGCGAGATCGCGCTCGAGGGCCTGCCCATCGACGCGGACCTGCAGTGGGACCTGCTCATCTCCCTGGTCGCGGGCGGTCGCGCCGGCACCGCGGAGATCGAGGCGCACCTGGCCAAGGACGCCACGGCATCGGGCGAGCGCCGCGCCGCCCACGCCCGCGCGGCGATCCCCACGCCCGAGGCCAAGCGCGCCGCCTGGGATGCGCTCATCAACGCTCCCGAGGGCAAGGACCTGCCGAACGCGCTGCAGTTCGAGACGACGGCGGGCTTCAACCACGCGCACGACGTGTCGCTCATCGCGCCGTATGTGGACGAGTACTTCGGCATGCTGCGCCGCATCTACGAGACCAAGACCAACGAGATGGCGACGAACCTCATCGAGGGCCTCTACCCGTCTCTCCAGGCCGGTCGCGTGGTCGAGCTGCAGGCCAAGGCGGACGCATGGCTCGAGGCGAACGCCGATGCCCACGACGCGCTCAAGCGCCTGGTCATCGAGGGCCGCGACAACGTGCGCCGCGCCCTCATGAACCAGGCCGTCGACGCAGCCTGGGGCGCGTGACCGCCCGCGCCGTCAGCACGTGACCCCCAGGCCTGGGCAGTTGTACGACTGCCCAGGCCCTCGGGGACGTTCCCTGGGCGGTTGGTGCACGCTCACGCGCTCCAGGCGACGTGCGTGTGAGGCGAGGGGAGCTACAGCTCCGCCGCCTCGACGAACTCCGGCGGACCGTGAGCGAGAGCCACTTCTCTCGTCGCACTGTGAGGGGAGAGAGGGCAGCGAGCATGCTCGAGCGCGAGGGCCAGCTGGCTCGCGTGGAGGCGAGCATCACCCGGCGCGACGGCGGACCCGCGTCCGTTGCCATCGTCGGCGAGCCGGGCGCAGGGAAGACCACGCTCCCGCATGCGGCTCTCGGCGACGCGCCTTCTGCGAGGACCCTCTCCGCGCTGTGCTCGCCCCTCGGCGAGCGCATCCCGTTCGGAGTCATCTATCAGCTCTTCGAGCCGATCGCGCGCGCTACGCCGGAAGGCGCCTCGCCGTCACTCGCGCCCGCCAGGAACGATGCGTCCACAGGGACGGTCGCGAACACGTGGTTCATGTGCTCTTCGGTGCAGTCGATGCCAGACGTGAAGTCAGGGCGCGCGACGCCGTCGTCGCCGGACTCTACGGAGCGGAAGCAGTCGAAGGCGTTGACGATGGCGGGAGCCGTGGGGCCCGTGGGCTCAGGCGTGGGTGTCTGGATCGCCTCGGGCGACGTCTGCGGCTCATCGCCTCCGCGACTCGAGTTGAGCAGGCAGCCTGACATGGCGGTGGCGAGGCCGAGCGCTGCCAGCGCCGTGACGGCTCGCCTGATAGGGGTCTTCATGTTCTCTCCTCAGCGTGTTCTCGGTCAGTGACCGAGACCATCCTGGGCATCGCAGGGCGCTCATACCCAGCACTCGGGACCCCAGATCTGAGAACTAGGGTCGTGCGCGAGGAGGCGTCGGAGCCCACGGCGTCGGAGCCCCGCCATCGGACCCCGCCATCGGACCTCGCGGCGTCGGAGCCAGCCGCGTCAGCGCAGCACGGCGTCCGGGCTCAGCCCCGCACGGCGCGGATGGCCGCCACGAGCCGCTGCATGCGCGGGTGCTCGAACAGGCCGTCGAGCAGCACCGGGACGCCGTTGCCGTCGCACAGCGGGACCTGCCAGTTGGGGTACTCCAGGTGCGTCCCGGGCTGATTCTGCGTGCGCCGCTCCCCCACGGCGTCGGTCACCGCGACGCCCACAAGCCACGCCGGGGTCTCGAGCACCAGCCGATGCGCCGCCGCGATCACGTCCTCCTCGAGATGGTCCTCGATGAGCCAGTCGCGCTCGCGCAGCAGGCTCACCAGGCGCGACACCTCGGCCCGCGCCTGCTCGCGCACGGTCTCGGCGTCCTCGACGAGCAGCCCCAGCTCCTCGCGCAGGTTCACGTGCTCGCCCGCAAGATAGGCGGCCGTGGGCGGGAGGTCGTGCGTCGTGACCGTGGCCAGGACGTCCTCGCGGTAGCGCTCCGGAGGGAGCGGGGCGCCGTCATGGTCGCGCTCGAACCACATCACGGAGGTGCCGAGGATCCCGCGCGACGCGAGGTACTCCCGCACCCAGGGCTCCACCGTCCCCAGGTCCTCGCCGATGACGATCGCGCCCGCGCGATGAGCCTCCAGCACGAGGATGCCCACCAGGGCCTCATGGTCGAAGGAGACGTACGTGCCGTCCCACGCCTCCATGCCCTCGGGCACCCACCACTGGCGGAACAGTCCCAGGATGTGGTCGATGCGCACCGCGCCCGCGTGCTTGACGGCAGCACGCACCACATCGCGGTACGGCACGTACCCGGCGGCCTCGAGCGCGCGCGGCTGCCACGGCGGCTGGGACCAGTTCTGGCCCTGCTGGTTGTACATGTCGGGCGGAGCGCCCACGCCGATGCCGGATGCCAGCACGCGCTGGAGCGCCCAGGCGTCGGCGCCTTGAGGGTGCACTCCCACCGCGAGGTCCGTCATGATGCCGATGCGCATGCCCGCCACGCGCGCGGCCAGCTGGGCGCGGGCGAGCTGCTCGTCGGCGACCCACTGGAGCCACGAGAAGAAGCGCACGCGCTCGCAGTGCTCCTCGCGCCAGCGCGCCACGGCCGGCGACGACGGCGAGGCGAGCTCGACGGGCCACTCCATGTCCCGGTGCGCCTCGGCGATCGCGCACCACGTGGCGAAGTCCTCGAGTGCGCGGCCCTCGCGCTGGCAGAACGCCTCGAACTGCGCCTCGCGGCCGTCGGTCCGCTCGACCATGTAGACCTGCTCGAGAGCGGCCATCTTGGCCCGCCACGACGCGTCGCGGTCGAGCAGATCCGGGGTGGCGTTGGCGCGACGAGGGCGCTCGGCCTCCCACTCGATGACGGCCCGCTGCTGCGAGGGGACGTAGGCGACCTCGGGGATGTCTTCCACCCGGATGTACATCGGCGCGAGGAAGCGCCGCGACGTGGGCAGATACGGCGAAGGGCTCAGCGGGGGCACCGGCTCGTGCGCGTGCAGGGGGGTGACGAGGACGAAGTCGGCACCCGCGCGGATCTTCGCGAGCGAGCACAGCTCGCTGAGGTCGCCCAGGTCCCCCACGCCCCACGAGCGGCTCGAGCGCAGCGAGTACAGCTGGGTCATGAATCCCCAGGGACGGACGGCGCGGATGCTCTCCGGCACGGTGAGCCGCTCGGGTGTGACGACGACGTAGCCGCGCGCCCTCCTGCCGGGCGTCACCGCCTCGATGACGTGCCAGCCCAGCGGCAAGTCGGCGGGGATGGCGAACGTCGCCCGACCGATGAGCGCGCCGCCCACCTCGCGCGGGGGCACCGGGCGGTTGAGCTGGTGGGCGGGACGGGCCCCGCCGTGCTCGAGGCGCAGCGTGACCTCGACGGGCGCACCGTGGGGCACGTGGACGGGGACCTCGGCCTCGCGACCTTCCCGCAGCACCGTCACCGGCGGCACGGTGCGCAGCCAGATCGCGTCCTCCAGCGCGACGAGGGAGCGCTCACATGCCTCGTCGCTCGAGGCGTCGACGCCCATCGCCGTGAGCGCGGCACGGATCGCCGGCGCGGAGCAGGGCGTCAGGCTGCCGTCGATCGCGTAGTACTCGACGGCGACGCCGCATGCGCCCGCGAGGCGCGCCAGAGCCTCGCTCGGCGCCTCGCGGAGGGCGATCTCGCCCGACATCAGCACGGGTCAATCCTGCCAGGTGCCGATGCGCATGCATGCAGGCGGGCAGGAGCGCCTTCCGCTCCCTTTGACGCGGCGTCGCGCGCGGTCGCAGGGCACCGCCGCGCTCGGCGCGTGAACGGGAAGCGATCGTCACGGGCGCCGCCGCGCGCGGCGCACGGACTACCCTGGAGAGGTGTTCCGATACTCCGCCGTGACGCCCTCCCCCTCGGCACCTGTCCCCGCGGAGGAGCCCCTCACCGGAGACGACATCAGCCGCTGGGTCCAGGGCCTGACCGACGGGCTGCCCGAGCTGCTGTGGATCATTGCGGTCTCGCTCGCGCTGTACCTCGTGGGACGCGTGGTCATCGCGCTCGTCACGAGCTCCATCACGCGCGGTCTGCGCTTCAGCCGCCGCGCGCGCCGCGCGCTGGAGCATGCCCGCATTGTGCGCGGGGAGGCGGGAGGCCAGGACGAGGCCCTCGAGCGCGAGCGCCGTCGCCGTCGTGCCCAGACCATCGGCTCCGTCCTCAACTCCACGCTGGGCGTGTTCGTGGGCGTCATCATCCTGGGAAGCGTCCTGACCTGGGTGGGCATCCCGCTCGGGCCGCTGCTCGCATCGGCGGGAATTGCGGGCATCGCGCTGGGATTCGGCGCCCAGTCTCTGGTGAAGGACGTCCTGTCGGGCATGTTCATGCTCCTCGAGGACCAGTACGGCGTGGGCGACGTGATCGATGTGGGCGAGGCCAGCGGCACCGTCGAGGAGTTCGGGCTGCGGACCACGCGCCTGCGCTCCATCGACGGCACGGTCTGGTACGTGCCCAACGGCGAGATCCGCCGGGTGGGCAACATGACGCGGCTGTGGTCGCGCGCGCTCATCGAGGTGCGCCTCGCCTACGACACCGACGTGGTGGAGGCTCGCGACGCCTTCCTCGAGGCGGTCACGGCGGCGCGCGAGGCCGACCCCGAGATCGACGCCGCGATCCTCGCCGAGCCGGAGATCCCCGGCGTGGAGTCGCTCGACTACGACGCGCTCGTCATGCGCATGATGATCCGCTGCACGCCCGGCAAGCAGTGGGCCGTGATGCGCGCCGTGCGCATCCAGCTGCGCCGGGTGCTGCGGGAGCACGGCATCCAGATCGCGCTGCCCGCGGGATCGCTCTATGTCAACGCGCCCGGAGCGCCGCGCAGCAGGTCCGGCCGACCGACCGCCGCCGGGAACGGCGCGGGCGCCCACCCGCGCGAGGACGACGAGACATGAGCGAGCACGCCCAGCCCGGCATGACCTCCGATGCAGGCGCCGCCACGGAGGCGGCCGCCCGGCCCGGCGCGGGACCGGCGCCCGGGATGCGCATCGGCGCCGCACCGCCCGCCGGCGAGAACCAGAGCTTCTACGAGGCCGTGGGCGGGCACGCGACCTTCGAGCGCATCGTGCGCCGCTTCTACCAGGGAGTGGTCGCGGACCCGATCCTCTCGCCCATGTCCCCGCCGCACGACATCGAGGGCGCTATCAACCGCCTCACGATGTTCCTGGAGCAGTACTGGGGCGGGCCGACCACGTACTCGGAGCAGCGGGGCCACCCGCGCCTGCGGATGCGCCACGCGCCGTACCACATCAACCCCGACGCGCGCGATGCGTGGGTCACGCACATGCGCGATGCGGTGGCCGAGGCAGGGCTCGCTCCCCTCCACGCCGTGACGCTCATGGACTATCTGGAGCGCGCCGCGCATTCCATGATCAACACCTTCGAGCCGACACCCGGCTCGGAGGACGACGCATGACGCCTCACCCCCGCGTCAGCTGACACAGAACGGAGCCGCACATGGAGCACCTCGAGGACACCTGGGCCGCGACCGCGGTGAGCGCTGGGCTCGCAGCCCTCACGCTGCGCCGCCTGGGCGACACGAGCTTCGAGGGCGACTCGCTGCCCATGCCCGGAGGCCGCGTGTTCGGCGGCCAGGTCCTCGCGCAGGCGCTCCTCGCGGCGGGCGCGACCGTGGACGACGATCGCCCCGCGCACTCGCTGCACGGCTATTTCCTGCGTCCCGGCGACGCGACCAAGCCCATCTCCTTCGAGGTCGAGATCCTGCGCGACGGCCGGTCGTTCTCCGCTCGCCGCACCCACGCGATCCAGAACGGCAAGCCCATCCTGTCGATGATCGCCTCGTTCCAAGAGGCGCAGGAGGGCCCCGAGCACTCCGTGGCGATGCCGGAGGTCCCGGCGCCCGACCAGGTCGCATCGGGCGTGGACGTGCTCGCGCCCGTGCGGGAGCACCCCACCGCGGCGTTCTGGCTCGAGAGCGCGCCGTTCGACGTGCGCCACATCGAGGGCTCGATCTTCGTCAAGCCCGACGACAAGCCCAAGCACTTCCAGACGGCGTGGATGCGGGTGCGCCAGCCCATCGGCGAGGCGAGCCCGCTCATGCACCAGGCGCTCATGGCCTTCGGCTCGGACCAGGTGGTGATGGAGCCGCTGCTGCGTCGCCACGGCCTGGCCTGGGGGGCGCGCGACTTCTCGTTCGCGAGCCTCGACCACGCGATGTGGTGGCACCGGCCTGCACGGGCGGACGAGTGGCTGCTGTTCGTGCAGGACTCCCCGACCGCCCAGGGTGCGCGCGGCCTCACCGGCGCATGGGTCTTCTCCGAGGACGGGCGGCTCGTGGCATCGGTCGCCCAGGAGGCGATGATCCGCCCGCATTGAGCGGCGCGGCGGAGTCGCCCCTCGGGATGCGGCAACCGGGTCACGGCGCGCGGACTGCGCCACCGGTCCCGCTCGACGCCGCCGGCGCGCCGACTGCGCTACCGGTCCTGCTCGACGCCGCCGGCGCGCCGACCGTCGTCCAGGTCCTCCCACCGGCCCTTCCTGTCCAGCTTGGACAGGTCCACCCACTCCGTGGGCGCACGCGCGGCGCGCTCGGCGCGGGCGACGCGCACGGCCTTGACCCACATCGCGAGCAGCACGATCACCACGACCGCGACGATCGCGAGCAGCGCCATCACCGTGGGAAACAGCCACGGCGGAGGCGGCGGCCAGATGCTGACGTCCGGGTTGAACGGATCGGGCTCCGCCGTGGGCGACGGAGGGACGAACGCGCCCGGCAGCATGGTCAGTCCCTGGTGAGCTTCCGGTACGTGACGCGGTGCGGGCGTGCGGCGTCGGGGCCGAGGCGCTCGATCTTGTTCTCCTCGTAGGAGGCGAAGTTGCCCTCGTACCAGTACCAGTTGGCCGGGTTCTCCTCGGTTCCCTCGTAGGCGAGGATGTGCGTCGCCACACGGTCGAGGAACCAGCGGTCGTGCGAGATCACCACGGCGCAGCCGGGGAACTCGAGCAGCGCGTTCTCGAGCGAGCCGAGCGTCTCGACGTCGAGGTCGTTCGTCGGCTCGTCGAGGAGGAGCAGGTTGCCGCCCTCCTTGAGCGTGAGCGCGAGGTTGAGCCGGTTGCGCTCGCCGCCGGAGAGCACGCCGGCCGGCTTCTGCTGGTCGGGGCCCTTGAAGCCGAAGGCGCTGACGTACGCGCGGGACGGCATCTCGACGTTGCCGACCTGGATGAAGTCGTGGCCGCCGGAGACGACCTCCCACAGCGTCTTGTTCGGGTCGATGCCGCCGCGGCTCTGGTCGACGTACGAGATCTTCACGGTCTCGCCGATCTTGAGCTCGCCGCCGTCAAGCGGCTCGAGGCCCACGATGGTCTTGAACAGCGTGGTCTTGCCGACGCCGTTGGGACCGATGATGCCGACGATGCCGTTGCGCGGCAGCGTGAAGCTGAGGTTGTCGATGAGGACGCGGTCGCCGAAGCCCTTCTTGAGGTTCGTGGCCTCGAGCACCACGGAGCCCAGGCGCGGGCCCGGCGGGATCTGGATCTCCTCGAAGTCGAGCTTCCGGGTGCGCTCGGCCTCGGCGGCCATCTCCTCGTAGCGCTGCAGGCGAGCCTTCGACTTCGCCTGGCGGCCCTTGGGGTTCTGGCGCACCCACTCGAGCTCCTCCTTGAGGCGCTTCTGGAGCTTGGCGTCCTTCTTGCCCTGGACCTCGAGACGCGCGGCCTTGGTCTCCAGGTACGTCGAGTAGTTGCCCTCGTAGGGGTAGAGGCGGCCGCGGTCGACCTCGCAGATCCACTGGGCGACGTGGTCGAGGAAGTAGCGGTCGTGCGTCACGGCGAGCACAGCGCCGGGGTACTTCGCGAGGTGCTGCTCGAGCCACAGGACGGACTCGGCGTCGAGGTGGTTGGTGGGCTCGTCAAGGAGCAGCAGGTCCGGCTTCTCCAGCAGGAGCTTGCACAGCGCGACGCGGCGGCGCTCGCCGCCGGAGAGCTTGGTCACGTCCGCGTCCGGCGGCGGGCAGCGCAGCGCGTCCATCGCCTGCTCCAGCTGGGAGTCGAGGTCCCACGCGTCGGCGTGGTCGAGCTCCTCCTGGAGCTTGCCCATCTCCGCGAGCAGCGTGTCGTAGTCCGCGTCGGGGTTGGCCATCTCCTCGGAGATCTGGTTGAAGCGCTCGAGCTTGGCGTAGATCTCGCCCACGCCCTCGCGGACGTTGCCGATGACGTCCTTCTCCTCGTTGAGCGGCGGCTCCTGGAGCAGGATGCCCACGGTGTAGCCGGGGCTCAGTCGGGCCTCGCCGTTCGACGGCTGGTCGAGGCCGGCCATGATCTTGAGGATCGTGGACTTTCCCGCGCCGTTGGGGCCCACGACGCCGATCTTGGCGCCGGGGTAGAACGACATGGTGACGTCGTCGAGGATGACCTTGTCACCGTGCGCCTTGCGCGCCTTGTACATGGTGTAGATGAACTCAGCCACTGCAGCTCCGTGTCTCGTGGCGCCGCCCCTGCGGCAGCCGAACCGTTGCGCGACGGGCATCGGAGGCGCCCGACGCCGCGCGGACCACGGACTAGCCTACGCGGTCGCCTGCCCGGGCACACGAAAGGGGCGGCGAGGGTGTCCCTTCCCTCGCCGCCCCCTCCCTTCAGAGCGGTGTGCCTCTGACTCAGATCTCGAAGTTCGCGAACAGCAGCGACGCGAGCCCGAGCGCCAGCAGGATGTTGAAGACCGTCGCGGCACCGAAGACCGCGACCGGGCGCCAACCCTCCTGGCGGAGGTTCTTGACGCGGAACTCCAGCCCGATGCTCACGAACGCGAGGATCAGGAAGTAGGTCCGCAGCGGGTTGACGACAGACTTCACCCAGTCGGTCGCGCCCTCACCGAGGTTCGACAGGTACAGCGTGCCCACGATCGAGGCGACGATGAACGCGAGGACGAACTTGGGGAAGCGCTCCCACAGCGCCTTGCCGACGCCGGCACGGGCCTCGGTCGCGTCCTTGCGCTCGATCTTGAGCGCGAAGTACAGCGTGAGTGCCACGGCGACGACGCCGATGAGGACGTTCTGCGTGAGCTTGACGACCGAGGCGACCTGGAGGGCCTCCTCGCCGACGATGGCACCGGCCGCAGACACGGCGGCAGTGGTGTCGATGTTTCCGCCGATCCACGCGCCAGCGACCTCGGGCGACAGGCCCAGGACGCCCGCGAGCCACGGCAGGACGAAGATCGACGGCAGCGCGAAGAGGATGACGAGCGTCGCCGCGTAGGCGATCTGCTCACGCTTCGCGCGGACGGCGCCGGCGGCCGCGATGGCCGCGGACACGCCGCAGATGGACACCGCGGTCGCCAGCAGCGCGCGCAGCTTGTGGTCCACCTTGAACACCGACGCGATCCACCACGTGAAGAAGAACACGCCGGTGACGAGCAGGAGCGCCTGGATGATCGCGGGGCCGGCGGCCGAGACGATCACGGACACGTTGATGGACGCGCCGAGCAGGACCAGACCGGTCTTGATGAAGAACTCGGTCTGGAAGGCCGGCGCGACCTTCTCGCGGATGCCGAGCGCCGTGATGATCGTGCCGCCGATGAGGCCCACGATGATCGCGTACACCGGGAACTCGATGGACTTGACCCACGACCACTCGAACCAGCCGGGGACGTTCTTCTCGAGGAAGCGCGTCAGGAAGCCCAGGCCGATGACGATGATGAGGCCGACGGCGGCCCATCCGTAGTTGATCGGCTCGCGAGCCTCCGAGGCGGCGGCAGCCTTGGGCTGCTCCTCCTTCTCGATCTCCTTGATGGCCATCAGTAGATCCATCCCTTCGGAATCACACCGAGCAGGGCGACAGCAAGGAGCACCAGGCCGGTGATCGCCGCAGCCCAGTCTTCCTTGCTCCCCCCACCCGAGGGCTTGTCGATGCTCGAGAGCTCGACGTCCTCGTCGTCCTTGGCTGACATGGCCAGACCCCTTTCTAATACCTAATTCCTATCGAGCAGATAGGCTTACGTCCTACGAGCGTACCGCCGGACGGCGCAAGGGTCAAGAGATCGGCTTCACGGATGCATCCATCGGGCGGATCTGCCATGGCGGGCGCCGACGCTCCCCCCGAGCACCCGCGCCCCCCACCCGCGATCGGCAGCTCAGGCCGACGCGGGCTCGAGCTCCAGGTCCACGGCAGACGCCTCGCCGTCCTCCACGGCCTCGGCGCCGTCCTCCACGGGCCCGGCGCCGTCCTCCACGGGCTCGCCACCATGGTCCTTGAGCGCAGACGCCCCGGCGACGACCGCGCTCTCGGGCGTGTCCGCATCGGCCGCCTCCGCGACCGTCGGCGGCAGGTCCTCGCCGCCGGTCGCGATCGCGACCCCGGACGGGAACGCCTCGGGAGGCAGCTCCGTGGTGCCCGTCGCGCGCTGGAACTTCGCGATGCCGCGCGTCAGGTCGTGGCCCACGCTCGTCGCGTCGATGACCAGGTCCACGCGCGGCCCCTGCTCGGACTCCCACGTGGTGGTCTTGAGCCGGCCGTGCACCACCACGGGCTGGCCCTTGGCGATCGAGTCCGCGACGGTCACGGCGGCGGCGCGGAACACGCGCACCGTGAACCACTCGGTGCGGCCGTCCACCCACTCTCCCTTGTCGCGGTCGAAGTAGCGCGAGGTCGAGGCGAGGCGGAACGAGGTCATGCGCGCGCCGGAGGGCCCGGCGAGGAAGCGCGGCTCGGTCGCGACCCAGCCCGACACGGTGATCAGCAGGTCGTTCATGTCATCTCCTAGCGGCCGCACCTTGCGGCTCGGCGCCAGGCTCGCTCGCGCGTTTCCTCTCCTGCCCGATGCGAGGGCCGGGCTGGGGACGACCGCGCGACACGAGCGCTGGGCACGACGCGCGACCCGCCCGCTGCCCTACTCGAGCTCGGCGAGCTCGTCGAGGTTGCGATAGGCCTCGTGGATCATCGTCGTGGGCTCGACGACGTGCGGCGTGACGACGGACCTCACGACGTCGCGGCCGATCGCCCGCGTCAGCCGAGCGGCCGCACCCGCCGCCCGCTTGCGCCGCAGCACGCGCGCGAGCCCCGCCGGCCTCGCCACCGGCGGCCAGTCGATGGCCCGCAGAGAGGCGTTGAGCTCCTCGGCGAGCGCGGATGCCGACAGCACCGCATCGTCGACCACCCGACGCCACTCGACGGGCAGGCCCGCAGTCGCGGCGTCGATCCACTCGAGCCGGATCTGCGCCACCGCCGACTCCGGCGCCTCGAGCACCTCGGGCAGCTTGGCGAGCCTCCCGGCCGCGACATCGGCTGCGGCCTCCGCCCGCGCCTCCACGCCGGCGGCGCGCGCGAGAGCGCCCACGAGGCCCTTGACGTCGGGCAGGACGGGCTCGGCATCGCGCGCGAGCGCCTGCTCGAGCTGGCGCCCCGCCGCCACCAGGTCCGCGCGCACCGCCTCCGCCGCCACGGAGCGGCTCGACGCGGCCTGCGCGATCTCCGCGCGCAGGCTGTCGACCCCGCGACCGGTGCGCGCGCTCACGAGCAGCACGGGCACGTTCGTGAGGCCCTCGGAGTGCACGAGCCGCGCGAGGTCCTGCGCCACCGCCGTCGCATCCTCCTCGCTCAGGCGGTCCACCTGGTTGAGCACCACGAGCGACGGCTGCCCGTGGTCCGACGCGACGGACAGGTATGCGGAGTGCAGCGCGTGGTCGGCGTACTTCTGCGGGTCCACGACCCACACGATGAGGTCGGCGAGCGGCACCACCCGGTCCACCGTCGCGCGGTTGTCCGCGTTCACCGAGTCGTGGTCGGGCAGGTCCAGCAGGACGATGCCGGCGTTCGCGTCGGCCCCCAGCGCGATCCGATGCTCGGGCGCCACCCCCAGCCAGTCGAGCAGGGCATCGGCGCTGCCCCATGTCGCCGCGCTCACGTGGGAGGTCGTCGGGCGCGTCACGCCGGGCACGGCGAACTCGGTTCCGGTCAGTGCGTTGAACAGGCTCGACTTGCCCGAGCCCGTCCCGCCCGCGAGCGCGACGATCGTGTGGTCCACGCCCAGGGCGAGGCGCTCGTCGCAGCGGGCGATGGTCGCGTGGACCTCGTCGCGCACGGCGGGAGGGATGGCCTCCTTGGCCCACTCCATCGACGCGCGCAGGCGGTCCACACGCTCCTTGAGCCGCGAGGTCTCCGTGCGCGGCGGGAGGGTCTGGAAGGTCGGGCTCATCGGTCGGTCCTCACAGCGACGGCCGCCATCACAGCAGCGCCCTCAGCTCGGCGCGGCGCAGGCGGACCTTGGACGATGCGTCGGGCAGGAGCGCCACCTGGTCCGTGGGCTTCATCATGTCGAGCGCCTCGCGGTGGATCACATAGCGGCGAGCCGCGGTGAGCTCGGCGCGGGCCGCGGCGATCTCCTCCCCGAGGGTGGGCTTCACGAGCACGCCCAGCGCCACGCGCGCCTCCTCGACCCCGAGCGCCGCGCTCGCGAGCGCCGTCGCGAGGCCGTCCTCGCCGACGATGCGCGCACCCTCCTCGGCACCAGGCACGGCGAGGACGATCTCCTGGCAGCGGTCGAGCCAGGTGCGCACGGCATCGGCGGAGCGGCGGTCGCGCGCCGTGCGAGCGTCGCGCGGGTCGCGCTGGGCGGCGAGCCACGGGCCCACGCCGCCCTCGTCGTCGGTGAGGGCCTCGATCATGCGGTCGGCCGCGTCGGCCGCGGCGGCGGACAGCGCCGCCTCGACGCCGTCGATGAGGTCCGCGCGGATCTCCCGGAGCACGGCGTCTCGCTCCTCGCGCGCGCTGCGGCGGCGCACCCACAGGCTCTGGGACAGGCGGAACAGCGCCCCGCCCTCGGTGGTCGCGGCGGCCCAGCGGGCGCTCACGGGGCCGACGGCGATGGGCTTGTACCAGTCGTCGCCGCCCTCGACCTCCGCCTGAGCGGCACAGCGGCGCACCTCGGAGCGGACCTCCTTGGCGGCGGCGGCCTGGTCGTCCATGGACTCGGCGAGCTCCTCGAGCCATTCCTTGAGGGCCTCGGCGGAGCCGTGGAGGGTGCGCTCGATGATGGTCTGCGCGGACGATGCGGCGACGGAGTCGAGCCAGCGGCCCAGTCCCGCGACCACGTCGCGCGGGACCGTGCCCTGACCCTCCGCATCCTCGGGGATGACGAACAGCGGGAGCGAGTCGAGCTGCTCCTTGGCCAGACGCGCGACGAGCTCGCGGCGCACCTGGGCCGCGACATCGGGCGTGACCCGGTTGAGGACGATGGCGATCGAGGCGCCGCGCTCGGCGCCCTCGCGCAGCGCCTGCCACGGGACCGCGTCGCCGTAGCGCGCGGCCGTCGTCACGAAGATCCACAGGTCCGCCGCCTCGAGCAGCTGCTGGGCGATCTCGCGGTTCTCGCCGCGCACCGAGTCGAGGTCGGGGCTGTCGACGATGGCCAGTCCGCGCGGCACCGCCTCGCTGGGCTGGACGCGCGCCCGCTGCTCGATCTCCGTGAGCACTCCCGCATCGAGCGGGTGGTGGAACAGGTGCGGCACCTTGGTCGTGGGGCGCAGCACGCCGGAGGGCGTGAGCTGCTCTCCGAGCAGGGCGTTCACCACCGTGGACTTGCCGGCGCCCGTCGATCCGCCGACGACCACGATCGCCGGCGAGGCCTCCTGCCGCACACGCGGGATGAGGTGATGGTCGAGCTGCTCGAGCATCTGCTGCATGATCTGGCGTGCCCGCTGCTCGCCGCCCGTGGGCAACGGCAGCTCCACGCTCGACACCACCTTGCGCGTGTCGACCAGGGCATCCAACAGGGCACCCGGGTACGCCCACGACTTGATGGGTCGGAATTCCATGCCCCTAGCATCCCTTATGCGTGGGCGAGCGTTCGGCAGCCCATGCGCGCGCCGCCTGGCAGATCCCCCCGATACCCTGGTGATGACCAGCCCCCGTAGCTCAACGGATAGAGCAACGGCCTTCTAATCCGCAGGTTGCAGGTTCGAATCCTGCCGGGGGCACCCAACGCACAAGGCTCGAACCTTGGCCCGAAGAATCAAGGGCTGGGGTTCGGGCCTTGTCGGCGTTCGCGGCCCAGGTGAGGGCGTCCGCGTTGACTTCGGGGTCGAGCAGCATCTCGAAGG
>Ga0182793_1001338_pt1 | contig 15507 bp, 13 predicted proteins | sample Passage237A_FD_130498 | JGI IMG/M metagenome (GOLD analysis project Ga0182793, IMG submission 130498) | Cellulose adapted compost microbial communities from Newby Island Compost Facility, Milpitas, CA, USA - Passage2 37A (version 2) (version 2) ... | reverse complement strand
GATATCTTGGTGCCGCGCATCATGCGTCGCGCGAGCGTGGTGGTAAGCGGCGGCAGGCCCAGCGCGCTGTCCTCATACACCTCTACCAGTTGCCCACCGGTGCCGAACAGAAGTACTGGACCAAACTGCGGGTCGGGGCTCGCCCCGAAGATGAGTTCATAGCCCTCCAGTTTTACCATCGGCTGCACGGCGACACCGAGGAAGTGCCCCTCTCCCTCCTTCTCGCGCACCGCGGCCTCGATCGCCGCAAACGCCTCCCGCACGGCGGCCTCATCGCGCAGGTTCAGGCGCACGCCCCCGACGTCCGTTTTGTGGGTGATGGTCTCCGAGTGCAGTTTCAGCACCACGGGGTAGCCCATCTCCGCCGCTAGCACCACGGCAGCGTCCGGCGTCTCCGCGACCCGGGTCTCCACAGTCGGGATGCCGTAGGCGGAGAGCAGCGCCTTGGACTCGACCTCGGTCAGCAGCGTCCGCCCCGCCCCCCGGGCACGGTCGATGATCGCCCGCGCCGCCTCCGCCGCGCGCCCGTCCTCATCGGTCTCCGTGCTGACCGGCGTCTCGTAGAGCGACTGGAGGTTGTCAGAGTATTTCCAGAGATAGTTGAACACCGCCGCGGCCTCGTCCGGATACGCGAACGTCGGGATGCCGGCACCGGTGAGGATCTGCTGTCCCGCCGCCACGGTCGCGCCGCCCATCCAGGAGGCCAGGACCGGCTTATCCAGCGTCCCCGCGTAGGGCTTCAACTGCTCGGCCGTCATGGTCGGGTCGGTCATCGCCTGGGGCGTCAGGATCACCAGCAGGCCGTCGCTGTTGGCGTCGTCCGCCGCCGTTTCCAGCGTCTTCGCATAGCGGTCCGGGGCGGCGTCCCCCAGCACGTCGATCGGGTTGTTGTGGCTCCAGTGTGGCGGCAGGAAGCTATCCAGCGCGGCCATCGTCTCGTCGGAGATGTCGGTGAGCGTACCGCCGCCCGAGATCAGGGTATCGGTCGCCAGCACTCCGGGGCCGCCGGCGTTCGTGATGACGGTCAGCCGATTCCCCTTCGGCAGCGGTTGCAGGGCCAGCGCCTCGGTGAGAGCGAAGACATCCGCGATGGAGTCCACCCGCAGGACGCCCGCCCGGTCGAAGGCGGCGTCCAGAACCTCGTCACTGCCGGTGAGTGAGCCGGTGTGCGATGCCGCCGCCTTGGCGCCGACACTGGTGCGCCCGGCCTTAATGACGAGGATGGGCTTGTTCAATGCCACCTCGCGCGCGGCGCTCAGGAACGATCGGGCGTCCCCGACCGACTCCATGTAGATAACGATGCTGCGGGTCTTCGGGTCATTGCCCAGGTAGTCGATCAGGTCGCCCCAGCCGACATCCAGCATCGAGCCGAGCGAGGCGAACGCGGAGAACCCGATGCCCTCCCGGAGCGCGTGGTCCAGGACCGCGGTCAGCAGCGCGCCGCTCTGCGAGAGGAAGGCGACATTGCCAGGGCGCGCCATGGCCTGCGCGAAGGTGGCGTTCAGTCCCGTCAGCGGGCTCATGACGCCCAGGCAGTTCGGCCCGATGATGCGCATGCCGCCGGCCCGCGCCTCCTCCAGCACCTGCCGCTCCAGTTCCGCCCCCTCCGGCCCGGCCTCCTTAAAGCCCGCCGAGATCACAATGGCGCCCTTGATGCCCTCCGCCCGGCAGTCGCGGATGATACCGGGCACAGTCGGCGCGGGCGTCGCGATTACGGCCAGGTCCACCTGATCGGGGATGTCGGCGAGTGTGGGGTACGCCTTGATGCCCAGCACCGACGGGCGCTTCAGGTTGACGGGGTAGACCACACCACCGAACGGCGACGCGATGAGGTTGGTCAGGAGCGTGCGGCCGACGCTCCCGGGCGTTTCGGTCGCGCCGATCACGGCGACGCTCTTCGGGGCGAAGAACACTTCGAGGGCGGGCCGCTGCACGGCGCGCAGAACGTCGTGCGAGGGGTCGGTCACGAGGGGGGTAGCGGCGGCGGGCATGTTATTCGGCTCCTGCGTTCAGAAAGGTTTCCGAGTTCAGGATACCTCCAACACCGCGCGGCACCGTCCCCCGTCTGGCGGTTTGTAGCGGGTCAGGATGCAGGGCGCGCAGCAGGAGGCTTTGACCTGCGGCGCGCGTATCTGCTACACTGATGACGTTCCCACCCGGTAATCCGGCCCCCCAAGGAGGATGACGAAGACCATGCGACGACGCGACTTCCTGCGCACCGCGACGGGCGCCGCTGCCGCCGCCACCCTTGCTGCTACCCTGCCGCTTGACGGTGCGGATGCCGCTGCTACCGCGGAGCGTCCCAACCTCCTTTTCATCCTCGCCGACGACCTGGGATACGCCGACCTCGGGTGCTATGGGCAGCGCGACCTGCCCACCCCGAATATCGACCTGCTTGCACGCGAGGGGACACGCTTCACCAGCGTCTACGCCGGGTCCACCGTCTGCGCCCCGTCGCGCTGCTGCCTGCTGACCGGCCTGCACACCGGCCACGCCACTGTGCGCGGCAACGGCGACACCACGCTTCCGCCGGAGGAGGTCACGCTCGCCAAAGTGCTGAAGGCGGCGGGCTACGAAACGGCCTGCATCGGAAAGTGGGGCTTGGGGAACGAAGGTACCACGGGCGTCCCCACAAAGCAGGGCTTCGATACCTTCTTCGGCTACCTCGACCATGTCCACGCGCACAACCACTTCCCCGAGCACCTGTGGCGCGGTGAGGAGAAGCTGCCCCTGAAAAACCAGGTTCCTGACGCCGGAAACCGCGGGCAGGGTAAGGCGTCCGTGAAGGCAGAGTACAGCAACGACCTGTTCACCGAGGAGGCGCTGAAGTTCCTGGACGCTCCCCGCGAAAAGCCGTTCTTCCTGTACCTGAGCTACACTCTCCCCCATGCCAACAACGAGGCGCGACAGGAGGGTATGGAGGTCCCGAACGACGAGATTTTCGCCGTCTTCAAGGACAAAGCCTGGCCGGAGCCGCAGAAGGGCTTCGCCGCCATGATCGCGCGACTGGATCAGTACGTCGGGCGCATCGCGGGGAAGCTGCGGGAGAAGGAGCTGGACAGGAACACGCTCGTCATCTTCGCCTCCGACAACGGCCCCCACCGAGAAGGCGGCAACGACCCGAACTTCTTCGACAGCAACGGCCCGCTGCGTGGCATCAAGCGCGATCTGTATGAGGGCGGCATCCGCGTGCCGTTTATCGCCTGGTGGCCGGGTCGCGTCCCCGCCGGAAAGGTCTCCGACCATATCGGCTACTTCCCGGACCTTTTGCCGACGTTCGCGGAACTCGCAGGCGCGCCCGCCCCGAAGCACCGCGACGGTATCAGCCTTGCCCCCGTGCTCCTGGGGCGCGGCGGACAGAATCAGCACACCTACCTGTACTGGGAGTTCTACGAACGCGGCGGCGCTCAGGCCGTCCGCATCGGCAAGAAGTGGAAAGCCGTCCGCGCCGGGATCGCGGAATCCAAGAACCCTGTAGAAGTCTACGACCTGGAGTTAGACATAAGTGAGGCGCGCGATGTGGCTTCGTCCCGCCCGGAGATCGCGGCATACGCCCGTTCGCTCATGGCCGAAGCGCACGTCCCCTCCCCGAAGTGGCAGGTGGCCGCCCCGCGCGCCGCTGCCGGTACGTCCTGAATAAGAGATGAACGACCCCAACAACACGATCCTGGTGGCGGGGGCGAGCGGCGTGGTCGGACGCCGGCTCTGCCGCCTGCTCATTGCTGACGGCTGGCGCGTGACCGGAACCACGCGGACGCCGGAGAAGGCGTCTGAACTCGCGGCGCTCGGGGTTCTGCCGGTGGTCGTGGATGTGTTCGACGCGGCGGCGCTGCGTCAGGCGGTTGTGGACGCCCAGCCCACGGCCGTGGTCCACCAGCTCACGGACCTTCCGGACGGACTCGACCCGGCGCAGATGGCCGAGGCCCGCGTGCGCAACGCCCGTATTCGGGACGAGGGCACGCGCAACCTGATCGCGGCGGCGGTCGCTGCGGGGAGCGTACATCGGTTTGTTGCCCAGAGCATCGCCTTCGCCTACGCACCCGGCCCCACGCCCTATGTCGAAGAATCCCCCCTGAACTTAAACTCTCCCGACGACGGCGCGGCCCTGTCCGCCCGCGCCGTCGCCCACCTGGAGCGTCAGGTGCGGGAATCCCCTTTCGTCGGCATCGTCCTGCGGTACGGCAAGTTTTACGGCCCCGGGACGGGCTTCGACGCTCCCCCGCCCGGCGGCCCCGTACATGTCGATGCCGCCGCCGACGCGGCCCGCCGCGCCCTCACCCACGGAACGCCCGGTGTGTATAACATTGCGGAAGAAGATGGTACTATCTCCAGCCGCAAAGCGACAGAAGCGCTCGATTGGGCACCTGTATTCCGTATCGGTTAATTTCCAACAGAATGACTCTGCCAACCATGACGTAGCAGGTGGTGGAATACTCGAAGCTACATCAGTAATAGCTATTCTTGGCAGGCTTGCTCTTTACTATATAGTTGGGGTATTCTCCGGCATTACTGCATTTGACAAGCAGCAAGCCTGCCAAGATGTTCAGCACGTTGTAAGGAGGTTATGTTATGGGGAAAAAGGTCTTTATCGCTTGTCCAATTGGTGCCGACAAAAGTCCCGAACGTCAACGCTCGGATCAACTATTGGCACACGTTATTTCTCCTGCGGTCGGTAGTGTCCTCGATGTAGAACCAGAAGAGGTAGTTATTCGAGCCGACAAGATCGGTGAGCCCGGGCGCATAACAACGCAAATTTTGCGCGAACTTGGCTCAGCAGACGTTGTTATTGCGGATCTCACTGGCACGAACGCTAATGTCATGTATGAGGTTGGCATTAGGCAAGCACTAATGCGCCCTTATATCCTTATGGCAGAGCATGGTCAGACTCTACCTTTTGACTTATCGGACTTCAGGACAATTTTCTATGTCTTGGATTTGGACGGGGCTAAGCGCGCTCAGTTAGAACTAAAAGCCCAGCTACAAAAAGCACTCACAGGTCAAGTTCCAGCGGCGGATACTGCTTTGTTCGGGCAGTTCCACACTACCGAAGCGACATCGCAACTGCCACAGGCAAGCCAGAATTTGCTTGAGGTGCTCGAAGCCTGTAATCAAATCTTGCGAGAAACCCAGGAGACAAAGGAACTATTAATAACGGTTGGAAATATCACGTTAGATATCCAGCAAGCCGAACAGAAGAGGATTGAGGCGTACAAGGAAGCGCAAACTCAGGAGCAGGGAATGTGGTTCCTGAATCAAATGTTACAAAATCCTGACGGAGTTGACAAAATACTACCAGTCATGGAGTTCCTCACCAACCTTAACAAGGCACAGGAGCAAATAGACTCTATTAAGACCGCTCAGCCGAAGCGGACTGAGCGTCCCCGCCAGCAACGCAGCACCCCCAAACAGGATAGGCAAGAATAGTTCCGTAGACGGAGATTCCACATCTCTCGTGTCCGCATAGACCAAATCGCTATCAACGGCCGCAAAAAGTGTATCGATTGGGCTAACTGTGATCCTCGTTCGCGGCGGCGTGTGTAGTTGGCGGGCCGTCGAAGCGGTCGAGGAGGATGGCGACGAGCATGTCCGCCATGACGTTTACGCCGGAGCGGACGCGGGCGATGATGACGTCCACCGGGAGCAGGAGCGGCAGAGCGACGGCCACGAGGGTTTCGGGCAGGCCCGCCGCGCCGAGGACGAGGGGCAGGACGATCAGGCCCGCCTCCGGGATGCCCGCGACGCCCGCCGCGGCGAAGATGGCCGCCAGGACCACGGTGAACTGCTGGTTCAGGCCCAGCCCCATCCCGATGGCCTGCGACAGGAACAGCGCGGCCATCGCCTCGTAGAGCGTGATACCGTCGTTGTTCAGGTTGGTGCCCACGCAGGCGGCGAGGCGGGCGGAGGCGGGGCGGACGCCCATGCGGTCGAGTGAGCGCAGCGTCACGGGGACGGTCGCCAGGCTGGAGTTCGTGGAAAGGCCCGTCAGGATGGCGTCCGCCCCCTTGCCCAGGTACTCGCGCGGCGACTTGCGCCCCACCAGCCACGCCATCAGCGGGTAGTAGATCAGCGCGTGCAGCGCCATCCCCAGGAGGACCACCCGCAGGAAGACCCACAGGATGCGGAAGACATCGATGCCTGCCCCCCCCACCACCTGCGCGATGATGCCCAGCACGGCGAACGGAACGCACGCTACGACCCACTCCAGCATCTGGATGAACACCTCGTAGGTGCCCTCGATGAAGTCGCCCACCGCGCGGATGCTGTTGCGCCCTTCGCGCGCCTGCTTCTCCTGGACCGCCCGGATGGCCGCACCGGAGAGCACCGCGATCAGGACCACGGAGATGATGTTGTTGTAAACGAACGGCCGCACGATGCTGGACGGGATGTAGTAGGCGACGTTCGGCAGAACCTCCAGGGTCGCGCCCGGCGCCTCGGGGTCCGCGCTCTTCTTGGCGGTCATCTCCCCCGGCTTTACCGCGGCCCGAATCTCTTCGATATGGTCGCGCCACGCGTCCCCGGGGCGCAGGGTGTTCATGATGGTCAGGCCGATCGCCATGGCCACGGAAACGTTGACCAGGCAGATGGCGATCAGGCGCAGCCCGCTCTTCGCGGAGATGCGGGTCTTCACGAACGCGTCGAGGATGGCGAACAGGACGAGCGGCACGGCGAGGGTGCGCAGGAGTTTGATGACCAGGATGCCCAGCGCCCCCAGCGTCTCGTTGGTGAGGCCGAAGAGGTACGGGCGGTCCTTCCCAAAGGCCAGCCCGAGGATGATCCCGAGGATAACCGCCAGGAGGACCCGCAGGTAGAGCGGGAACCGTGTCCGGTGCGGTCGCCCCGCAGCCGCCGACTCGTCCCCCGCTTCCGCCCCCGCTTCGATATCGCCCGGTACGCCCTCGTCCCGCATGCCTTATGCCTTCTCCTTAGCGCAGCGCTACGCGCCGCACCCGGTGGTTTTCCGTGTCCGCGATGTACAGTGCGCCGTCCGGGCCCACGGCCACCCCGTGCGGGCGCCCCAGCCCGGCGCGCTCGGCGGGGCCGCCGTCGCCGCCCCCACCCTTGCGCCCGCCGGCGAACGTCGTGATCACGCCGGTCTTGCCGTCGATCTTCCGGATGGCGTGGTTCTCCGTGTCCACCACGAAGAGGTCGCCGGTCTTCGGGTACACGCAGGCGCCCTTCGGCCCGCGGAACGAGGCGCGCAGTGCAGGGCCGCCGTCCCCCACGTAGCCGGGCGTACCGGTGCCCGCGACCGTGGTCACCACGCCGTCCGCCGCCACCCGGCGGACTCTGTGCCCTTCGCGTTCGATAATATAAAGCACGCCGCCCGACCCGGCCGCGACGGCACGCGCGCCCTGGTAGCTCGCCTCCGCCGCCGGGCCGCCGTCGCCCGCGAACGCCTTCCGGCCCGTGCCCAGGGTGCGACGCACCCGACCGGTGTCGGTGCGGAACTCGTAGACCTTGCTCGCCGCGACATCCGCGACGTAGACGGTCATCGGTCCCCCGCTGCACACGTCGTGCGGTTCGCGGAAGGGCGCCGCCGCCTTCACTTCACGCCCCTCCGGAAGGAGCCGCACCCGCTTGCTCAGCCGCTCGGCGATGCAGAACGCATCGGGCGGCCCGTCCGGGAAGCCGGCGGCGATCGCCACCACGTCCTCGGGCGGCGCCGTGGTCGGCCCGTAGACCGTGGAGATGCGCCCGGTCCCGTCGACGCGGCGGACGCAGTTCGTGCCGGCCTCAGTAAACAGGAGGTGACCGTTCCGGTCGAACGCGACCGTGAACGGGCTGTCGATACGCGCCCGGGCGGCGGGGCCGCCGTCGCCGTCATGCCCCTTCTCGCCCGTCCCGACCACCGTGGTAATGACGCCCGCTTCGGCTGCCCGCATAGCGGTCTGGCTCCCCTCTTACTCTTCCGGGACCTCGTGATGGCGGCGGCAGCGGGCCTCGTAGTCCTCCTGCGCACCGACCAGAATCGTGGGGGCGCTCGCCGGGGCCGGCCTCCCGTCAATGAGCCGCTGCGAGCAGTACGCCTCCGCACCGCAGACGGTACAGATGGCGCGCAGTTTCACCACCTCATCCGCCACCGCCATCAGGGCGGGCATGGGACCGAAGGGATAGCCGCGGAAGTCCATATCGAGGCCCGCCACGACCACCTCGTACCCCCGGTTCGCCAGCACCTGACAGACTGCTACCACACCCTCGTCGAAGAACTGCACCTCCTCGACCGCGATCACATCCGTATCCGGGCAGACCGCCGCGTACAGTTCGCTGCTGTCAGCCACGGCCACGGCCGCATGCGGGACGCCGTTGTGGGACCGGATTACGGTGTCATCGGTACGGGTGTCCAGCGAAGGCTTGAAGACCTGCACGGTGCGCCGGGCGTAGAGCGCGCGGCGGACGCGACGAATCAGCTCCTCGGTCTTGCCGGAGAACATCGAGCCGGTGATAACGACGAGTGAGCCGCAGCCGGGGTGCGGGAAACCAGGGGCGGAGCGGGGAGCGGGCGGGGCCATACGGCGATTGTAACAACCCGGCGGGCGGGCGTCAAGCGCCCGCCCCCTCAGTCGAAGGGCAGGTCGGGTGGCGGGAGGACACGGCCGGCCGCCGCGCACGCCCGGAAGTATGCCGCCGTGGCGTCCAGGTCCGCCTCCGCGCCCAGTGGGAACAGGTCGGGCGAGACGCACGTTTCCGGAAGCGGGAGCGCCAGCGGAGGCTCCCCCAGGGAGTGGACCAGTTCCAGCTCGGCTGGCCCCGGGGCATGCAGCGCTCGGGCCGCGGACAGCGGCAGGCGGTCGGGGATCAGAACCTCCAGCGAGGGGTAGCGCCCGGCCCGGTGCTCCTCCAGAAGAGCGGCCCTGCCCTCCGGGTTGGTGACCGGAACAAAGTCGTCCCGATGACGCCAGGCTTTCGTATTGTATTTAAGGAGAGACACCCCGGGAAATTCCAGCAGGTTCGCCGGAAACTGCAGAAGGACGTGGGGCCAGCCGCGCCCGCGCTTGTCGGCCAGAAGCGGCGTCCGCGGCGAAAGTGAGAGGTGGACGTAGCCCGCGAGGCCGAGCCGGCGGACGCGCGCCGCGGCGGTGGGCCGGGGCCGCACGGGCAGATGCTCTGCCGCCAGCCGCGCCTGACTCAGAAGCGCCCCGGTCGCCAGAAGGTACGGAACGTAGTGCAGCGGCGTGGCGTGCCACAGGAGGTAGGACGGCGCGGGTTCGGGAGCCGACATGAGAGAAAAAAAACCGCGCAAGACACCAGGCATTCACCCGGTCACGTCCTGAGCGGCGTAAGGTCTCGTCTTGATTATTACAACAGTATACCGGGTCGTTCAGGTTCTCTATGGCTTCTTGCTCAACATTCCAGAAAAACAGGTAATCCGCCCTCTAAAGAACGGGCACCGAAGCGAGTGAATTAATGTGACACATATCACTCTACATACGATCCCCCAGAGACGCGCGCGGGGCGGGCGCATGCGGGAGCGCCAGAGCCCCGCGCAGAGGCGGCGTCTTTGCGCCCCCAGACCCTTTGCGGTACAATCCCCGGCGTCGCCCGCGGAACTTATCCGGCCGGTGTCCTGTCGGGATAAATACGATTCCTCCTGGGTATGGGAACCCGGGAGCCCCGCGCTCACGTTTTGAAGTCTGTCCTTCGCTGCGGCGCGCTGCCGCTCTTCATGGCCGTGAGCCCGCGGCCCCGTAGCAGAGTTAGAGGAAGCAATGGCCAAGTCCCTGATAATCGTGGAGTCACCCGCCAAGACCAAAACCCTGAAGGGCTTTCTGGGCCGTGACTATATCGTCGAGGCGTCCATGGGGCACGTCCGCGATCTCCCCACATCCAAGATTGGCGTGGACGTGGACCATGACTTCGCCCTGACCTACGTCCCCCTGACAGACCGCAAAGATGTCCTCAAGCGCCTGGCCGAGGCGGCCAAAGGAGCGGACACGGTCTACCTTGCCTCCGACCCGGACCGCGAGGGAGAGGCTATCGCCTGGCACATCGCCCAGGCGCTGAAGCTGCGCGCCGACCGCTTTAAGCGCATCCAGTTCAACGAGATTACGAAGAGCGCGGTGGATGACGCGTTGCGGAACCCGCGCGACATCGACCAGAACCGCGTGGACGCCCAGCAGGCGCGGCGTGCTCTGGACCGGCTGGTCGGCTACAAGATCAGTCCCCTGCTCTGGAAGAAGGTCAAGAAGGGCACCTCCGCCGGACGTGTGCAGTCCGTTGCGGTGCGCCTGATCTGCGACCGGGAGCGCGCCATCCAGGCGTTCGTCCCCGAAGAGTACTGGAGCCTGACGGCTACGCTGACGCCGCGCACGAGCCGCCAGCTCCCCTTCGACGCCTCGCTGAACCAGGTGGACGGCAAGAAGGCGGACCTGAAGACCCGCGAGCAGACCGACGCTGTGCTACAGGGGCTGGAGGGCGCCGAGTGGCGCGTCGCCAAGGTTAAGAAGAGCGAGCGCCAGCGCCGCCCCACCGCGCCGTTCATCACGTCCACGCTCCAGCAGGAGGCATCCCGGAAGCTCGGCTTCTCGTCCAAGCGTGCCATGACCGTGGCGCAGCAGTTGTACGAAGGCATCGACCTGGGCAAGGACGGCGGCACGGTCGGTCTTATCACCTACATGCGCACCGACTCGACGCGCGTCGCCGGAGAGGCGCAGGCCGAGGCGCGGCAGTACATCCTGAACACCTATGGCAAGGAGTACGCCCCGGAGCGCTTCAACGTCTACAAGACCAAGAACGCAGCGCAGGATGCCCACGAGGCGATCCGCCCGACGTCCGTGTTCCGCGACCCGGAGAGCATCAAGGGGCGCCTGACCAGCGACCAGTACCGACTGTACCGGCTGATCTGGCTGCGCTTCCTCGCCTCGCAGATGACCCCGGCGGTCATGGATGTGGTCACAGCGGACATCGCCGCGGCGAACTGCCTGTTCCGCGCAACCGGTTCGACGATCCGATTTGACGGCTTCCTGCGCGTCTACACTGAGGGCAAGGATAACCCGAACCAGGTGGACGACGACGAGAAGCCGCCGCTGCCGCCCCTGACGGACGGCCAGGCGCTCGACCTGATTCGGCTGACACCCAAGCAGCACTTCACGGAGCCGCCGCCCCGCTTCACGGAGGCGACGCTCGTCAAGGGTCTGGAGGAGGAGGGCATCGGGCGCCCGTCCACGTATGCGTCGATCATCTCGACCATCCAGGACCGGGGCTATGTCGAACTTCAGGACAAGAAGTTTGTGCCCACAGACCTCGGCTTTGCGGTCACGGACCTGCTGGTGAAGCACTTCCCGGATATCCTGGATGTCCGCTTCACGGCAGGCATGGAAGACCGCCTGGACGCCGTGGAGGAGGGCAAGCAGGACTGGGTGGCGCTGATGCGCGACTTCTACGGCCCCTTCGAGCAGACGCTCTCCAAAGCGGAGACGTCCATGGAGAAGGTGGTCAAGGAGACCGACATTCTGTGCCCGCAGTGCGGGGAGGCAAACCTGGTGGAGCGCTTCGGGCGCTTCGGCAAGTTCTACGGCTGCCCGCGCTATCCGGAGTGCAAGTACATCCTGGACCCGAGCAAGCAGGACGGGGCGAAGGCCGGAGAAGGCGGCGAGGGGGGCGAGACCCCGGCGCAGGTCGTCTCCGAGCTCACCTGCCCGAACTGCGGCCGCAACCTGGTGGAGAAGATGGGCCGGTTCGGCAAGTTCCTGGCCTGCCCCGGCTACCCGGAGTGCAAGTATATCCACAAGGAGGCCCCGAAGTCGATCGGTGTCCCCTGCCCCGAGTGCAAGAAGGGCGAGCTGGTAGAGCGGCGCTCGCGCATGGGCGTCTTCTACCCCTGCAACCGCTACCCGGAGTGCAAGTTCTCGCTGCCGGGCCGGCCGATCACGGACCGGCCGTGCCCGCAGTGCGGCGGCCTGCTGCATGAGAAGGCGTACCGCGGCAAAGTCACTGGCATCAAGTGCGCCAACAAGGAGTGCGGCTACTCCGAAGCGCTCCCGGCCGGCGGGGACGCGGACGCCGAAACGGCCGACAAGCCGGAACGCCTCGCGGCGTAGGCAGACCAGCGTCAAACGCGGCTATGCCGGAAGTTGTCATAATCGGGGGTCCCAACGGGGCGGGCAAGTCAACCCTTGCCCGCCTCGCTTTGCCTGAGGGCATGGCCTTTGTGAACGCCGACGACATCGCCCGGGCCTTGCCGGAGGATTTCGCGGGTAACCGTGACATCGAGGCGGGGCGCATGCTCCTGAGTAAGATCGATGAGCTTTCGTCGTCCGGAAGCAGTTTTGCCCTCGAAACCACTCTCTCCAGCCGATCCCTCGCCGCTCGAATCCGGAGTCTCCGTACCACCGGTTGGTCGTTCCGCTTGGTCTTCGTCTGGGTGCCCACGGCCGACGTGTCCGTAGAGCGCGTCGCCGCGCGTGTACGGCGCGGCGGGCATCACATCCCCGAAGCGACGATCCGAAGACGGTATGTCGCGGGCTTGAACAACCTCTGGGCGCTCTACTTGCCAATGGCAGATGAGTGGCTCATCTTTCAGAATGCTCGGGAGGAAGGGCCTCGCCTGGTGGCAAACGGCGGCTCGGGTCGTGAACCGATCGTCTACGACCCGGACGTGTGGGCTATAATGAAAACATCAGCCCCATGAGCAACCATGAGCAACAAGGATAACCGCGAGCAGTACTCGGTCTTCACCGACCCGGCGGAATTGACGCGCCGGTTTCGCGTAGCCGTGCGCGAAGCCCTGCGCGACCACAAACTCGCGGGCAACCCTATCGCGGTCTGGCGCAATGGGAAAGTCGTGATCGTACCTCCGGAGGAGATAACGTGGTCCGACGACGAGTACGGAAACGCTCCTCCGGAGAAGTCACTGAAGGGGAAGTAGCATATCCATCGCTCGGTAAGGAAGCGGCCCTGGCAGTCAGATGACTGCCGGGGCCGGTTGCGTTGGTCAGGCCGCCTTCGTCCCTTTGTTGCCCACGGCAGGAGATTCTCCGAAGCCCGGTGAATGCTCTGCCCGGTACCCGACATGCGACACCCGCTCACGTCCACCGCTCCCCGCGTGCTGTCCGCCCTGCTGCTGCCGGCTCTCGTCCTGCTGCTCTTTGCCGTGGGCGGACGGTCGGCCGGCGCTCAGCAGACCGTGGACCCCGCATTCGCGGCGAAGTGGGACGCCTTTCCCTTCGACAAGCGGCGTGTGGACCCGGCGGAGTTGAAGAAGCTCACTCCCGGCAAGCTCAAGTGGCTGCGGGGCATCCTCTTCGGCAAGCACGGGCGCGTCTTCGACGAACGGTTCATCCAGGACTACCTGGAGCAGCGGCCCTGGTACAAGCCCGACCCGAAGTACCGGGTGGAGGTGCTGAACGCGGTCGAGCGGGAGAACATGGACCGCATCAAGGCCGCCGAACACGCGCTTCACCAGTACATCGAGCCGGGCGACCTGAAGTTCTACCGCAACAAAACCTTCTCTGAGGCGCAGCTAGGCAAGCATACCGGCGTCGAGTGGGTCATCATGATGGCCGAGGTCGAGGCGATCCACGGTAAGACCTTCCCCGACCAGCCGTTCATCCAGGCGTTCTACGACCAGCGCTACTGGTACAAGCCCGACCCGACATACACCGCGAAGCGCCTCTCCGCCGCCGAGCGGGCGAACCTGGAGACGATGCGCCGGGCGTGGAAGAAGCAGCGCGGTCTGTCGGTCTCCCCGGGCGACATGGGCCAGTTCCGGGACCAGCCGCTCAAGCCCGAGATGCTGACCGGCCTGAGCCTTTCCGAACTGCGTCTGCTGCGCAACGAGGTCTATGCCCGCCACGGCTATAGCTTCCAGGCGTGGTGGCTGCAGTCCTACTTCTACGACCAGCCCTGGTACCGCCAGCGCCCGGACGGCGACAACACGAAGGTGCGCCTGTCCCCCGCCGAGGAGCGCAACGTCGCCGTCATCCTGAAGCGGGAGCAGGCTCTGCACGAGTCGCTGTCGAAGGAGACGATCGACGAGTCCTACATCGCCGGGCTGTACGCGGAGGATGTCCGCAAGCTGCGCAACGAGATCTACGCGCGGCGCGGCTACGTCTTCAAGGACCGCTGGCTCCGCTCCTACTTCGAGAGCCTCCCCTGGTACACGCCCAATCCCGACTTCCGCGAGACCGACCTGACTCCGATCGAGCGGAAGAACGCCACCTTCCTGGCCCAGCGCGAGAAGAAGCTGGAGAGCGTCATCCGCCAGGTGGCCGCATGAGCGGCGGCCCCCGCCCCCGCGTGCCGGGAGCCTGAAACCCTATGACAGCCCGCGAGAACCTGACGGTGGAGATGGTGCGACGCGATCTTTCCGACCTGCCCGAAGCGCCGTTGCTGCCGGGCTTCGCCTTCCGACCGTTCGCGCCCGGGGACGAAGGCGTCTGGACCGAGATCATCCGCCAGAGTGAGCAGTTCTTCATCGTCCGCGACGACCTGTACGCCGGCCAGTTCGGCCAGGACCCTGAGGGCGCCCGGGAGCGCATCGTGTTTATTCGCGATGAGGCGACCGGCGCGGATGTGGCGACCATCGCCGCCTGGTACGGTGAGGAGCGGCACGACGACCGCGCGGGTTGGGGGCGCATCCACTGGGTGGCTGTCCGCCCGGCCTACCAGGGGCGGGGCCTCGGCAAGGCGATGCTGGCGTACGCTCTGCGCCGCCTCGTGGACCTCGGGCACCACAACGCGTTCCTGGTCACGTCCACCGGGCGTCTGCCGGCCCTCCGGCTCTACCTGAACTTCGGCTTCGTGCCGGATAGGACGCGCCCCAACGCGGCGAACGCATGGGGCTCTATAGCAGGCGACCTCCCCGCTGCGACGCGGTATCTTAAAGGGCATGAGTGATAGGACGCGCGAAGACGCTTTTCGATTGATGACGGAGTGGACTCCCTCCGAGCCGCTGCGCCGCCATATGCTGACCGTGGAAACCGCCATGCGCGCCGCCGCCCGCCGCGCAGGCGAGGACGAGGAGTTGTGGGGCCTGGCAGGCCTTCTGCACGACTTCGACTACGAGCGCCACCAGACCGTGCCGGATCACCCCGTGAAGGGCGCGGAGGTGCTGCGCGCGGAGGGCTATCCGGAGCCGGTAATCCAGGCCATTCTGGGACACGCCAACGAGACCGGCGTCCCCCGCGACACCCTGATGGCAAAGACCCTGTTCGCAGTGGACGAACTCTGTGGCTTCCTGACCGCCGTGGCCTACGTACGCCCCTCGAAGAAGATCGCGGACGTGGAGGTGTCCTCGGTAAAGAAGAAGCTCAAGGACAAGACGTTCGCCCGCGGCGTCAACCGCGACGACATCGTGCAGGGCGCCGCCGAACTCGGCCTAGACGTAGACACGCTGATCGCCCTCGTCCTCGCCGACCTCCAGGAGAACGCGGAGAACCTGGGGCTGTAGAGGGCCGAGACCCCCCCGCAGTCCCTTGGCCGTCGTGGACTGAAGTCCCGGCTTCTGTGATTCAAGCCCGCCTCCGCGAGCGAAGCTCCGCTTCGTCGGTGCGGGCTCCTACAGGCGAG
>Ga0182793_1001332_pt1 | contig 15555 bp, 13 predicted proteins | sample Passage237A_FD_130498 | JGI IMG/M metagenome (GOLD analysis project Ga0182793, IMG submission 130498) | Cellulose adapted compost microbial communities from Newby Island Compost Facility, Milpitas, CA, USA - Passage2 37A (version 2) (version 2) ... | reverse complement strand
TGGATCGCCTCGCGGCACTGATGCTGGTGATGACCGGTCTGCTGGCGCTGTTTTGCACCGCCTACGCCGCCTGCGACCGCGATGGTCCCGGTGACAGCCTGCATCCGCTGATTCACTTTTTGATGCTCGGATTGAACGGCGCCTTCCTGACCGGTGATCTGTTCAATCTGTTCGTATTTTTCGAGGTGCTGCTGCTGGCATCCTATGCGCTGCTGCTGCACGGCGACGGCCCCCGGCGGGCCAAAGCCGGATTGCATTACGTGGTGCTCAACCTCGCCGGCTCGGCCCTGTTTCTGATTGCGGTGTCATTGCTTTACGGCGTGACCGGCACTTTGAATATGGCGGATATGGGCGCGCGCATCGCCGCGCTGGACCCGGCGGACCGCCCGCTAGCCTACACCGGCGGCCTGTTGCTGTTTGTGGTGTTCGGTTTGAAGGCGGCGGTAGCGCCTCTGTACTTCTGGCTGCCTGGTGCTTATGCCGCTGCAGTCGGCCCTGTGGCCGCGCTGTTTGCGGTGATGACCAAGGTCGGCATCTATTCCATCGTGCGGGTGTACGGTTTGGCGTTTTCTGAGAATGGAGCGGGGTTTGCTGCGTTTTTCAATCCGTGGCTTTGGCCATTGGCAATCCTCACCCTGGGACTGGGGGTGGCGGGCACTCTGGCGGCGCGCGGGCTGCGCCAGCAGATTGCCTATCTAGTGATCGTATCCGTGGGCACTCTCCTGCTGGGGATCGCCATGAATTCGGTGGAATCACTAGCGGCGCTGCTGTACTACTTGGTGCATTCCACCTGGATCTGCGCCGTGCTGTTTCTGCTGGCGGATGTGGTGCTGCAACAGCGCGGCACTGTGGCCGACACCATCGCGGGGGGGCCGCGATTGTTGCAGGGCACCAGTCTGGGAATTTTGTTTTTTATCGCCGCTGCCAGTGTGGTGGGTATGCCGCCCACCAGCGGTTTTGTCGGCAAAGTCGGCTTGATGCAGGCGGCCGCCTCGCCGCAGCAAGTGATGTGGGTGTGGCCAGCGCTGCTGCTCTCCGGGCTGTTCACCATTACAGCCCTCAGCCGCAGCGGTAGCACCTTTTTCTGGCGTACCGAAGGTGAGACCACGGGAGAGGGGCGCGCGAGCGCCGGGGCGCTTACCGCCATAGGTGGTCTGCTGGCACTCAGCATTGTTCTCAGTTTTGCCGGCGGTTGGGTGCTGCCTTATATGGAGGCGACGGCGGCGCAGCTCTCCGATCCTGAGGCTTATCGCCAAGCCGCTTCCTCTTATCAGCCAATTCGGGGGAATTCGCCATGAACCCATCCGTATCCTTGTGGCGGCGCTGTTGGCCGCGCCCGGTGCTCAGCTGGGTGCTGTGGGTGTTGTGGCTGCTGCTGGTGAACAGCTTGAGCGTCGGCCAAATGCTGCTGGGCGCCTTTTGGGCGTGGCTGATTCCGTTCTACACCCAGAGCTTCTGGCCGGGCGTTATGAGCTTGCGCAAACCCTGGCTGGCCGCCAAATTTCTCGGAGTGGTGGTGTGGGACATATTGCTGGCGAACTGGGTGGTGGCGCGGCTGATTTTGCGCCCAGCGGATTGCCTACAACCGGCGTTTATGTTGTTGCCACTGGATGTGCGCGAAGATTTCACCATCACGATTCTGGCGAGCACGATTTCCCTTACTCCGGGCACTGTGTCCGCCGATTTAAGCATCGACCGCCGCCACCTGCTGATTCACGCGTTGCATGTGGAAAACGAGCAGGAGGCCATCGCCCAGATGAAACAGCGCTACGAGGCCCCGCTGAAGGAGATTTTCGAATGTTGAACACGGTAATCCCCATCGCCTTGTTTATTGTGAGTCTGGCTTTGGCGTTGAATTTGTGGCGTCTGGTGATCGGTCCATCACTGCCGGATCGCATCCTCGCTCTCGATACCATGTACATCAACGCCATTGCGTTGCTGGTGCTCTACGGTATCTATCAGCAGTCAGCGTTTTATTTTGAGGCGGCTTTATTGATTGCGGTGATGGGGTTTGTCGGCACGGTGGTGCTGTCCAAATATCTATTGCGCGGCGACATCATCGAATAATTGGGAAAGTCTGATGACCTTATTGCTCGAAATCATTATTTCCCTGTGCTTGCTGATCGGCGCTGGTTTTGCGTTGATAGGATCGATCGGCCTTGCCCGTCTGCCGGATTTTTATATGCGCCTGCACGGGCCCACCAAGGCGAGCACCCTCGGTGTTGGCGGCATGATCGTTGGATCGCTGATTTTTTTTAGCACCCGCGGCGAAGGTCTCAGTTTGCACGAATTTCTTATCGTGATTTTTCTGTTTATCACCGCGCCGGTCAGCGCGCATATCGTGGCTAAAGCAGCGCTGCATTTGCAGCTTCCCGCTGTGGAGCGCACGCGCAAACCGCCCATTCCGAACTCTTCCAAAAACGATTCCTGATATTTTTGATTGCTGCGCGCTGAATCTCTGTCGCTGCGCGCAATCATAGATATCGCAACTTTATATCCAAGGCATAATCATGAAAAAAATGTCCCGCATGCTTGGCTCGCTCGCAGCAGGCATGGCGCTGAGCACCAGCGCGTTGGCCGCAGCTCCTCAAACCGTTACCGACCAACTGTTAGCGCTGCTGCTGGAAAAACATCTGCCGACGCCGCTTTACGAGCAGGGCAGCAACCCCTGGCCCGGTGGCGCTTATTCACTGACAGTGCACAAAGCCGGACGTCCGGAGGTCACCAGCACCGCCAACAATATTCACGTCAAGCTGCCGGTAAGAGTCGCGATTGCCGGCAACGCTGGCAGCGAAATGCTGCAGATAAAACTGGCCTGTAGCAGCAGCTTTACCACTACCGGTGAGATTACGTTCACACCGGAAAAACCCGGTGCCGTCGACACGCTTAAATCCTCAGTCACTCTGCCAGTGCCGCCGGTTATGGCGAATTGCGAAGGTATGCAATTTCCGATCGAGGAATATCTGCGCAGTGTGATCAATCAAAATAAACGCCAGTGGGAATTAAAACTGGATGCGGAGATGCGCGAATGGCTGCAGGGGGAAAGCGCCAAAGCGGAAACACCTGCGCAAGCAAAACCGGCAGCGAAGCCTTAATGGCGACATATATTATTTTTACAAGCGTTCGCATTAGCGAACGCCGCATTTCATTCACCACGCAATCTAAGCCACTGTGCTCTCCATAAAAATCGGTCCATTAATCGTCACGCCTTTTGTGTTTACGCTGGTAATTGCGTTTTTCGCGGCGCTGCTGGCTGGATGGCTTGTCGGCCGCAAAACCAAAACGGCGGTCGAGCCGATTATGAGCAATATGCTGATCTGGGGCGTGCTTGCAGCGCGAGTTGCGTTTGTTGCGCTTTATATCGGCGATTATCTGCAACAGCCCTGGCGCATTATTGATGTTCGCGATGGCGGTTTTATTCGCGAAGCGGGACTTATAGCCGCGATTCTTGTGGGCATTTATTATTTCTGGCGAACACCGCCTTTGCGCAAGGTTTTAGGCAGCGCCCTTGCCACGGGTTTATTGATTTGGGGTGTGGGAACCGGGCTTTTCAAAATTCTGCAACCGGTACCGCCGAATATTTCGGAATTGCCGCTGCTGGCCTTAACAGGAGAGCCCAAAAATTTTGGTGGCCACGGCAAGCCAGTAGTTGCCAATCTCTGGGCGACTTGGTGTCCGCCTTGCCGTCGGGAAATGCCGGTGCTCGCCAACGCGCAGCAGCACGCAACAAAGATCGATTTTATTCTGGTCAATCAAGGCGAATCCGCAGAAGACATTCTCAGTTATGTGAATCAACAAGCTTTTGCCCTGGAACATCTTTATTTGGATCAATCCGGAGTTTGGGCGGAGCGGCTCGGTGCGGCCGGTATGCCGACTACACTGTTTTTTGATGCGGGCGGCAACCTGGTTGGTTCTCATACCGGGGAGCTGTCGCAGGAAAGCCTGCAGCATGCGCTGAAGCGCTATTTCCCTGATGCTTTTCTTTCAAAAAACGCCTTATAAAAGGAGTCTGCGTCACAGTCGTTACACGCGCTGCCGCGTCGTGGCGCGAATCCCTTCCATTTATTCCCCGTTTGCAGAAGATGTGTACAATGCGCGCCGGTTTGAATACTTGTCGTAAGTCGCATGCCCAAAAAACCTGGTCAATCTAAACGCACTTCCGCCAACACCCGCTTTTTCTGGCGCGCGGTTTTGGCCGTTGTCTTGTTGTTGTTCTTGTACGAAGCGTGGATTTTTAGTCAGGTGCTCTGGTTGAAATGGAATAATCCGACCAGCACCAGCTTTATGGCTATCCGCCGCGAAGAAATGCGCCGGCACAACGCGTCCGCGCAGTTGAGCTATCAATGGGTTGACTACCAGAAAATTTCACCGCACTTAAAACGCGCGGTAGTTGCCGCTGAAGACGGCAAATTTCTGCAGCACAACGGTTTTGACTGGCAGGGCATCCGCAATGCCATGACAAAAAATCTGCAACGCGGCAAATCCGCAGCCGGCGGTTCCACCATCAGCCAACAGTTGGCAAAAAATCTTTTTCTTTCACCCTCTAAAAATTACCTGCGCAAAATTCAGGAGGCGATCATCACGGTGATGATTGAAGCCACCTGGGATAAACGCCGTATTTTGGAAGTGTATTTGAACGTGGTGGAGTGGGGTGATGGTGTGTTCGGTGCGGAAGCGGCTGCGCGCCGACACTACAACACCAGCGCCGCCGGTTTATCTGCATACCAAGCAGCGCGCATGGCCGTTATGTTGCCCAACCCCCGCGTTTTTGAAGACCGCTTGCCGACCTATGCAGTCCGCTATGCGGACACGGTGCAGCGGCGGATGAATTCTGCGCGCATTCCTTAAGACGAAAAAATGTATTTCTACATGCGCGACATTTTGTCATGCACCACCAAGCGGTGCCGCAAGCCAATTCATCGTAGTTGACCTGCATTCCGTCGCCCCTCATATCTGCAACCAGCCTGCGCAAGATTCTGATGCTTATCCCAATCCGGTGCAATGCCGCGCCGTGACAAGCTTTGCACATCTATATGTCCACGGGTCTTGTTTGTCATCGCCGGATAATTGGATGCAAGGCTCCACTTTGGAGCGGAAAATTTAAAATTGCACTTCAATGACACCGTGGTGAGATCAGTTGGTGGCTCTATCTGAGTGCGGTATTGCGATTAATTTGGTGCAAAAATATAAAAGCCAAACAAAAACAGTCTCTTGTCGTGCATTTCTCCTTGCACCTTTTTGTCAATTCTGGTTGGCACAAACTTTGACTCTCCTGATTTAAAGCAGTGGCGCGCCATGGTCATGCTTAATTACGTTGCACCGTCATCTTCCCCCTAGTGTGCGGCCTCCACCAAAAAACATTTGTTTCAGGAAAGTCACAATGAGCGAGCAAAAAAGCAATGTATCTACCGATATGGAAATGCCCGTCACTACGGATTCATCAATTCAACGACGCAAACTTTTAAAAGCGCTAGGGGCAGTTTCAATGGCTGGTGTCATGACGCCGGCCATGCGCAGTATTGCTTGGGCAGCGGACGGCGGCGGCCCGGAAGTGAAAGGTGTGAAATTAGGATTTATTGCGCTTACCGATGCGGCGCCGTTATTTGTCGGCGTGGAAAAAGGCTTTTTTGCCAAACACGGCATGCCCAATGTGGAGGTAGTGAAGCAGGCATCTTGGGGTGCGACGCGGGACAATTTGGTGTTGGGCGCGGATAAAAATGGTATCGATGGTGCGCATATATTGTCGCCCATGCCTTATTTGATTACGACAGGCGCAGTTACCGCCAATAATATTCCCACGCCGATGCAAATCGTTGCGCGCTTAAATTTGGCCGGCCAGTGTATTTCTGTTGGTAAGGAATATGAGGCGCTTAAATTAGGCGTGGATACCAAGCCGTTCAAACCCGCGTTGGAAGCGAAAAAAGCCTCAGGTAAGGCGATTAGTGCAGCCATGACGTTTCCGGGCGGAACCCACGATTTATGGATACGTTATTGGTTGGCTGCGGGTGGTATAGATCCCAATAAAGATATTTCGACCATCGTGGTGCCGCCGGCGCAAATGGTGGCGAATATGAAAGTGGGCAATATGGATGCCTTCTGCGTGTGCGAGCCCTGGAATGCACAATTGATCAATCAAAAAATCGGTTATACCGCCGTGACTACCGGCGAAATCTGGAAAAACCATCCGGAAAAAGCGTTCGCACTGCGCGCGGATTTTGTCGAAAAATACCCCAAAGCCACTCTAGCCTTGACCATGGCGATAATGGAAGCGCAAATGTTTTGCGAAAAGCCGGAAAACAAAGAAGAAGTTGCCAAGATTTGTTCGTCACGCCGCTGGATTAATGCCCCTTTCGCAGATGTGATCGACAGAATGAAAGGCGACTTCGATTACGGTAACGGCAAAGTTGTAAAAAACAGCGAATTTCAAATGCGCTACTGGAAAGACCACGCATCCTATCCGTTCCGCAGCCACGACTTGTGGTTTTTGACCGAAGATATTCGCTGGGGCTATCTGCCCGCCAATACCGACACCAAAGTATTGATCGACAAAGTCAATCGCGAAGATATCTGGCGCGAAGCGGCAAAAACTCTCGGTATCGCTCAAAGCGATATTCCGGAATCCACCTCCCGCGGGATCGAAACCTTTTTTGATGGCAAAGTGTTCGACCCGGAAAATCCCAAAGCTTATCTGGACAGTCTATCCACCAAATATTTGAGTTGAGTTGCGGTCAGTTTTTCATTTTCTTCTTAATAGGAGCCGGAAGTCATGAGTTCACCAACCTATTTGCGGGCAGTCAGCCCCGCGCCGATACCTGCCGTCGGCAAAGCTCCCAATGAACCGGAAGCAACGGAATTATCGCAATCTCAACCAGTGCCAGCTGCGGCCAAAGAAAGTGCCGCTCAGCCTGCACCCGCTGCAGTGGAGCCGAAAGCCAACAATGTGCTCACTCGCACCAAGGACGTTGCGATCAATCACATATTACCGCCAGCAGTTGTGCTGTTTTTGTTAGTCAGCTTGTGGCAAATATTGTGTTCACAGCCGGGATCATCGCTGCCGTCATTTACGCAGGTCATCACGGATACCAGCGAATTGATTTTGCATCCTTTTTACGACAACGGCGGCAATGATGTCGGTCTCGGTTGGCAATTACTCGCAAGTCTGAAACGTGTGGCCTACGGCTAAACTTTGGCGGTGTTGGCGGGGATTGCCCTGGGTGTATTAATTGGCCAATTTTCCTGGGCGATGAAAGGGCTTGACCCCATCTTCCAGGTATTGCGCACCGTACCGCCGCTGGCTTGGCTGCCCCTGTCTCTCGCGGGTTTTCAAGACAGCCATCCTTCAGCAATTTTTGTGATTTTTATTACCGCTATTTGGCCGATCATCATTAATACATCGGTGGGGGTGCGCAATATTCCGGAAGATTATCGCAACGTGGCGCGAGTCATTCATTTAAAAAATGTTCGCTACTTCTGGAAAATCATGCTGCCCGCCGCTGCACCTTATATTTTCTCCGGTTTGCGTATTGGCGTCGGTCTTTCCTGGTTGGCGATCGTTGCGGCGGAAATGTTGGTGGGTGGCGTCGGCATCGGATTTTTTATCTGGGATGCGTGGAACTCATCACTGATCAGCGACATTATCCTGGCGCTGATTTACGTTGGCATCATCGGTTTTATTCTTGATCGCATCGTCGCCTACACCGGCAAAATTATTACACGCGGCGCAGCAGCCTGAGGGTAAAGATTATGAGCAGTTATCTCCAAATCGAAAATGTGGACATGACGTTCACCAAAGGGCAGAAGTCCAGCAATGTGCTGCGCAACATCAATTTGAAAGTGGAGCGTGGCGAATTTATTTCCCTTATCGGCCACTCCGGCTGCGGCAAATCCACGGTGCTCAATATTGTCGCGGGCCTGTTAAAAGCCTCCGGCGGCGGTGTGATTCTGGATGGTAAAGAAGTCAACGAGCCCGGCCCGGATCGCAGCGTGGTTTTCCAAAACCACTCGCTGTTGCCGTGGCTCACCGTTTACGAAAATGTCGCGCTCGCAGTGGATGAAGTATTTGGCCGCAGCAAAACCAAGGCAGAGCGCCACGACTGGATTTTAAAAAATCTGGAATTGGTGCATATGACCCACGCTTTGCACAAACGCCCGTCAGAAATTTCTGGTGGGATGAAACAGCGTGTGGGCATTGCGCGGGCGCTGGCGATGGAGCCGAAGGTGTTATTGCTGGACGAACCTTTCGGGGCTTTGGATGCATTGACTCGGGCAAAACTGCAGGACGAGGTGATGCGTATTCAGGTGGAATTGCAAAACACCATCTTGATGATCACCCACGATGTGGATGAGGCGGTGCTGCTCTCCGACCGCATCGTAATGCTCACCAATGGTCCGTCCGCGACGATTGGAGAAATTATCCATGTGCCGTTGGCGCGACCGAGAATGCGTGTGGATCTGGTGGACGATCCCGTCTACATCCAATGCCGCGCCGCCGCTCTGAAATTCCTCTACGAACGCCATGCTGCTCCGGCGACGGCGGTTGGCTAAATAAAATGAAAAGCCAATTTATCGCTGTATAAATTGGCTTTATTTACCCTGCGTTTTTAACCCCAGCTCCACGTAAACCTTTTTCTCTTTTTCTTTTCCCGGCATATCACCACCCGGAGTAAGTGTCACTCGGTCTGCCAAATCCGTGGCGGCGGCGAGCAGGACTTGATGGATATTGGTTCGGCGGATCAGGCCGAGGTTTTCCAGTGCGCCTTCCGGCAGGATTTCGGCTTTGATCAGCGCGTCCTGCAGTTTGGTGCCGTAGGCGAGTTGATCCAGTTCCGGCGCGGTTTTGCCTTCAGGAACGCGAGTGGAGCTTTGGCGCAGTTCCTGAATGGTCGGTGTTAGTTGTTGTGCTTCGTAGAATTTTTCCAACACACGCAGATGCCGTGTTTGCAATAAATCCAGATCCTCTTTCAGCTCTTGTTGCACGCGCTGCAGAAACTGTTGTGCCTGCAGGGGCGCGGTGTCGCGGCTGACAGAAAACCCGGCGGGAATTTCCAGGCGTAGTTCCGGTCGTTTTTGCATAACGGCGGCGAGCTGGTGGAGTTTCTCCTGCTGCGGTAAAGAAACATCTGGACCGCCCGGAACGAATACCACACGGCCGAATTGTTTGCTGTCGGAACCTGCCAGATTACCCAGCAGGCGGAAGGGCGATGTCACTATACTGGTGAGCACTTTGCGCAACGCCTGGCCGATCACTTTGCCGTAGGCGAATTGTGGATCGTTCATATCGCCGCTGACCGGCACATCCAGAGAGATGCGGCCGCTGCTGTCTTTGAGCAGTGCGACCGCGAGATCCAGCGGCAAATCGGCGGCACCGGGGTGATCGATTTTTTTGCCGAGTTCGAAGTTGTGCAGCACCATGGCATTCTCGCCCAGCAATTTGCTGTCGTTCACCTTGTATTTCAGATCCAGATCGACTTTGCCACTAGCGATTTCCCGCCCGGCGAATTTCACCGAATAAGGTGAAAAATCCGGAATATCGAGATTTTCAAACTGTAATGCTAATTCCGTATTCTGCTCCGGCTGCAAGGGTAGCAGCCGACCGGATATTTGCACCTGTCCGTATTGTCCCACCTGACCGTTTAATTGCATTTTCGCTGGTGTGCGGCTGTTAGTGTCGAGGGCGGATACCGAGCCGTTTAAATTTTGGATGTGCGCGCGGAAGGGCAGGGGCAGGGATGCATCCGAATAAATTCCGCTGCCGCCTTCCACCTGAATATTGCCGATTTGGATTTCTGGCGTAGGCGACTGAGTGGCATTTTCTTCGACATTTTCCGGCTGCGCATTTTCTTCCTGTGGGCGCAACACACGACTCAAGGTGTGGGTGCCATCCGCAGCCACGGCAAAATCCGTATAAGGCTGGCGCAGGTTGATGCGTTTAACGGCGAGGCTGAGCGGCGTTTGCAAATTAAGAGAGATCTCTTCGAGTGCCAGCTGATTCCAGCCGAAAATTTTGCGAGCGTTTTCCGCCTCTGCGGATTGCTCCGCCACCACCAGTTCATCGACGCTGAGCTGACCGCCCAGCGTTAGGGCATCCAGATCTGCTGCGCGAATTTTTCCCTCGGCTGTGAGCGTGCCGCTATCCAGTGTCACCAGCGCCTGCTGCGTCACATAAGCTTGCGCAATGCTCAATGGCAATTGTGTGATTTGAAAATCCAGATCGAGATTGGCGAGGGGCTGTGGTTGCAGTGTGCCGGTTAGCGCAATTTGTCCGCCGGCAATTTCCAGTTGTGACTGCAGTTGCACAGATGCATTTTCAGCGGTGGAAAAACCGTTCACCGTCAACTGTATTTTCTCCAGTTGAATTTCCGCCGGTTCCAGCAGCGTTTCATCGCGCCAAGTTGTCTGCCAATCGGTCAGGCGCAGTAGCGGTGCGCTGATTGACCATGGGGCAGCTTCACTGGCGCTGGAAGGTTGCGGCTCTGGGTCAGATGTGGGCACCAGCAACTGCGCAAAATTCAAATTTCCATCCGCCTGCATTACTGGCCAGACTTTTCCACCGCTGAGTTCAATCAGTGGCAATTCCACTTTTTGTTCCGGCCAGAGCAGGGAACCTTCGCGCACAGCGAGCGCAGGTAATTCCATTAGCGGCGCATCCGTAGTTTTGTGGCGCACCTGCAACTGCTGAATGTCCACGGCTAATTGTGAGAGGGCGAAATGCCAAGGCTGATCCTGTGCATCCGTAGATTTCAATTCATATTCGAAGCGTGTGGCCAAATCGCCGGAGGGGATAGCAAATAAAATATCGTCCTGAATATAACGGGCGAGCAGGGGAAATACCGGGCCGCTAAATTCCACCGCGCCGCGGCTGGCAAAAGGATTGACACTGATGTCTCCCTGCCAGCTGAGTTGCAATCCGTCCGGTGTTTGCACTTGCAGGGAGTGTTGGCCTTTATCTTCGCGCAGAGTGCTGAGGTCGTGAACGCGCAACGTCAATGGTCCGACTTGGGTAGCAAATGCGGTGTCGGGCACTTCGTCTTGAATATGGAATTCGCTGATCTGCACCTGCAGATCGGCGATATGCAGACGAGGTAGTTCGGTGGAATTTTCTGCGGGCTCCTCAATTTCCTCCTGCGGTCCCGTAGCCGCCCAGACGTCTCCCAAACGGGAAAAATTACTGCTGCCGTCGTGGGCGCGCTGAAGTTCGCCAAAAATACCGAGCAGATACATCTCTTTAAAACGCAAGGCTCTGTGCCACAGACTCGCTATTTGAAGATTCACTCGCAGCTCGGCAAAGCCCAGTGGCCGGGTCAATTCATCGCCCTGTAATTTTGCATTGTGTACCTTTAGTTCCAACGTAAAGGGATTGATGGAAATTTTCTCCATCACCAGCTCGGAATGCAGCCGCTCATGCACCAGGGCTTGCAACTGCTGCTCCAGTATTCTGGGTGCGATCAGGCCCAAGCCAAGGCTGTAAACAGCGAATAAAAGTACCAGCCACAACCACGGCTTGCGCGGTGAGCTGTGGAATTTCAGCCTGCGTAAAAAAGCGGAGGAGTTCATATACAGAGGATTGCTTGGAGGTTGTTTAGTTGGCTACTTTACCAGTTGGCAACAATGGTCGAGCCATTTTATGGCTTGGGAATAGTCGCCCGTTTTTAGCGATGTGCTGGTGGGTTTCAATTCCCGGCTTTGGAACAGTACCGCAATGCCGACACCGCCGCGCATTTCCAGCAAATAATATCGGCCGGGTTCAACATTGATATTTCGTTCGGTAGCGGGAATCAGCGCCGCATCCGGCCACTGAGTTTTTACGATGTATTCACCGGGCTCGAGATAAATCCAGCTGAATTCCTTGTTGCGCAATTCGCCCAGGGATTGCTCACCAATAAAATTTTCTACCGGCAGATTATTGGGTTTGGCGGCTTTGCGATAAGTCGCCAGAACCGCTTTGCCTTCCATTGGCGTTGGCAATAAATCCGCCGTGTTCGGTTTGGCATTGTGGTTGGCGCAGCCGCTGCAAAATGAAAATCCCGCGCAGAGCCATAGCACCCGATACAAGAGTAGGACGTCCAGATATCGCAATACGCTGTTCATTTAAACGCAAAATTTGCGGATTAACTCTTCGATCACATGGATTGCGGGTGCAATCTGGCTCTGCTCAATAAACTCATTGGGCTGGTGCGCCTGATCGATAGCGCCAGGCCCCATCACAATGGTTTCCATGCCGATTTTTTGCAGAAATGGCGCTTCAGTGGCGAAGGCAACGGCGGTGGCGGTGTGACCGGTGAGTTTTTCCGCCGCCTGCACGATGGCGGAATCGGCTTTTTCCTCGTAGGGATCAATGCCGGGGAAAAGCGAGGAAAACACGATATCGCAACCGGCTTTTTCCGCGATGGGGCGCAAGCGGTTTTGCATGTCACTGCGCAATTGTTCCAATGGCATGCCGGGTAGGGGACGCAGATCGAAATGCAATTCGCAGCTGGCGCAGATGCGGTTGGGATTATCACCGCCGTGAATGCAGCCGAGGTTCAGCGTGGGCACGGCCACATTAAAGCCGTCGTGACGATATTTGCTTTGCAATTCACCGCGATAGACGAGCAACTGGTTGATCACGCTGTTCATGGTTTCCAGCGCATTTTTGCCCAGGCTCGGATCGGAGGAGTGACCAGCTTGGCCGATTACCCGCACGCTCTCCATCACTATGCCTTTGTGCATGCGAATCGGGCGCATACCCGTGGGTTCGCCGATCACGGCATAGCGTGCTTTCGGCGAGCCCTGCGCCGCTAGCGCGCGGGCGCCGCACATGGAGGATTCTTCATCGGCGGTAGCGAGGATAATGATCGGTTCGCGCAGTGGCGCGTCGCGGAATTTTTCCAGCGCGGCCAATACCACGGGGAAAAATCCTTTCATATCCGTCGCGCCGAGACCGTAGAAGCGGCCGTCTTTGTCTGTGAGGGTGAAAGGGTCCTGCTCCCAGAGTTCAGGGTTGCACGGCACTGTGTCGGTGTGGCCGGCGAACACCAGTCCGCCGGGGCCGGAGCCTTTTACCGCCACGAGATTGTATTTGCCGGGCCAGCCGTCGATGGGTTGGATCTCACATTGAAAACCCAATGGCTCAAGCCAGTTGGCGAGCAGGTTGACCACTTGATGATTGCTTTGATCGAACTCGGGACTGGTACAGCTGACAGAGGGCGCGCCCACAAGGGCCGCGAGTTGGTGCCGGAAGGTTTGCAAATTCATAAAGGCTCACAGGTTAGACGTCTGCACCGGGTGCGCAGACGCTGAGTGTTTTATTCATAAATTCGTTTGACTGCGGATCGCGTCGATATTTTCCTGTGCCTCCGCTGCCCTTGGGGGTAGTGTCCTGCATTCTAGGTGGTTGGCAGCGCGATCGCCAGAGACCCGCCGGTCTGACTTGCCGCCAACTTCCAGCTACAATTCAGCACAAGTTTCCTTATAAAAATGAGCGCGTTTTATGACCGATCGCCTGTTGGACCTGCGCAGCGTTTTAACGGATCTGCACAAATCCGGTCGGATCACCCAGGAGGAGGTCAACCGGGTATTGGGCAGCAGCCGTGGCCGCGAAGAGTCCGCCCTGCATCCTTTGACCTATTTGGGCACCCAACAACTGCACGACCGCCAGCGCGTCGGCAAAACCCTCGACGAGCTGGCGCTCACTGCCTGGCTGGCTGAACAGAGCGGCCTGCCGCTGTTCCATATCGACCCGATGAAATTGCAAGTGGCCGCGCTGGCGGACGTGATGTCCTACGCCTTCGCCAAACGCCACGATCTGCTCTGCGTCAAAATCACCGCCGACGAACTCACTGTGGCCGTGGGCCAGCCGTACAAACGCGATTGGGAGGAGCAGCTGCACCAGGTTTCCCGCCGCAAAATTGTGCGGGTGCTGGCGGTGCCATCGGAGCTCGAACGCTACCGGGTGGAGTTTTATTCCCTGGCGCGCTCTATTTCCGGCGCTTCTGGCGGCGCGGCGCGGCCGAGCGGGGTGGCCAATTTCGAGCAGCTGCTGGAACTGGGCAATATCAAAGACCCGGAGGCGAACGATCAGCACATCGTCAATATCGTGGATTGGCTGCTGCAATACGCTTTTGATCAGCGTGCCAGCGATATTCATATAGAGCCGCGCCGGGAGACCGCGCGCATGCGCTTCCGCATCGACGGCATTCTGCACTCCATCTACGAATTTCCCGCCAATATCGCCACCGCGATTATCAGCCGGATCAAAATTCTCGGCCGCATGAATGTAGCGGAAAAACGCAAACCCCAGGACGGCCGTTTGAAAACCAAAAATTCCGATGGCGCCGAAGCGGAATTGCGTCTTTCCACCTTGCCGACGGCATTCGGCGAAAAACTGGTAATGCGGGTGTTCGACCCGGAAGTGTTGATGCGCAGTTTCGACGATTTGGGTCTGATCGGCGAAGACTTCAAACGCTGGCACGGCATGATGCAGTCGCCCCACGGCATTCTGCTGGTCACCGGTCCTACGGGTTCGGGTAAAACCACCACGCTTTATTCTTCTTTAAAAGCGCTGTCCACCGACGAGGTAAACGTCAGCACCATTGAAGACCCCATCGAAATGGTGGAAGAGGCCTTCAACCAAACTCAGGTGCAACACAACATCGGCCTGGATTTCGCAGCGGGCATTCGCACTCTGATGCGGCAGGACCCGGACATCATCATGGTGGGTGAGATTCGCGACCTGGAAACCGCGCAAATGGCGGTGCAGGCGGCGCTCACTGGTCACTTGGTGCTCTCGACCCTGCACACCAATGACGCGCCGACTTCCATTTCCCGTTTGTTGGATCTGGGCATTCCCGCCTATCTGCTTAAAGCAACGGTGGTGGGTGTAATGGCGCAGCGCTTGGTGCGCACCCTGTGTAAGCACTGTCGCGTCAAAACCGAAGTGGATAAAGAGGATTGGGATTCCCTGGTGCGGCCGTGGAAGGTCAATCGCCCGGAATTTATTTATCGCGCCGGCGGCTGCCTGGAGTGCCGCAATACCGGCTACATGGGGCGGCAGGGCATTTATGAAATCATGCCCCTCACCGAAAGCCTGCAGCGCGCGATTCACGACGACACCGACTTGAACACCCTGCGCCAGCAGGCCATGCGCGAAGGTATGCGCACTTTGCGCCTGTCTGGTGCGCAAAAGGTCGCGGCGGGTCTGACCACCGTGGAAGAGGTGCTGCGGGTGGCGCCGGCGGTGGAGAAATATCAATAACGCATTTCTTATTGGCGTGTTCGTAGAGAAGATGACGCGCTCTCGCTATGTTAGCTGGGCCCTTGACCACTCATCGGCCACTCTCTACGCTGCGCGCCCATCGACACCGTCATTTACGGCGTTGCGCCACAAGGTGGTCACACCATCGCGGACTTGATTGCGGGCAGAGGTTACGTATGCCGTTTTTGTTGTGGGGTTGTTTGTGTGCGTTGCTGCTAGCGGCGGCGCCGAGCTTTGCCGACGACGACACCAGTGAGACTCTGGCGGAGGAAAAGCGCGAGCTGGTGGTGGAATCCGCGCCGGATGCTACCGAGGCTGCCCCT
>Ga0182793_1001330_pt1 | contig 15578 bp, 16 predicted proteins | sample Passage237A_FD_130498 | JGI IMG/M metagenome (GOLD analysis project Ga0182793, IMG submission 130498) | Cellulose adapted compost microbial communities from Newby Island Compost Facility, Milpitas, CA, USA - Passage2 37A (version 2) (version 2) ... | reverse complement strand
GGGCAAGTTCGACGTGCTGGTGGGCATCAACCTGCTGCGCGAGGGCCTGGACATGCCCGAGGTCTCGCTGGTGGCGATCCTGGACGCGGACAAGGAGGGCTTCCTGCGCTCGACCGGTTCGCTGATCCAGACCATCGGCCGCGCCGCGCGCAACCTGCGCGGGACGGCGATCCTGTACGCGGACACGGTGACCCGGTCGATGCAGGCGGCGATCGACGAGACCAACCGCCGCCGCGAGAAGCAGGAGCAGTACAACGCCGAGCACGGCATCGTGCCGCGGGCGGTCAAGCGCCAGATCATGGACGTGATGGAGGGCGCCCGTTCCGAACCCGAGCAGGGGCGGGGCAAGGGGCGCGGCAAGGGCAAGGACAAGGCCCGCCAGGTGGCCGAGCCGGCCGCCGACTACGGGGTCATGGACCCGGCCAAGGCCCTGGCCAGGATCCAGGAGCTGGAGCAGCGCATGTACCAGCACGCGCGCGACCTGGAGTTCGAGGACGCCGCGCGCCTGCGCGACGAGATCCGCAAGCTCAAGGAAGCCAGCCTCGGCGGCTGAGCCTCCACGGCGGCGGCCCCGGCGCAGGTGAGCGGCGCGCGACACCCGGGCGTGCAGGCCCCTGGCCGTCCCGGCGGGGGCGGCCGCAGGTTTTTTGCGGCGGGGTGTTGTGATTGGAGCCGCGGACGGGGTAGAATGCGCGCCCTGCCGCGGGATGCCGCAGCAGGATGCAACATCGGGCGGTTAGCTCAGCGGTAGAGCACTACCTTGACATGGTAGGGGTCACAGGTTCGAACCCTGTACCGCCCACCACCTAAAGCCTTGATCTACGGGCTTCTGGTGGACCCAGACAGAAAGCCGGCCATGCGCCGGCTTTTTTCGTAAGTGCAGGGTAAGTGCGGTCAGCCGGTCGGGAAGCCCCGCGGCGCCATGCCGAACCGCTGCCGCATCGTGCCGTCCAGCTGGCCGCCGCCCAGGGCCTTGGCCACGATGCCGACGTCGTCAGTGCTGTCAAACAGGAGGGCGCACCGAAGCTTCGCCACCACATTGGAGTTGATCACGCGCATCTTCGGCGGCCCACGCTCCATGTCCGTGCGCTCCACGGACGGGTCGAACTCCTCCGTGTACCCGGCGACGAGGATGCATGTATCGGCGGGGAAGACGGCCATCACACTGCCTCCCTGAGTCCGAACCGGCTTCGCACCGCGGCAGCGGTTGGGCCTCCGTTGGCGATATCTCCCGCAACCGCACCGATAAAGATCTTCAACATCTGCGTTCCGTCCGCCCCACGAATCATGCTTGCGCTCTCCACCTTTGCAGGAGCGCCGCTGTTGATGATTTCTACGCGCATGCCGGAAGTGGTGGCGCCAGCGCCGCCTCCTTTCACATTCATCAGCGGCGAGACCATGCCGCCCTGGGCGCCCATGATCAGGACGTTGCGGCCGCCGTAGGACAGGATCTCCGGCTGGCCGTGCTCGGCGATGTCGTATGCCTTGAACGCCTCCACCCGCCCGCCGCCGGCCCTGCTGCCGCTGGTCTGCATGGCGCCGCCGATACCACGGATCAGGTTGCCCCACTTGCCGGTGCCGCCGTAGCCGGCCATAGCGCCGCCGAGCACATTCAGCAGCTGGGACGCTGCCAGTTCAGCGACCATCCGCTTGAGCATGTTGGCGAAGCTGTCGCCGATGTCGGAGAAGCGGCCGTCGAGGATGTCGTAGAGGCTGTCACCAAGGGCGGTCTGGATGTTGCGGCCGGCCTGCTCCGCGTACACCGTCATGCGGTCCACCTGCTCCGTGACGGCCTTCGCGTGGTCCGCGCGGATCTGGGCCACCGCTTCCTCGTGCACCGCGATCTCGTCCAGCTGGTCCAGCCAGGCGGCCTGCTCTAGGAGGACGGCCTTCTGGGTCTCGCTGAACTGCTGCAGGGCGCCGTGCGCCAGGTCATAGGCGAGCTGCGCCGCGCGGCCGGTCTGGCCGTACAGCTCGATCTCGCGCCGCTGGGATGCCTCGAGGTCCGCGTAGCGCTCGGCGAGCTGGTCCGCTGCTCGCTTGGTTTCGTCCATCCGGCGCTTCGCCTCAGCCTCCGCGGCGGAAGCCGCCTTGGTGGAGCGCTCGTATGCTTCCTGCGCGGCGACCAGCTTCTGGGTCCACTCCACGTTCTGGCGGGCCTCGTCCATGATCTGGCGCAGCGCCTCGTTCGGCCGGCCTGCCCGGGTGTACGCGCCGCGGCCGGAGGCAATGGCCGCCTCCACCATCTCGTTGCCGTCCATGCGCGCGATCTCCACCGGCGACTTGCCGATGCGGGCGATCTGGCCCGGCATGGTGGCCAGGGCCTGCTGGATCCGCTTCCTGGCCTCGTCAGCGGCGCTGCCGGCGTCGCGCAGGGCGGAGGCCTGGCCGCGCACCGATGCCGCCGAGTTGTCCGCTGCAGCCGCCAGCCGGTCATTCTGGCCGGTCAGCGCGCCCATCTTGGCGTTGTTCTCGTCCAGCCGGCGGGAAGTGTCGCCGATGGTTTCCGCATAGCGGATCAGCCCCCGGCGCTGGACCTCCTCGATCTGGCCCGTGGCGGCGAGCTCGTCTGCCATTTTGGCGACCGCGTTGGAGAACTCGTCCGCACTCATGCGACCCGCGAGGAACGCCCGCTCCAGCTGCTGCAGGCCGGGGCCGAATGTGCCGGCCAGGTCGGTAAAGTCCGCCTCGTTCGCCATCAGCCGCAGCGTCTCGCTGATCTTCCGGCGGTCGTCGTCGATCTTGTCGCTCAGGGTCAGCATGGCGCCGGCCTGCTGCGCCCGGTTGAGCGTCACGTACTTGGCGATGGTCTCGTCCAGCGTGGCGTTGAGGTCGATCAGCGCCTCACGGGTCTCGTCGGTGTTGTCCCGGAACATGAGCCAGCCGGCCGCCACGGTGCCGATCGTCAGCGCCAAGCCACCCGGGCCCCCCACCAGGGCCAACAGTCCCCGGCCAGCCGCCGCGAAGCGGTTGGTAGCCGTGGCCGCCGCCATCTCCGCGTTGCGCAGCTGGTCGACGGTGAGCTGATGGGCCTTCGTGGCCGCGGCGGCGCGCTCTGCGGCGCGCTCGTACCGGGTGGTCGCGTAGGTCAGTTCCTGCTTCGTGGCCGCCGTCGCCATCATGCTGGCGTACAGCGCGCGCTGGTTCATCAGGGTCTGCTTCTGGATGGCGGCTTCGACTACCGCTTCGCGCGCGTCCCTGACCCGGGCCTCGGTCAGCGCAACCTGGGCGCGGTGGGCCTGCATGAAGCCCTGAGCGGCCTCCACAGCGCCCTTGCCGGCCATGACCATCTTGCTGCCCAGGACGCCGATGCCGGCGCTCATCGCCAGCGTGGCCACCTCATCGATGTGCCGCGTCAGGAGGTCCAGGCCCCGCACCAGCAGACCGGTGGCGCCGGTGGCCTCATTGGTGCCGCCGGCCCAGCGCTGCAGGCCGTCCAGGAGCCGGTTGGTGGCGTCCTGCACGGTGGTGGGCATGCGGTCCACCTCCTCGCGCAGGGTGCCCATCTGCGAGGTCAGCGCAGGCAGGACGCGGGAGATCAGCAGCTCGCCGTCCGTCGCCATCTGCTGCAGCTCGGCCGTGGACTTCCCGAGGCCATCGGACAGCGCCTGCACCACCCGGGGGGTCTGCAGCAGCAGGGTCTGGAACTGGTCCGTGGCGATCTTCCCCTGGACCACGCTCTTGGCCCAGGCGTCCTGCGCCGCGGCACCGCGCTGGGCATTGCTGCCGCCGGCGACCAGGGCCAGGCCGAGGGCCTCGGCGGCGTCCAGCGTGTCGCGCGTGGCGAAGCCCAGCTCCCGCATCGGGCGTGCGGTGGCCACGAACTGGTCCGCCGCCTCGCTGTACCGCCGGAAGGTCCGGTTGGCGATCTCCTCCAGCCGGCTCTGTACCTCCCCGAAGTCATCGCTGGCGCCTGCCGCCTGCCGGATCCGCGCGTTGAGCTGGCCCCAGTCGTCGGCCATGCCGATCAGCTCCCGCACTCCGAAGGCGCCGGCCACCGCCGTCGCGTACCGGCCCAGCGCCTGCGTGCTGGCCTCCATGGCGGTTGCGTGGGTGCGGACCGCGGCGCTCTGCATGTCCCATGCCCGAACCGCCTGGGGCGCGGTCTGCTGGACCGTGCGGCCGAAGTCCGTGGCCATCCGCCCCGCGCGCTGCATCTCGCTCTGGTAGCGGGTGGTGTTGGCCGTCACCGAGACGACCAGTTCACGCAGGGACGATGCCATGGGTGGCCTCCTAGCTGAGATTCGGATTTCTGCTCATAAATTCGGGGCGGGCGACGAAACAGGGCTATTCAAAAAGGCCGGAATCCCTTGTGGGACAGGCGATTCGGGCTGAAATCGCTGCCAATTTGAATTCCGTGGGACAGAAAAAAACCCCTGCGTGAGGGGGCGGGCGGTTTCCGGTCCGGGCGCCCCTGAGGTTTCGACCCACCCCCCGGCCGTGAGGCCGGGGATGGGGCCAGGTCATGTCCCGAGGTTCTCCACGAGGTCGGTCCACCCTGGCTGCCGCGGTTGTTTCGACGATCGCCGGACACTCACGGCTTGTCCGGTGCTGCATGATTACTCGCTCGAGGGCGGCGGCGTCTCGGAGGACGACGGCGGGATGACGGGGAGCAGGTCGAACGCGCGGACCGCCTTGACGTCCAGGATCTCCAGGCCGGCACGCAGCTCACCGAGGATGGCGACCAGGTTCCGCACGAAGTAGTCCTTGTGCGTGTTCGTGGCCAGCACGCTCATCTGCTCGCGGTCCAGCACGGTCACGTAGCTGGTGTCGATCACCAGCGCGGTGCCGGCGGCGAGGCTCGAGGGCGTCACGATCCGGGTGTTCCACAGCGACGGCGGGACCGGCATGGTCGGCGAGCCGAAGACGTACTCGTCGTCGTCCTCGTTCTTGCGGGTCAGCTGGATGCTGAACCAGTCCAGCGGGTTCAGCAGCACCAGGTTGGGCGAGTAGCCCTCGTTTGCCATGGTGACCAGGGCCTCGCCGATGCGGTCCGCCGGGGTGGTGCCGATCAGCGGGATGAAGTCGGTCGCCTGGCTCAGGAGGCCGTCGATCTTCCCGTCGCCGCCGGGGCCGTTGATGATCTGGTCCTCCAGGCGCGCGAACACCTTCTGGCGGATCACGCCGTCGATCTGCTGGCGCAGCGCGGAGACGTCAGCCAGGACCTGCTTCGAAGCCGTGGTGTGGCCGGCGATGGTGATGATGTTGGCCGTCTTCAGGACGCCGCTGAACTCCAGCTCCGCCTTCTCGTCGCCTTCGAGGATCTGCTCCTCGGCATCACCAGTGGCGTTGAGCTGCACGAACTCCACCGAGTTGCTGGTGGTCTGGCGGTGCGGCAGGACGCTGAGCAGGCGCAGGGGCGCCATCACGGGCCCGATGATTCCGCGGCGGTCCGGGGTGCTGGGCACGGAGGTGTCGCCATCCTGGCCCAGGCCTTCGTTGGTCACCGCCGCGCGGATCGAGCTGTCCACGTTGACGCGGGCCGAGAACTGGCTCGGCTTCATGCCGCGGCCGGCGCTCTCGGCTGCAGCAGCGAAGGACGGATCCTCCTGGAACTTGGCCGCCGCGCTCTCGCCCACACCCGGGCCCGGGCCGTAGGTGTGCCCACCGGCGGCGCCCATGGCCACGTGCTGCTCCAGGGTCTGGAGTTGCGCCTGCATGCCGTCGAGGCGCTGGTCGGTGGAATCGCGGTAGGACTTGATCTTGTCGCTCACCTTGTCGAGCGCGGCGTTGATCTGGGAAACAGCGTCGTTGCCACTCATGCTCTGGGTCTCCGTGTCGGCGTTGTCTTTGGCTTGCAGGCGTGCTCGGGCGGCGAGGATCTGCTGGATCGTGTCGTCGTCGATCCCTTGGGCGCGCATGTTTCGCGCGAGGGCGGCGTTGGTGATCGTGATCATCGTCGTGGGCTTCCCAGGAACCTGAGGCCCGTTGTACGCCGCGCGCGGACGCGGAGAAATGCTGTGGCGTTACGAAAGCGGGGGTTTCGTATCACGCAACTCTGTGGTCTTCGTCGGACCAGTCGATCGCCGGCGCCAGCTGCACGTTGAGCAGCTCGAGGCGCGTCAGCGCACCTACCAGGATCTGCCTGATGCGCGCGGCCTTCTGCCGGCATCGATTGCTGCAGTACAGCCGGGGGCGTCCCACCGGCGAGATGGCCACGGGCGCCTTGCAGACCGCGCAGCGTTTGGAGATCGGCTCGATCTTCAGGGCGCCCATGGCCGGCCCTCAGTGCGGCGCGCCGCAGGGGATCGTCATGATCCGGCGGAACTTCTCGTAGTCATCGACCGAGGCCCACCAGATGCTCGGCCTGGTCGCGTCCATCTCCAGCGCCACCACCATGCGCTCCCCGCGCTCCAGCGCCTGCGCCACCTTCGCCGCCAGGTCCGGCTCGTCCTTCTCCAGCTTGCCCAGCATGGCCAGCGCCAGCTCGCTCGCCGCCTCGTTGAAGGCCCGCGCCGCGCGGTCAATGCGGGCCGTGATCTCGTCGCTCATCGTTCGTTCTCCGGTTGGGTTGCGATCTTCCAGGCGATCTCTGCCCGGTTCTTCTCGCTCAGGCGCTGCCAGCGCTGTTTCTGGGTCAGGCGGGAGACCTCCGTCTCGGCGGTCCTCCGCGTCAGGCCGGCACGCATGAACTGCTTCTCCAGCGCGCGCTTCGTCAGGGCAGCGCGCAGGCTCTCGTGCCTCGTCTTCCGAATCGTGGATGCGGGTGCTCTCGTTCGCGGCCGGTGTCCGGCTCCGGGGTCGGGAGCTTTGGCCCGCTCCCCCCGGTGGTGTGGTTGCGTGGTCATGCGACAAGCCTCGGCAGTCGGTTGGGATCGCGCGTCGAGCTGATGTTGGTCTCGTGGAGGCGGTCGGCCTGCTTCCCCTGCGTGGTGAGCTGGTACTGCCCGCTGTCATCGATCCACCACAGGCGATACCAGTTGTCCTCTGCAGCTCGGCGGAAGGTCGCCAGCCAGTCCGCCTGCCGCTTGCTGTCGGTCTCGTGCTTCGCCTGGAAGACGCACCAGCAGAGGTGGAGGAACTCGATCGGCAATCCCACCCGCTGGGCATAGCGGAAGACGTGGTGACCCTCGGGGACCGCCGGTTGGTCATCAGGGATGGTCTGCATCCATTGAGCGAAGGTCAGCTTCTGGCTCCTGATCCTGGTGACCTTCCTCTTCGGAGACTGGCTCTCTTCTTTTCCTAGGTCTTGGATAGGTAAAGCTAGGTCAGTGGACACTGTGCCCGGTGCATCTGTCGCCAATGTCCGGTGCAAGTGCTCTGAATGTCCGGTAGAAGCTGGATCACTACCGGGCAAGGTGTCCGGTACATCAGTGGTTCTACAGGGCACTGTGTCCGCTGCATCTGGGATGGTGAGGGTGTAGCCAAACTGCTTCCATCCCTTCTGGGAGCGCCGGTGGCTTCTGGTGAACCAGCCGAGTTCGTCGAGTTCCTCCATGCATCGGCGTACCGTCCGCTCGTTGACGGATGCCTTCTCGGCGATGCTCGCCATGGCGGGCCAGCAGTTCCCGCCATCGGCATCCGCCCACTCAGCGAGCACCAGCAGGCACAGCTTCTGGGTCGCTGTCAGGGGGGCATTGAGCACGGCCGACCGCCATCGCAGGACGAACGGTCGGTCGCGCGCTTCAGGCGGCATCCTGGGCCTCCTGGATGAGCGCCTGGCGCAGCTGGAGGGCCAGCGTGCGGGCGCCCTCCAGCTCGATCGCCATGCGCTCTGCGCGCTCCGGGGTAGGGCACCGGTGAAGCTCCAGCAGCTGGGCCGCGGTCCTCTCGCTGATGTCGGGCAAGAGGCGCAGGAGCGCCTCTGCGTGCATGGTGGCCGTCATGCGCGGATCCTCCAGGGCTTGCGCAGCGCGCGAAGCATCATCCGGTCGGCATCGGCCAGCTCGCGCACGCCGGTGGCCAGGATCTGGCGCCACTCGGATACCTGCTGCTGCAGCTCCACGACGTGCTGCCGGCCTTCGGGCGTGGCCACGTAGGCGTTGAGGGTGGTCTGCCCCATGCTGCGCACCACGTCCACGGCGCGCTTCATCACGTTGAGCTGGGCGCGCATCGCCGCGCGCGCTTCGGGGCCTGCGGGGTCGGTCATCTGTTCGGTCCTCGGATTCTTAGGTTCGCGGTCGATCATTTTTTCCGGCCCCTCCAGGCCTCGATGGCCTCGCGGTTGATGTCGTCCAGCATCAGGGTCATGCCGAAGGTCCAGGCGCTGAGGCTCGCGTGCGTGGTTCCGCCTGTCTGCTCGAAGGACTCAGGCGCCATCGCCAGCACTTCCTGCAGGAAGCGAATCCGCGTCTGCAGGCGCTCGATGGGCGCCTCATCGTTGTGGGTGTACGGGGGCAGGGGTTGAGCGCTCATGCCAGCCCCCTCGCGTCGCGGTAGGCGCGCACCCAGCGGTACGCCGTGGCCCGGGCCAGGCCGAAACGGGCGATTGCCTTCTCCGCTGTCAGCTGGCGCTGGGAGTCCGCCCAGTCGATGAAGCGGATCGCCGCCTCAAGGCCGGTGGCGGCGTGCATCGCCTCCATGGTGTCGCAGCGGGCGCTATCGCCCTGGTGTAGCATCTCGGTTGCCATCTCTCGTCTCCTACGGGGTTGGTCACTACGGCTCGTCCAGTTCGCACCTGGGCGGGCCGTTTCTTTTTCAGGCGACATCGCGCCTGGCCTCGGCTTCCTTTCGGTCAATGAACTCCTGCAGCGCGCGCGCCGTGACCAACCGGCGCTTCCCGACCTTGAAGGTCTGGAGTTCGTTGGCGGCGATCGCCCGGTACAGGGCGTTCCTGTTGAGACCCGTCGCAGCGACGGCCTCCTGGATGTTGAAGCTCAATCGGGCGTTGGCTTGGGACATGGGCGGCGGCTCCTGTGGCGCTCCGGAATGGACCATTTAGGTCCGTTGTGTTCAGTGGACCATAGTGGTCCATTGCCGTCAAGGACCAATTTGGTCCACAGTACGGGCATGAGCACAGCCGGCCACCAGTTCAAACTTCGCCTTCCGCCGGAGCTGAAGGAGCGCATCGAGTCCGCTGCGGAGCAGTCCGGGCGCTCGGTGACGGCGGAGATCGTTCAGCGCCTGGAGGAGTCCTTCACCGTTGGCGACCGCTACATGTCGGTAAAGCTGCAGCTCAACGGTGCGATCCAGCTCACCGAGCGGACCCTGAAGGTCTGTCAGGACGCTCTTGAGGAGCTTTTGGCCGCTGAGAAGCGCGGCGACCCCTGGATGCCGCGGCCAGATGAGGCAGCCACCCGTGCCGAGGAAATCGAAGGCGCGCGCAAGGCGGTGGCGTTCTTTGAAACCGACCTGTTGAAGCAGAAGAAGCTGCTTCAAGAGATCGCGGCGCTGGACATGAAGGGCCAGTCCATGACTGCAGCTCAGCTGCGCGAGCGCATTAAGCAGCTCGACATACAGATCATCTAGAGCCGGGCCACAGCTTCCGCCAGCTTGTCCGGCGCCAGGTGTGCGTAGCGCAAGGTCATCCGGATGTCGCTGTGCCCCAGCAGCTCGCGCACGGTGTTGAGGTCCACGCCGGCCTGCACCAGCCGGCTGGCGAAGGTGTGCCGAAGATCGTGGAAGCGGAAGTCCTCAAGGCCTGCGGCATCGCAGAGGGCCTCCCAGCTGCTGTTGATGTTGCCCATGCGGCTGCCAGCAGGAGAGGGGAACACCAGGCCGGTGCCGGTGCCCTGGGCACGCCACCGCGTCAGCAGGTCCAGCGCCTCGCCGTTCAGCGGGATATGCCGGGCGCGCCGGCTCTTGGCATTGGCGGCGGTGACCGTCAGGAGCTTGCTGGCCAGGTTGACGCTGGACCACTCGAGTCCGAGCAGCTCGCCGCGGCGCATGCCCGTGTTGAGTGCCAGCAGGACCATGGGCGTCAGGTAGTCGGTGAAGCCCTCAGCGGGCCACAGGGGGCGCAGCACGCCGCCGCGCTGCGCCAGCCAGCGGTTGCCCGACTCGCGTTGCCGGCGGCGCTCCTGGTCGCGCTCCTGCAGCGCTGCACGCAGGGCCTTCTCCTCTGCCTGGTCCAGGTAGCGGACGCGGCTATCGTCGGCGCCCTTGGCCTGCTTCACGGTGCGCATCGGGTGGTCCGCGAGCATCCCCCAGTCCACGGCCCGGGAGAGGGCACCACGCAGGCGCGAGAGGTCGCGGTTGACCGTGGCCGGCTTGATGCCGGTCTTCAGCCGGCGTGCCTTGAACCGCTCCACGTCGAACGCGCAGACGGCCGCCAGCGGCTTGCCCATGAGGTCGGCGAAGCATGCTTCCAGCGCATCGATCGTTGCCTGGCCGGCCTTCTGGTTCGCCTTGGCCCATGGCGCGTAGTGCTCGCGGATGAAGGTGCCCAGCGTCACCGGTGCGGGCTTGGCTGCCTCCAGCACCGCGAGGGGCGCGCCGTGCTCTGCAGCCTGCGCCAGGGCGGCCAGCGCCGCGTGCCGTGCGCCGGCGACGGTCATCACCGGATGCCGGCCCAGGGTGCGCCGCTTGCCCCGTCCCCAGGTCACCACGTAGGACTTCACCCCGGACGGCTGCACGCGCAGCAGCAGGCCGCGCAGGTCGGTGTCCAGGATCTCGTAGGGGGCGGCTGCCGGCTTGGCGGCGTCGACGGTGCGGGGGGTCAGCTTGGTTCGCATCGGTAAGTGCGCTGGTAAGTGCAGACGCGCCAACGTAGCAAGACGCAGTCGTACTCAATGAGACAGTGAATCAACCACTTGGATGCTAAGTGCTTGACCAGCAACACCCCAGAATCTCGTTGACATGGTAGGGGTCACAGGTTCGAACCCTGTACCGCCCACCACCTCCAGGCAGGTGGCAAAAAAGCCTTGATCGAAAGCCCCGCCAGCGCGGGGCTTTTTGCTGTGCACAGGCCCGGCCGTGCGGGAGCGGCCGGCTAGGGCCGTGGCCAGTCCCCTTCCACCAGGCGCAGTTCGAACAGGCGCGGCGTGCGCCTTCCGGCATGGGCGCTGAACTCCACCCGCGCGCCCGCGCCACGCAGGGCGGCGGCCGCGGCCTCGGGCAGGGCGAGAGCCTCGACCACCAGGTCGTCCTTGCCCTTGCCGTCCAGGACCAGGCTGCCGATCCGGTGGCCGTCCACGGCCACGTCCATGCCGGCCTGCCACTCGCCGCCAAACACGGTCAGCAGCAGGCGGAGCGTGGCGCCGTCGGCCACCGGACGGCGGGGCCGCAGCAGGTAGGAGAAGCGTTCGCCGGAATCACGCCAGGCGCGGCCGAGCATGCTCCCGGTCCCGCTGTCGCGGCCCTGGTAGGCATGGTCGACCTCGGGCTGCTGCTCGCCGGGCTGGACCAGGTCCAGGGTGCGGGCCTCCAGGGCCTGGCGTTCGCGCTCGGCGGCCTCGATCGCGGCGACCACCGCCGGGTACTGGTCCGCCGTGGTGGTGCGCCAGTAGGCCATGTAGCGGGCGTCGTGGATGCGGTACAGCGGCTCCAGGCGCAGGCCGCGGAAGGCGGCAGGGCGCAGCAGGGCCTCGGCACTGAACAGCAACGGCTGCCCCGGCACCGGACGGATGGCGGCGGCCAGGGCCTGGCGCCCACCGACCAGCATCGGGGCCTGGTCCAGCGGCAGGTAGGGGCCGGGCGCGATATGGCTGCCGCGTCCGTCGTCGGCGATCAGTCCTTGCAGGGCCTCTCCGCCGGTGCGCGCGGCCAGCATCATCGGGCCGTGCATCACCGCCACCCAGTCCGAGCCGTCGGGCAGGGATTCGATCCGGGTGGACATGGGCAGCTCGACCTCGATGCGGTCCCCGTCCTGCCATTGCCGCTCGATCCGCGCGTACGAGGAAGGCGTGGAGTGGACGGGCCAGCGCCTGCCATTGACCCTGATCCGCAGCGGGCCGTCCAGCCAGCGCGGATGGCGCAGCTCCAGCGCGAACGCCCGGGGCGAGTCCATGGCCAGCTCCAGCACGCTGCGCGCCTGTTCCGGGAAGCGGGTGCGCTGGTGCAGCACCAGGCCACGCTCCTTCCATTCCAGGCGGGAGTCCAGGTACAGGTTGACCCGCAGCGCGTCGGCGTCGTGCGCATAGACGAAGGCGCCGTGGCGGCCATGGTTCTCCATGCCGCTGCCGACGCAGCACCAGAAGCATTGCTGCGGTTGCGAGTACACCCGGTAGTGCCGGGGCCGGATCGGGGTGAAGTAGACCAGGCCGCCGTGTTCCGGATGCTGGGTGGAGAGGATGTGGTTGAACAGCACCCGCTCGTAGAAGTCGGCATGCCGCGGGTCCGGGCGCAGCCGCTCCAGCAGCAGGGTCAGGCGCAGCATGTTGTAGCTGTTGCAGGTCTCCGGACCCTCGCGCGAAGCGAGCATGCCGCTGAAGTCGCCGGCCGGGTTGAAGTGCTCGCGGGTGCTGTTGCCGCCAAAGGCGATGCTGCGGTGCAGGGCCACGCGCTCCCAGAAGAACCGGGCGGCCTCGATCCACTCGGCGTCGCCGTCCAGCTCGCCAATGCGCGCGAAGCCGATCACCTTGGGGATCTGGGTATTGGCGTGCAGGCCGTCGAGCCGGTCCTCCCGCCGCAGCAGCGGATCAAGGATGGCGCGGTGCGAGAACCGCCGCGCCAGCGCCAGGTAGCGGCGCTCGCCGGTGATGGCGTAGACGTCGGCCAGCACCTCGTTCATGCCGCCGTGCTCGGTATCGAGCACGCGCTGCAGCTGCGCGTCGTCGAGGTTGGCTACTAGGGCTGCGGCCCAGTCGGCAAAGCGCACCAGGACCTCGCGGGCCTGGGCGTTGCCGGCCAGCGACCAGGCATCGCGCAGCCCGGCAAAGGTCTTGTGCAGGTTGTAGAACGGGACCCAGGCGCCTTCCAGGGCGAACGATTCGGCCTGGAAGGCGCCGCTGGCGATGCGGCTCCACAGCATGCGGCCATTGGGCACGCCGCCCACGTAGCCGTCGCCATTGGCCGCCTGCACCCGGGCCAGGGCATCGACCATGTAGTCCAGCCGCCGGCGCATTTCCGCGTCGCCCTGCGCAGCCTGCTGCGCCAGCGCCGACAGGTAGTGGCCGGCGGTATGGCCATCCAGGCCCATCGACTCCCAGTTGGGGTATTTCGGGGCGGGCGAGGGCAGGCCGGCCTCGAGCCGGAACGGGGCCAGCAGGCGGTCCGGGTCCAGGGCGGCCAGGTAGCGCAGGTTGAGCGCGCTGGAATGGGCGAAGGGCCCATCGCCCAGGCTCACCTGCGCCAGCGGGAAGAAACGCAGCGGGCCGCGGCCGGTGGCCGCAGGCGCGGCGGCCAGGGGCAGGGCCGGCTGCACGGCCGGCAGCAGGGCCATGCCGCCCAGGGCCGCGACGAAGCGGCGGCGGCCCAGCCGTGGCGTGGATGCGCGGTCGCCCATGCTGGCACCCTCCGGTAAAAACGCCCCACCGCCCGGGAGTACGGCGGCGGCGGGGCCAACAAGCCTGTCCTGGCGCGGGCGCCAGGGCTCAGTGGGAATCGCGGGCGACGCCGTCGCCGCTGCCGCCCACCAGGAAATCCAGGTCCGCGCCCAGGTGGGCCTGCTGCACATGGTCCACGTACAGCTTGGCCCAGCCGCGGGTGGGGGCCGGCGGCGGCGTCCACTGCGCGCGGCGGCGCTCCAGCTCGGCCGCGTCCACGTCCAGGTGCAGGCGCCGGGCTGCCACGTCCAGCTCGATGTAGTCGCCCTCGCGCACCAGCGCAAGCGGGCCGCCGGCGGCGGCTTCCGGCGAGATGTGCAGGACCACGGTGCCGTAGGCGGTGCCGCTCATGCGCGCGTCGGAGATGCGCACGATGTCGGTGATGCCCCGGCGCAGCAGCTTGGGCGGCAACGGCATGTTGCCGACCTCGGCCATGCCCGGGTAACCGCGCGGGCCGCAGTTCTTCAGCACCATCACGCAGCTCTCGTCGATGTCCAGGTTCTCGTCGTCGATCCGCGCCTTGAAGTCCTCGATGCTCTCGAACACCACCGCGCGGCCGCGGTGCCTGAGCAGGTGCGGCGAGGCGGCCGAGGGCTTGATCACCGCCCCGTCAGGGGCCAGGTTGCCGCGCAGCACGGCGATGCCGGCCTCGGCGCGCAGCGGCTGGTCCAGCGGGCGGATCACCTCGCGGTTCCAGCACGGTGCGTCGGCGATGTTCTCGCCCAGGGTGCGGCCGTTGACGGTCAGCGCGTCCAGCTCCAGGTACTGCGCGATCTCGCGCAGCACCGCCGGCAGGCCGCCGGCGTAGTAGAAGTCCTCCATCAGGTACTCGCCCGACGGCTTCAGGTTGACCAGGCAGGGCAGGCGCGAGCCGATCTCGTCCCAGTCCTCCAGGGTCAGCTCCACGCCCAGGCGGCCGGCCAGGGCCAGCAGGTGGATCACCGCGTTGGTCGAGCCACCGATGGCGGCATTGGCCCGGATCGCGTTGGCGAAGGCCTTGCGCGTGAGGATCCTCGACATGCGCAGGTCCTCGCGCACCATCTCCACGATGCGCCGGCCGGACAGGTGGGCCAGGCGGAAGCGGCGCGAATCCACCGCCGGGATGGCCGCGTTCTCCGGCAGCGACATGCCCAGCGCCTCGACCATCGAGGCCATGGTCGAAGCCGTGCCCATGGTCATGCAGCTGCCCTTGGAGCGCTGCATGCAGGCTTCGGCCTCGGTGAACTCGGCCTGGCTCAGGGTGCCGGCGCGGACCATCTCCGACATCTCGATCACCCCGGTGCCCGAACCCACCGGCTTGCCGCGCCAGTTGCCCGACAGGGAAGGGCCGCCGGACACGCCGATGGTCGGCAGGTCCACGCTGGCCGCGCCCATCAGCAGCGAGGGCGTGGTCTTGTCGCAGCCCATCAGCAGCACGACGCCGTCGATGGGATTGGCGCGGATCGATTCCTCCACGTCCATCGAGGCCAGGTTGCGGAACAGCATCGCCGTCGGCCGCACCTGGGTCTCGCCCAGCGACATCACCGGGAATTCCAGCGGGAAGCCGCCAGCCTCGTACACGCCGCGCTTGACGTGCTCGGCCAGCTCGCGGAAGGAGCTGTTGCAGGGGGTCAGCTCGGACCAGGTATTGCAGATGCCGATGACCGGACGGCCGTCGAACAGTTCATGCGGCAGGCCCAGGCCCTTGAGCCAGCTGCGGTAGTAGAAGCCCTGCTTGCCCTCGCGGCCAAACCACTGCCGGCTGCGCAAGGGCTTTTGGCTGGAGTCGCTCATGCGCTCGGGGTCCCTGCCCGTAAGGGAATGCGGCGGGCGGGTGGGGAGCCCGTCCTGCCGGGTTGCCGGGCATGCTACCGGGGGCGGGCATGCCCGAAAAATAACAAACACGATTGCAGCGATATGCGTATTGCAATCCTGCGGGGCAGGCTGCGATGTGATTGCCGCGGGCGGGTAAAGGAGACCTGCCCGACCACGCCCGGGGCGTGCGGGGGCGGGCGTGGAGGGCCGTGCGCGGGTGGGCATGGGCCCGGGGCCTGCGGGTTGGCCCCGTGCTCCTGCCCATCCAGGCGCAGATGCCCCCTGTTCCTGGAAAGCGAAGGGCGCCTTGCGGCGCCCTTCGCGGGTCACGCGTTGACGGCGGATCTCACTCCAGCCGGAGCACCACCACCGACTTGGCCGGCAGTTCGACCTTGAGGGTGTTGCCGTTGAGGCTGGCGC
>Ga0182793_1001325_pt1 | contig 15602 bp, 9 predicted proteins | sample Passage237A_FD_130498 | JGI IMG/M metagenome (GOLD analysis project Ga0182793, IMG submission 130498) | Cellulose adapted compost microbial communities from Newby Island Compost Facility, Milpitas, CA, USA - Passage2 37A (version 2) (version 2) ... | reverse complement strand
GCCGGAGTAATATCTTTTTCCACAAAAGCAGCTTTTGTCGTGCCGTTCAGCGCGGTATTGGGCGTAGCCTGCTGGCCGGCAACCTCCGCATGAACCACGCCTGCGCCGCCCATTCCTAATACAGAAGTTCCTATGATTGTCTTTTTCAGAAAATCACGACGCGTATCGTTTACATTTTTTTTCATTGCTGGAATTCTAACAAATGAGGAATATCTTTTTCTTGACAGCCAGGGTTAGCTACTACTAAAACATCCGCAGGTAGCCTTTCATACTCATATAAAATAGAATAATCTCCTGCCTCTAGGACAATTCCGGAGGAACACTCCCATACTCCCAGGGACTACCCTTAAATTCGGAGGCAGCAGTTTCTGCCGGCGCCTTTCCGGGATTTAATTCCCGCGCCAGCGTTATACCGATTTCAGCCATGCGCTCAGCGGCTCCCACATACAAACTACTGTACGACGTCAGCCTGGTTTCGTATCCGCCGCCTCCCTCAGAAAGCGCCTGCCGGGTGGGCACATATCCCACGCAACCATTGGTTAACATAGCAATAAAGGTATACTCGAACGGACTATTGGATTTGATTTCGAGCCCGGCCTGACAAAAGTACTCTGCCGGATTGGTAATGAAAGCAACCGGACCAATCTGAACTACCTGAATCTCCACCGGTACTGTCGGTACTTTCCTCGCTATCGCATCGAGCAAAAGTGTCTCTTTAGCAAATGTCCAGCGGGTGTGCCCCACCTCCTGCTGGGTTTTCTGAACAATCTTTCTTGCTTCTGCCACTTTCTCCTTCGTCGGCAACCGGCGTTTCATATTCTCCCGGTGAACCTTGTACGCTACAGGAGTTAGTTCGCCTCTCGGCATGTCAAGCAGTACCTTGACTGCCTCAGCGCCAACACGGGCCCCTACGAACCGTGCCCATTCCTCGCCCCTGCGGTTTTCATAAATATTCTGATTATTCACCTGCGTAACATCACCCGCAGCTCCCTGTATAAATACTACCACGCAATCCGGCCCAAAAGCTCCGCGAATAGTCTGTTCAAGGTAATAAATCCAATTGGCTGAAAAACCAGGTCCGGGATTGGTAGTCGCATGACAGGTATAATTGACTACACATCCAATACAGTTGCCTTTTTCACCCCACACACCTATTACCCCTACTTCGGGATCTACAGGGCCTGCAGGACGAACGATATCAGGGTTCAGCTGCCCCGGATGAGTGAATGAAAGCCCGTTTTTCATAAAAAAACGTCGATTGAAGGCAACTTGGTCTTCGAAACCTCTGCCCACGCCAACTCGTACATTCTGGCTTTTCCGGGCAGCTTCTGTCACCGCGGCTACCAACCGATCTTCCACCAGCTTTAGATAATCCACGTTTACACCTGAAGTATGCTTGTACGCGAGGTCCTGTATTAATTGATCGGCAAAATCATATTCTCCGGGCAAAACGCCTGTAACCGGCCCGGAGGAATGAGAATGAGAAGCACATATCAGGACGGCATCCTTAGCAATACCCGTCTTAGCTTTCACCCTGGTCCTGACTCGCTCCACCAGCTCCCCTGAGACCATAATAGCATCGACGCCAATTACAGCCACCTTTTCTGTCCCATCGTCAAATACAGATGCCCTTACCTTGCACGGATCGTGCACCGAGTTAGCGAAATCTTTCCCATATCCGCCTGGCTGCTCCATCCCCGGTGAGGGGGTAATATCCTTTTCACTGAAACCAGCTTTCATCCTGTGAGTATTTAAAAATATGATTGCTATCCGTTTTCAAGGCGCAGAGGTCACATTTTCAAGTAACCCTATCCCCAACCAATTCGGCGACAGGGTTCACTAACAATACTAACCATCTAATTATCAACCTATTCAACTATTATTGCCAACCCGGATTCTGGGTCAATTGCGGGTTTAATGCTATTTCCTGCAGCGGAATCGGATACAGATACAATTTATCATTCCAGCTTCTCTGCGTATATCCCGGGTAGATTACGCGGTTCTGGCCAGTCGCCGGATCCTTGGCTCCCAGAATTGTTTTAGGGTTTTCAAGAATTTTGCCGGCTTTCCACCGAACAATGTCATCCCAACGGATTCCTTCTGCACAGGTTTCTATTCTCCGTTCCCTGCGAATTTCGTTCAGCAAAGGCGAAACGACAGTCCCCCAGTCAGGCCAATTAGGATCTTCGAAGCCCACCTCTACGGTCAGATGTGGCATTCCTACCCTGTCGCGTAACTGGTTAATCGTTTGATCCAGGATCTCCTGTGTACACTCGCCCAGTTCTTCTTTCACCTCAGCATAAGAAACCAGCACCTTTCCATAACGGAAAATGAAATCATCGGTTGTAGAAGTACTTGGCAAACGATCTCTTTCATACGGACTATAACCTTTGATAATATAATAACTGGTAGGGCAGTAATTATTCTGAAACTCAGGCATCTCCTTGTAGTTGGTAGTACCATCATCGTAGATACGGTAGGGACGTGCGGTTTCATAAATCGACTGAGCCATACGCGGATCGCGGTTTTCAAATTCATCCCTGAAAACATTATCCCCCTTGTAGAGCGGGCTAAGTGCAATTGGTTTTCCGTCGGTGCACAGGTAAGACTCAACAAAGTCCTTGCTATAGCCGGTATAAGGCTCTCCAAGCTGTCTGACATTGTTGTGCATTCGCTTATCGGTGATATAGCGCTGAGCCATAATGGCCTCAGGATTGCCCTTGAGTTCATACTGTACAAACAAGTCAAAGTAGTCCTTATCGGGGTTTCCGGTCGAGTAAACCGCAAATTTTCCGGAATTAATGATTTGCTCGTAAGCTGCAGCGGCAGTACGGAGCAGTTGTTCATGACCGGAACCCGCCTGATGATATTTGCGGAACGTACCTTCATAAAGGGCAATATCTCCCTTGAGATTGAGAGCGGCATATTTGGTGAGCCGGTCCTCTCCCGAGTTTTCAGGGAGATTGGCAATAGCAAAATCAAGGTCGGCAAGCATGTTGTTAACTACTGTCTCGCGACTGTCACGTGGCGCATTCAACTCGTCTGAATCCACATCAAGGCTTCTGGCGATCCAGGGCACCTCACCAAACTTTCTGAGCTTTTCGAAGTAATAAAAAGCCCGAAAGAAGCGAAGTTCTCCATGAGCAACGTTCAGCGTAGCGTCTTCCGGAATTCCCCCAACCCGCTCAAGCGCGTAATTGACACGCCGGATCTGGAGCCAGTCGGCCTTTGCCCAGCCGCCTCCGGTGGATGGAACAGGATATTCTCCCCAGGTATAGCTGTTGCGCGTACTCGGAACCTGATTATCACTGAAGTTATCTGTCGTATACCATGCTACCCTGGCATCGAACAGCGTGGGGTAGAACTGATTGGAATACATGAGTACATCTGCACCGGATTTCCAAAAATTGTTATCGCTAATCTTATCTAACGGATACTTTTCCAGAAAGTCGTCATTGCAGGCAGTTAGCACAAATGCTGATAATAGTCCGGTTAAAAAGACTTTTTTCATTTGCTAAAAGGTTAAATAAGGTTAGAAATTGATGTTGGCACCGAATGACAGTGACTTATATAGGGGATAAGAGCTTGGACCAGCCAGTTCAGGATCCGAAATCTTAATCATCTTCGTTCCTGTCCACAGGTTTGCTCCGGTAAAGAACACCCTGACCCGCTCCATTCCGATCTTACGGGTTACATTAACTGGCACGTTGTATCCGAAAGTAAGCTGCTTCAAACGGATATACGACGCATTTTGCAGGAAACGGCTTTGAACCGAGGTTATATCACCCGCTCCGGAAATAATTGGTCTGGGGAAAAATGCATCCGGATTTTCAGGCGACCAATAATCCATCGCGACTTTCGGGATTCCCACCCACTCGTTAGAGTACTGAGTCAGATAATAAAGGGTGTTAAGCCAGAGATCTCGTTTGGCAACGCCCTGGAAGAACAGATCCAGATCGAAACCGTTCCACTTCCAGTTTGTTCTGAACCCAAAGCTATATCGTGGCGTACTGTTACCGATAATAGTCATGTCGCCCGGATCGGACAGTGTTTGTGAACCGCGGGTAATTTTACCGTCGCCGTTCAGATCAACCATCCACAGGTCTCCGGCCTGTCTTTTTCTACCGTTGATATTTGACTGATCAAGTTCAAGTGCTTCTGCATCCGTTTGGAAAATCCCCCCGGTTTTTAGCCCCCATATATCGCCGATTTTACCTCCTACATAGTAGTCTGAGATAATACCGGAAGGGTTACTGAACTTGGTAATCTCTGCGGTGTAATCAGAGAGTATCACAGCTACTTCATAGCTAACCTTTCCAATTTTATCTCTCCACTCAAGGTTCAGATCAAATCCTTTTGTGCGCAGGTTGGCGGCATTTGCCTGAGGCTCAGTCTCAGCGATCACAGAAGGCATTGTTTGAGAGCGGGTAAGCATATCGCGCGTATCTCTGCGGTAGATATCAAACGAGGCATTCAACCGGTTGTTGAGCACAGCCACATCCAGACCAAGGTTTTGCTGAACAACCGTTTCCCAGGTAAGACTCGAACTTACAAGACCAGGGGCATAAACCGACATTGGGCGCTCGCCGTTGATCAGATAGGCTACTTCAGCAGCTCTCATGGTTGCTATGTAGGGGTAATAACCCGTCACGTTCTGGTTACCCAGACTTCCTACTGACGCTCTGATTTTCAAGAGATTTACTTTGCTGCTCAAGCCGGAAAAGAATCCTTCATTATCCAGCCTCCAGCCTACAGACACAGAAGGGAAGAATGCAAAACGATCGCGCTTTACAAATTTGGAAGACCCGTCGTAGCGTCCGTTAAACTCAAGCAGATAACGGTCGTTATAGCTATAGTTAAAACGGGTAAATGCCCCTCTGATAGCGTATTCCGAAATTCCGTCGGTAGCAAGCCTTTCCCCCGACGCCAAACTCATGTAGGGTATCTCATTAATGATCAGATTCCGTCGCTCAGCCTGGGTCATTTCATAGCTGGCATTTTCCTGGTTAAAGCCCGCCATGAGTTTGAAATCATGTTTATTTACGGTAAGTCCGTAATCAGCATAGGCATTGAACACATAATACCGGTCGTCGTAATTGGTGCGGATTACCCGGTTAGGATTGGATCCTCCATAGTAACCCGACACCTCCCCTCTGACATTATAAAACGGAACTAGTGCCAGATACGAGAGTTCTTTCGTGGCTTTTGTATTGAAGGAATAATCTATGTTGAAGCTGAAATTCTTAATCGGAGTCAACCGTGCACTACCGGTGAGCCATATATCGAAAATGTCTCGAGTCCGGTAACCGCCTTCCTTGATAAACTGAGCCGGGTTCGCAATTGACCCTTCGTGCGTCCATTTCCCATTAGGGTCATACAGCGGCTGGGTGGAATAAACATTGGTCTGGTAGATTGTTCCGCCCTCGGGATATGAGTTCCGGAAGTGCGCATCGTTAGGCGGGAATGTCTTATCGCTGGTATTGACAGAAACTTTGGTTCCCAGCTTCAACCAATCGGTAACCTCATAATTTAGGTTGGTCATGAAATTGTAACGGTTGAATCGCTCGTGGAAAAGCTCCCGGTTGGTAAGCCCTTTCTGGTGCAGATAAGACAAGGATGAATAGTAATCGAATTTACCGCTTCCCCCCGACACGCTGACAGAGTGTTGTTGCATGGGGTAACGCTTAGCCATCAGCACGTCCTCCCAATTGGTATTTGCGACCCCTGTCCATTCATTCAGGTTACTTGGATGAATAATAGCTGCAGGTTTAGACGGATCATTATAATGAGCCATCATTGCCTCCATGGTAATATCGTCGTAATAATTCCGACCATTCACCCGCATATACGCTTCGTTCATATACGCGATACGATCCCTGGTATCGATAAACTCTATACGTCTCGTAGGTTCATTGGTGGTAAAAATAGAGGAGAGTGATACGCTGGGACGATCTTTCTTCTTACCGCTTTTTGTCGTGATCAAAATAACCCCATAAGCGGCACGGGCTCCGTATATAGCAGCAGAAGCCGCATCCTTCAGAACCGTAACACTTTCAATATCGTTGGGACTGATCAGGTTAACGTCCATAGGAATTCCGTTTACCAGTATCAATGGCCCACCGCCGTTGATCGACGTGGTTCCCCGCACGTTGAACGTCGTCCCCTGGCCGGGAGCTCCGCTGCCCGGAGTAATGTTAAGATTGGATACAACCCCCTGTAAGCCCTGCCCGAGGTTGGTAATCGGTCTCGATTCCAGCACCTCTGCATTCACCGATGACACGGCTCCTGTCAGGTTGATTTTCTTTTGCTCCCCGTATCCTACGACCACCAACTCCTCCAGGGATTTGGTGTCTACTGCAAGGGTGATATTCAGATCGTTTTGATTCCCTACCGTTACCTCCTGAGTGGCATAACCCACGAAAGAGAAAACCAGAACCGACGGTTCGTCTCCCAAAATGAGGGAAAAATTACCATTTTCATCTGTACTGGTCCCTTTTTGGGTACCTTTTACAAGAATACTTACACCAGGTAATCCAGCCCCGGTCTCGTCCTTTACAGTCCCCCGGACCGTACGATCGGCTACGTTAATACCGGCTGCGGCCGATAATTGGGTCGTGGAAGTGGATACCGTTTTAGGGAATCCGGTTTCGGCCATAAGTGAAGCCCCTGTAAACTCGGAACTTCCCAAAAGGACACTAAGCACCACGCCGCTTAGTATTGACCCGGGATGAGCAGCAGATGTTCTGCGAGGGTATTGTTTGTCCATAAAAGGGTATTGTTTGTCCATAAACTTGATTATTGTTAAGGTTTAAGGTTCAAAAACACGGAACTTAAGGGGTTACCCCCCAGTCATCCCGGCGGGTGATGCTTCCGGAACGTCTACAGACGCCCCGGAAGCTACCGGGCAAAACAACAGTCATAGATACCAGTCTCACTGGATATTTTAAATGGCGGCGGATCAAAGACTCAATCCTTTGCCCTCCGTAGCGCTCTTATGTCAAATAGTAGTGTGTGTATAATGTAGTCGGGAAAGTCTAGTAGCCGAAATTTTGCTCTAGTCGTCCCTGGCTGTCATCTATTTCCGCCTGGGGAATCGGTAAAACTTCGTTAATACCGTCGATGAAATTCTTTCCTTTCACCGTATTGTATTTTTCAGCATACGCCCGAAGCACCTTACCTGCTCTTCCCTGGCGGACAAGATCAAAAAACCGATGGTTTTCCATCGCGTACTCTACACGCTGTTCGTGATAAATCGCTTCTCTCAGTTCTTCCTTGCTAGTAACGGTCACCTCAGGCAGCACGTCATTGTTCCCCTGACGGGCACGTCGTCTTACTTCATTGAGACTTGCCAGTGCTGCAACGATATTTCCGTTTTCATTTGCTGACTCTGCATGCCAGAGAAGAAGCATTCCATAACGGAGTTTAATCTCATTACGTGCCGAATGGGCTGGGTCTCCGGTTGGAGGGAAATCAGAAGCCCGCAAATAAGCCTTTTTGTTCATGTAACCGGTTTCACTGTTTCCCACATCGGCGATTTTCCCGTCTGGCATTACGTCCCCCTGCTTGTAGATCGTCTGCCATAGTCTCGGATCTCCGGGCTCAAATTCATCCACCAAATCCTGGGTAGGATTGGCAAAACCATAGCCATACATCCCGGCGCTCCCCTGTCTGATATGGCCCAGATTTCTGGCAACCAGATATTGGGCGCTGTAGGTATGGTTGATTTCGAAAATATTCTCCGGACCGAACTCACCGGCTAACGTAAACAACGATGGGAAATCGTCTACCAGGCGGTATTCACCCGAATCCATGACCGTCTTGAACCATTTTTCTGCGTTTACAAAATCCCCTTTGTACAGATAAACTTTTCCAAGATAAGCCTGGGCTGCTCCTTTCGTGATGCGGCCATTTTCTGAAGCAGGCATACTGCTTCTTAAAGGCAATACATTGATGGCCTCATTGAGATCCGACTCAATCAGTCGGTAAACATCGGCTTTGGGGTTCCGGGTCACTTCCGCTGTCTTCACCATAGAGGTTTCGATGAGTGGCACGTCGCCAAAAAGGGTAACCAGAATGAAATAATAGTAAGCTCTCAGGAACTTTGCTTCTGCCAGAATCCTCGATTTCGCCGCCTCATTCATTTCGATACCCGGTACATTTTCGAGAACCAGATGCGTGCGAAAAATACCGAGGTAACTGTTTCTCCAGACCTGCATCGCTACCGTATTAGTAGTTGGAATGGTAAAATTGGCGAACTCGTTAAAATAAGCCCCGTCACTGGGACCTTCTCCGCCTTTCAGGGCATTGTCGGCTACCATGTCGTAAATGGAATATCCATCGTAACCCGGGTAGTTGTACAACGGGTTATACGCCGCCGAAAGCGCTTTCATCGCATCATCGGCTGTTAAGTCCCCCGACGCTACCGACAGGCTGGCCAGGGGATCTTTATCCAGCAAATTCTCACAGCCGGACAGAAAAGCGGCTACTAAGCCTGCTATAATATACTTTCTCATATTTCGGATTGACATAGCTATCATTTCTTAGAAACTGGCATTAATCCCTAGGGTTATCACCCTTGGCTGAGGATAGTATCCCTCATCCACCCCTATTCTGAAAGAAGAATCTGGTTTTCCGATCTCCGGATCAAAGCCTTTATAGCTGGTGAAAGTCAACAGATTCTGACAGGACAGATACGCCCTCAGTTTCCCTCCTTTGCCGGAGCTCCCGTTCAGAATTTCGTAACCAACCTGAAGGTTTCTGAGACGCAGGTAATCCCCTTTTTCTACGAAGTAGGAAGATGCCCGGGAATTCGTGTTTGGATCGTTTACGTTCAGTTTTGGAATCGTGTTACTGGTTCCCGGACCGTTCCAGGCATTCAGCATTTCCTGGTCAAAATTGTAGAAGTTACTTCCCTGGGTAAAGTATTTCCAGTTGGCAACTACTTCACTGCCGGCTACCCCATAGAACAATGCGTTCAAATCAAAACGCTTCCAGGATAAGTTTCCTGAAAAACCGTAGTTGAATTTAGGCCACGGATTTCCAATAATAGCCCGGTCATCCTGGTTGATAACATTATCCCCGTTGACGTCCCTGAAACGAATATCGCCCGGGGCAGTGCCTGTTGCCTGATAGGCATGATTATCCACTTCAGCCTGCGTCTGGAAGATTCCATCCATTACATATCCATAAAAAGCACCTATAGGGGCGCCAACTTTGGCTATTGAGTAAGTCCCTGAAAACAGAATCGACTGATCGTTCAGCAGTTTTGTGACCTCATTCTTGTTTTTTGCGATGTTGGCAGAAATCTCGTATCCCAGTCCTCCGTTAGTTCTGTCCTTGAATGTGGCGACCAATTCTACCCCTTTATTCTCGACGTTTCCACCATTCACGAACGGAGCCGTTGTTATTCCTGTGAATGCCGGAATTGGTGCACGGAGTAGCATATTGGAAGTCTTCTTCACATAATAAGCTGCAGAAACAAAGAGTTTGTTTGACAAGCCGGCAAAGTCAAGGCCAATTTCAGTTTCTTTGATAGCTTCCCATTTCAGATCTGGGTTACCAACGCTGGTAGCCGCCTGCCCCTGGCTAATGTTATCGCCGAAGGTATACACCAGGTTCGGAGTTAAAGTGTTGGCAAAGGCATAGTTGGACAGAGAGTTCTGGTTACCGAGCATTCCCCATCCCCCTCTCAATTTCAAATCATTAATCCACGACACATCTTTCAGGAAATCCTCATCTGAAATTCGCCATCCCAGTGAGAAGGACGGGAATACCCCATACCGATTGTTTTCTCCAAACCGGGAAGAACCGTCCACCCGAAGGTTACCGGTAAAAAGATAATTATCGCGAAATCCGTAGTTAATCCGACCTAGGTACGAGAGCATTCCGTAGTCTCCAGCACCGCCACGAGCCGAGAACCCGGAAGTAGTAAGATCCAGGTATCGCAGACTTTCGTCAATGCTCGCATTATCGGGTAATCCCTGTCCCCCGGCAGTAATGGACCGGGATTTGTAGGATAGAGCGGTAACCCCTGCAAGCACTTCAAGTGAATGCTCCCCGAAATACTGCTGATAATTCAGTGTATTCTGCCAATCCCAATTGCTGAACTCCGTACCTCTGTACTCAAGCGAGCTAACCAGGTTTCTTTGCAACGGGAACACATCGTACACAGGGGTGTAAATATCCTGGCGGGTAAAGCCCAGGTTGAAGTTGATCTGCGTACGGAAGGTGAGATTTTTGAACAGATCTGCTTCGAGATAACCACTACTGTTGAGCAGATAGTCCTTTACTTTGTTGTGATAATAATGAGCCTGTGCTACCGGATTTTTGGTATCAGAGAATTTAGGAAATCCCCACTTCCCATCGCTTGTTTTTACCGGCACAGTGGGATCCATATGCCAGGCACTTGGAATAATATCCCGTGATCCAAATTCAGGAATAGGTCTTCTGTCGCCGTATACCAGGCCAATATTTTCTCCTATTTTAACCTTGGGCGAAATGCGGTATTCAGAGTTAAGGCGGAAACTCAGCCTGTCATAGCCGGACTTTATCACTGTCCCGTCCTGACTGAAATAGCCGGATGAAGTATAAAAGGTTCCTTTTTCTCCCCCACCACTGGCTGAAAGCTCTACGTTTGAAATTGGCGCGGTTCTGAAAATTTCATTTTGCCAGTCGGTTCCTTCTCCCAACCCGTTGAGGTCTGTAAAAAGCGGCGCCTTTCCTCCATTCACCAGCGCTGTGTTATACAGTTCGGCATATTGTCTTCCATTCACCAGAGGGAGGGTACGATACACCTGCTGTACACCGGTATAGGCATTCAGCTGAATGACCGGCTTTCCGGATTTTCCTTTTTTGGTCGTAATAATCACCACTCCATTGGCTCCCTGAGCCCCGTAAATTGCAGCCGCTGAAGCGCTCTTTAAAATCTCTATGTTTTCGATCTGACTGGGGTCTATCCCGGCAGGATTTCCTCCGAGGTTTCCATCGATTACATAGAGTGGATCACTATTGTTGATCGTTCCGGCTCCCCGGATACGTACCGTGAGCGAAGATCCGGGTGATCCTGAATTTTGTACGACCTGAACCCCGGCCACTTTACCCTGAAGAGCCTGTCCGACCTGTTGGACAGGTTGATTCGAGATCTCATCCGAACTTACAGACGCAATCGATGAGGTTACATTTCGTTTGCTCTGCACCCCGTAACCTACCACCACCAGTTCCTCCAATGATTTGGTATCTTCCTTAAGCTCTACAAAGATTTCGGTTCTTCCTCCCAAAGCTATTTCCTGAGTCACATACCCTACGAATGAGAAGACCAGAGTCGGGTTTTCTTCATCTACACTGAGTGAAAAGTCACCATTTACATCGGTGATAGTTCCACGCTGAGTGCCCTTCACCACTACACTTACACCCGGTAGCCCGTTTTGAGAAGGATCTTTTACAGTACCCTTCACCACCTTGTCGGCAACCGCCCAGTCAGACCCTACAATTGCGGATGTCTGTGGAACCATTTCTCCGGACTTATCTTCTAACGCATTAGATATACGTCTAATGACAATATGCTTATCTGAGACCATATAGGTTAGCTGCAAAGGTGACAGCAGCCTCTCAAGAGCAACGGACAAAGCCTCTTTTTCTACGGTCAGCGAGACACGCTGATCCGGCCTTATGGTGCTGGAACTGTAAAGAAATTTTACTCCGGTCTGCCTCTCAATATTTGAGAAAACGGATTTAACCTGGACGTGATTCGCTGAAATAGATACGCGCTTGCTTAGCAAATCCTGGACCTTACCTCCTCCTGCGGTGAGCAGACCGGGATAAAGAAAGATAGAAAACAATAGGGCAAAAAATAGCCTGCTGATGACAGGGAAGCCTCCTGCCTTCATTGTAGAGTTCTTCATAGAAGATTAACTAGGTTGATTAACAGTTGTATCGTTTAACAGTAGCCCTTAAACACAGGTACAAACTGGCATCGTCGTCGCTTGTGGCTGATCCGGGTTAAATTGGAGATAGTCATGGTAATAAAGGTTAAGGTTAGGAATAGAAAATTCTTATTGGCAACCGTCGGAGGTCACTACGACTTCGCCGTCGACGAGTTCATAGCTTGCATTTAACCCCAGACAGATCAACCTGATTTTTTCGTAAAAGGATTCGTCGCTCAGATCTGCGGTGATGCGACATTCACTCAGTACTGACTCGGGGTATTGTATCTTTACACCGTACTGGCGTTCCAGCGCAGCAAATACTTTGAGTACAGGCGTATCATCTAAATTATAATCGAATACTTCTTCCATTATTATTTCCGGAATCACCCTTTCCGATTTAATTGAGTGGCTAAGCCGATCCAGCACCGCACGATCGAACGCCTTTAACGTCTTAGCCTTGTCTTCGGCCTGCTGCCGGCTCTCAGCACTACCGGAAAGAAACACTTTCACTTTACCGGTGTGCACCACTACCTCTGCTACATCTTCTTCCGGAAAAGCCTTGACATTAAAACTCGTCCCTACTACCCTTGTAACCAGCTCGTTCGCAAGCACGTAAAAGGGACGCTCCGGGTCAGATACAACTTCGAAAAACGCCTCACCCTCCAGTCTTACCTCTCTTATACCGCTTTTATTATAAAGATCCTCTCTATAACTAAGCTTACTTCTGGGGGTAAGAACCGCGGTACTTCCATCCGGTCATTCCAGTGGTAATCCATTGGAATTATCGTTCGTCACCGAAATCAGTTTCTCCTCGGTATAACTTGTGGTGTCCGTAATTGCCGGATCTCCCCTAAAACCCTTTTCCAAAAGAAACACGCCAAGCAGACAGATCACCATCGCTGCAGCCCATCCGGCCCATCGAATATAACGATAAACCGTCGTGCGTTGACCAGCGTTATTGGTTGCTGAATCAATCCTTTCCCACAATTCACTTTCCTGCTTTTCTGACAACTGCTCCTTCGGAAACAACCCGGAGCTTTCAAAGATAAACCTTGCCTGAAGTACTCTTTCTCTGCTCTCACTCTCCGCCAGATATGCCTTCCATACGTCCTCCTGAAAGCCCTGTGAGGCTATTCTTTTAAACTCCGGATCGGCTAGTATTTCGCGGATGGTTTCGGGCATGACTGGGATCTTTCGGTTCCGGAAGTACCAAAGAGCCTTTTTCGATTTTTAACTCACTTTTTCTCGATTTTTTTTTAAACCTGCTTTAAAAGCGGGAGCAGAAGGGGAAACAAATGAAGCACATGCCGAAGTTTTACAAAGGCCCGGTGCATGGTATTCCTCACTGATTGCTCATTCATTTCCATTATTCGGGCCACGGAAGTCAGGTCAAAGCCTTCGAAATAGAAAAGTCGGATCGCCTCCAGTTGCCGCGGCGTCAACTCCTGCAAAGCGTTCCTTAACTCTTTCAACCTCCCCTCCGTTGTTTCCATAGCGATCCAGTCAGCTTCAGCCGAAGGAGTAACCCAAAACAACGTGTGAGCAGGTTCAACTTCCTCCAAAGACGAAGAAGAGTATTTTCGAAGTAGCCGAGTAAGCTGGCGACGCATACTCCTGAACAGATAATACTTGACAGAAGTAGTATCGGATAATCGTTCCCTTGAATCCCACAATACGACAAACAAATCCTGAAGTGCATCTTCCACCAATTCAGGATTTTTCACAAAATGAAACCCGTAATTGTACAAAACCCCTGCATAACGACGATAGATTTCCTCTAATGCGGTTTTGTCTCCGCTTTTGAAGTGGAGCCACAAATCGAACTCATCCGTAAGGTGAAAGATAGTACGTGTCATCTATAGGGATTTTGTATCGATTAATCCGTGTATCTCTCTGTTATTTCTTTGCTTTCTAAAACTTTAAGCAGGATAAAAAGATAAAATCGTCGGGTGAAAGAAAGTATCAGTTTTCCGAAAAAAAGAAGTGGAAATTGCCACCATTATCGGGAGATACTCACTAAAATTTGCATAAACCCGGCTTTCTTCTCCAAAATAACACATTCTTCATAAAATCAAATTTTCTACCATAAAACACACTAAAAAAATCACACAATCACAGGCACGTAGTTTGGGAATGTCAGAACTATCTGACAAAATTCCTGTTCTCTGACTGGCAAGCGACTTTTTTACCTAGATTAGTAACAAAACCCCAAACCACCTGATGATAGAAAAGGCTACCCCTGAAACGGAACTCAGAAGAGAACTCGGACTCCTGGATGGCACCATGCTGGTTGCAGGCTCCATGATCGGCTCTGGCATCTTCATTGTTAGTTCGGATATTGTCCGCAATGTCGGAAGTGCTGGATGGCTGATTTTCATCTGGGCAATGACCGGGATCATTACCTTAACAGCCGCACTTAGTTACGGTGAATTATCGGCCATGTTTCCGAATGCAGGCGGACAATACGTGTACTTGAGAGCTGCCTATGGACGCTTGGTAGCCTTTCTTTTCGGATGGTCAACCTTTATGGTGATCCAAACTGGGACCATTGCTGCCGTAGGGGTGGCCTTCGCTAAGTTTTCATCTTACATATTTCCCTTCGTGGGTGAAGATGTAATCCTGCTCGATTTTGGCAAATTTCAACTATCTGCCGCCCAGGTACTGGCTATTTCAACTATAGCTTTTTTGTCTTGGTTAAATAGTAGAAGTATTAAAAGTGGGAAAATCACACAGACCCTCTTTACGTTGGTTAAGATATTGTCCCTGGTTGGATTAATCGTCGTGGGCTTGACCTTTGGTTTTAACTCGGATATATGGGAAACTAACTGGTCAGACGCCTGGCGTACAATGCGTTGGGACATTGCTACAGAATCGGCGATTCCCACGTTTGGTGCTGCCATTTTTGCTGGAATTGTTTCGGCCATGGTAGGTTCCATTTTTTCCAGCGATGCCTGGAATAACGTCACCTTCATCGCAGGTGAAATAAAGAACCCAAAACGAAACGTAGGGTTAAGTCTCTTTTTGGGGGTCTTAATTGTAACCATACTTTACCTGGCAACCAACCTAATGTATATAGCTGTACTGTCGATGCCCGAAATTGCATTCGCTCCCTCCGACCGTGTCGCTATCGCCGCTTCACTCAAATTATTTGGGAGCACGGGAACTGCGATCATTGCACTGATGGTCATGATTTCAACATTCGGTTGTAACAACGGACTCATCCTCGCAGGGGCTCGCGTCTACTATACCATGGCGCGCGATGGATTATTTTTTAGAAAAGCCGGCCATCTTAATCGAAACGAAGTTCCTGCGTGGGGACTATGGATCCAGTGCGTATGGGCATCGGTATTATGCCTAACCGGAAAATACGGTGACCTTTTAAACTATGTAATTTTCACGGTTTTGATTTTTTACGCATTGACCATAATCGCCATATTTATTCTGCGACGAAAACAACCCGACTTAGAACGTCCCTACAAAGCAATAGGCTATCCCGTCGTACCGTTCCTCTATGTAGTCACGGCGATCACTATTTGCGTGGGACTGCTAATTTATCAACCGACATTCACCTGGCCTGGACTGATCATCGTGTTGTTGGGCATACCCGTATTTTGGCTCTGGAACCGCAAAAGTGCCCAGTAAAAGATAGGGAAGGCGATAAATGAATAAATTTCTTTT
>Ga0182793_1001321_pt1 | contig 15659 bp, 12 predicted proteins | sample Passage237A_FD_130498 | JGI IMG/M metagenome (GOLD analysis project Ga0182793, IMG submission 130498) | Cellulose adapted compost microbial communities from Newby Island Compost Facility, Milpitas, CA, USA - Passage2 37A (version 2) (version 2) ... | reverse complement strand
CTTGCTTTCCTTGATTTCGGCAAAGCCCACCCCGTCGATCCTTTTAAGTTCGGCGAGAATGTTAATGTCAGCGAAATTGAACACGAAGTCTTCCCCGAGCGTACTGTCCGAAGTCATGATGTCGAGGTACATCAGCATACTGTTTACCTCTTTCTCCGTAGTCACCCCAGCCTTGATAACCTCTTCCGGCAACTCGTCGATGACGGTCTGTACCCGGTTCTGCACGTTAACGGCAGCCAGGTCGGGATCGACCCCCACGTTGAAGGAAATCTGGATGATGGTCACTCCGTCGTTACCCGATACCGAGGACATGTAAGTCATTCCGGGTACACCGTTGATGGCCCTTTCCAGGGGAATGGCGACGGCTTTGGCACAAACTTCAGCATTGGCACCGGTATAACGGGCCGTTACCACCACCGAGGGTGGTACGATATCAGGGAATTGTGTAATGGGTAGTCCTGTCAATGCCAGTAGTCCCAGGAGAACAAAAAAGAGGGAAATTACCAGCGACAGAATCGGTCGTCTTATGAAAGTCTCAAACATACGGTTTATTCTGCTTTAACGATTCTGGTATTGATAACCTGGCCTTCTTTCAGGGACTGGGTGCCTTCATAGACGATTCTTTCCCCGGGTTCCAGACCCGACTCTACCACATAGTAGTTGCCAATGCGGGTTTTGGGAATGAAGGAACGGGTCTTGACGGTATTCGATTCGTCCACGACAAAGACATAGCTCTTGTCCTGGATTTCAAATACGGCCTTTTGGGGTACGAGCAGTGAGCTGTCGATGACATTGGTCAGGCGGATCGTACCGGAAGAACCATGTTTGAGAATTTTTTCGTTGTTGAGAAAGCGGGCACGGAAGGCAATCGAACCGGTACCCTCGTCAAATTCACCTTCCAGGGTCTCGATTTTTCCCTTGTGATGAAACTCCGACCCGTCGGCCAGGATCAGCTGAACCTCACCGTTTTCCTGCGTTTCACGATTCGATTTTACGTACTCCAGGTATTCTTTTTCAGAGACGTTGAAATAGACGTTAACCGCCTTGATATCGGAAACGGTGGTCAGCAGAGTGCCTTCGTTGATGAGACTACCCATTTTATAGGGGATACGGTCGATAATACCGTCGAAGGGAGCTTTGATATTGGTGTAGGCGAGGTTGATGGCAGCGCTCGATTCAGCCGATTTGGCGGCTTCGATTTTGGCAGTCATGGCTGCATATTTGGCCCTGGCTACTTCCAGTTCGCTCTGGGAAACCACATTCTTTTTGACCAGATCCTCCACCCGGTTCAATTCCAGTTCCATGGCTTTGGTTTCGGCAATAATGCTTTGCAAATTGGCACGGGCAGTGGCCAGCTCGGTCTGGTATTCCTCACTGTTGATACGGAACAGAATCTGACCTTTTCTGACTTCGGCACCTTCATCCACATAAATCTGTTCGAGATATCCTTTCACACGGGCATAGATCTGGACGTTTTTAACCGCCTCAATATTGCCTACATATTCCCGGTGAAGTGTGATAGGTTGGGGCTCCAGTACGACTGTGGGGTACTGGCTTGTATCAGCCTGTGTCACTTCTTTGGAATTGGAAGTGCTGCAGCTCCAGATCACAACACAGAGCAGTACGAATGAAATGTTTTTCATAGCTAAAAATAATTGGGAAGCTACCTGAAAATGAAATAATTATGAGCTGCCAAACGGCAGTTCAACCTACATGATTAGATACAAATAAGTGGGGGATCTTAGTGCAAAGGGGAATCAGCACTGGGGGGGCGGATACAATCCACCGGGATGCAGCGTGTAGCGCACCGATTTGACGAAATCAGAAACAGGTGTTGAAGGTAAATTCAAAATCCTCCAGCTAAATGGAGTCGTTGCCGTTTGTTCATCCTGATGGTCATGGCAAAAGCCTGGTTCAGGAAAATCAGCATCCCAGGAACCGTCTTCGTCCTGGCCGGAATTATCCTCACCCATGATGAAAATAAAAGGTTCGGCAGGTTTTACGTAGGAGGAAAATCCGGGATCCGGTTCGGTATAAGCTTCCAGCAGTTCTGTGTTCTGCCAGCTGACAGAGGGAGCGCACTCACAGCTTCCGGCAAAACTCTGTTGGCTTGCCAGTACCATGATCCAAAAACATGTCGAAAAAATGATTTTCAGAACCGACACCCTCATGTTCGAACTCGATTTCCTGCTCCGGGCATCTGGAAATATACTTATTTCATGTACACAAATGCCCCGGTCAGAATCTACACAGCTATGAATGCAAAAATAATAGGAAAAATTCAATTTGGCTAAAAAATCTTGGCCAAATTGAAAACCCTGCAACAGAATGTTTTGCCTTAACGGGGTTAAATGATAAAGATTTCTGCTGAAAAAGTAGTCTCCGTTGAGCTGAAAAAGGTAGCTTGATTTTTAAGTAGGCTTGGAAAAATTCTATTCTGTCATGAGTTGGTCCAGTGCTTTCTTCAGGACCTCCGTTTTGTGCTTTTTCTGCAGGACTACCGGGGCGGCCATCCGGTCCTTGCAGGAGAAAAGCTCGCATCGCTCACAGGTGCCGTTGACCTCGCGGGTGACAAGACTGGGGGAAGAAGCGAAACGGATCTTGTCCAGCGCAATGGGGTCGAGGTAAATTCCCATGGTCACGCTTACGTTTTTCATACTGGGAGCCATATTTTTGGCAAAGCTGATGGCCAGGTATTTTTCCCCTGTTCCTATGTAATGGCTGATATGCGCACGGCAGAGTACCTTCCCTTTCGAACCGGGGTCTTCCGCCAGTTCTTTCAGGATCGTTAGCCCTACCCAGCGACGGCAGTAATGCTCATCTTTCTTGGTATGCGGATAGTGCTTGCGACCCAGGTGCAGCTCCTTGGTCATGTCGAAACGGTTATGACCCGGATAGCCATTGAACCGCAGGAAGAACAACTGGTTAATCCCGAAATACTTGGGGAATACGTTACTTACCCGGTAGCAGAACGATTCGGGTGTGGTATGGAAGTAGTAAATGATATCCAGCAGTCTGTCGGGCTGCCAGGTCTCCAGGGCAAAGAACTCTTCCAGTTTTTTGACCAGTAACGTCCTTTTGATCAGGATGGCACTGGCAAAATAGGAGGCGAAGTAGTTGTTCAGCAGCTGCTCAAACGATTCTGCCTCGGCCAGGGCTGTCGTGTAAAGTCGGTTTTTCAGGTTGAGATACTGGTACCCGATTTCGCGGCAAAGAATGAAAGCACGCTGGTTTTCCGACAACCTTTTATTCATCAAAAGCAGGTTGTATCCTTTTTTGGGCACCATGAGCGAACGAACGTCTTCCAGTTCGGGGCGGTTTCGGTCGTCCAGCGTTTCAATCCGGTAGTGGTATTCCTTTTCCAGGATTTCACTCAGCAGGGAAATGGAGGGCAGTTCTTCTTCCGGGATCTGTTTTTCGAGCAGAAACCTCTCGGCCATCTGTTCCAGATCCTCGAAGTAATTGTCATACATTTCCTGATAGGTGCGGAGGGCTGAAAAGTAAAACTGCTCCACCGACATGTTGTAATTGCGGGCAATTTCAATTAGGGTTCCGATGAAGGCACTCGTTTTGGTGGGTGCTTCCGACAAAAGTTGCAGGAGAGTAGCCGGATCAATGCCAAACAGTTCCAGCGGAAGTTCGGTCAGAATATCCGAGTCCAGCAGTTCGGTAATAGGTTCCAGTCGTTTGGAAAGTTTGGGAGACCGGAGACTTTCGGGGGTTACTTCCAGAACCCTGGCCAGTGCCTTGATCTTGTCTGGTTTAGGGTATTTCTTACCCTTTTCGATTTCATTGATATAAGAAACAGACAGGCCTGATTTTGAAGAAAGTTCACTGAGCGACAGCTTTTTGTCGATACGAAGCTGCTTCAGTTTCAGGCCGAACAGCAGACGGGTGTTTTCTGGTTTAATTGCCAAGGCGATAGTACTGGGTAGACCGTAAAACTAACAGTTTTGGGGTGTAAAATAAAGGGCTGACCCGTAATTTTGAGTCAGCCCCCGGTAATTTCCTATGTATCGGGATCCTATTTGATCCGGCTGAAGGCCTCTCTGAAATAGGCCGCACTTTGAGCTACTTCCGGGGCACTGTTTTCCCAGTTGTGCTCGTATTCGGCAGAAATGGGCCCTTTGAATTTCTGGCGTTTCATTTCGGCAATCGCTTCGTCGACCTTGCTCTGTCCGTTACCCCAGATCACATCGTGGTATCGTCCGTTTCCGCCTGGCACTACGTCCTTAAAGTGAAACGAAACGATACGTCCGTCCAGTTTTTTCATGGCTTCAATCGGATCCACTCCTGACCGTACATAGTGGCCAAGGTCTACGCAGGCCCCGATCCAGGGACTGTTTCCGATATACTTGGAAACTGAATCCGGATGCCAGTAACGGCTGGGCTTGGGGTGGTTGTGAATGCCCAGCTTGATTTTGTATTTCTCCGCCAGGGGAATGATGTAGGCAAACTGATCCGGATTGGGTTCGGTGTTGATTACCTTAACTCCAAGGTCTTTGGCAAACTCGAACAGTTGTGTCCATTCCGCTTCGTTCTTCGCATTGATCACACCAAACGCATTCACCGAAATACCGTACTTTTTGAACAGGTTTTTGAGTTTCTGTCGATCTTCTGCACTCATTTTGAAGTCCACCACACCGTCGATACCGCCGCCTATTTTTTGACCCCCGTAGATCTCAATGTTTTTTAATCCGCAGCTATCGGTTTTTCTCAGTGCGTCATCGAGGGTAAACAGCCTGAAAGTATAGGCCTGTGTTCCCAGTAACCAGCCGGCTTTTGCTTCGGGAGCTTTTTGTGCCCATGCCTGAACGCCCAGGAAAAGGGTCAGAATCAAAAGGTATTTCAGTTTTTGCATATGATGTACTTGAATAAATTGAACACTGGTGACAAAAGTAGCAATTAAGCGGGGATAAATTTAACTTATTCTTCAGATAATGGGATTCACCTGATGCCGTGAAAATTAGGAGCTTATTTCCGAATCTGCAGGTTTCCAGTTTTGGTGCCGGCGGTAGAAGTAAAGAGCCGAGATCAAAGTCAGGACAATTCCGCTGATCGATACGATATATACCATCCGGATGAAGAAATCGCTCCAGGAAATATCCACATGGGCGAAATTCCGGAAAAGCAGCACGGCATCGCTTCCTATATAAGCCACGGAATCGGCCAGATAGACGAGAAAGGCAGCATTTCCTGCATAGCGGAATGAGGCGATCAGACGTTCGAACAACATGCAGTTGAAAGGCACGTATACCATATACAGCCCCATGCCGGTCAGGGTTATCCACCAGAACGGCGTAACCTGTTCATGGGTATAGAGGCTGGTCGATACGAGGCAAACCAGACACCCCAGTATGATCAGGCCATGATTGACCATAAAAGCCATCAGGTTGTCGCGGAGGAGGATGAGGAGACTCATCACTACCAGTACAAAAAGGGAGGCGGGAATTTCCGACAGGGTATAGATGGCCGACTGGTTACCCAGGCCCAGCTCCTCCCAGATATTGGCGGCGAAATTGCTGCGATAGTCGCGAAGCGTCGTGAAAAGCAGATAAACCGTAAGCAGCAGGACCAGACCGGGCAGAAACGATCTGACGAAATGCCGCCTGGCTTCCCGGCTCATGGGCACCCGCTCGGTGCGGTGGGCAATATCGGTTTCGGAAGGCTTCCTGATTTTCGACAGCATAGCCACGCCGGCCAGCAGCGGGATGAAAAATAGCAGTCCGGTTATAAACGGCATCCACCAGTGGTTTACATCCCAGGTTGTATAGATATATCGGCCGACCGACTGTGTCAGACCTACCGAAATGATGAAGCTGGTGGTCAGCATGGCACCCAGAAGCTCGGTCGTACGCCTGCCTTCCAGATAGCTCAGCATGATTCCGTAAATTACCCCCAGCGGAAATCCGTTTGCCACAAACAGAATGAGATTGAAGGGAGGTGGCAAAAGCGCAAAAAGCAAAAGTGCCAGTAAGGCTCCTGAAACCAGATAGATGAGTACGCGTTCCCGGCGGTCGTGGGTAAGTTCGCCGATAAATCGGATGCCATAAAACTTGGCTAGTGTATACCCGGCGGTCTGAGCCAGGACCAGCCAAATTTTGTAATCGATCGCCAGGAACGTCAGTCCTTCGTAAGTCGCAGCGGTAAAGGGTTTGCGAAGGCCCATCGCACAGGTGTAGACCAGAAAGACAACAGCGCCTGCATAAAATGTGTCTTTCCAGTCGAAGGAGAGGTTTTGGGAAGTGTTTGGCATGAAATTCCCGTCAAAGCTTACGTTCCACCAAACGGGCTATATTCTCCAGGGCGATTTTATCTTCTTCCCTGAAACGGGCCGGCAGCTCACTGTCAACGTCCAGTACCATGGCTACCGTACCGTTACGATTAAAAAGGGGGACCACGATTTCGGATTTTGAAGCAGAACTGCAGGCAATATGGCCGGGAAATGTTTCGACATCATCGACGACGATGGTCTCGCGGCGCGTATAGGCGGCTCCGCAAACGCCCTTGTGAAAGGGTATGCGCGTACATGCAACAGGCCCCTGGAAGGGTCCGAGTACAAGTTCACCCTCCTTTACCAGATAAAAACCCACCCACCAGAATTTTTTACCCTCTTTTAATACTGCTGCCACGTTGCTCAGGCAGGCAATCAGATCACTTTCGCCATCCAGCAGGGCTGCTATATGCAGGTGTATGGTATCATAACTTAATTCGGAAGCGGTCTCAGGTAATTCAATATGCATTGTATTTCAATCCGTTTGGTGCGAATACAAAGGTACATTTAAATATAGAGAATGCCCGTTGACCTAAAACAGCACGGGCATACTTCCGGGGGATATTTTAACCGAGAACCTCTATTTCACAGGCAGAAAACTTTCCGCTTTGAGCCATTCCACACAGCGTCCGAACCACTCTTCATAGCTGGGGTAGGTGAGAAATCCGTGCTCCCCCTTTGAATAGATGTGAAGAGCCGCAGGTACCTTGTTTCTCCGGAGTTCCTGGTAGAAGGCAATACTGTTTTCCACGGGTACTACCACGTCATTCCCCGAATGGATCAGAAAGGTCGGCGGGGTTTCGGCGGTTACATGCAGCTCATTGGAAAAATTGTTTACCAGGGCAATGGGCGCATTTTTGCCCAGCAGATTGTCCCGCGAGCCCAGATGCCCGAAGCTGTCCCGGAAACTGATTACCGGATTGATCAGCAACAGGAAATCGGGTCGGGCAGACGGACTGTCGGAGGCGAGCGGTTTCAGAAAATCATAATGCGTTCCCGCCGTCGCTGCCAGGTGACCTCCGGCCGAAAAGCCCATAATCCCGATCTTTTGAGGATCGACACCCCACGAAGCGGCATTTTTTCGGACGAGTCTGATTGCCTCAAGGGCATCCTGCAAAGGTCCGATGCTGCGGTCAACCATGGTTTCGTCACTGGGCAGACGGTATTTCAGCACAAAGGCGGCGATTCCCAGTTTAGTGAAAGCCCGGGCCACATCGCTGCCCTCGCGTTTGGTCAGGAGTACGCCATAGCCTCCGCCAGGACAGATAATCACGGCTGTACCATTAGCCTTGCTCTTTTCCGGAAGAAAAATTCCCAGTGTCGGTTGCGAAACCTTATAGGCAAGGCTGTCAACCTGATCGTTTGGCTTTTGCTCTTCCTTGTTTTCATGAGGCCGGCTGTTAGGAATAGGTCCATTATATAATGGTATCTGACGTTGAGCCAGAACTGTGCCAGCCAACAGGCATGACACGGTGAGTGATAGGAGGTATTTCATTTTCATTCGATGCTTCTAGTTGACGGATAATATGTAACGGACCATGGCTTCCACGTCTTCCGTTTTCACGCCGGGATGGGGCGTCATGGGAATATCTCCCCAAACGCCTGAACCGCCTTTTATGATCTTGTCGACGAGCTGAGGAACGTCCTTTTCCCCATATTTTTTAGCGATGTCTGCATAAGCGGGGCCTACCAGCTTAACTTTTTCCTTATGACAGGCCACACAGTCTGACTGGCGGATCAGGGCTAAGCCCGTCTCCTCAGGCGATTGCTGTAAGACCGGCTGTGCCAGCGTGGCCAGGCGGTTTTCCCGGAAGGTTTTCACGGCTTTACTGTGTTTGAGGGCTTCGTAATCCTCGTCGGTGAGCGCTTTCCAGCCATACATAGGCGCCCTGGGATCCGGCGCGAAGAACACGGATACGGCCAGTTCCTTCTCATCGGCAACCGAACCCAGCAGCAGGGCAGCTTTCTGAGGTTCGTCGGCCAGAAAATCCGGGTCTTTATGGAACATACGCCACCATACCGGCCTGCGCAGGCGGAAGGTTTCCCTCATAACGTAATCCATATAATAATCGGTGGGCAGGGAAGAGGCATCGAGCAGAGCTCTGATGGCTTTTTCCGATTTGAAATGACTTAGCGATACCATGGCCTGCAGCCTGACTTTCATGGATGGATCCCGGACAAGTTCCGTCAACCGGTCTTCTGCATTTCGTATCTGATCTTTCCAGTAAAACAGTACACGAGTTGCAGCTGTCCGGACGTGTTCACTGTTGCTTTGCAGCAGTTCATCGAGCAATTTCTGGTCCGTTTGGTGAAACTGCTGATGCAGCCATAGACCTTCCAGTTTATGCTGATCATACAGCGAATCCGATTGGTCAAGAGCCGCGAGCCAGGATTTTACAGCGGGTATAACTTCCGCGGCCTCCAGCTGCCGAAGCTGGGTCCGTACCCGGTAGCGGGTGCGGTCCTCAGGCGATTTCAGCAAATCGAGCAGTTCGTTGACCGTAAGTTGGGTGAGATCGACGGGTTTCAGCAGTTCTTTGTGCCTGTAGGTAATCCGCCAGATCCGTCCGTGGGTATGGTCCCTTAGCGGATCCCGTAAGGCCCGTTCTCCGTGATTGATAATCGGATTGTACCAGTCTACCACGTAGAGGGCACCGTCCGGACCAAACTGAAGATCCACCGGGCGGAAATTGGGGTCTTTGGATTGCAGGAGGGGAGCCAGTTCCTGGCCGACGATACCACTGCCGCTCTCCAGGATCTTATGATGGTTGATACCCAGTTTGCCTACAAACGTATTCAGCAGCACATTGCCTTGCAGATCGTCGGGGAAGTGGCGGCTCGATATGATTTCGGTACCGCAGGTTTTGGGCTTGCTGGTAGCGGTCAGAAAGTCGCGCATATTGGCAAGTTTTACGGGATACTCCGACGCTACTGTTAATGGGGGAGCAAAGTAGTTCATCCCGGTTGAAACGTCACTGATGATTTCGGTTCCGTTCCGCAGGAAAACATGTCCCCAGGGGTTAGCGTAGGCATAGGAGACATAGGGCTCCAGCTTATGGGTCTGAGGTTCGTAACGCCAGGTGACACCATAGTCACCGCGTTTAATGCCATAGGGTGTTTCCACCTGCGAATGCAAAAAGGTGCCGGTGTGCCAGTAGAGGGCCCCTTCAGGTCCCCAGGTATATGCGGCCAGGGTATGATGTACGTCTTCTGTTCCGAATCCGTGCAGGATAATCTCCTTTTCATCGGCCCGGCCGTCTCCGTCGGTATCTTTCATAAACCAGACATTCGGCGGCTGTGAAACAAAGATGCCACCCTTGCCGATTTCGAGACTGTTCGGCATGTACAGACTATCGGCAAAGACCGTTTCCCGGTCGGCGACCCCATCGCCATCCGTATCTTCCAGTATGAGGATCTTGTCGTTGGGTTGGGCTCCGGGCAGATACTGAGGGTAGGAGGGCATATCGGTAACCCAAAGTCTCCCCTGCGGATCAAAGGTAATTTTCACCGGATTGGTTAATGAAAAGTCAACTTCGGAGGCAAAAAGATTGATTTCAAAGCCTTCCGGAAGTTCGAACAGTTCCGGACCCGGTCTTTTCAGCTGGCTTTTATCAGGGTATTCAAACTGGATCGTATCATTCAGGATACCATGGGCGCTGGCAAAGGCCGACCCGTCACCATCGTCACTGTATTTCCACAGGACGCTGTCGAGCCGGGCAACCATTCGATTTAGCTTGGCCAGTTCGCCAGGGTAGGAGATTGGCCCCCCCTTGGGCTGTACCCAGGGCTCCTTGCGGCGTCCGACGATGTATTCCGCGTTCACCGCCCGGTACAGGTAAAAGAATTGCTGGTTTTTCTGATCGACCAGTTTTTTTAGCCCCTGCAGTTCGGAATTCCACGTGTTCACAGGCAGACCCAGGGCCGTGGCGAGCATCTCACTTACGATCCGGTAGCCCTTGTCATTCAGGTGTATTCCATTGATGGTCAGTGGCCCCTGGGAGCCATAGCGGCTGGCAGTAGGGCCGTAGAGATTGATGAAGGGAATGTCAAGACTCCGGGCTACTTCCTTCATCGCCCGGGTATATTGTTTCAGATTGCCGTTGTGCGCCACCGGGTCGGGAAGCAGCCCCCCCAGCTTTTCGTGGGCGATGGGAGAGATCAGAATCACCTGTGGGGAAGATTTCCCGTTGAAGTTCTCCGATTTGAGATGCTCCAGAAAGGACCTTAAATGATTTTTGAAAGACTCCAGGCTGTCAGGTCCCTGAAATGCTTCATTCAGCCCGTAGCTGGCAAAAATGTAATCGGCCTTATGCTCTCTCAGGAGTTCATCCTGGGTGGGGAAATTCAGGGGGCGGGTGGCCAAATGAATTTCATCCCCGCTCCAGCCGAGATTGCGGATGCGGAGTTCCCGGTCCGGAAAGCTCTTGAGCAGCAGGGGTTCGAAGTAATTGTAATTCTGCAGCCGTTCGGCAAAGGTATTTCCGATAAAAACGATGCTGGCTCCTTTGCCGGGATTGAAATCATAAACTTTTTCGACCTTGTCATCGGAACAGGAAAAAAGGATTAGGGGGAGAAAAATCCGGTAAAATCGGGTTAACAGGTTCATATAGGCAGGTTTCAGACCAAACTTTAATTTTTTTCATGTGCTCTGGAAGCATAAAAGGACGGCGAAAAGAAGATTTACCCTCGGTGAAAATCTTTTCCGGGAGCGGAACAAATTTTTCTGCAACGCTGTTGCAATAGCATCAATCGCTTTAGTATATTTGCCGCATGATTAAAGTTGAAAGCGCCCAAGGGCATGGAAATGCCGATTACATAGGGATCACAGGATCGGTTCTATGTATTATCCACTGCATTATCACTCCGGTGATTGCCGTAAGTTCTTCCCTGCTTTTTAAAGATTCCCTGGTCGAAGGAATGCACCTGCTGGGTTATCTGTTCATCCTCATCAACGGAATAGCGGTTTATTTTGCCACGCGAAACGGGCATTCCGACAAGCTGAACCGGTTTCTCTGGGCGGCATTTGCCCTGTTTGCCGTTTCGATCGTGATGGAGGAATTCAATGAAGTATTTCACTATCTGGGCTATCTCGGATCATTTCTTCTGATCGTGGGCCACAGTCTGAATCTGTATATCTGTCGTCGGGATCACAAAGCTGAGGCCTGACAGCTACTTATCATATTCAACTTCGAACCGCTCCAGGTTGGGGCGGTCTTTTCTTTTTCTAGCCAGTTCGTATTCCAGGATCGTCTTCCCCAGATCTGCCATGAACTGATACCCTGTGGGCTCGTATTCATACGCTCCGTCTTCAAACACCTGGTTCCGGTTGCAATAGATCACCGCACTTAAAAGAAACTCCACACCCATCTCGAAGTCAGCTATATAGGCGTTATCTACCAGATACCCGTATCCTTCCCCGATCTTGTTGAAACTTCGGATTTGCCTGGGAGTACGTTTGCGGGTTTTCCCAAAGAGGAGGTATTTCACGGAGGCATCATCGAGAATTTCAGAGTAGTGCTCAGGGTATTCGGTCTCTACCGGAAGCTGTGACATATAGCGGTATAAAAAGTCATAATCCTTTTCCGACAAATTCAGTTTTTCCGCAGGCGGGGCTTTTTCCGGGAACATCAGGTTCATCAGAAAGCGGTGCTGTTCCTGCAGGTTAAAAAAATCCCTGTCCTGAAAGTCCATGGGGCCTTCGATCAGCCGGCCATCCTTATAGTAACCTTTTCCCTTGCGTATTGGCTCTGCGGCTGTGTAGGTTTTCTCACTATACAACTCCTTTTGCTCATACAGGGTGCGGTTGCCCTCGACAAATTTTACCGGATTGGTATAGCGGTTTTCGGCATCGGTTCCCAGACGTCCGGCAGCCCTGAAATTCGTATACCCCCGGGACCGCATGTTATCGTTAAAGTATTCCTGACCTAAAAATTCAAATAGGCGGTCATAGGCCTCCGGATCATCGGCCAGCAGCAGCCGGCGAATATAGTGGCCCACCGAAGGGAGTCCGTTTTCAGAAGTGCTGTCTTTCAATACTTCCTTCGGCGTCGATCCGCCCGCCAGGGTGAGCATGGGTGTATCCCGGGTGAGTCCCTGAATACCCAGGTTATTGATTTTCTCGAGAGCCAGGGCAGCAGCAGCCAGTCCGATGGATCCCCCGGGGTAGAAATAACGAACGGGTTCGACCCTGTAACGGTAGGTGCTGAAGGACGGGACGCCGTTCCGATCCCGGTCGATGCGGGTATAAATTACCTGTATTTCGAGCTCCTCCTGATTCCTGAGTATGGACTCGAAACGCTGCGGATGTTTTTTCAGGAGTTTTTCAAGGAACGCATCGGTAACGGGTTGAGCGGAAACAGGATGAAAAAGGCTTAACAGGCTGAAAAACAGGAGAGGTACTATTTTATGGTTAGGGGTTTTAAAATACATAACGTACGATTAACAACCGGTTCAGGTAAATTGAGAAGGTTCTAAATTACCAAACAGAGCCCAAAAAAATCAAAATCCATGCTTAAAATAATATTAAAATCTGCTTTAGCGCTAGTAGTAAAGAGTTACCCCTTGGGTTGTTTCATGCGAATGTAAAGCTGAAGTAAGATGGCAACAGAAAATAAACGTCGGAGCCGGGGATGGTTCGGCAAGGAAGGCAAGGATGGATTTATCTATCGCTCCTGGATGAAAAACCAGGGTTATCCGTCGGATGAATTTGATGGCAGACCTGTGATAGGTATCTGCAATACCTACTCAGGTTTCACGCCCTGCAACGGACATTTTCGCGAACTGGCTGAGTCAGTCAAGCGCGGCGTATGGGAAGCTGGAGGTTTTCCGCTCGAATTCCCGGTCATGTCGCTGGGAGAAACCCTGATCAAGCCCACGGCTATGCTGTACCGGAATCTGGCCAGCATGGATGTGGAGGAGTCGATCCGGGCCAACCCGATGGACGGGGTAGTCCTGTTGTGTGGTTGCGACAAAACGACCCCCTCGCTGGTCATGGGGGCAGCCAGTGTCAACATCCCCACCATAGCGGTGTCGGGCGGCCCCATGCTCACCGGCCGTTATCAGGGAAAAAGCATTGCCACCAGTGATATCTGGCGCTTTAGTGAGGCACAACGCAACGGTGAGATGACGCAGGAGCAGCTTTTTGAGGCAGAAGCCTGCATGAGCCGTAGCGCAGGGCACTGTGCCGTCATGGGAACGGCCTCGACCATGGCTACGATGGTCGAGGCGCTGGGACTGACCCTCCCGGAAAATGCGGCGATACCCGCTGCCGATTCCCGTCGTAAGGTGCTCGCTCACCTGTCAGGACGCCGGATTGTAGAAATGGTGAAGGAAGATCTGCGCATGTCGAAGATTCTGGTGCGGGAGGCCTTTGAAAATGCTATCAAGGTCAACGCGGCCATAGGGGGATCGACCAACCTGGTCATCCATTTGCTCGCCATTGCCGGTAGGGTGGGGGTAGACCTGACTATCGATGATTTTGACCGCCTGTCGGCCGATATTCCGCTACTGGCCAATCTCCAGCCCTCGGGAGCCTATTTCATGGAAGACTTCTATTATGCAGGTGGCGTACCGGTTGTCCAGAAGGAACTGATCGGCAAGCTACATGCCAATGCGCTAACCGTCAACGGAAAAACCGTTGGAGAAAACTGTGCTTCTGCGGTATGTTATAATCCGGACGTCATCGGGACTCTCGAAAACCCGGTGAAGCACCTTACCGGACTCGCGGTCTTGAAGGGAAATCTGTGCGAGAACGGAGCGGTGATCAAGCCGTCGGCTTCCCTGAAACCCGAGCTGATGAAGCACCGGGGTAAGGCGGTCGTCTTTGATGATATAGATGATTATAAAAGACGCATCGACGATCCTGACCTGGATGTGGATGAAAATAGTATTCTGGTTTTGAAAAATGTGGGACCCAAGGGTTATCCGGGTATGCCGGAAGTCGGAAATATGGGTTTGCCGCCCAAATTGCTCGCCAGGGGCGTAAAGGATATGGTCCGTATTTCGGACGGACGGATGAGCGGCACCGGATTTGGTACGGTGGTGCTGCATGTGTCGCCCGAAGCAGCCGAGGGTGGTGTATTAGCCCTCGTCCGTGACGGTGACTTCATAGAACTCGACGTAGAAGCACGGCGGCTGCACCTCGACGTATCGGATGAAGAGCTGGCCCGACGCAGGTCCGAATGGACGCAGCCCGATTTGGGATATGACCGCGGCTATGTACATCTCTATATAAAGGAAGTTAACCAGGCTCATCTGGGAGCCGATCTGAATTTCCTTCGGGGCGGGTCGGGCGATGAGGTAACCCGGGATTCTCACTGATCATATTAATAGTAAAAAGAATGCGTATCTGAATGGGGTATGATTTTAAAGGCAGGGTTGCCATTGTAACGGGAGCCGGGCAGGGGATTGGATTTAAGATTGTGGAGGAACTTGTGGCAGCCGGTGCTTCCGTAATATTAAATGACGTACAGGAAGAACTAGCTTTTTCGGCGGCAGAACAGATAGGACGGCAGTCTTGTATTGCTTTCCCCGGGGATGTTTCCGATTTTGAGGTAATCCGGAAGCTGGTCGATTTTACGGTGGAGACGTACGGACGGGTCGATTATCTTGTGGCCAACGCAGGCATTACGGTATTCGGCGATTTTCTGGAATACCAACCCGAGGATCTGAACCGCGTATTGCAATTGAATTTATTCGGCAGTTTCATGCTTGCCCAGCAGGCCGCCCGTCAGATGGTCCGCCAGGGTGAAGGGGGGAGTATCCTTTTTATGTCGTCGGTTACCGGGCATCAGGCGCATCACGGCCTGACCGCCTATGGCATGACCAAGGCGGGACTGGAGATGCTGGCCAAAAGTCTGGTTATTGAACTGTCCCCATACCAGATCCGGGTGAATGCGGTAGCCCCGGGAGCTACCCTGACCGAACGGACCCTGGAAGATCCGGAATATACCACCGTCTGGTCAGGGCTGACACCCCTGGGCCGACCGGCCACCTGTGAGGATATCGCGGGGGCGGTGCTCTTTTTCCTGTCGCCGGCAGCGCGTCATGTGACGGGGCAGTTCCTGGTCGTGGACGGAGGCTGGACCTCGGTTAGTCCCAATCCGCCGAAAAATTGAATATTTCCGGGAAAGTGAAAAAAATCTCGAAAATGCCGAATCGGCGATTCTGCGGTCTGAGAACCAAAAAATAGCCTGCTCCGGGTCTTCTTCGAAATAGGAGAAAAAAAATTTATAAAAATTTCAGAAGGTAAGTGTTTCCATAAGTTGCAGAGAATCAATGCGACATGGAAACGCTAACTTTTTGTTCGAGATTTTTCCTAAATTTTTTTGTGGGGTGTATTTGGAAATAAAAAAACAACCTTGCACCTTTGCATCCCGATCGGACG
>Ga0182793_1001320_pt1 | contig 15661 bp, 10 predicted proteins | sample Passage237A_FD_130498 | JGI IMG/M metagenome (GOLD analysis project Ga0182793, IMG submission 130498) | Cellulose adapted compost microbial communities from Newby Island Compost Facility, Milpitas, CA, USA - Passage2 37A (version 2) (version 2) ... | reverse complement strand
TCTCCAGATCAAACTTTTCCACCAGTCCAACGGGTAGCAATAAAGAGAGTAATTCCTTGTCCAAAACTTTTTTTCCACAAATCTAACCCACTTTTTTATCCCCCCCCAACTTTTCGGATTGATCCATAGAGACTTAATTCAAGGTTGTAACATTATCGATAACAAGGAAACAAAAAAAGCTGTCGATCGACAGCTTTAGAAGAGGGAGAAAGACGGGGTTCGAACCCGCGACCTTCGGAACCACAATCCGACGCTCTAACCTGCTGAGCTACATTCTCCGTTTTGCGGTCACAAAAATAGGGAAAGAATTCCTATAGCCAAAAGCTTCTTTAGAAAATTTATTGGCAAGAAATCTTTCCCCTTGATCTACAGGCTACTTCGTAGCGAGATAATTTTTTTCGGCAGCATCCCAATCTATTACATTCCAGAATGCATCAATATAATCGGGACGTTTGTTTTGGTATTTCAGATAGTAGGCGTGCTCCCAAACATCAAGGCCGATGATAGGCGTGCCTTTTACTTCTGCAACGTCCATCAGTGGATTATCTTGATTAGGGGTTGAAGTGACAGCGATTTCGCCATTTCCTGTGCCGATTAGCCATGCCCAGCCTGAACCAAAGCGACCCGCAGCTGCTTTTTTAAATTCGTCTTTGAAAGCATCAAATGAGCCAAATTTCGCATCGATGGCTTTGGCAAGTTCACCCTTGGGTGCTCCTCCGCCATTGGGAGAAAGTATGCTCCAGAAGAATGTGTGATTCCAGTGACCCCCACCGTTATTTCTTACAGCTGGAGAAATAGATCCGGCGGAAGCAACCAGTTCTTCTAGGGATTTGTTGGCGTGTTCTGTTCCTTCGATGGCGTTGTTCAAATTGGTAACATACGCCTGATGGTGTCTATCATGGTGGATTTCCATTGTTCTCGCATCGATATGAGGCTCTAAAGCATCATTCGCATACGGTAATGGGGCAAGTATAAAGGCCATAGTTGAAAATTAAATTTTTTATGATTGTACTAGTTCTTATAAATGATAACGCCGGTTAATTGAATTATGTTCGTAATCGTGAGAAAAATTTTAGGAGCTCATCCCTGCATTCTACTTCTAAAATCCCGTTTTGAACCACGGTTTTAGGGTGGAGCACCGAACTGCCCACTTTAGCATAACCTCTTTTGGGATCACTCGCTCCATATACCAAACGCCCTAGTTGCGACCAATAGAGGGCTCCAGCACACATAACGCAGGGTTCTAGGGTGACGTACAACGTACATTGATTTAAATATTTCCCACCTAGATATTCCGAAGCTGCCGTGATAGCCAGAATTTCTGCATGGGCAGTAACATCGTTCAATCTCTCCGTTGCATTCTTTGCTCGGGCTATAATTCTCCCCTTGCAAACGACAATAGCGCCAACTGGGATCTCGCCTTCGACCGCTGCTTCTTTTGCAAGCGATAGCGCTTCAGCCATATAATGCTCATCGGCTAAATGTAGGAGCATATGTTGGAATACCTAACGCTTAGGGTTTTAAAACCTTGGAGACAGTCATGCTTTGCCCATTCACTACACGGAATACGTATACCCCTGAAGGGAGGGTACTCATGTCAATAGGGGTGATTTCCGATGTCAAGGTCATGGTTCTTACCGTACGCCCCGACAAGTCATAGATCATCAATTGGGCTCCGTCGTTACTTAAAACTTCCAATTCCACCCGGCAAGTGTTGTCAGCTACAGTAGGTAATACCCTCACCCACCCAGAAGCTTCTTTACTGAGTATCTTGTCCACTTGTACAAAGGTTTCCCCGATGGACCTTCCCGGTCCACAACGGTTTTCAATCGATGTTATCGTATAGACAACGCTTTGTAACGGAGTTACTACCAATTGATAGGGTGACGTACTCGTGGTTACCGTATTAGTCTGTGTCCCGTCTGAGTAGGAGAACGTCCAAGGTTCTGCCCCTGTTAAAGTAATCGATAAAGTGGTGGATTCACCTTCTAAAATCGTCCGGTCAGCCGGAAGCGTAGCCGTTGGTTTGGGGTCAACTGTAATACTTACCCCACTGGTGCTGCCTGGTGTAGTTAAATCTGGATTGGGATTTTCGCTGACCACCCGTATGAAATAGTTTCCTCCTGCCAGGGTATCGGGAAGTGTACCGGTAATTGTATTTCCGGACACCGTGCTAGGAATGGTTTTGAAGTGCTCATCACTATCTTCTTTGCCCAATTGTACGACAAACTTGCTTCCCGCTGGAAAACTACCTGACTGTTGGAAAGGAACAATCAAGTCAGAGCCTGCACAAATGTTTACCACACTCGGATTTCCGGTTGTGATGGTCGGACGAAGTACGGTTACGACGGCACTACCATTCGGAGTTCCATTTCCACATTCATTGGAAACCTCAGTTACTAAATAAGTAGTAGTAAAAGCGGGACTTACCCGTACGGTGGTCGTTGAATTATTCGTCGTACCACTATCTCCGTTTGAAAGCTTGTAAGACCATGGGCCTTTCCCTGTAAATTCAATTTTAATATCGGCAGATCCACCCAACGGAATTGACGATTGCCCTGAGATTGTGGCTGAAGGCAGAGGGTGTACCGTAATTTTTATTTCCTCTTTGGGGCTTTCGCAATTATTGTCGCCGGTCTGCGTAACATAAAAGAATTGATCACCGACCGAAGCTGTAAAGGGAGTGAAGGGGTTATTCTGGCTTTCACCGGTGGGGCGATACCATTTAAGACGTTGCCCTTGTGCTGAAAGTTGAGTGGCTTCAGCATTATGGCAATATTCGATATAGGTCTGCGTCTCGGGCTTAGGGGTAGTTTTGATTAAAACGTTGATTCGTGCGCGATCTCCCTCACAAGCTTCCAAGGTTTGGCTCACATAAAATGCGTAATTCCCTCCGTCTTCCGTTGATGGAGTGGGTGGGGTGGTAGTTCTGTTCCCACCGGTAGCAGCCTGCCCATACCAGTTTACTACAGCACCTGAATCCAATAGGGCTTGTAAGGGTTCGGCTTTATCGAATTGACAATATTCCAAATCTTCAACTTTCGGTAGACCGGGTAAACGCTTCACCCGGATTTTAACAGGCTTCCGCACACCGATACATTCCTTATTCGATTTCTGAGCCACAAAATATTCAAACTCACCCGCAGTCTTCAGATTCAATGACGGAGTCGTAGTTTCGGCTTTCTTCGTGGTATCATCTGGAAACCATACCAACGTATTCCCAGTACCACTTGTTTTTGCGGAAAAGTTTAAAGTCTCATCAGTTCGGGTTTGACAAACCGCTTGGTCCGTTGTAACAGCTGCCACAGGGAGAGGATTTACGATCACATCGATTTTTGCTCTGGGTCCTTCACAAGCCAATTCTTCTGAGTATTCGTGGGTTTGACTTACGTAGTAGGAAGTAGTTTTGACGGTCGAAGTCGACGGCACCGGTGCTTCTTCCAGCGCGTTTCCTCCGGTAGCTACCGTATACCAATTTAAGGTATTGCCTGTCACCGGAGTAGCTTTTAATGGGGTTTCATTTGGTTCCTGATGACAGAGGTCCAAACTTGCCGTTACGGTGGGCGCAACGGGTAATTGTTTGACTTCGAGTTTTATCAGCGCTCTTGGGCTCTCGCAGGCTTCTATGGACTGAGTTACATAGAAATTTTTAACTCCGCTTGTAGTAGTAGAGGGAGTAGGCGCTGTAGCAGTACCTGTACCGCCCGTCGCTGTGGTATACCACTTCAGCGTTCCCGTAGCGGTTTTAACCGCGCCAAGCAATTGGGATGCGGGTACAGTAGATTTTTCACAAGCGTCAGGTAAATTGACCACGGTAGGGGCGGGTGGGACATCCTTGATACGAACATCAATTCTCGCCCGCTCACTCTCACAACCATTTAAGGTTTGTGATACATAATATACTTTGGTTCCTACCGAATCCGTAGAAACTGTGGGTGCAGTGCTGGATCCCGTTCCGCCCGTTGCGGTTGTGTACCATTTTAATGCCGTACCCGTTGCCTTTAATGGTTCAGGTGTATCTCCTTTACAATAAGCAACTGTACTGGTTACACTAGGAGCATTGGTGTTGTATACGGTAGCTTTAATAGTAGCTTTGGGGCTTTCGCAACCATTGACGGTTTGCGTCACACCATAGGTAGTTACCCCTGCGGTACCGGTTTGTACGGTAGGTGCTTGGGGTAAGAGGCTGCCGCCTGCATTATACCATTTTAAATTGGATCCTGTCGCAGTTAATTGAGGAGCTGGAGATTCCCCTAAACAAGCTGTTACATCGGTTACACCGGGTGCTGCAGGAAGTGGCTTTACAACCAGGTCTACTTTTGTTCGTTCGCCCTCACAATTGTCTATTCTACGGGCAACCCATAAACTCTTGATACCATCTGAGTTCGTATTAACCGTTATATTCGCCTGACTTAGGGGTGAACCACCATTGGCTACATTATACCATACCAAGGTGCCCGTACCGGGTTTAATAGCATTTATAAAAGCCGAGGCGGGAACAGTTGCGCCAACACAAACACTATCAGGTGCCTGTAAGATTTCAGGGGGTTCTGGCTTACCTCTAACGATAACGGTAATCTCAGCACGAGGGCTTTCACATCCATTTACCGTCTGGGAAACATAATATTTGAGGGTGTCAGCGTTAGCAGTGGACACCGCGGGTTTCGTGGTGGTACCTGTGCCACCCGTAGGAGTCGTATACCATAATAGCCCTGTACCGGTCGCAGCTAAGGGGGCGGGTGTTTCACCTTGGCAATAGCTAACATTTGCAGTAACGGTGGGAGGAGGAGTTTGCTTCACCGTGTAAGTTATTGCAGCTCGTTCACTCTCACAATTGTTCAAAGTCTGCGTAACGTAGTAATTAGTCGTGCCAGCACTATTTGTTGAAAGGACGGGTTTGGTAGTCGAGCCAGAACCACCTGACGCGACGGTATACCATTTGAGATTTTCGCCCGTAGCATTAAGGGTGGGAGCGGGTGTTTCATTCAAACAGGCACTTACATCACTCACAGTCGGTTTAGGGGTTGCTTCCACCACCTTGACGGTTACCTGGGTCCGCGGACTTTCACAAGTACCCACGAGACGGGCTACCCAAAAGGTTGTTGTACCTGTTATATTAGTATTGACGGTGAGTGCCCCACTCGATAAGGGTGACCCCCCCGTTTCTTGATTATACCAAACTAAAGTTCCTGGTCCACTATTGATTGTGCTATTCAGTAATGCCTGATCGACGAGGGTGCCTGGACACACATTGTTTAGTACAGTTGCAATGGTGGGTGCCACAGGAATTTGTTTAATGGCTATATCGCTCGAGCCTGTTAAGGAATCAGCTGCAGTTTTAACTCTTATTTTATAGTTCCCTTCGGCAACACCCATGGGTATGGTAACATTGCCAGCCGATGGTGTGATAGTCCCCAATGCAATTAATGTGTCGGTCGACACCAGTAAAGCAGAATAATTTCCTGGTGCTGCATTAAATTTTATTTCGATGACTTCACCCTCGCAGGCCGTCGAGGGATAAACCAGATTGGAGATCTGACTAAATGAATTTTGAATTGTCGAAAATCCCAGAGAAAGTGTTATAAATAATGCCCTTAGTAGATTTATTCTCATGTCCACACAAAAAAAACAGAACCAAATGTTGGTTCAAAGGTAAATATTTTTTGATTGTAATATGATATTTCACAGGAAGAACAATAGGATTTCAACGTTCTGAAACTTATCGCAACCCAACGCAACCCAACCCGTTAATAACTCGGAAATATGGCTGTTTTGTTACTGGAAAAAAAGAAAAATAACGCCAAATGAGTAAAAGGTACATTTGACGGTTCGAAGTGGTTGGTTTCTTAACAGATTAGGGGTCACAGGCTTGTATAATTTAAAAATTCCTTATTTTAGTAAAATTAATTGCTTGAACGGCTCAATCGGAACCACGGTGTAACGGATTCTGGTTGGAAGTGATCACGCCATGAGAAAAATTTCTTGTTTATTTCTGGGTCTGGTCCTATGGATAGGATTGGGAACTGTTGCGGGGCAGACGGTTGAGTTAATTAAATTACCAGAGTTAGAACGTAAGTTAAGTGGAGGTTCTGAAACGGTTGTCGTCAATTTTTGGGCAACCTGGTGCGCTCCATGCGTAAAAGAACTCCCTTATTTTCAGAGACTTCAGGATAAGTACGTTTCCTCCTCAGTGAAAGTCATGTTGGTAAGCCTTGATGGTAGGCCAATGTTAGAAAAGAAGGTAGTTCCATTTATTGCTAAATCAGGAATAACCGCCGATTTTTATTTGTTGGATGAAACCAATCAACAGGAATACATAGACCGTATTGATTCTTCCTGGTCGGGGGCATTACCAGCTACCTTAATTGTCAATGCGAATAACGATAAGAGGTTATTCATCGAAGGGGAGGTTACATTCGAACAACTGGAAGATGCAATTAAGGAGGTACGATGAACGTTTCACTTTAGTGAATGAACTTCTCGATTGCTATTTTACAGGGAGCGTAACATCCGACATCAATAGATACAGATAAACTTTTTTTTCCACCGAAACCTTTAAACAGCTATGAAATTATTTATCAAAATCGCTGTCCTTTTGTTTCCCTTATTTGCATTTACAGGAAACAGCGGATATCAAGTTGGAGACGTCGTTGAGGGTTTCAACTTGAAAAATATTGACGGTGCGACGGTTTCCTTGAATGACTATCCGAACGGCGCAATCGTGATTTTTACATGCAATACCTGTCCTGTAGCCAAAGCCTACGAGCAACGCATATTAGAGCTGGATAAAAAGTACAAATTCAAAGGTTATCCCGTGATTGCGATCAACCCCAATGACGTAAGCCAGTCACCGGGGGATAGTTTTGATGAAATGAAAAAAAGGGCATCTCAAAAGAAGTATACGTTTCCCTACTTAATAGATGAAGATCAGTCGGTGACTCGTAAGTTTGGTGCAACCAGAACGCCCCATGTGTTTATTTTGGAAAACACTTCTGGAAAGCATTATGTACGCTATATCGGTGCTATTGACAACAATCAAAATGGTAATCCCGATACAAAATTTGTTGAAGACGCCCTAGAGAGTCTACTCCAAGGCAAGAAACCGCAAACCTCGTTTACGAAAGCAGTAGGATGCGGTATCAAGTTCAAGAAGACTACTTGATTTAGTCGACTTCAATCACCACGTCATCGGTTAAAGGATGTGCCACACAATTGAGAATAAAGCCTTCATTTAACTCGGCTTCTGTGAGACCATCATCCGTATCCATGACCACCTCCCCTTTTTTTAGCCGCCCCATACAGGAGGTACAGCTACCGGCTTGGCAGGAATAGGGGAGGTCAATATCGTTTTTTAAGGCAGCTTCCAAAATTGATTCGTGGGGCTGAACTTCTACATGATGCACTTCTCCTTCATAGTGCAACTCTACGGTTCTGGATTTTCGGGAAGTGTCCATCTCCTCTTGGGCTTCTATTAATTCCGTAGATGGGGTGGTGTAAAAATTTTCATGACGTATGGCAACAGGTGGGGCGCCCATTTGGCGTAATATGTCTTCAGCTCCTTCCATGAATTCAGGTTGTCCGCATAAGAAAAAAAGACTCCCCTCTTCGCGTATTTCCTTTTCGTAAGGTTGGAGAATGCACCCTATTTTTGAAGGTGTGAGTCGTCCGACTTCTCCTGTCCAGTTTTGAGGGGGTTGTGTCAACGCGTAAATAAGACGCAACTTGTCTTTGTATTTTTCCTTCAAATGGTCTAAGGTTTTTCTAAAAATGATGTCCTCATAGCTACGGTTCCCATAGATCAACGTTACCTGACTTTCATGCTCCACCATTAGTACCGATTTGGCAATTGAAATTAGGGGTGTAATCCCGCTTCCTGTACCTAACAAAAATATTTTTCGTGATAATTCCGGGTCCGGCTCAAGAACAAAGGTCCCCATGGGTTGCATCACTTCCAATACATCCCCCTCTTTGACTTGGCTATACAAAAAATTGGAAACCGGACCGTCGTCCACTCTTTTTACCGTTATGGCAGGTGTGACATCGGTGAAAGGTGAACTCGACATGGAATAGGATCGACGTAGCTGCTCCCCTTCCGGACTAGTCCAAAGTACTGTCAAATATTGCCCTGATTTATAGGTGATCAGTTCGGACCATGGATGCCAAAAATGTATTGTTACGGTATCCGCAGTTTCGCGAATAATTTCTTTAACCTTAAGATGATAATATTTGGACATAGAGTCGGTTATCGTATCGACAAATGGAGAATATTTTTAGCGTGTAAATATAATCGCTATTGGTAGAACGATGATTTAAAGGTTGGGGTTCGATGGAGTGGATGATTTCATAGTTGATCGGAAACAGTCTGTCGTTTTTGAATGGGCAATGATTGATAATTTCAAACTGTCCGCTAATTTCAATCAGGTTGTATTCATACTTATAAAAACCAAAAAGTCAGCCTTATCGACTGACTTTTTGGGAGATTTAATCATCGAATGATTAATTGGTATACTCAACCGGTGCTGAACCTTGACGAGGAGCATTAAACTCTAGCTCATTCATAGGTACGTCCCACCATTCGAGATAGTTATAGTTGATTGTTACATTTGTATCCAATGTAGCTTGGTTGTTTGCATTGGGATACAATAACACAGCACCATGACGACCGCCTCCTTGTGAAACGGGTTTTAAGTAACCCACCCGACGGGCATCATAAAAGGCTACTCCTTTGTTCAGAAGGCCTACTCGGCGCTCTCTTCTTAGATGCTCCAGTGCTTCTTCTTGGCTAAGTCCCTGCCCAGCGAGAGGTGCTAGACCTGCTCTTTGGAATTCACGAACGGCATCGATATGGGCAACCCCTCCTTCGATGTCGCCAGCTCTTATTTTTGCTTCTGCCAACATGAGCTCGTTTTCTTCAAAAGAACCTCCAACGGGGATTTCCGCCAACCCAGTTACAGTCGTTGAATAGTCACCGCCACTTTCTATGGGAATGATATCGTATCTTGTACTATACTGGAATCCACGGGAACCAGGGTTCAACTGCCAGTATCCTGTAGAAGGAATATAGAAGTTACGTGTGAAACGATCATCACCTGGATAAAATTCCTGGATTAAACGTTCGCTAATATAAGACCATCCCGCTAGTGAACGATAGGGCTGCCAAGCTGTTAAGGACACCAAATCATTCTCAGAAGCTGAGCGCATGGTAAAGATTTTATCACCTTGGCGGATACCATTCTCAGCCAATGATTTTATAGCTGCCAAGTCACCTGCCGACAAGTCGTTTACCGATTTGTTAACCAAGAGATTTCTTGCTTTATAGGTATTGATGTTGCGAATCCACTCTTCGGGAGTTAATACACCACCCTTACCAACCTTTGTGAACGAAGGGATCATTCCGCCCAGGAATTCATTATAGGTTTCAGTGGCAGAAAGTGTTTGCAGTACGGAAATTGCTTTGTCAAAATTAGCATTTGCAGCAGCAATCATTTCCGTGTTCGTTACATAATTATCATTCGTTTCGTTGAATACATCGGTAATAATTCCGGCTATGTACAACGATCCTATTCTGGAATAAGCGAATCCTTTCCACCAGTAAGCCCAAGCCTCAACGATTTTCTTTTTCTCTTCTGCATTTCCGGAGAGGGAAAGGTTTTCCGATTCAAGGATTTCAAGGAGCATGTTGGCTTGGTTGTTCACCAGATATACGGCAAGCCACTCGTTATAGAATTGGTTGTCGTTCGAAAATGCTCTTGAATTTCTATTACGCATTTCGTCGGGTTGGGACCCACCTGCAGGAGGCGTAATCACCGTACCATCACTCAAGGTCATTGAGGTGGGTTGATTAAGCCATCTCCAAGCAAAGTTTCCAACGTGCGAGGCATACGCATCTCCCATCAAGTCGTGGTTATTGAGCGCAAGCCACCAATATTCAAGGCCAAATTTTTCATAGATACCTAGGGAGGCTCTGATTAACCCTTGTTCGGTCTCTAAGGCGGTCATACCCGGCTCATTCGGGTTGATAAGGTCCAGACTTTCCTTGTCACACGCAGTGGACAAAAAGAGTGTGAATGCTACAAATAATATATTTAATTTTTTCATTTTATTTCTTTTTTCGTTGATGTTCCTACTGATTAGAATCCGACATTAACACCAAACTGAACTGTTCTCATATTTGGGAAATTGTGAAGATCCAATCCTCTTCTCAACGGGTCGTTGAGGGAAGCTCCAGACTCAGGATCCATACCGGTATATTTGGTAATTGTAAACAGGTTGCGACCGGTTACGGAAAGACGAAGTGACTTAATGAAATTCACATTAAGCAAACTTGTCATATCATAAGAAATTCCGGCGTTTCTCAGACGAACAAAACTGCCATTTTCTACGAAGAAGTTGTTGGTTTGGTTCGTATTATAAAGGCTGTAGTGGTAGTTCACAAAAGCACCTGTTTCACCGTCGACGGTAATTTCGTTGTCAAAATCAGAGTGTATTAAGTCTCTGTAAGCGAACTGTCGGGTTTGATTATAGACGTCATTACCGTGTACCCAGTCGATCTGAATGTTGATATCAATATTTTTGAACAGATTAAAATCATTGATAAACGACATGTTAAACTTAGGTGTAGGATCACCGATTTTGTATTTGTCGGTAGTGAACTGAACCGCTTTGGTTACTTTATTGATCACCTTTCCGTCTACAACCGCATATTGACTTGCATTGTCAGCTGAAATATAACGAACACCGTTCGCATCTGTTTGGTCAATACTGGTTAAGTATTTATAGCCGAAGAATGCTCCTACAGTCTCGCCTTCTTTCAATACAAACTCGCCCGATCCGCTATCACCCAGGGTAATATCAGCATGATTGGCGATGTTTTTTACAACCGATTTGTAGTGTCCGAATCTTGTTCCGAATGACCAGGTGAAATTATTTGTTTTCAGGACATCGGCATCAATGCTGAATTGGAAACCTTTTGAATCTAGATCAATTGCATTAGTGAGAATCCCTGCCACACCTGAAGAAGGGGATAGGTCTAATGAGCGAATCACGCCGGTGGAAGTTCTTTGCCAATAGGTTGCGGCTAAAGAAACATTGCTAAACCAGTTGTTTTGTGAAAGAACAAGTCCGACGTCAGTACCTATTTCTTGCTCTGATGAAACCTCTACATCAAGTAGTGGGTTACGAGCAGTCAATTTGGTATACAGTGTTCCGCTATTTCCTACCGCACCGGAGTTAAGCGTAATACGTCGGTCGTAAGGGCCGGGTTGAATACCTGCTTTACCGAAGGCACCACGAAGTTTGAAATAGGTGAGGCTATTGCTGTTTATGATTTCACCGATATTAAAATAGGCATCTCCACGAGGGAACACGAAAGGATCGGAACCAGCTCCAAAAGCTGAAGAGTAGTCGACACGAACACCTCCCGATACACCGAACAGTGATTTATAATCGATACGTTGGTTGATTAAATAACCGAAAGTAGTGAATTCAGTGATGGATTCTTCCGTATGGCGGCTGGTTGTAGCATTCAAACCATAGGGAGGATAAGGCGCAAAACCAGTACCTTGTGAAATAACATTTTGATAACTTCTCTTACGCCAATCATATGCAAAATGAGTAGTTGTTTGGATAGGAATATCCCAACCAAAGTCGTTTTCGAAGTCCGTTTTCAAGAAAGCTGAGAACAATGAGTTGTGGATGGTCTCTGAGTCTCTATCATAGGTAATACGACCTTCTATTGGGCTGATACCCGCACCTGCCGAAGTTACGTCCAACTGGTATTTGGTTAACATCTTGTAATCGTAACGGTAGTTATCAATACCGTACTTGTAATCCAACTCCAGGAAGCGATTAAACTTGTAATTAAAGTTAAAGCTCTGAATGATACGAGTATTTTGAGCCAAGCGGTCTACATATTCGTTCGAATAGAACGGGTTTATCGAGTTACTATTTTCTGCGTTAGAAATCAGATCTCCGTTCTTGTCTCTTGCTAAAAGATCCCAATACCGTCTTGATAGAAGCGCAGTTCCAATGGCACTATAGATGTTATTTGCACCGGTTATACCCCCAGTTTCGTTTTCAGAATAAGAAGCCTGAGTAATACTGCGGAATGTAAATCCTTTGAAGAGATCTATTCCGATGTTAGCGGATAAATTATACCGATTGTAATCCCCTTTTACGACACTTTTTTGATGGGTCTGCGATAGCGTAAGGGCGTAATCGGAAGCTTCACTACCACCCGATATTGATATACTTGAGTTTTGTGTCAGAATGTTCTTTCTAAATAAACGCCCAAGGTGATCGTATGTCTGTTCTTTATAAGGCTTATTGTTTAAAGTGGTACCTGTGATGTTTGAAACAGGCTCCTGTATTCTGCCATTTTCATCGGGAGTAAGTCTTCTACCACTACCATCTACCAAATATCCCTCGCTATCTGTAGCATAAAAATGATGATCTGTTAATTTTAGGTTACCTCTGATCACATTGTCGAAACCAGTTTGACTGCTGAAGTTAATTCTGGGTTTTTGTGATCTAGTACCTTTTTTAGTGAAAATTTGAATTACCCCGTTAGCACCTTGCGCTCCGTAAATGGTAGCTGCAGCAGCACCTTGTACAATTTCAATTCGATCAACGTTAGAAAGATCGAGGTCCGAAAGTCTTGACGATAAGTTTTGGTCCGAACCGTTGAGGTTGTTGCCGGCGTTCACTTGTACCCCATCCACCAAAATCATCGGTTGGGTAGTACCTAAGGAGTTGATACCTCTTAAAAGAATAGCAGCCTGTTGGCCAGGTTGACCCGAAATTGAGTTGATCTGTGCACCGGCAATTTTACCCACCAAAGCCTGGTCGATAGAAGCAGCCGGCACCTTAGGCATATCTTCTGCTTTTACACTTTCCACGGCGATTGCTAGCCGTTTCTTACTTGTTGCGACACCGACACCGGTAACGACTACTTCACTCAATGCCTGAACATCTAATTCGAGTGCTACGTCAATGACCGAGCTGGACCCAACAGCAATTTCCTGAGGAGTAAATCCTACAAAGCTATATACCAACGTGGCGTTCGCAGGTACGTTGATAGAATACTCTCCTTCAATGTTTGTTGATGTACCTAAGTTTGAATTTTTTACTATGATACTTACGCCAGGAAGGGCACTCCCGTCCTCCGCAGCGGTCACTTTACCTGTTATGGTTCTATTTTGGGCGAAAACAGTCCCAACCCACAACAGACAAAAGAGAGTTAGTAAATTTTTGTTCATACGGTTAATTTGTTGTTAATAAATTGAGGCGAAGTTACTTAAATTATTTTTAAATGTTCAGAAAAGTTAATTTGTTGCGAAGATTAATGAGTAAAAATACAATATGAATGCCTTTTAGGGAATTCTATCGGGCTTCTTTTAAAAGATAATTTTGGAAAATTAGAATGAATAAAAATTAACTAAGGTTGCGGTTACACTAGTTCAAAATTTTTGAGATGAACTTTTGCAAGCTTAATTATAAAAATAAATCTCCTTAACTAAAAGCCTTATTTCGACTGATTTCTGAAAATATCAGGGAAAAAGCTACTTTTTTATCTCTTTTAAGATACGTAAGGTTGACGGATAGTAGTTATTAAACCGCGAACCCATATTGCGGATCCACCCCAAGGGTATACCTTTATAATTTGCAGTTAACCAACCCGATGGGGCATGAACCGGTAATTGATTGAGTTCTTTTTTTAAATATAATAGGGCATCGCTTTCCTCTAACTCCACCGAATTTACATGAGTCAAAGAAGGAACCATAGCTAAAGTATGGGCAGGGATGAATTTGTCACCCTTTAATTGCCCGGCATCATGTAGCCACACACCAACCGGTAAATGGTAGTCTAAAATCAGCAAATCGGACCCATGTTCCTTGGGGAAAAAATATACATTGCCCTCACTATCTTTTAAGTACGAATAGTTATCGGGTTCAGCAAACCAGGGAGCAATCGCTTTTTTCTCCTTGTTATTTAAATACGAAAGCTTATAAAACTCTTTCTTGTGTTTAAGATTCGAACGCACTCTGCCAGCTTTCCGAAATGCGTTTATGTAAAATCCTTCTCCTTCCACAAGATGGGGGTAAAACTGATAACCGGGTTGTCGGCTTCTGATATTCCAATTTTCATAGCGCTTGAGTGGGAGGGTAGGTAAATCGTCTTCTGCACTCAAAAGCTTGGCATTCATTTCATTTTCACTACTATTGTAGGTGCAAGTACTATATATTAAGGTGCCGCCTGTTGCGACCAATTGTTGCGCAATCCGGAGAATTCGTCGTTGTCGCGCGGAACAAAGTTCTATGTTTTCAGTCGTCCATTCTTGTCGAGCCTGATTGTTTTTGCGGAATAGTCCTTCTCCAGAGCAAGGAGCATCTACGACTACAACATCAAACCATCCCGTCAGGGGTAAAAAGGTCTCCGGGTCGTAATTGCTGGTGAAAACATTAATGTTTCCCCACTTTAAAAGATTTTGTTTTAAGGTCGTGACCCTCGATCTGATAACTTCATTGGCGATAAGGAGTGAACCTTCGGGCATCCACGACGCAATTAAGGTAGTTTTACCACCTGGGGCAGCACATAAGTCAAGTATTCGCAGGGGTTTATCGCTAGGAGTGGTTTGTTTTAAAACCTCGTGAAGGAACATGGAAGATGCTTCCTGAACATAGTAAGCTCCTGCATGAAAGAGGGGGTCAAAGGTGAATGAAGGGCGCGATTCGAGGTAATAACCATAAGGATGCCAGGGAACTTGGCTCTTTATGGGCATATGCTCAAGGTTTTCGAATGAAATTTTCCTTGGATTGTAACGTATACTCACGGGGGGAGGCGTATCCAACACCGTGAAAAACTGCTCGAAATCTGTTGGCAGCAGTTTTTTCATCTGCTCGACAAAGCCTGTAGGTAATAAATTTATCATTAAGAATCGGCTTACGCTCTACTTTCCCAGAAACCCTATCCGAGGTCGTATTTTAAAAATTTTGGCAAAAATAATTTATCCTTCTGGAAGTGACCTAAAATATTCGTTGACGAATGGCTTATAAGAACGTGCAATGTTCTGACTAAAAAAGTTGATGAGCAACCCCTGCGGTATTTCAAGCAGATTCATGTAGGTTAACAATTTAGCTTCATAAATTGGTGGAATACGTTCCATTACTTTCAGTTCCACAATGACTAATTCGTTAATTAGTAAATCGATTCTCAGATCCGTATTAAACATTAAGCCTTTGTATCGGACGGGTACGATTACCTGTTTTTCTACTTCGAAGCCATTTTGCGTAAGTTCGAAATAAAGGCATTTTTCATAGACGCTTTCGAGTAATCCAGGACCTAATTCTTTGTGGACATTAATAGCACAACCAATAATATCGTAGGCCAATTGTGTAACCAATTTTTTTGTGACTCTCATGTGGTAAATCAGTATAGTATGTGATTAGGCAGATTATCAATGGAACGCCCTACTAAACCATTAATAACCCCAAAAAACAGAAAAAATGCAAGAATAAATGGTAAAAAAACAGTTTGAGGTATGTGTTCGCAGGGCAAATATTTTTTACCATGAAGGTATGAAGCCTGCTAGCGCAGGTACATTAAAGTTTTGGTGGAGGTTAGGGCGATAGCTACACAGTGTTTAGCGATCTACGTAAAACC
>Ga0182793_1001319_pt1 | contig 15667 bp, 8 predicted proteins | sample Passage237A_FD_130498 | JGI IMG/M metagenome (GOLD analysis project Ga0182793, IMG submission 130498) | Cellulose adapted compost microbial communities from Newby Island Compost Facility, Milpitas, CA, USA - Passage2 37A (version 2) (version 2) ... | reverse complement strand
TAGGTGCCATCTTGCGTGTAGGCGTGGCTGACCTTCGGCGAGGTGGTCACCTCGGTGGAGCCGTCGCCGAAGTCCCAGCGGTAGCTCGACGCGACCGGCATGTCGGTCGGCTCCGTTGCCGATGCGTCGAAATCGACCGGCTGGCCGGCTTCGACCTGATTGTTCGACGCGGACAGGGCGGCGATCGGGGGATGGTCCGGGGCGATCGCGATCGAACGCAGCTTGTCGGCCGTCGGCACAGAGTCCCCGGCGAGCCCGGTCGCGACGTCGATCGGCTTGATGCTCTTGCCGTCGAAATGGCTCACCCAGACGGTCTTGCCATCCGGGGTGACCGCGACGCCCCGCGGGTATTCGTCGACCGCGATCGGGGCGAGCTGGGTGTCGGTGGTCAGGTCGATCACCGCGATCCGGTTGAAACTGAAGTTGGTGACGTAGGCCCGGGTCCCATCCGGGGTCAACGCGATCTGAAGCGGTTGGAAGCCGGCCCCGATCGACTTGGATTCCAGGGTCTCGGTGTCGATGATCGCCAGCTCGTTGGTCCCGGCGAGCACCGCGTACACCCGGCTCCCGTCGGGGGCGATCGCCATGTCGGCAGTGGAGGATATGAACGGGATCTTCGCGGTGATCTCCCCGGTGGCGAGATCGATCCGTGAGACCGCTGCGGGACCGTCCGTCGTGATCCAGGCGTTCTTGCCGTCGGGTGCGATCACGATGTCCCAGACCTGGCCCGGCACGTCGATCGGCGTGCCGACCTGCCTCGAGCCGAGGTCGACCGGGTAGATGGAGCCAGAGTTGATGGCGGCGACGTAGGCGTGGGTGCCGTCCGGCGTGATCGCGAGCCGGTCCGCCTGGCCGGGGATGTCGATCGGATCGCCCACCTCGCCGGTGACGAGGTCGATCGGGACCAGCTCCTTCGAGTCGCCGTCCACGAACCAGAGGGTCTCCTCGTTCGGGGAGAAGACGAACCTCTCCGGCCCATGGTCGACCGGGATCGGGGTCCCGAGCTCTCCGGTCGCGGTGTCGAACGGGACCACGGCCTCGGTTCCCCTGACCTGGGCCGTGAAACCGGTCCAGGCCGAAGCCCGTGGTGCCAGGGCGATCAGGGAGAGGGCCAGGGCGGCGAGCAGCACGAGAGGCAGCGACGAGCGAACGGGCTGGTGGCGGTGGAGACGACGCATGCTTCGAACGTAGCGACCCGATCTCGTCCCGGCATCACCCGGAGCGGGTGATATTCGGGGCGCGCACCCCACGGTAGGCGCTAAGGGTGGCAACGGGTCCAGAATTGGCGGCGTTGCCACCCTTGGCCTGCCGGCCCGCCTTGGCCTTGGTCAGCCGGGCCAGACAGTCGGAGACCGCGCCGGAGGAACGGTCGATCCCCTTCGCAACGGCACTCGCGGTAAGCGGGCCGTCATCCTTTCGTTGCTGGAGGTGGGCGAGGACGAGACCATCCAGCTCACCCGGATCGAGCCGCCGCTTGCTCGGTCCGCCCTTCTTCTTCGTCTTGGTGACTTATCGGACGCTCCTTTCGTCGGAGCACCGATGTAGCTGCGATGAGCCCCGAAAAGGGGTCACGGTCAGTACCGTGCATCTTGCATCGAAGCCTTCGTCTTCGGTGCCACGCCCCGGGGTGTTCCACCACCGCCGGGGCACTTACATATCGGCACCGAACCTAGCTCCGCACACGAGCAAAAGCGAGCCGAAACCGACGCAATCGACACCGATCGACGCGCATCGGCCCCATCTTCAGGCACTAAGTGCCTGAACTGACGCGAAAAAACGGGCGGGTTCAAACGCACCTGCAAAGCGAAAACCCCATCACAATGGGGTTTCAACGAGGGGTGAGCGACGGGGATCGAACCCGCGACCGCCTGGACCACAATCGACCCCGCTGGCGCGCTCTACCTCGCAAAAGTGGTCTATTTACAGGCATTTTATGATTCGTCTAACACGAGTCCTGGGACATATATGAGCGGATGCGTGGCGATTATGTGGGCATTTCAGGCACTTCGCCCCCGAGTGCCTGAAGTTCGGCGGTCAAGGCGGGACGGTTCAAATCGTCCACCTCGGTTTCGCCCATTTCAGACCCACCGACCGAGGTAGAATGTAGCTATGACGGTCAAGGAGCATCTCCAGCAGTTGGTCTCCGAGATGAGCGAGGAAGAAGCCGCCGATGCCCTGGCGCTCGTAGCTGGCACCCGTGCCGGCGCTACCCCGACCGACATCTACGGCACCGCGTGGGGACGAGTCCTCGATGATGCCGACCCGCGCGCCCTGGCGGTCACGGGGAAGCCTTCGATCGAGATCCTGGACGGCATCCCCGACGCCGAGTGAAAGCCGACGAGATCCGCATCCGGGCCATAGCGGCCAAGGATCTCAACGCCTCGCTGACTTTCGCTGCAGCTCAGGAGACCCCTGGGAAGACCCGGTCGAGTGGCAGCTCCGAGGACCTCTGCCCCGCCGCTACCTCGCAGCGCCACCCCGCTTCGACGGACGCATACTCCTCGGCGTAGGCACCAAAGGGGATCTACTTGTCGTTGGCGCCCCCATATCGAACCCACCCTGGAGCCCGATGTCGGCTCCGTCGAGGTCATCGCGGTCTCATCTAGCGCCCGCGGCGCGGCCAGGTTCCCAAGCGAGGATCGTCGGGGATCACTAGCCGACTTCTATCTGACGCCGCCATGGAGCCATGACGGTGCAGGATCGACTGTGCGAGAAGATCGAAGACCCTCCGAAGATCAGGCTGCCGATGCTTGCGGTCCGTCGAGAGCCGGCTCGACGATGGCAATCTCGTCGACGCCCTGCTCACCTTCATCTTCGCCCAAGCGCTGACCAGTCTTCACCAACATCATGCGACGTGCTGCCATGCCTCTATTGCTAACAGTGAGATAGCCAGTGAAGTCATTCATAAAACAGACCCTGAGCTTCATTCACTTGCTGAGCCCCAGAACCGTCAGCGACCTGGCTTACCTCACGCACCTCATCGACCTCCGCTCCACCGATTTCTGCTTGAAATCGAGATGTACGATACCTTCCCGTTCTCGCGATGCCTCCGAAGGGCAACCAGCCTCTGACCCCGTCCTGGAGAGCTCCTCACCAACCGCCTGGAATCCCGTCCAGGCCTTCCCGTCCGTTGATATGCTCGGTCTATGGACCGTCGAACTGATGGAGAGGTAGTCGATCGCCTAGACACAGCGGAAAGCACTCTGGTGCTCTTTCGCGAAGGAACCGACATATTTCTGTGCTCCCCTGAGCACAAGGATTGGGTCTCGGAGGTCGACGCCGTGGCTCAGTTCCTTCGCGTCGGCAAGAGAGATCGTGAGCGTTGGTTCTTGGGCGGTCGACGCGGCCCGAGATGGGCCCCCACCGGCACCGATCGCATCCAAATACACAGAGATCAATACGGCATCATCCATCAGCAGCGGGTCGGCGATGCATGGTTCGTACCCTTACCGAGTCCTCACCTGTGGGCTGAACTTTCGATTCGCTTCTTGTCTGGCGACAAACCGCTTCTCACGACCGAACCCGGATTCTTCGACGCACACATAGCTGCCGAATTTGGACGATTTCCAGATGGAAGCACCGGGGGAACCAGCTACGCCCCGCTCTAGATATAACCCAACCTGAGCGAGCTAATTTACGCACCTCACAGCCCGTTCTTGTGAAAAATCGACCGCTCCGAAGTAGGCACCACTGAGACGCATCATTCCACCCCAGGCACGAACCCTCCAAATCTTCATAGAGCCACGGGAGCATGACTTTTCAGCTCTTATTTCTCTGGTTCCAGGGCCAAAGTTCCTCTTATAGTCACAGTCACGGTTCCTAAAGCCCTTATTTGTAAAGACTTGTAAACAGGCCATAGTTTCCATGTACGATGGATTGTCGCGCCCACTAGCGACTTTACACTTATGCTTTGCCTTGCCGCTAATCGCGAGCCGTAGAATGTTGGTTGGAAGGGTGGCATTAACGGCGCACTGGTGGTTGGGGGCCGCCCGGCTCATCGGCATGGACAGAGATGGGTCGGGTGCGGTCAGCCCCCACCTCCGTTCAATCCGGATCGGATAGGCCGGACTACCCGCACTGTCGATATCCAAGTCGACATCACCACTGTGTGTATCCGAGAGGGCGAAGTCGACCGTATTGCCGTTCGCATCGACGACATTCAAAATCGAAACCAATGCGACTGGTACCCCCGTAGCATCCTGGTCAGTGTCGAGAATCTCGATCGTATGACCATCATCCGATAGGCGAAGCTCATAGTCGAATGAAGCATCAACGTCGTCAATAAGACTCCGGGGCGCCGAACTGCTTCGAATCTGATCCCTAACGATCACCCCCAATCCCAATGCTTCAGCCTTGACGACTCGGTCTGTATCGATCGCCACATTCGAGAGGGAGTAACGAGTACCATCGGCCGACAGACTCGATGATGACGACCCGCTGACTGGAGTGTTCACCGTAAGTGTCTGGCCGTCTATATCGAACTCCAATGCACCGGTTGCTACCGAGTCTCCGGTCATTGTGACGGCGCCGTCGGTCAAATCGAAAGCACTCCCGTTCTGTGTGAAGTAGGGACCTGGCGTGTGTGTCGCGTCATGTTGGTACAGAGAATCGTGGATCGAGGTAGCGTCAGGGGCAGATATTGAACCGGTCCGCGCAAGCTTGAATTCGCCGCTCGTCGTATTGGCGTGGGATCCGTTCGTGACGGTCACCGTGGTTTCGTGCGGACCGTTGCTTATTGCGCTCAGATCGACGGGAATATTCAGACTGGGGTTGCAAGGCAAGGTCCCGCCGCATGGAATAGATGCCGTGCCCACGGAAACACCATCTATCTTGACGTCGACGACAACGTTGCTGGAGGTATACCCGTAGATATTCGTAACCAGAGTCTTACTGTTCTGATTGGTCCATCCACCCCAGATAGACTCGTATGAGCCACTGATACTCACACCTGGTGCCAATGTGTCAATCTCGAACTCCACCTGATCGCTGTGGGTGTTCGCCGACCCATCTTCGGCCGTCACTTCCAGGACATGCGTCCCAGTCGTCAATGCGGATCCATCGACCGTGAAAGTCTCATGCATGTTACACCCGCCCAAGACGCACGGCGCGGACTTGGAGTTGACGAGCAAGCCATCGATTCTCACCTCAAGCTCCGCTACTCCCGATCCGAAATCCGCGGCATTCACGGGGATCGAGAACTGCCTGGGCCGGTTGGCATCGACGAGATCCAGGTCCGCTGAATTGATTTCCACAACCGGATCGGTATTATCTGGCCCCGAATCGAACGTCTGGGAATGCACAGCCGTGTTGCCGGCCTCATCGGCGATGACGATCTCGAGATCGTGCCGTCCGTTCGAGTAGTCGTCCGGGTCAAGCCTGTAGCCGTGTGACAGGCCACAACCACCCGTTGAGCACGGCGTCGCGGCGTTGGATGCCGACAGCCCATCGACTCGGACGTCGATCTCCGCGACGCCTGATTGAACGGTGGCAGCGTCGTCATCCAGTGCGTCTATATTGAGGTCGTAGTATGGCCTCCCTTCACTTCCCTCGTTTGGAGGCGTCCCGTTGATCGTCGACGTGGGTGGCGCTATATCTAGATCGAAGGTGCGAAGCTCAGAGGAAGTGTTACCAGCGTGATCCGTGATCACGACTTCGAGCGTGTTCACTCCATCGGGAGCTCCCTCCAGATCAAGCGTCGTATTTAAGGTCATGGAACACGCTCCCTGTGAGCAGGGTTCAGATTTGGTGGCGACTTCTTCGTCATTCAGGAGAACATCGATCTGGACCACACCGGATCTAGAGTCGGTGGCATGGACCGTTAACCCATTGTCGGCTTTGGAAATCCATGTATTCGCCGTACTGAGCATTGATCCGGACAAAGTTGCAGCTGGGTCTGTCCGATCGACCTTGACGGTGAAGTTCTTGATGGTTTCATGCCCTGTCCCCATAAGAACGTCGCTGGCCTTGACCGGTACCGAGTTGATCCCGGTCGGGAAGTCGTTGGAGTTGAAGGGCATCGACACGTTCACGGAGGTAGTTGGGCAAGGCAACGGGTACGTTCCGAGGCACCAGCCGAACCACTTGTTAGGCCAGCTACTACCCACCTTGGCCTGGATCGCGTACATTCCGAGGCCGTTGTCCTGCGCCGAGGCCGAGACACTGAACGGCGTGTTCGGGCCCAGCCATCCCGCCGGGGCTGCTCCTAGGGTCAGGCTCGGCGCCCCGATGTCGGTCAGGTTGGCGGTGTAGGCCGCGATGCGGTTGTAGCGGTAGTTGGATGCGCCGCTGGGAATCGTGTTCGCGGTGTTCGTCATCAACCCGGAGTGCAGGTACTTGTAGCCGCTGTTGCCTCCGTACATCCAGAGGTTGGATCCGCCTCCGCCTGCGGTGATGTTGTGTCCGGTGGAGGTCCCGTTGGTGTGGTGGAGGTTGTAGAAGGCCCAGCCGGCGTTGCTGTTGCCCTTCCTGTACCGCCACGAGTCCAGGACCGCGCTGACGATCGAGCTCGAAGGACCACCGGGGACGGTCCAACGCCAGTAGCCCTTCGAGTTCGCCGGGTAGTGCTTGCCCGGGACGGCGCTGACGTAGACGCCGGCACCGGTACCGCCGCAAGGATCCACGCTCGCCAACGCGGACGGGCAGCCAAGGCTGCCGGCGTAGTTGCCGGTGCCTTCCTGGTGAAACGACCAGCCATGAAAGTTGTCGGAAGACCCGTTCGTCCACCAGTTACGCACATGCTGCACCGGGTCAACCATGATCGGATACGCGAAATCCTTCCCCCGGTGAGGAACGTTGAGACCGATCGAGCTGCCCTCGACCGAGAGAGTCATCGGGACGTCGGTGCCCTGCGCATCCACGGCAAACGGCGGAAACACCGCCACAAGCGACTTGCCTTCAGAGTCGAGCACGATCGCTCCACCATCAGCCGACGCTTCAAGATTCGCTCCGGACGGAAGCTCGTAGTCCAGGGACAGGCGCTCGGGACTCTCGGCAGAACGTAGAAAGTTGAAAGTCTCGACGCCTTGCAGCGTGTAGGTGACCGCAGTGTCAGTGTCGGTATGCGTGTTCGGGTAGAGCACCATCTCCTCGCCAGGTGCATCTCCTGCGTCAATCAGCTGACCCGAACTACCAGCCGCTCCGGCGAAAGAGAACTCAACGTCGACATCCGGCAGGACCACAGGACCATCCGCGTCGCCCGGCAACCCGACGTTCGCGAGTGGCGCCTTCGGACCGAAGCCATCCTGGTTGGCCACGAGCCGCCCACTGACGATCTGATCATCGTCGTTCCGCAACGGAAGACTGGACACCACCAGCTGCGAATCCTCGGAACCAGGCGGATCGATCCTGACCGAAGTATCCGAACCACGGATGAACTCCGGGGGACTCTTCGACGACAGGAGCGGATCGCTCGGAAGGATCGTCAACACATCAAGCGCCTCCGCGAAAACATCGGTGATCAACGCGGCAGCCGCACTCCGACCAAGGTCGGCGAACGCGTCGATCGAACCCTGACGCTCCGCCACCGCGACCGGCGTCGAGATCGACCGCTCGTGCTCCTTCTCAACGGCCCGCATCTTCGCGGCAAAAACATCGGCATCGATGGGATCACCACTAGTGCTCCCAAGCAACGCGTCAAACGAGAAAGACTCCGCAGCAACCCAAGAACGCTCCACCTCACCATCAGCAAAAGCCAGGGTCACCGAAGCGCCAAACACCACCAGAGCGGATCCCAAAGACGCGAGCAGACGAAACACCATGTTCCCCTTTCGGCTCCTTCGCAACCGAGGCTTGGTGGCGGCTTCGAGGACCTCTTGCCCTGCGTGACTACTGCCCCTGCCGCCCTTGGACGAATACCGAGCGGCAATCTAGCAGACAAATGTCGAGCGAACGGGTTCTCATTTTCAATCAAAGATCATCAAGTGACTGATTTGGCTTGACGACAGCGATTCACCGAGATCAGACCGGGCGTGCCCCGTTGTCGAGGCACCTATGAGCTGGCAGCGAATCCAAGTTGGGTCTCCCGCAGCACCGGACCAATTACGAAACCAAGCTGGATAGCGCAATTCTCTCTCCCTTCGTGGGTGTCCCTGCCCAGAGTAAGAGTAGCGAGGAAATAGGTCGGCTTAGGCTCCCCGACGGGCTCATGGTCGTCACATTTCGGCCCGGTTCCGTCTGAGGCGACGATTAGCGTGTTGGGATCGATGATGGCCACTCAGGCACTAATGGACGCTCCACCACTCCTCGTACTCCGTCCGGAGTACGACGAATATCGTTTGCTCAAGGAACACCCGGATCTCTATGACGTCGTGCTGATCAAGGATTCCTACCTGGCCGAATACCACTCAAAGCACCACTTGCATGGACAGGACTCTCGGAAGCTTGTCCATGCGGTGCCTGAGTCGCGGGAGGTCTGGCGGGATCCAGAAACCGCCGGACTAGTTTCCAAGACGATTCAGAAATTCGAAGCCCACAAACGCCTGCTGGGAATTCCACTTGCCCAAGAGCTGGATCTTCCCATCGACGTTGCAAGCCTCGCCAGTGACAGTGCGCTACGAGACCTCGCCGTCGATGTCACGCTGGAGAATCAAGCTGGTTCGTCGACCAGGACGCCTCCTTACTTCGACATCGACCGGCTTGATGGATTTAGCCTGCAAGTGAATCTCCAGATGGTTCGACGCACCGCAACCTCTGTCAGCGTTGAAGTTCCAACCGCCATTGTCCAGGTGACAAGACGACGTCTCTTGGACGGCCTGCTCAGCGATGTCGCGGTTGGCTACGCGCGAGCCGGTGCCCAGCGTGTGCTGCTCAGGGTGCGAGGATTCGAAGCCGAGAAGGCGGATGAGGATGAGCTTGTTGCTTTCTTCGAAGCCGTCGAAGCATTCCAACAGCATGGTGTCGAAGCCATTCCTGATTGCGTTGGCATCTTGGGCCCGGTGCTTGTCGCCGATGGGGCAAGGGGCTTTTCAACAGGAACGAGATTTTTCCGCAAGGTCCCAGACGCACTCATTTCGCTAGGTGGAGGCGGAGGCGGCTCTGCTATCCAAGTGCAGGACTTGAGGACATGGCAGGAAAGGCCTCGCGACCCAGGGATTGATGCTTTCACCGCCAGGATCGACAACCTCCATTCTCTTCGCGCCGCAGCTTTACTGGCTGCGAATGATCCTGACGCTTTGATCCGGCAGCTCGCTAGTGGCGGTGGTTACCCCGCTCTATGGGCTCGCGCTCTCTCAGAGCGGCGCCGGCGAGCAGCCTGAAGAGTTGCCCACTCGACCATCGATTGACCCCGATCCGCCGCGGCGGCTTCCCATCCCACGAAACCCCCTGTTGCTGATTCGACGGCAGCGAGCGCCCAAGCTTGTGAAGACGTACCAATTCGCTCCGCCTCAACCTCCCACGCCGTAAGAGCGGACAAACTGGGCCGCAAAGCGATTCGCCCCAGGGACTTGACAGTCGGCCGGGGAGACGAAGTTCGAAGTGCCTTGGCGTAGTCATTCAGCCGAGTTCGATGAAAATCAACTCCCGAGTCCAACGCAGCTTCGTCCAGCAACCCGGTGGCGGCATAACCCGACTTTCCCGTGAGCGCGCAGACGGTAGCGATCGAACGCGATGCTTCGGCAGCGAGCGTCGCCCACAGTTCAACGGGGAGTCCGAGGCGGGACGCTTCCTCTTCGTAGCGGGCTGAGTCGTCAGCAGGCACAGTTAGGACAACCTCCCCACACAGATCGCCCGGCCGCTGGGGCTGCCGCACCAAGTCATAGGCGGCCTGCGATCGCCTGTCCCTCCCGGCCAATCCCGAGGCCGTTTCGCTGACGAGTCGAAGATGTCGTCTATCGCTCATAACTACGGTTATACCGTAGTCTAGGGTGCGGATGACGCGACTCGCCGACAACGAAAAGGTCGCCGATTGGCTGTTGGGCGGTCAGGTCCGGAGGCGAGTATTCGAAGCCCTAGCACGACCTCAGGGATGTAACGCCGCAGAACTCGCCGAAGAAATCGACGCTGGCCCTTCCCACATCTACGAAGTACTTCGAGTCCTCAAGTCAATTGACGCTGTTGAGGCGTTCGGGCAAGGTCGCTATCGGTTGGCGAAAGGAGTTGGTATCGCTAAAGCACTCGGATCTCTAGTTCAGGCCTCCGGCGACTTTGCAAATACTCCAGTCGACCGTCCCCCTCGCCAGCGAAGTCGGGAGTTGCGCGAAGCGGGCGAGTCCTAAATCAGCAGCGAGCCGTTCCTGCAACCGCCTCCACCCTGATGGACCCACTCGTCGGGATCGACCCGCTATGGATTCACCAACCCACGTCGGTACATCTGGCGGTACATCGACATGTCCCTGGCACCTCGGCCCCAAAGACTCCCCCAGTCCGAGAAGGAAAGGTGTCTCCATGAAATCGAAGAAGCTTCCGCGCGGGTCGTTGGTCATCTATGAGACGAAGACCGGAGAGCCAAGGTATCGAGCGAAGTGGCGCGACCGAAACGGACGGCAGTGCGCTCCTACGATCGGACCAGCTTGGATACTTAGGGATCGCGGCGGGTGGGTCCGTCGTCCCGGACGCGTGCGACCAGACTTCTTCGACGAGGCGGCCGCCTACATCCGCATGGCTGAGCTGATAGCCGAGCGTGATCGTGAGATCGAGGTCGCATTGAACCAGCCGACCGTCACCTTCGACGAGTTGGTAGCAGCATGGTTTGAGTATCTCTCCCGCGGCGGCCGGGCGAAGCCATCCACCCTTCGAGACTACGGTCTCCTGCTGGTCTACCCGCGCTCTGCCGTTCGTGGCAAGCGCGAACTCAAGGCTCGGATCATGCGGGAATTCTCGGACCGCGATGCAACAACCATCACCGCCGACGAGATCGCCCATTTCCTCGAGAGCTTGGTTTCCGATGAGCTTTCTCCACGCAACGTCAACAAGCACCGAGAGGTCCTTCACTCGATCTTTGCCTTTGGAACCAAACCCGGCACCTTCAACCTGACCTCGAATCCGGTGGCCGCCACCGAGAAGCAACGCCAAAATGGCCCAGCTGCAATCGAAGTCTTCTCCAATCCCGAGCTGGTCGCGATCGAGCACGTGGCCTTGACTGGCACCCACCGCATGCGTCCGGCCGAGTTCTACGGTCCGGATGTCTTCGCCGAATGGGAACGAATGAACGAACAGGACGCTGCAATCTTCATGGTGGCCGCCTACACCGGCCTCAGGCAAGGAGAACTCCGCGCCCTCCGGTGGCGTCATATCAACATCGAGGACCAACGGGTGACGGTCGAAGCGGCGATATCCGACGGTCAGGTTTCGACCACGAAGAGCCGACGCATCCGCATCGTCCCGCTAACCATCGCCGCGTGCCGCCATCTTGAACGCGTAGCGAGACGCTCCCACTTTCTGGATCGCGAAGATTTCGTTTTCTGCGGCAAGGACGGTGAGATCCTCGACGGCTCTGCTCTGAGCAAACGGTTCCGTCGAGCCCAACGTGAAGCGGGTCTTCGAATTCGCCGCTTCCACGACCTCCGTCACACCTTCGGCTCTATCGCGGTTCGGAGGCTCGATCTGGTGAAGGTCCAAACCTTGCTGGGACACGCCAGCCTGACCACCACCGAGCGATACCTACACAGCCGGCCCCGAACCGACGACGCGGCGAGGCTGGCTGAAGCATTCGAATCCACCAACGGTGGATAGGCAAGAGGCAACTGCAACCGCACCGGCTCGAAACTGGACCGTTCCACCGCGCCGAAGAGTTCGAACCGGTGACCTCCTTTTCGCCGAGCGCCACGGCCTACTGGTACATCGGGCGGTACATCGTCGACCTGCTACACCACCCAAGATTCGGCTTTCAGGCGAGGATTCCGCTTCACAAGCCGGTTCTAAGAGGGGTGAGCGACGGGGATCGAACCCGCGACCGCCTGGACCACAACCAGGAGCTCTACCAGCTGAGCTACGCCCACCGCGTGAGCGGTAAATCTACCGGTCGGGCTGGCGGTGCGCTTCTTCGGTGGCCGGGTCAGGGCTCGATCGGGGCCGGGCCGCGGCCGGTGTAGAGGGCTCCGGCCGAGGCGGCGACCACGAGCAGGATCGCGACGGCCTGGACCGCTCCGATCGCCTGGCTGAGGAGGACGAAGCCGACCACGGTGGCGACCGCGGGCTCGAGGCTCATGAGGACGCCGAAGACGTTCGATCGCACCCGTCGCATCGCCTCCAGCTCGAGGGAGAACGGGAGGGCCGAGCCGAGCAGGCCGATCACCAGGCCGAAGGCCAGGATCTCCGGCCGGACCAGGTCGACCCCGCCGGAGGCGACGCCGAAGGGGGCGGTGATGACCGCGGAGAACAGCATCGCCACGGCCAGGCCCTTGCCGCCGGAGCTGGCCTGGCCGACTCGCCTGCCCAGGAGGATGTACCAACCCCAGAAGCCGCCGGCGGCGAAGGAGAAGAGGACCCCCAGCGGGTCGAGCCCCTCGCTGCCGACGCCGCCACCCAGCAGGACCACGCCGGCGAAGCCCATCGCGGCCCAGATCCAGTCCCTCCGGCGGTGCGAGGTGGCGAGGGCGACCGCCAGGGGGCCGACGAACTCGAGCGTGACCGCGGTCCCCAGGTGAACCCGGTCGATCGCCTCGTAGAAGCACAGGTTCATCCCGCCCAGGGCCAGGCCGAACAGGAGGGTGAGCCCGCGGTCCTCCTTCAGGTCCCGCAGGCCCGGCCGCCAGAGCGCCGCCAGCAGCAGCCCCGAGGCCAGGGCCCGGATGAAGACGACGCCGAGCGACCCGATCTCGTCGAACAGCCCGGTCGCGACGGCCGCGCCGGTCTGGATCGAGATCATCGCCCCCAGCACCATCGGGATCGCGGAAGCGGTCGAGTGCTGGGGACGAGCGGGCATCAGGACAGTGAATCACCCGAAGGCCCGCCCCGCCCGCGCGGGGCGTCCGGCGCTGGCGCTCCGGCCGGGCGGCTCGCCTCGGTGGCGGCGGCCGTCAGGGCTCCACCCGGGCCGGCTCCCGGCCCGAGTAGAGCGCCCCGGCGGAGGCGACGACCACGAACGTGATCGCCACCGCCTGGGCGAGGCCGATCCCCTGCCCCAGCAGCACCAGGCCGACCACCGCGGCGACCGCCGGCTCGAGGCTCATCAGCACGCCGAACACGTTCGCCGGCAGCCGGCGCATCGCCTCCAGCTCCAGCGAGAACGGGATCGCGGCGCTCAGCATCCCCACGGCCAGGCCGAGCGCCAGCACCTCCGGCCGGAGCAGGTCGACGCCCCCGGCCCCGATCCCCGACGGCGCCAGCAGGACGGCCGAGACCACCAACGAGAGCGCCAGCGGGCCGCCGCCGACCGACTCCGCCCCGAGCCTGGTGCCGATCAGGATGTAGCCCGCCCAGCAGACGCCGGCCCCCAGGGCGAAGGCGACCCCGACCAGGTCGAGCTGGTCGCCGCCGACCCCGCCGGTCAGGAGCAGGATCCCGATCGCGGCCAGTCCCGCCCAGATCCAGTCGCGGCGCCGCCTCGAGGTGATCAGGGCGACCGCCAGCGGGCCGGTGAACTCGAAGGTGACCGCGGTCCCCAGCGGGATCCGGTCGATCGCCTCGTAGAACCCCAGGTTGACCCCGGCCAGGGCGACGCCGAACAGCAGGATCATCCAGCGGGACCGCGCCTCGCGGGGCAGGCCGGGCCGCCAGAGGACGAGCAGCACCGCGGCCGCGGTCGCCGCCCGCAGGAAGACCGCGCCGCCGGCCCCGACCTCGGAGAACAGCCCGACCGCCAGCGCCGCGCCGATCTGGATCGAGACGATCGCCGTCAGGACCAGCCCGGCGGCCGGCACGGTCGCCGAGGTCGGATCGCGTCGCACCGGCACAGTCAAGCACCGATCGCCGGGAGCCCGCCCCGGCGCGCGCCGGACATCGGGCGCGAGCCGGACGCCCGGCCGGGCCCGCCCCTCCCCTCACCCGCGGGCGTCGGGCTCCGGCGGGCGGGGAGCGAGCCACCGGCCCGGATTCCCCTCGAGCATCGTCGCCGCCTGCTCCTCGGTCACGCCGAGCTCGGCCAGCCGCGGCAGCACCCCCTCGAACAGGTAGCCGAAGTTCCACCGCTTCCGCGCCCGGGCGATCCGCTCCGGCGGGAACCAGTCGACCGTGGCGCAGGCGTCGTGGGACAGCATCAGCCGGTCGGCGTGGCCGCGGCGGCAGAGCTCCGCCACGACCTCGTTGCGGCGCCCGTCGGGCAGGTAGACCACGGTGCCGTACCGGTCCATGCCGAGCCACGCCCCCCGCTCCAGCAGCCGCTCCAGGTACTCGAAGTCGTCGGTGTCGCCGCTGTGGGCGACCAGGACCCGGGACGGGTCCACGCCCTCCTCCGCGAGGAGGTCGAGCTGGACGATCCCGGTCCGGTCGGCCGGCCGGGAGTGGGCCATGATCGGCACCCCGGTCCGCCGGCTGGCCCGGGCCGCCGCCCGGTGCACCTTCTCCATGTCCTCGGTCATGCCGGGCGCGTCGACCGCGACCTTGATCAGGCCGGCCCGCACCGCGGTCCCCTGGATGCCGACCTCGACGTCGTGGACGAAGGCGTCGGCCAGGTAGTCGACCGTCTGGTTCTGGAAGTGATGCGGCAGGAAGGTGTAGTGCTGGCCGTAGATCCCGGTCGCCATGACCACCCGGATGCCGGTCGCGGCGACCACCTCGAGCGTGAACCCGGCGTCCCGGCCCAGGTCCATGCAGGCCGGGTCGACGATCGTCTCCACCCCGTGCGACTGGGCCCGCCGCACCTCCTCGATCGCGCGCTCCAGCTCGTGCCCGTGATCGTAGAGGTGGGGGAACTGGTGCCGGACCGGCTCCGAGAAGGAGCGCAGGTGCTCGTGGATCAGGGTCCGCCCCAGCCGCTCGGCCGGGACCGGCCCCGCGGTCGTGTTGACCCCGGCCGCCCCGCCGGGCGCCCTCGGCTCAGGCGGGCCCGTCATCGCCGGGACGCGGGTCCTCGTAGGGGATCGCCTCGTCGACCACGTTCCAGATGCGGCGCCCGGTCGGGCTCTCGATCTCGTCCATCACGTGCCCGACCAGGCCGGCCGCGCGGGCGATCAGCGCCAGCCCGCGGCAGATCCGCCAGGGCAGCCCGGCGTCGCTGATCACGGCGGCGATCGCGCCGCCGGCGTTGACCGGCAGCTCGGTCCCGTAGGCGGCCTCCGCCTCGACCCGGACCAGGGCCAGGCAGCGGCGGTGCTCGTCGCCGAACCCGAGCTCGTCGGCCAGCCCGAACAGGACCGGGGTCCGCGGGTCCTCGGGCCGGTGGATCGGGTGGCCGATCCCGGGGACGTGGCGGCCGGCCTCGCGCTCGCCCCGCACGTAGGCGGCGACCCGGTCGCCGAGCTCCTCGGGCTCGCCCTCGACCAGCCCCTGCAGCATCTCGGCCGCGCCCTCCATCGCCCCGAGGAAGACCCCGCCGGCGCCGAGCAGCCCGGCCGCGACCGCGCCCTGGAGCGCCTCCGGGGCCGACATGTAGGTGAGCCGGGTCGAGATCGAGCTGGGGGTGATGCCGTGCTCGGCGACGGTGACCAGGACGGCGTCGACGATGCGGCGCTCCTCCGGGGTCGGCATCCGCCCGATCAGCTCCAGCACCACCATCGAGGTGAAGTCGACCTTGCCGATCAGCTCGTCGGCGAGGTCGTACCCCCGCACCACGATCCGGTCGGTCTCGCTG
>Ga0182793_1001314_pt1 | contig 15687 bp, 11 predicted proteins | sample Passage237A_FD_130498 | JGI IMG/M metagenome (GOLD analysis project Ga0182793, IMG submission 130498) | Cellulose adapted compost microbial communities from Newby Island Compost Facility, Milpitas, CA, USA - Passage2 37A (version 2) (version 2) ... | reverse complement strand
GCCCGTCTCCGCCAGGATCTTCGTGATCGCAGCCGTCAGCGACGTCTTCCCATGGTCGACGTGGCCGATCGTACCGATGTTGCAGTGCGGCTTCGTCCGCTCGAACTTCGCCTTCGCCATCGCTTCTCGAACTCCTTACCCGGCGCTTCCGGCCGTCATCTCAGAAAACAGGGTCGCCCGAGCGGGCCCTTACGCCAGCTTCGCCTTGACCTCGTCGGCCACGGCCTGCGGCACTCTCTCGTAGTGATCGAAGTGCATGGTGTACTGCGCCCGACCCTGGCTCATCGAACGCAGCGTGTTCACGTAGCCGAACATGTTGGCCAGCGGCACCATGGCGCTGACCACCCGGGCGATGCCGCGGGAGTCCATGCCGGTCACCTGGCCGCGGCGGCTGTTCAGGTCGCCGATGATGTCGCCCATGTACTCCTCGGCCGTCACCACCTCGACCCGCATCACCGGCTCCAGCAGCACCGGGGCACCCTTCGGCAGCCCTTCGCGGAACGCCGCGCGAGCGGCGATCTCGAACGCCAGCACGCTGGAGTCCACGTCATGGTAGGCGCCGTCGATCAGACGGGCGGTGAAGTCGATCACCGGGAACCCGGCGATCACGCCGGTGCTCCGCGAACTCTCCAGGCCCTTCTGGACGCCGGGGATGTACTCCTTCGGCACCGAACCGCCGACGATCTCGTTCTTGAAGGCGTAGCCCGATCCCGGCTCGCCCGGCTCGAACACCAGCTTGATGCGGGCGAACTGGCCGGAACCGCCGGTCTGCTTCTTGTGGGTGTAGTCGATCTCCGCCGGCCGCGTGATGGTCTCACGGTAGGCCACCTGCGGCGCACCCACGTTCGCCTCGACCTTGAACTCACGACGCATGCGATCGACGATGATGTCGAGGTGGAGCTCGCCCATTCCCTTGATCACGGTCTGGCCGCTCTCGTTGTCGGTCGACACGCGGAAGGACGGATCCTCCTGCGCCAGACGCGACAGCGCCACGCCCATCTTCTCCTGATCGCCCTTGGTCTTCGGCTCGACCGCCACCTCGATGACGGGATCGGGGAAGTCCATGCGCTCCAGGATCACCGGGCTCGACGGATCGCACAGGGTCTCACCCGTGGTCGTGTCCTTCAGGCCGGCGATGGCGACGATGTCGCCCGCCATGGCCTCGTCGATGTCCTCGCGGTGGTTCGCGTGCATCAGCAGCATGCGGCCGACGCGCTCGCGCTTGTCCTTCACCGAGTTCAGCACCGAGGTCCCCTTCTTGAGGACACCCGAGTAGACACGCACGAAGGTCAGGGAGCCGACGAAGGGGTCGGTCATGATCTTGAAGGCCAGCCCGGCGAAGGAGGCGTCGTCGCTGGACGGACGGGTCACCTCTTCCTCGGACTCCGGCTTCACGCCGCGCACGTCCGGCACGTCGGTCGGGCTGGGCAGGAAGTCGACGACGAAGTCGAGCAGCGGCTGCACGCCCTTGTTCTTGAAGGCCGAGCCACAGAGCACCGGAACGAACTTCAGCTTCGTCGTGCCCTTGCGGATGCAGCGCCGCAGGGTCTCCTCGTCGGGCTCCTCACCCTCGAGGTAGGCCTCCATGACGGCGTCGTCCTGCTCGACCGCCAGCTCAAGCAGCTTCTCGCGGTACTCCTTCGCCCGATCCAGCAGATCGGCAGGAATGTCGCGATACTCCCACTCGGCGCCCAGGCTCTCGTCCTTCCAGACCTGAGCCTTCATCTTGATCAGGTCGACGATGCCGGCGAAGTCGCTCTCGATGCCGATCGGCAGGGTACACACCAGCGGCACAGCACCCAGCCGGTCGACGATCATGTCGACGCAGCGATAGAAGTCCGCACCGATCCGGTCCATCTTGTTGACGAAGCAGATCCGCGGAACCTTGTACTTGTCCGCCTGGCGCCACACCGTCTCGGACTGCGGCTCGACGCCGGCGACGGAGTCGAACACGGCCACGGCACCGTCGAGCACGCGCAGGGAACGCTCGACCTCGATGGTGAAGTCGACGTGCCCGGGGGTGTCGATGATGTTGATCCGGTGCTCACGCCAGAAGCAGGTGGTGGCCGCCGACGTGATGGTGATGCCGCGCTCCTGCTCCTGCTCCATCCAGTCCATGGTGGCGGTGCCTTCGTGCACTTCGCCGATCTTGTAGGACCGTCCGGTGTAGAAGAGGATTCGCTCGGTCGTCGTGGTCTTGCCGGCATCGATGTGGGCCATGATGCCGATGTTGCGATACCGAGACAGCGGGGTGTAGCGGGCCATGGTCGGCTCTCCTGCTTTCCGGCTTACCAGCGGTAGTGCGAGAAGGCCCGGTTGGCTTCCGCCATCCGGTGGGTGTCCTCGCGCTTCTTGACGGCCGACCCGCGATTGTTCGCGGCGTCCATCAGCTCGCCGGCGAGCCGCTGCATCATGGTCATCTCGGAGCGGGCACGGGCCGCCGCGATCAGCCAGCGGATCGACAGCGCCTGGGCGCGGTCCGGCCGGACTTCCACGGGCACCTGATAGGTGGCGCCGCCGACGCGGCGGGACCGCACCTCGATCTCGGGGCGCACGTTGCCCAGGGCATCGTGAAACACGCGGATCGGATCCTGGCCGCCCCGATTGGCGACGAGATCGAAGGCACCGTAGACGATCTGCTCGGTGACCGACTTCTTGCCGTCGTACATCAGGCAGTTCATGAACTTGCTGACGACGACGTCGGCGAACTTCGGATCCGGGAGGATCTCGCGCTTCTCGGCCTTATGACGACGAGACATGCTGCCTGCTCCTTACTTCGGCCGCTTGGCGCCGTACTTGGACCGGCGCTGGCGCCGCTTGGGCAGACCCTGCGTGTCCAGCGTGCCGCGAATGATGTGATAGCGCACACCCGGCAGATCCTTGACGCGACCACCGCGGATCAGGACCACCGAGTGTTCCTGCAGGTTGTGGCCCTCGCCAGGGATGTAGGTCACGACCTCGTAGCCGTTGGTGAGCCGCACCTTCGCAACCTTGCGCAGCGCAGAGTTCGGCTTCTTCGGCGTGGTCGTGTAGACGCGCGTGCAGACGCCGCGCTTCTGCGGACAGGCCTCCATGGCCGGCACCTTGTTGCGTGCCTTCTGCTGCTCGCGCGGCTTGCGAATGAGTTGGTTAACCGTCGGCATTCGATGCTTCGTCCTAAGAGCCCAGGCCTATTGCGAAACAAAAGCCAGCCCGGAATGACGATGTCATTCCCGCTGGCGATTCTGTTGTCCGGACCCGAGGTCCGTATGAAGTCCGTGTATCCTCCGGAGCCGCGTCTAGGCCGCCAGTCGGGCCTACCACCAACTCCCCTGTAGGAACGGCGCGGAACCTATAGAGGTGGCCCCCGGCAGTCAACCCCGCATCATCGCGCCGTAACGGCTACGCAACAGAGCCATGCGGCGGAGGGCTTCCCGCAAAGGGGAGGGGCGGCACGCGTCGCCGCGTGCCGCCCCTCCGATCGCGCCGGTCGGACCGCGGCCGTCAGGCTGCGGCGCCGCCCGTCTCCGTCTCCGGTGCCGCGAGCTGGGCCCGATCGCCCGCCGCCGCCAGCTCCTTGTCGCGCTGCGCGGCGAGCCGCTTCATGCGCATCATGACGGAGCCGGTGCCGGCCGGGATCAGGCGCCCGACGATCACGTTCTCCTTCAGCCCCAGCAAGGTGTCGTTCTTGCCGTAGACCGAGGCCTCGGTGAGCACCCGGGTGGTCTCCTGGAAGGACGCCGCCGAGATGAACGAGCGGGTGTGGAGGCTGGCCTTCGTGATGCCCTGCAGCCCCGGCTTGGCCTGCGCGGGGCGTCCGCCGTCGCGCATCGTCTCCTCGTTGCCCTCGTTCAGCTCGTCGCGGTCCACTTGCTCGCCGATCAGGAAGGTCGAGTCGCCCGGGTCGGTGATCTCGACCTTCTGCAGCATCTGGCGGACGATCACCTCGATGTGCTTGTCGTTGATCTTGACGCCCTGCAGACGATAGACGCTTTGCACCTCGTTGATCAGGTAGTTGGCGAGCTCCTCGACGCCCATGACCTCCAGGATGTCATGGGGCACCGGGTTGCCGTCCATCAGGGCATCGCCACGACGGACGTAGTCGCCCTCCTGCACCGCGAGATGCTTGCCCTTGGGAATCATGTATTCCCGGGGCTCGCCCTCCTCCGGCCGCACGATGATCCGCCGCTTGGTCTTGTAGTCCTTGCCGAACGACACCCGGCCGTCGATTTCGCTGATGATCGCGAAATCCTTCGGCTTGCGCGCCTCGAAGAGCTCCGCCACACGCGGCAGACCGCCGGTGATGTCGCGGGTCTTGGTGCCCTCCTTCGGGATACGCGCCAGCTCGTCGCCGGCCCGCACCGTCGCCCCGTTGTCGACCGTCAGAATGGCGTCGACCGACAGGAAGTAGCGGGCCTCCAGGCCGTTGGCCAGGGTCAGGACCTCGCCGGCCTCGTCGCGCAGGGTGATCCGCGGGCGCAGGTCGCCGCCGCGCGGCTGCTGACGCCAGTCGATCACCACCTTGCTGGCGATGCCGGTGGTCTCGTCCATCACCTCGCGGACCGAGACGCCCTCGACCAGGTCGACGTAGTGGGCGACACCTTCCTTCTCGGTGATGATCGGGATGGTGTAGGGGTCCCACTCCGCCAGCTTCTGGCCGATGGTGACGGTGTCGTCGTCGTCGACCAGCAGCTTCGCCCCGTAGGGGATCCGGTGCCGCGCCCGCTCACGCCCCTGGTCGTCGCCCAGGATGAGCTCCAGGTTGCGGCCCATCACCCGCAGCACGCCGTCGGAGTTCCGCACCACGCTCTTGTTGCGGATGATCACCTTGGCGTCGATGGTCGCCTCGACGCTCGACTGCTCCGCCCCACGCTGGGCGGCGCCGCCGATGTGGAAGGTGCGCATCGTGAGCTGCGTGCCCGGCTCGCCGATCGACTGGGCCGCGATCACGCCGATCGCCTCCCCGACGTTGACGGGCGTGCCGCGCGCCAGGTCCCGGCCGTAGCACTTGCCGCAGATCCCCGTGCGGGTCTCGCAGACCAGCGGGGAGCGCACCCGCACCTCGTCGATCGCCGCCTTCTCGATCTTCTCGACCTCGGCCTCGGTGATCAGCTCGCCGTTGGCGACCAGCACCTCGTCCGTCGCCGGGTCGAGGATGTCCTCCGCGGCGGTGCGGCCGAGAATCCGCTCGCCGAGCGAGGAGACCACCTGACCGCCGTCCACCACCGCCTTGATGTTGAGGCCGTGGGTGGTGCCGCAGTCGTCCTCGATGATGATCGCGTCCTGGGCGACGTCGACCAGACGGCGGGTCAGGTAGCCCGAGTTCGCCGTCTTCAGCGCCGTGTCGGCCAGGCCCTTGCGGGCGCCGTGGGTGGAGTTGAAGTACTCCAGCACGGTGAGGCCTTCCTTGAAGTTCGAGATGATCGGCGTCTCGATGATCTCGCCCGACGGCTTGGCCATGAGGCCGCGCATGCCGGCGAGCTGCTTGATCTGAGCCGCCGAACCGCGCGCACCCGAGTGCGCCATCATGTAGACCGAGTTGACGTTCTGGCCTTTGACGGTCTGCATGACCTTCATCATCTCGTCGGCCACCTTGTCGGTGCACTGCGACCAGACGTCGACCACCTTGTTGTACTTCTCGCCCTTGGTGATCAGGCCTTCCTGGTACTGGGTCTCGAACTCCTTGACCTGCTCCTGGGCGGCCTCGACCAGCGCCTTCTTGGCCTCCGGGATGATGAGGTCGTCCTTGCCGAAGGAGATGCCGGCCCGGCAGGCGTGGGCGAAGCCGAGTGCCATCACCCGGTCGCAGAAGATCACCGTCTCCTTCTGACCGCAGTGGCGGTAGACGATGTCGATGACCTCCTGGATGTCCTTCTTGGTCAGGACCCGGTTGATCAGCTTCTCGAAGGGGACGTTCGGGTGCTTCGGCAGCACCTGGTTGATCAGCAGGCGGCCCGGGGTCGTCCGGATCCGCTTGGTGACCAGCTCGCCCGTCTCGTCGAAGACCTCCAGGCGCATTTGGATGTCGCTGTGGAGGGTGAGGGCACCGCTCGCCAGACCATGCTCGATCTCGCCCATGGTGGCGAAGGCGGGCGCATTTTCCCCCGCCGCCTCGGGCGCGAGCGACAGATAGTAGAGCCCGAGCACGATGTCCTGGCTCGGCACGATGATCGGCTTGCCGTTGGCCGGGCTGAGGATGTTGTTGGTCGACATCATCAGCACGCGGGCTTCGAGCTGCGCCTCCAGCGACAGCGGCACGTGCACCGCCATCTGGTCGCCGTCGAAGTCGGCGTTGAAGGCGGTGCAGACCAGCGGATGCAGCTGGATTGCCTTGCCCTCGATCAGCACCGGCTCGAAGGCCTGGATGCCCAGACGGTGCAGCGTCGGCGCCCGGTTCAGCATGACCGGGTGCTCGCGGATCACCTCTTCCAGGATGTCCCAGACCTCCGGACGCTCCTTCTCCACCATCCGCTTCGCCGCCTTGATGGTGGTGGCGTGCCCGTAGAGCTCGAGCTTCGAGTAGATGAAGGGCTTGAACAGCTCGAGCGCCATCTTCTTCGGCAGCCCGCACTGATGCAGCTTCAGCTCCGGCCCGACCACGATGACCGAACGGCCGGAATAGTCGACGCGCTTGCCGAGCAGGTTCTGGCGGAACCGGCCCTGCTTGCCCTTCAACATGTCGGACAGCGACTTCAGCGGGCGCTTGTTGGCGCCCGTGATGATCCGCCCGCGCCGGCCGTTGTCGAACAGTGCGTCCACCGACTCCTGCAGCATGCGCTTCTCGTTGCGCACGATGATGTCCGGCGCCCGCAGTTCGATCAGCCGCTTCAGGCGGTTGTTGCGGTTGATGACGCGCCGGTAGAGGTCGTTGAGGTCACTGGTCGCGAAGCGGCCGCCGTCGAGCGGCACCAGCGGCCGCAGCTCCGGCGGGATGACCGGGATCACGTCCAGGATCATCCACTCCGGCCGGTTGGCCGAGCGGATCAGCGCCTCGACCAGCTTCAGCCGCTTGACCAGCTTCTTGCGCTTGGCCTCGGAGCTGGTCTCGCGCAGGTCGACCCGCATCTCCTTGCGCTCGCGCTCCAGGTCGATGCGCTTGAGCATCTCCTTGATCGCCTCGGCGCCGATCTTGGCCTCGAAGGCGTCCTCGCCGTACTCGTCCTGCGCGTCGTAATACTCCTCTTCATTGAGGAGCTGACGATGCTTCAGCTTGGTCAGGCCCGGCTCGATGACGACGTAGGCCTCGAAGTAGAGGATCCGCTCGAGATCCTTCAGGGTCATGTCGATCAGCAGGCCGATGCGGCTCGGCAGCGACTTGAGGAACCAGATGTGCGCCACCGGGCTCGCCAGGTCGATGTGGCCCATGCGCTCGCGGCGGACCTTGGAGAGGGTCACCTCCACGCCGCACTTCTCGCAGACCACGCCGCGGTACTTCATGCGCTTGTACTTGCCGCACAGGCACTCGTAGTCCTTGATCGGGCCGAAGATGCGCGCGCAGAAGAGGCCGTCACGCTCCGGCTTGAAGGTCCGGTAGTTGATGGTCTCCGGCTTCTTGATCTCGCCCCAGGACCAGGACTTGATCTGTTCGGGGCTCGCGATCGCGATCTTGATGTGATCGAAGGTCTGCGGGGCCCCAGGCTGGCCGAAAATGTTCGCCAACTCGTTCATCGCCGTCTCCAGTAAGCAGGATTCTCGTCAGAGGAAGGGAAGGCCGAGCCGGGCTCAGCCTTCGCTCTGTTCGAGATCCACGTTCAGACCCAAGGACTTCAGTTCCTTGATGAGGACGTTGAAGGATTCCGGAATGCCGGCCTCGAAGGTGTCCTCACCCTTGACGATGGCCTCGTAGACCTTGGTACGGCCCGCGACGTCGTCCGACTTCACCGTCAGCATCTCCTGCAGCGTGTAGGCTGCGCCGTAGGCCTCGAGGGCCCAGACCTCCATCTCGCCGAACCGCTGGCCGCCGAACTGCGCCTTGCCGCCCAGCGGCTGCTGGGTGACCAGGCTGTAGGGTCCGATCGAACGGGCGTGGATCTTGTCGTCCACCAGATGGTGCAGCTTCAGCATGTAGATGTAGCCGACGGTCACCTTGCGGTCGAAGGGCTCGCCCGTCCGGCCGTCGATCAGGGTAACTTGGCCCGACGCGCCGAAGCCCGCCCGGTCGAGCATGGAGACGATGTCCCCCTCGCGGGCGCCGTCGAACACCGGCGTGGCGATGGGGATGCCGTTGCGCAGGTTGGAGGCGAGCTCCAGCACCTGCGGCCCGTCCATGGTCTTGATGTCCTCGGCGTCGGCCCCCTCGCCGTAGAAGGCGATCAGGTTCGTGCGCAGCTGCTCGATCGTCGCCCCGCTGTAGCGGATCCCGTCGAGCATCTCGCCGATCTGCCGGCCGATGCCGGCGCAGGCCCAGCCGAGGTGGGTCTCCAGGATCTGGCCGACGTTCATGCGGCTGGGCACGCCCAGCGGGTTCAGCACGATGTCGACCGGCCGCCCGTCCTCCAGGTGCGGCATGTCCTCCATCGGCACGATCCGGCTGACCACGCCCTTGTTGCCGTGCCGGCCGGCCATCTTGTCGCCGGGCTGCAGCTTGCGCTTAACGGCCACGAAGACCTTGACCATCTTCATGACGCCCGGAGGCAGCTCGTCGCCGCGCTGCAGCTTCTCGACCTTGTCCTCGAAGCGCTTCTCCAGCGCCTTGATCGACTGGTCGAACTGCCGGATCACCGCCTCGATCGACTGCTGGCGCTCGTCGTCCTTGACGGAGATCTGCCGCCACTGGCCCGGCGTGAAGTCGGACAGCGTCGCCTCGGTGACCGTGGTGCCCGCCTTCAGCCCGCGCGGGCCGGAGACGCTCACCTGGTTGACCAGCAGGTCCTTGAGCCGCCCGTAGAAGCTGCGCTCCAGGATGGCCCGCTCGTCGTCGCGGTCCTTGGCCAGACGCTCGATCTCGGCCTTCTCGATGGCCAGGGCGCGCTCGTCCTTGTCGACGCCACGGCGGGAGAAGACGCGGACCTCGACGACCGTGCCGGTGACGCCCGGCGGCACCCGCAGCGAGGTGTCGCGGACGTCCGAGGCCTTCTCGCCGAAGATGGCGCGCAGCAGCTTCTCTTCCGGCGTCATCGGCGACTCGCCCTTCGGCGTCACCTTGCCCACCAGGATGTCGCCGGCGTTCACCTCGGCCCCGATGTAGACGATCCCGGCCTCGTCGAGGTTGCGCAGGGCATCCTCGCCGACGTTGGGGATGTCGCGGGTGATCTCCTCCTGGCCCAGCTTGGTGTCCCGGGCCATGACCTCGAACTCCTCGATGTGGATCGAGGTGAAGACGTCGTCGGAGACGATCCGCTCGGAGATCAGGATCGAGTCTTCGAAGTTGTAGCCGTTCCAGGGCATGAAGGCGCAGAGCACGTTGCGGCCCAGGGCCAGCTCGCCGAGCTGGGTGGACGGGCCGTCACCGATGATGTCGCCCCGCGCCACCACGTCGCCCACCTTCACCAGAGGCTTCTGGGTGATGCAGGTGTTCTGGTTCGAGCGCTGGAACTTCAGCAGGTTGTAGATGTCGACCGCGGCCTCCCCGTGGGCGGCCTCGTCCGTCACCCGCACCACGATGCGGGTCGCGTCCACCTGGTCGATCACGCCGCCGCGGCGCGCGACGATGGTGACCCCGGAGTCGCGGGCGACCGTGCCCTCCATGCCGGTGCCGACCAGCGGCGCCTCGCTGCGGACCAGCGGAACCGCCTGACGCTGCATGTTCGAGCCCATCAGGGCGCGGTTGGCGTCGTCGTTCTCCAGGAAGGGAATGAGCGCCGCCGCCACGGACACCAGCTGCTTCGGCGAGACGTCGATGTAGTCGATCTCCTCCGGCCGGGCCATGATGTAGTCGGCGCCATGGCGCGACGGCACCAGATCCTCTGCGAAGCTGCCGTCGGCGTTGAGCGGGGCGTTCGCCTGGGCGACGGTGTAGCGCCCCTCCTCCATGGCCGACAGATAGACGACCTCGTCGGTCACCTTCTGGTCCACCACCCGGCGGTACGGGCTCTCGATGAAGCCGTACTGGTTGATCCGGGCGTAGGTCGCCAGGCTGTTGATCAGACCGATGTTCGGGCCTTCCGGCGTCTCGATCGGGCAGATGCGGCCGTAGTGGGTGGGGTGCACGTCACGCACCTCGAAGCCCGCCCGCTCGCGTGTGAGGCCGCCCGGGCCGAGGGCCGAGAGACGCCGCTTGTGGGTGACCTCCGAGAGCGGATTGGTCTGGTCCATGAACTGCGAGAGCTGCGAGGAGCCGAAGAACTCGCGCACCGCCGCCGCCGCCGGCTTGGCGTTGATCAGGTCCTGCGGCATCACCGAGTCGATCTCGGCCGAACTCATCCGCTCCTTGATCGCCCGCTCCATGCGCAGCAGGCCCACGCGGTACTGGTTCTCCAGCAGCTCGCCGACCGAGCGGACGCGGCGGTTGCCGAGATGGTCGATGTCGTCGATCTCGCCGCGGCCGTCCTTGAGTTCGTGGAGAACCTTGACGATCGACAGGATGTCCTGCTTGCGCAGCACCCGGACCGTATCCGGCACGTCCTTGTTGGAGATGCCGAGCCGCGCGTTCATCTTGACGCGGCCGACCGCCGACAGGTCGTAGCGCTCCGGATCGAAGAACAGGCCCTGGAACATGGTCTCGGCCGTCTCCAGCGTCGGCGGCTCGCCCGGGCGCATGACGCGGTAGATGTCGATGAGCGCGTCCTCGCGCGTCATGTTCCGGTCGAGGGCCAGGGTGTTGCGCAGGTAGGCGCCGACGTTGACGTGGTCGATCGCCAGAACCGGCAGCTCCTGCACACCGTGGTTCTCGAGCGTCTCCAGAATCTCGGCGGTCAGCTCGTCACCGGCCTCCACCAGCACGATGCCGGTGTTCTCGTCGATGCAGTCGACGGCAGCGTACTGTCCCACCAGATCCTCGGTGCGGACGAGGATCTCCTTGAGGCCCGCCTCCGCGAGCTTGCGCAGCAGGCGCGGCGTCATCTTGACGCCCGACTCCGCCACCACCTGGCCGCTGTCCGCGTCGACCAGATCGGAGGTCAGCTTGATGCCCTTCATCTGATCCGGCACGAAATGCAGCCGCCAGGCGTCACCGACCCGATGGTAGACCCGCTGGTCATAGAACCAGGCGAGCACGTCCTCCTTGGACATGCCCTTGATCTCCGCCGGATCGACTTCCTTCTCCTCGGCCTTCCGCTGGGCGCGCAGCGCCTCGCTCTCGTCGCTGTCGAGAGCGAGCAGAAGCGGCGTCGCCGGCAGCTTGCGGCGCCGGTCGATACGGACGTTGAGGATGTCCTTGGCGTCGAACTCGAAGTCGAGCCAGGATCCGCGGTAGGGGATGACCCGGGCGGCGAAGAGATACTTGCCAGACGCATGGGTCTTGCCGCGGTCGTGGTCGAAGAAGACGCCGGGGCTGCGGTGCATCTGCGAGACGATGACGCGCTCGCTGCCGTTCACGATGAAGGTGCCGTTGGGCGTCATGAGCGGCATGTCGCCCATGTAGACGTCCTGCTCCTTGATGTCGCGCAGGGAGCGGGCGCCGCTGTCCTCGTCGACGTCCCACACGCCGAGCCGCAGGGTCACCTTCAGGGGCGCGGCGTAGGTGATGCCGCGCTGCTGGCATTCCTCGACGTCGTACTTCGGATCCTCGAGCTCGTACTGGACGAACTCCAGCACGGCGCGGCCCGCGAAGTCGCGAATCGGGAAGACGGACTTGAAAACGGCCTGCAGGCCCGTATCGGTCCGTTGTGCGACCGGAACGTCACGCTGCAGGAACTGGTCGTAGGAGGTCTTCTGGACCTCGATGAGATTCGGCATCCGCGCCACCTCGGGAATTCTCCCGAAGGACTTCCGAATGCGCTTACGCCCGGTGAACGACCTCGCCATCTTCGATCCTCGTCCCTTCGCGTCGACATCCCCGGGCCCCTGCCCGGTGGTGACTTCCGCTGACTGCGGCGGCCCCCGCCGCCTTGACCCGACACGGCCGGCTCGGGCCTGCTCGACCCGTTCCGACCCGCACCCGCCACCGCCGCTCCCAAGGCGGCGATGCACGGACGCCAAAAGCCGGCGCGACGCACGGCTTGTTCGCCGTGCGTCGGCCGGAACCTTAGCTAAGCCTCTTGGGAGGAGCTGTCGTCACTTAACCTCGACGGTGGCGCCAGCGTCTTCAAGCTGCTTCTTGATCTTCGCTGCCTCCTCCTTGGAAACGGCTTCCTTGACCGGCTTGGGCGCACCCTCGACCAGGTCCTTGGCTTCCTTCAGGCCAAGTCCGGTGATGGCGCGCACCTCCTTGATCACGTTGATCTTCTTGTCACCGGCCGCGGCCAGGATGACGTTGAATTCGGTCTGCTCCTCGGCCGGAGCGGCCGCCTCGGCCGCACCGCCACCAGCCGCAGCCGCGACGGCGACCGGCGCCGCAGCGGAAACACCCCAGGCCTCTTCGAGCTTCTTCGCAAGCTCGGCAGCCTCCAGAACCGTCAGCTTCGACAGCTCGGAGACAAGATTGTCCAGATCAGCCATTTTTCAATATCCCTTCGACTTGAGCAATCAGGAAAGTGACTCTCGGGAGACGCCTCAAGCGGCTTCGTCCTTGCTCGCATAGGCCTGAAGAACGCGGGCGAGCTGCCCGGCCGGTGCCTGGATGACGCCTGCCAGCTTGGTGGCGGGCGCCTGCACGAGGCCGATGATCTTGCCCCTCAGCTGGTCGAGCGACGGCAGCGTCGCCAGGGCTTCGACCTGCTGAAGGTCGAGCACCTGGCCCGGCAGCCCGCCGCCCACGATGCTGAGCTTGTCGTTCTTCTTGGCGAACGCGACGCAGACCTTGGCCGCAGCCACCGGATCGTCGGCGATGGTGATCGCCGTCGGGCCGATGAAATACGGTGCAAGGCCTTCGAACTTCGTGCCCTCGAGGGCGATCTTCGCGAGCCGGTTCTTGGTGACACGGTAGGACGCTCCCGCCTGCCGCATGTCGCGACGCAGTTCCTGCGACTGTGCCACCGTCAACCCGACCTGGCGGGTAACGATGAGCACGGCCGCAGTCCCCAGCCGCTCACGCAGTCCGGCGATCAGCGCCTGCTTCTCTGCTCGATCCACCTCTCAGCTCCCTTGAGTGGAGCCGGCCGGCCTTGGCCGCCCGTTTCCGCTCGGTTGCACGAGGGTCGCCCCGGCAGACGCCGGAGAACCCCGGTTCGCCTGTCCTGGAAGCTCAAGCCGTTCGGAGCCGACGGACACGAGGCCCCCGGCTCCTTCCCATCTCTCGCTTCCTGTCTGTGCAGGCGGGCCGCGGCCCCTTGGTCCCGGGCCCTCCGGAGAGGGCTCGACAACCTGCAGTCTCGGACAGGTCGGCCCGGCCCCCGTTCCCCGCAGCCGGGAAACGGAAACCGAACCTGGACCCTCACCGGCCGCTCGGCCGATGAGGGGATCTCGTTACTCGGCCCCGACAGCCGACAGGGTCGGCAGGTCGACGCGCAGCCCGGGCCCCATGGTCGAGGACAGCGACACCTTCTTGATGTAGGTGCCCTTGGCGCCCGACGGCTTCGCGCGGTTGATCGCCGTCACGAAGGCGCGGATGTTCTCGGCCAGCCGCTTCTCGTCGAAGCTCGCCTTGCCGATGCCGGCGTGCACGAGGCCCGCCTTCTCGGCGCGGAACTGCACCTGACCGGCCTTCGCCTCGCTCACCGCCGTGGCGACGTCGGGCGTCACCGTCCCCAGACGGGGATTCGGCATCAGGCCGCGCGGACCCAGCACCCGACCGAGCTTGCCGACGATCGGCATCATGTCGGGCGTCGCGATGCAGCGGTCGAAGTCGATCGTGCCGCCCAGGATCCGCTCGGCCAGGTCCTCGGCGCCGACGATGTCCGCGCCGGCGGCCGTCGCCTGCTCGGCCTTCTCGCCACGCGCGAAGACCGCGACGCGGACCGACTTGCCGGTTCCGTGCGGCAGGGTGACCACGCCACGCACGTTCTGGTCGGCGTGGCGCGGATCGACGCCCAGGTTCATGGCGATCTCGACGCTCTCGTCGAACTTCGCGCTGGCCCGCGCCTTGATCATCCGCACGGCCTCTTCCAGCGCATAGGCCTTGTTCGGATCGATCCCCTCGGCAGCCTTACGGAGGCGCTTTCCCTTCTGAGCCATCCGCCTTACTCCACCACCTCGAGGCCCATGGCGCGGGCGGAACCGGCGATCATGCGCGCGGCCGCCTCCACGTCGTGGGCGTTCATGTCGACCATCTTGGTCTTCGCGATCTCGCGGACCTGCTCCATCGTCACGGTGCCGATGGTGCCCTTACCCGGCGTCGCCGAGCCCTTGTCGATCTTCGCGGCCTTCTTGAGGAAGTAGCCGGCCGGCGGCGTCTTCAGCACGAAGGTGAAGGAGCGGTCCTGGTAGGCGGTGATCACCACCGGCACCGGCATCCCGGGCTCCATGTTCGCCGTAGCCGCGTTGAAGGCCTTGACGAACTCCATGATGTTCAGGCCGCGCTGACCCAGCGCGGGGCCGATCGGCGGCGAGGGGTTCGCCTTGCCGGCTGGAACTTCCAGCTTGATGTATCCAACGACTTTCTTCGCCATTTCCTCTTCCCTCGTTCAGGACGGGGTGCGTGGTGCGGCCATGGCTGGCCTCCCACGCCGTTGCACTCCCGGTCGGCCCTAGAGCTTCTCGACCTGGGAGAATTCGAGTTCGACGGGCGTCGAGCGGCCGAAGATCGACCCCGCGAGCTTGAGCCGCGAACGCTCCTCGTCGACGTCCTCCACGAAGCCCTCGAAGGACATGAAGGGCCCGTCGGCGACGCGGACCTTCTCGCCCACCTCGAAGGTGATCGTGTTGCGCGGCCGGTCCACGCCCTCCTGTACCTGCTGCAGCAGGCGCTCGGCTTCCCGGTCCGCGATCGGCACGGGCTTGGTGCCGCGCGCCCCGAGGAAGCCGGTGACCTTCGGCGTCGACTTGACCAGGTGCCAGGTCTCGTCGGTGAGCTCCATGCGGACCATCACGTAGCCCGGGAAGAACTTCCGGTCCGTGCTGATCTTCTTGCCCCGGCGGACCTCGATGACCTCTTCCGACGGCACCAGCACGTCGGTGATCATGTCGCCCAGGCCCTTCTCGCCCGCCTGCTCGCGGATGGCCTCGGCGACCTTCTTCTCGAAGCCGGAATAGACGTGAACGACATACCAGCGCAATGCCATGGTCTCAGCCCCCCATGCCGAGGATCTGACGCACGGCGATCGACAGAATCTGGTCCAGGACGAAGAAGAACATCGCCGCCAGGAAGACCATGATGAAGACCATCGCCGTCGTCACCAGCGTTTCCTTGCGCGTCGGCCAGGTGACTTTCGCCATCTCCTGACGCACTTCGCGCACGAACTGACCCGGGTTGAGACTAGCCATCTATCCCACTTCCAACGGGCCGACCGCAGTGCGGCGTACCCATTTCACCGTTCTCGACACTGTGGCGGCTGGCAGGAGTGGAGGGACTCGAACCCCCAACCCCCGGTTTTGGAGACCGGTGCTCTGCCAGTTGAGCTACACTCCTATGGTGAACCAGCCGCCGTCACACCGCGCCGCCGAACCTCCTCACTCGATGATGGAGGCGACGACGCCGGCACCGACGGTGCGGCCGCCTTCGCGGATGGCGAAGCGCAGGCCCTCGTCCATGGCGATCGGCGCGATCAGCTGCACCGTCATCGACACGTTGTC
>Ga0182793_1001312_pt1 | contig 15707 bp, 15 predicted proteins | sample Passage237A_FD_130498 | JGI IMG/M metagenome (GOLD analysis project Ga0182793, IMG submission 130498) | Cellulose adapted compost microbial communities from Newby Island Compost Facility, Milpitas, CA, USA - Passage2 37A (version 2) (version 2) ... | reverse complement strand
TTTATAGGGAGAGCCATCTTTTTTCAGGAAAATCGCAGCAGCCTCGGGATGTGGTGCGACCCTTTGGACTATTCCGGACCGCCTGATCATACTCGGTAACGGGTACCCCTTCATCCAGGTATCGGATGGCAGATTCAAAGACTTTCGACAGCGGCATTGTACCATAATCCCTGAGGGCACGGTCCCAGCCTGCAACGTTGCCCGGGAGGGCCACCGTTCGTGGGCCGATTCCTTCCAGCCGGCCTGCATGCCCGGCTCCGTCGTCAAATCGGGTAATGTCCCTCACTTTTTCCGGGTCAAAATTTTTCGGAACCCAGCCGCCAAAAATCAGGGATCGGGTGCGGTTTTCACTGGCAGAGTAAAAAAGCATGTATCCGACACCTCCGGTTCCCGACATAAAGGGTTCGACGGCATTCAGGGCTGCAGCCGCAGCCACAATCGCGTCGATCGCGTTTCCCCCTTCAGCAAGAATTTTCTGACCTGCCAGCGTAGCTAACGGATGTGCGGTGGCCACCATGCCCCTGCTTCCCAGCGCCGGAGGCCGGAGATTTTCCTTGGCAGCCTGTGCCCGCAGCTGAAGGGCTATCAGCCCTAAAAAATACGTCAATACCAGTAGCCTGGACATCGTATCTTATTTTAACTCGACGATCATCTCGATTTCCACCGGAATATTCATGGGCAGGGAACCCATTCCTACCGCCGATCGGGCATGCTTGCCGTTTTCACCGAAAACGTCCACCATCAGATCGGAAAAGCCGTTTATTACCTGGGGATGCTGTTCGAAATCAGGCGTTGCATTGACCATCCCGAGCACCTTTACAATTCTTTTTACTTTATTCAGATCGCCTATGTGTGATTTGAGTGCTCCGAGCAAGACAATACCGGTCAGTCGTGCGGCTTCCTTACCCTGCTCCACATTCAGATCTTTGCCCACTTTCCCCTTGATATACTGGCCGTTTTCCTGCAACGGGCCGTGCCCCGACAGAAATACCAGATTGCCGGTAGTCACTGCAGTTACAAAATTGGCAATGGGTTTCCCCGGGTCTCTTAAACGTATCCCCATGTCAGCAAGGCGTTTTTCGGGATCAACAGATTGGGCGAAAGCACCGGTAGAAAGTAGGGTTAGGAAAAGCAAAATCAGGCGCAATTTTTTCATAGGATGCAGGGATAAAAGGTTTAGGTCGGTTACCCTCAGGTGAGCGGTATGGAAATATAATGAGTTATGGATCAATAAAAAAGGTTAATTTTCTTTTGTATTGCGGTTGCTCCAATAGGAAGAAAGTACCGAGGCGGTAAAGCCCATTAAAGGACCGCAGATGGCTGAGGCGAGCCCCACCGTACCAATTTTACCAATTACCCGGGCTATTCCCGAGACCATGCCAGCATTCTGCATACCGGTAGCGATGGCAATCGTACGGCTGTCGCGCTCGCTTAAACCCAGTATCCGCGATGCCTGGTAACCCAGCAGGTAACCCAGGACATTGTGCAGTAGTACGGTTGTCGTCAGCAGGACTCCGATGTTTAGGATACTTTCTCTCCCGGCTGCGATGATGATGGCAACGATCAGCGCAATTCCTCCCATGGATACGAATGGCATTGCATCCTGAAGCCATTTTGCCTTACCGCTGGTCAGTTTGTTGAAGATCAGTCCAGCCCCTATCGGTAGCAGGACAATTTTTATCATTCCCCACATCATGCCCAGCACGTCGATTTCAATAAAACCTCCCGCCAGCATTTTCATCAACAGGGGTATCAGCAGCGGAGCCAGCAGGGTGGTGACGGAGGTGATCGTAATCGCCAGCGCGACATTCGCTTTGGCGAGTTAGCTGAACAAACTGGCTGTAACGGAAGTAGGGGCACAGCCCAATAGGATCACTCCCGCAGCTATTTCATCCTCAAAGGCAAAGATTCTGGCCAGCAGCAGGGCCAGCAATGGCATGATGGTATACTGAGCTGCAACACCGATGATGACCGACTTCGGCGCGCGGGATAACTCTACGAAATCCTTAAAGCCCATCGAGCATCCGGTACCAAACATGATGAGCTGAATCAGGGGGGTGATCAATATGCCCGTTTCCCAACCTCCCCATTTGAGGTACAACCCCGGATAGTACAGAGCCGATAGGGTAATACTCAGGATAAAAACCGTAAAGGTAAGTCCCTTCAACGCCGTTATACCCCTGAAAGCTATGGAAAGGAAGAGTATTCCTGCCACAAAAGACCATCCAGCTTCTGCCATTCCTTCCCGTACAGCAGTGAAAGCTGTGAAAAGGAGAAGGAAAATTGCCGCATACAGGCTCAGTCGGTACAGTCTGTACAGGGTCAATGGATACTTAGGTTAAAGGTTTAGGTCTCGTACGCTTCCGTACGTTGTTTATTTCTGAAATTGCTTCCACTCCCTGCCCGGGGTATCCGTACGGAAGCTCTCTACATTCCCGTTGTCCTGGAGAGTGATATAGACGGTCTTGCCATCTTCCCCACCGAAGGCGACGTTGCTGGTCAGTTTGCCGATGGTTTCCACTTCACGCAGTAATTCACCCTCCGGCGAAACAATCGCTATGGTTCCTTTGCCATGGCGGGTTATGTATAGGTTTCCGTTTTTGTCACAGCGCATCCCGTCCATGCCGAAGTCAGGAAATTCGATCAGAAGTCTTTTATTCGAAACCGATCCATCCGGGGCCAGGTCATAAACCCATACTTTCCGCTGAATGGTTTCATTCACATACAGGCGGTCATTGCCCGGACTGACTTCAATCCCATTGGTGGTGCCCATGTTTGCTTCCAGCAGGGTAACCGTGCCGTCGGTATCGATACGCCAGATGTTGCCCGTACCTTCTTTCCAGTTGGGGTCACTGGCATATACCCTGTCACTGTCGTCTATGGCAATGTCATTGGGCTGGTTCATCCTGGGTTCGTGGGAGTAAACCGAAATCGCTTTGGTGGTCATGTCGACTCTGAGAACGTTGTGCCCGGTATAGTCGGCGATCAGCATTTCTCCTTTGCTGTTGAAACGAATGCCGTTCCCGATGCTGCCTTCGGGAAGTTCGATAAATATCCCTGCTTCTCCGTTCGGACGAACAATTCCTATCGTGCCTTCTTTCTGAAAATTCACCGCATAGAGATTGCCCTCTGCGTCAACGGCAGGTCCTTCCGCTCCGGATGTAAAACTGTTGGTGTCTGTTAAGGCTGTTGAAATGAACATATTACTATCTGATTCTGTGGTTTTATGAGTTCCGGTTGAGCAGGAAACGGCTATCAAAGCTCCGGCAAGGCAGGCGAGCGCCCGAACAGACTGAGAATGGAAACCAATGCATGTGTGGACCATATTCTTAAGGGTTTATTGGAAAATCAAAGTACCAAAAAACTCGGGCAGGTGAAAGTTCGGCCGGGGAAAAGTAACCGGTGCCCAGGTAAAATAGTGCGGATTACTGGTTTTGCTTCCCGTTTTATAAAAATTGGCTTTCCACCTAACACCCGTTCGGGGTAAGGAAATCCTGCCATACTCCTGCAGCATCGATAGCGGAATTTTGCATTCAATGGTCCAGGTTGTGTCCTTTTCAATCTCAGGATCAACAATTCGTGGTAGGGAATGGGCGATGTCAATCCGGGCTATAGGAATGCTGTCGAGCTTAACGTAGTCGGTCCACGGCCTGGTTACATAATATATTAAAGGTGTACCTCCCGCATTGATTTCAAGATTGAAATAGCGAAGCGGTTCATCCTCATCGGGTGCAAAGAAGAATTCCACACAGGAATCTGTCGAAACACTGCCGTTAAAATGTGTGATGGTGCTTTTTACAAACCTGTCCTCAACCCGGAAGATGAGGTAAAGATTCTTTTTATCGTAGGTCAGCTTGGCGGAGGTCCGGGGTGTAAACCGGGGCGTGTCCCCCATGCGGTGAGTGATCTCCACGGCCCGAACCTTTTTCCATGGCTTTTTATCCCACACTCCGTCTATTCTTACAGGCTTTTTAACCTTCCTGATTTCGTAAACCGATTGACTGTAACCGGGATGGAAACAGAGTAGTCCCCAAATCAAAGCAATCGTGCAGGTAGCCAGGCTCCGTGGCAGACAGTTCATGTGAAAACGGGTGTTGGTCAAAGGGTATCAGAGCAAATTTAAATTTTCCCGGCACTTTTGCCATAGAATATCGCCCGTATTTACAATACTATTTAAAAACAAGGAGTTTGGGGGCGTTGCTACCTCTTAAGTCCCGAATGCCCGAGGAAAACCAAGGCCAGGCATTTTTCGCCCTACGGAATGAAATAAAAAAACCGCTTTCAGCAGTACTGGAAGCGGTCTTCAGCGTGGAGAATATCGGATTCGAACCGATGGCCTCTACAATGCCATTGTAGCGCTCTAGCCAACTGAGCTAATCCCCCATCGGGTGCAAAGTTGCTACACAAAGAGTATATTTTCAAGAAACTCCTCAGGATTTTTTTACAAGGACAGTTTTTTTTCTTCCGAGCCTGTCTCTCTGGAAAGGAATAGAAGCGCTTTTTCAAACAGAAGCGTGGGGGCGGGCGCTGGATTAAATTGGATAAAATTAATTCGGCGTTGAGGTTGTAATCAAAACAATAGCCTGTTGGACTTGCCGATGTATAACACGATATTCTGCGCGATTTCTCTCCCGTCAAATTTTGTTGGGGAGTTTCCGATGCATTATTTAAATAAATTAAAAAAATTAAGTCGCTGGGATTCAGTGGGGTCGGCGGACCGGTTTCGAATGTGTCGAGAGAATTGGTGCGGGAATGGGTATATTGTACCCGGGAAGGGTCTTTTATGTATGTAAAACAGCCCCAGGATCAATTCAGATGTTTAACTGATTCCTATGAAAACCGTTTTCATTTCGATGATATTGCTTGGTGTACTGGGCTCCTGTGCGAAACGGGGAGAAGATCAGCAGGAAAAGCCTGTTCGTTTTCTGATAGGTTCTACGGACAAGTCTGATTCAGCGGGCGTCTATACCGCACATCTGAATCCGGAGTCGGGCGAAGTAACTGTCGATGAATTCATAAAAACGGCTCCGGGCCCGGGTTATCTGGCATTTTCACCCGACATGCAGGCGGTGTTTATTGCGACGGGGGACAATCATATCAGCAGTTATAAGTTTTCCGAAGGATCATTGGCCCTGATTAACAGCCAGCCTTCTCACGGGCTCAATCCCTGTCATGTGTCGGTTCTTCCTTCCGGAAAAATGATTTTTGTTTCAAATTATACCGACGGAACTTTCTCTGTCTATAGAGTCGGAGAGGATTACCGGTTGTCAGAAGCTATATATAAGGAAAAGTACGAAGGGAAAGGGCCTCATGAGCGGAGGCAGGAAATGCCGCATGCGCATTGTGCGATGGTGGCTCCCGATGGACGGCATGTGTATGTAGCCGATTTGGGGACCGACCGGGTAATGAACTACCGGGTGGATAAGTCCGGTGAAAACGTTCAGCCTAATCCTGATCAGCCCTGTTATAAGGTACATGCCGGGGCGGGTCCACGTCATATGGTCGTCCATCCGGAGGGGAAATTCCTGTATATATTGAATGAACTGGATGCAACGCTTACCGCGGTCACGGTGAACCAGGATGGGGTCCTCGACAGTCTGGCTACCTATCAGACGATCCCAACCGGCCAAAATGAGCCGGGTAACACGAGTGCTGCCATCCGGCTGCATCCAAACGGGAAATTTCTCTATGTGTCGAACAGGGGTTATAACGCTATCCACGGGTACCGGATTGAATCAGACGGCAGGCTGACGCCCGTTACGATCGCGCGGGAAGAAATAGAGATCCCCCGTGACTTTAACATCGACCCTTCAGGCCGTTTCATGATTGTGGGCAATCTGACCACCCATGACCTGACGGTACTGTCGATCGATCCGGCTACAGGAGAGCTGGCGTTCCGGAAACGGACAGGTTCGGTGACGAGTCCCAGCTGTATCGAGTTTTTTTAGCGAAGGTTGATGCGAAACAGTGGTAAAAAACGTAAATTAGGGAACGGTATGAGTAGTTATCGGAATCGCCTTCCTTTTGCTAATCCTGCCGGAACAGGGGTTCCCGAAGTGGGGACACGGAGGTGGAGTGAATTTCGGACTAATAGGCGAAAAATTTGATTTTGCGGTTTATACCCGCTATATTTCGCGTCTGTTTTAGGTTATTTTGAATTATTATTTGGTATTTTTTGTAGAATTTGGACGGAGAGATGGTTAAGAGGCAAAGCCCTTCGATTAGCTATAAAAACGAGAATTTACTTGATTTACTAAGTCACAGAACCCTTTTCATTTCATAGAAAGGTAGAAGAGGTTGCAGGATTTTTCGGAGATTTCGGAGATAATAATTTAAAAAAACTTTTGATTAATTTTACTAAACGATAGTTTTGGGGTTAATAAATCTCACAATCCGAGAGAAAATTTTATCAATTACAGCTAAAACAAATTTTTGTATTTTATTTGCTAACAAAACTCTAATTAATTTAATCAAATTGTAAGTAATGGCGACAAAAGCGACTTCTCCAGCGCAGGCTAAGCCTGCTGAAAAAAAGGGTTCAGGTGGTTTGAATCCAGCTTGGGTAATACCTCTTTTATTTATTATCGCAGTATGTTTCTATCAATTCGTTCTGGGTGCGCCCGAAAACTTTGAGGGCGGAGATAACAAGAATCAGCCTCTGCCCGGGAACTATTATGGGATGGTATACCACGGAGGTCCTATCGTACCTATCTTGATTACCTGTTTCCTGACAGTAGTTGTGTTCTCTATCGAGCGTCTTTTCACACTGTCTAGAGCAAATGGAACAGGAAGCCCTGAAGCTTTTGTCCGCAAAATCCGTTCGTTCCTCGACAAAGGACAGATCGACGAGGCTATCAAAGAGTGTGACAAGCAAAAAGGTTCAGTGGGTAATGTTATCCGTACAGGTCTTGTGAAATACAAAGAACTGTCTACTGACACTACGCTGACCAAAGAGCAGAAACTGGCCGCTCTTCAGAAAGAAATCGAAGAATCAACTACCCTGGAGCTTCCAATGCTTCAAAAGAACCTGACAATCATTGCGACCCTGGCATCTGCCTCTACACTCTTCGCGCTGTTGGGTACTGTATTGGGTATGATCCGTTCATTCGCAGCGTTGGGTACTTCAGGACAGCCTGACTCAGCAGCTCTCGCAACTGGTATCTCTGAAGCGTTGATCAACACGGCTCTCGGTATCGGTACTGCTGCTTTGGCAACTGTATTCTATGCTTACCTGAACAGCCGCGTGGACGACCTTACATATACCATCGACGAAATTGGTTTGAGCTTGCAGCAAAGCTTTGCAACTTATCACTCCTAAGTCGTTGTTATATAAGTAAATAGTAAGGAACTTAACGTAAACCATAAATATTATGGGAAAAGTAAGACCGAAGAGGTCCTCCCCACATACCGATATGACGGCGATGACCGACGTGGCCTTCCTGCTGTTGACGTTCTTTATCATGACGGCAACATTCAAGAACAACGAGGCCGCGGAGATCACCACTCCGTCATCGATCTCACAGATCAAGGTACCTGATGAGGATATCATGATCATCAGTATCGATCCGGAAGGGAAAGTATTTTTCTCAGTGGATGCACAACCTGTACGGATCTCGATGCTAGAGAATATAGGAGGGGCAAAGGGGATTACCTTTACAGATGAAGAGAAGTATATGTTTTCGATTCAACCTGGTTTTGGTTTTCCTGTAACTCAGCTGAAACAATGGCTGGGTATGCCCCCGGAGCAGATGAAGCAGATTGAACAGCCGGGAATACCGGTTGATTCCACTGGTGTCAGTGAGCTGGCGGACTGGATTTATGCAGCGCGGAAAGCGAATCCAAAACTTCGTATCGCGCTGAAGGGTGACAGACTGGCGAAATTCCCTGTGTTCAAGGATGTCCTTGCCAACCTGCAGTCCCAGAATATCAACCGCTTTAACCTGATTACTTCTTCGGAAGAGCCACCAGCGGGTTTCAAACAGGATGACTAGGTGCCTGGAGACAAGTAGTTTGAAAATATTAAAACTTAAGAGAAAATGGCAGAAATAGACACCTCCGGTGGGGGTGGGCATAAGAAAGGCGGGAAAGTTCGCGCCAAGAAGATGTCTACCCGAGTCGATATGACACCGATGGTTGACCTGGGCTTTCTTCTGATTACGTTCTTCATGTTGGCGACCTCCATGAGTAAGCCTACATCCATGACGCTCTCTGTTCCTCACAAGGAAAAAGATGAAGCCAGGAAAGATACGGAACCATTGAAAGCATCCAAGGTTTTGACGATCTTCCTCGGGAAAAACAACGAAGTGTATTTGCTCGACGGGGTAGCTGCGGATGATGAAAAAGCGCCATCTGCTCTGCAGACTGTTTCCTACGGTACCGACCTTCGCGAAGGTATCTTCAAATCGAAACAGCGGGTAAATGCATCCTTCCCTCCTGAAGAAGACGGTTCTGAACCGTTTGTAGTGGTTCTCAAGCCTACACCGGTTTCCAATTACAAGAACCTGGTGGACGTGTTGGACGAAATGGCGATAACCAAGACAAAGCGTTACGCGTTGGTAGATTTCCTCACAGAATCGGAAACAAAGCTTCTGGGAGATCGAATCGTCGAGTAGGTTTTCGTTGTTAATTTGAATAAGTAATTTTTAACACAAAGAATCATGTCAGAATTAAGCCGCGAGGCATCACTTGATGACATAGTGTTTGCCAATCGCAATAAGTCATACGGTGCTTATGCTCTGCGTAAGGAGTATAGGGGCGTACTGACGAAGGCGACAATCATCGGGACATCGATTTTTCTTGTTGCTATGTTTGCTCCGAAGCTTCTGGAGAAGCTGGGGGCTGACGAACAAAAAGAAGAGGTGATGATTGACGTAAACCTGATGGATTTACCGCCTCCGCCCATAGATGAGAACGAACCACCTCCCCCCCCGCCACCACCCGTAGAGCAACCTAAGGTGGAGACGGTGAAATTTTTGCCGCCCGAGGTGAAAAAGGAGGAGGAAGTTCCTCAGGAATCCCCCCCCCCCACCGTGGAAAAACTGGAGGTAGCAGTAGCTGCTGCTGAAACCCAGGAAGGTGATCCTAACGCGACCGAACTCATCATCGCCCCTGAAGCGATTACGGCTCCCGGTAAAGGGGAAGTAATCGAAGCGGCACCGGTAGAGGAAAAGATCTTTACAGCTGTAGAGCAAAACCCGGAATTCCCTGGTGGACCTGCAGAAATGTACAAGTATCTTGCCAAAAATATCCGCTACCCAGGTGCAGCATCCAGAGCAAATATCCAGGGTCGTGTATTCCTTCAGTTTGTGGTTAACACAGACGGAAGTATCACCGACGTGGAAGTTGTGAAAGGTGTAGGTTTCGGTTGTGATGAAGAGGCTGTGCGCGTTGTGAAAAGCATGCCTAAATGGAAACCGGGTAGACAGCAGGGTAGAGCTGTACGGGTTAAGTACACGCTCCCTGTGAACTTCCAGTTGGAGTAATTATGAAAATAAGGCCTGTGCAGGAACAGATCTCCCTGATCGTTTCGAGCTTCATGGCACTGGTTTATTTAGGAGGAGGAATCTTATTGATTACCTCCTCCTATTCATTTGCCTATCTGCATCCCGGTTCCTGGGGGCGTTATCTGCTGGCGGTATTAATGATTGTCTACGGTATTTTCCGGGGTAGAAGAGCCTGGAAGATGTATCGGAAAAGTTCTGACAAATGAAAAGGTTTCTCGTTTCAGGATGGTTGGGTCTGGTATGCCTGGCTTGCGGTTCGGACGACGGCCGCGATAACCCTACAAGGGGTTCCATCAAAATTGCAGCGGATGAGTCTTTTCAGCCTGTCATCGCCGCTGTTACCAGTGCGTATCAGCATATTTATCCGAGAACCAGTTTTCAGGTAGATTATCTCCCGGAACAGAAAGCTGTTCTGGCTCTTCTGCAGGACAGCGTACGCATGGTTTTCGTATCGCGTATGCTCACTCCGGAAGAAAATGAAATGGTGCTCAAACAGTCGAGTACCGCCAAAACACACCATGTGGCAACCGATGCCGTAGCATTAATCACTTCCAGGCAGAACGCCGGTACGCAGATTTCTGTCGACGAGCTCAAAAAGATCTTCAGGGGAGAAATCCGTAACTGGGAACAGTTATCCCATTCGGAAAAAACCGGCGCAATCAATCTCGTATTTGATGACGCCAATTCGAGTAACCTGATCTACCTTTCGCGATTATTTAATATAACAGACTTCCGCGATTTGAGGATATCTGTTGCAGGTTCTCACCAGCAGGTGGTGGATCATGTTAAACAGAATCCCAGCTCCATCGGCTTTATCGGCATGAGCTGGATCAGCGACGGGAAAGAGCTGTCAAGCCAGCAGCTGGCTGAAAATTTATATGTGATAGGGGTAGCAAGGGATAGTGCCGAAAATAAGTACTATTACCCTTTTCAGGAGGATTTGCAAAGTAAATATTACCCCCTGGCACGAGAATTGTATGCTATAACAAGAGAAGCCCACTCAGGTCTGGGTGGAGGCTTGTTAACCTACATAGCAAGGGATGTGGGAGGTTTGATCATCACCAAGATGGGCCTCGTTCCAACGGTTCCCTATCCCCGGGATGTGATACTGAAAACTGAATAAATCGGTTAATTGTCTTAAACTTTTTTATATCTTTGCTTTGTTAGGTGTTAAGCCAAAGTTTTTTTAACATTATCCTTTTTCAACCATATTATATGATGAAAACGAAATTAAAACAACTTTTCAGCGCAGTTGTTGTCGTATTGCTGACAGTCTCGCTGAGTTCGGCTCAATCGATTGAACAGGGCTTGGCCGAGCTCAACGCGGAAAGAGTCAAAGAGGCGGGAGAGATTTTTTCGAAAGTCGTTGAAAGTAATCCATCTGCCGAAAATTATTTCTATCAGGGATACTATTTCCTGAGAGCCGGTGAGCTGGATAAAGCGGAGGAGGCTTTCAACAAAGGACTACAACTGGATGGAAAGAATGTTTTGAATAATATAGGGCTCGGAGGTGTAGCACTCGGAAAGGGTGATGCCGCCAAAGCCAAGGAACTGATCGATGGCGCAGTAAAGAAAAAGAAAAAAGACGCCGTTGTTCTTTTCAGAGCAGGTGAAATGTACACGCTGTTCGAAAAATACAACGATCCTGCTGAGGCCATCCGTCTGCTCGACGAAGCCATCGCCCGCGATCGTAATCTCGCAGACGCCTATATTGCCAAAGGAAATGCTCTCTCCATCAAAAATGAAGGTGGTGCCGCAGTTACTGCTTATGAGTATGCGCTGAGTGCCAAACCTGACTATCCTTTGGCCAACTACAAAATTGGTGAAATCTTCCTGCGTGGTAAGAACTATAATGAAGCTGCCAACTACTATCGTAAAGCGGTAGAAACGGATCCTAACTTCGCTCCTGCATTCAGAGACCTGGCTGAGCTGTATTTCTTTGCCCGTCAGTACAAACGTGCGGATGAATATTATCAGTCCTACATGAAAGTCAGCAAGAAAACTGACCCTGAAACTGTACTTCGTGCTTCTCAGCTGGCATTTACCGCTGACGATTACGCACGGTCTCTGCAATTACTCGAGTCGATCAAGGATAAGCTCGACGGCAATACCATCATCGACCGTATGTTCGGATGGGGCTATTTCAAGACCAACGACATGGATAAGGCCATCGAAAGTCTCGAAAGATTCGTAGCTTCCTCTCCTGAAAAGGTAATCGCTGATGATTACAAATATCTCGGACGGGCTTACAACAAAATGGCAACCGATGGTAAGGAGTACAGTGAAAAAGGGATGGAAGCTTTGAAAAAAGCCGCTGAGCTTGATACCAACGCGACAGACGCTGCCAATACCTTCAAGGAGACAGCAGCCCTGTATGCAAAAGGTAAGGAATGGAATAACGCAGTAGAAGCATATGAAAAAGGAATCAACCTTGATTCGACCAGCGCTTCTACTCAGGATTATTACGGACTTGGTATCGCTTACCTGCAAAATGGTCTGACCATTACCGTTCCTGATTCCAATACCGTAGATAGTGTTGAGCTTGCCGATACCCGTAAGAATTTCTTCCTGAAGTCGGATTCAACTTTCGCCATACTGGCGCAGAAACTGCCCGACTGGCCGTATTCTTACTACTGGAGAGCGTCCAGCCTGTATTACATCAATGCTATCGAGAACATGAAAAACGGTACGTCACTGCCGTACTACGAGAAATTCATGACCCTGGCTGAAGAGGATGCAAGCGTACAGCCTTCCTTTAAAACCAGAGCGTTGAACTACATGGCTGCCTACTATCAAACTACAGGAAATGATCCTGTCAAGGCAAAAGAGCTCTGGGAGCGACTCCTGAAGATTGATCCCAATAACCCGCAGGCTAAACAGGCCCTGTCTGATCTTGCAAACCTGGGATCCACCAACTAAGCTTCTGAAAATTTCAGAATTTATATCGTAAGGAGGGGCGTTCAGTCCCTCCTTATTTTTTTTATGTCGGGATGATATTTTGAAAATCTCGATTTATCATTAAATTTGCGCTCAGAAAGCGATTCTGAACAGAATCCCTGGGTTCGGGATGTGGCGCAGCCCGGTAGCGCACTTGCATGGGGTGCAAGGGGTCGCAAGTTCGAATCTTGTCATCCCGACCATTTGGAAGACGTCTGCTGTAAAGCAGGCGTCTTTTTTTTCAAGATCCACAAAAAAACGGCCGGGATTATGTGCCCGGCCGTCTGCATATTGAAATACTGCTCAAATTCCGTCGAGAATCTCCGTCAACGGGGGAACATTCAACTCGTAGCCTGAATAGCCTTTATTTTGGTTAATTCGGCCCATGGCGTTGGCATTGATCGCATTTTGCGGAACAGGCCAGAGCACATGGAAGGGGCTAAGGGTGTATTCCACCCCAAAGACGGTACGTACTCCCTTGTTGTAGAAACCATTTTTCGCCACAATCCGGTCGAAAAAGTAGTTATCGTCCGAAAAACTGGCCACTGAATAGGTTTTTCCGTTTTCTGCCGGCTTGCCGGTCTGCGCAAAGATATAGGCGATACGGGTCAGTTCGGTTTTTCGTGGTTCTTCATAATATAGCTCTCTCGCTCTTTCGTCAAGGATCGTACCGATGTTCACGTCTTCCGGCTTGATGGGAGCTGCTCCCGCCCTTTCCCTGACTTTATTGAGATCGGCCGCGGCCAGCGCCAGTTCTCCTTTCCAGAAATAGGCTTCTGCCCGGAGCAAATACGTTTCTGCCAGGCGGAAAACATACCAGTCTGACTGCCCGCCCTGGGGTTGTGCCCGCAGCGGGTCGGGGACAAACAATTTATAATGCGGCCAGCCGAACCAGGCCCGGATGGTATCAGCGCAAAGGACAACACCCTGGGCATTCCGGAATTGCAAGGGTTTACCATAGTAAGTATCACCCCGACCAATCAACGCGGGATCATTGTATACCAGGTCTTCCATGTTCATCCAGTTGCCAGGCGCATGCCGGAGGTCGTTTTTGTCGGTCCAGATATGCGTATGGTGATAGGGCGTAGAGCGCAGACGGCCTATCCCTCTGCCGTATTTGCTCACCTGGTCGATTTCGATATTATTGGTTGCTAATTTAGGCTGATCGTTGGTGCCCCGGTTTCCGTTCGGAGTGATAATATGGGTGGCTCCCCAGAAGGGCAGTGCCTGGCGCATCAGCGTAAGTCCGTCTGTATTTCCGTCCATGTTAGGTCGGTCGATGGTCAGGAAAAGCGTTTCGGTATTGGCCGCAACGGATTTGTTTTCCGGACGATGCAGATCCCAGATCACATTTTTGGAAGGATCATTCTGGTCCACGCCGAAACGGTTGGTCATCAGTCTGTAAACTCCGCCGTCGATTACATTGCTCGAAGATCGGATGGCATCGTCGAACAGTCCCAGGGCAAGGTTCACTTTGGTAAGCAGGTGACTTACCGCCCCCTTGGTAACTTGTCCCCGGTTGACTGCATCGGGCACCCACTGCTCTGCAAACTCGAGGTCCTGTTTCATTCGTTGCAGAATCACCTCCCGTTTGGTCGAATAGAAATCGAGCTTGGGGGCGCTGTGCTCGGTCAGCAGCAGGGGTACGTCGCCGAACTGATGCGTCAGCCGATAATAACGCAGGGCCCTGTGAAAATAGGCGGCTCCCAGAAGATGGTTTTTCTCGGCCTCATCTTTGTAGTCGACGGGGATATCGATCCGGGAAATGGCCGCGTTGGCGTAGCGGATTGCCCGGTAACCTTCACGCCAGAACCAGCCGATCCGGTTGTAGTCGGTGTGGTCAAGCTGAGCATCCGGACGGATCACCAGGTTCATGTCCTGAGCGGGGCCTGGTTTATCGGTAGTCCCTTCCACCGCTACTTCCGAAAAGATCCCTTCGGTAAGGATGGGCGGGGAGTCTCCCGTAACTTCCAGTCGCAGATTCCGTTCACAGGCGACTATGGTTGCCCACAAGGCAGATGCGTTCCGGAATGTAATATCGGGTTCGTAAAACGAAAGTGGCTGAGGTTTGAGGAAATCCTCACTGCACCCGCTAAGTACAAACAATACAGCACTTAACGCCGATGCGGAAATAAGAGATATCTTCTTTTTCATATCAATACCAGTTTAAAGTCGCACTACAGGGTAAGGTCAATTCCGAAAGTGTAGAATCTCGGTGTAGGGCCAGGGCCGGCACCGGTACCCACTCCGTTTTGTGTATCCCATTCAGGGTCCCAGAGAACCCATTGAGGAGAGTAAACCGCTGCGTTACGGACGTTGAGATACAGGCGCAGGTTTTCAATCCTGTATTTGCTTAAAAAGGATTTAGGGACGGTGTAGGCCAGTGATATATTATCCAGCCTGATAAATGACCGTTTGCGGTAGAGGTTGAATCCGGTAGTACTTCCCTCATTCGAGGCTATACGCGCCCATTCGTTCGACGGATTGTCCGGAGTCCAATAGGGGAAACGGTAAGAGTTCATACGGTCGGGGAAACCATTTCGGCTTTTCAACCAGTTGAACGAAGATTTATGTCCCCAGAGCGAATACATGGAGAATGAGGCGCTGAAATATTTCAGGAACTGGAATTCGTTCCGCATGGACCAGCGGAAACGAGGTTCGGTATATCCCAGAAACTGCTTGTCTTCCTGATCCAGTTTTCCGTCATTATTGACATCCTCCAGGCGATAGTCACCCGGTGAGAGCCCATAGACCTTGGCTTCGTCTTCCTGACCTAGCTGCCAGATACCCAGGGGTTTCCAGTCCCAGATCGCGTCAATGGCTTTTCCAATAAACCAGCCGTTGGAAATGTCGCTGAGTTCGTTTCCATCGGCATCATAATTCCGGTACACATGCAGAATTTTGTTGCGGTTCAGCTGGAAATTGAAATTGGTCCGCCAGCTAAGGTTATCCCTTTGCATGTTGGTAGTGTTCAGCGAAAGCTCAAAACCCCGGTTTTGAACCTCCCCGAGGTTGTCCATTACCCAGTCGAAGGCAATTACGTTGGGTAATGAACGCTGTACCAGCAGGTCAGTGGTATTCATTTGATATACCTCGATGGTACCGTCGATGCGGTTGTTAAAAAGGCCAAAGTCCAGTCCCAGATTCAGGGACGTATTTCTTTCCCAGCGAAGGCTCTTGTTGGCCATCCGGTTGACCCACAACTGGCTCGCCTGGATTACCGTTCCGTCGGGTCTAACGTAAAGGTATTTTCCCGTAGTCAGGTTG
>Ga0182793_1001309_pt1 | contig 15748 bp, 19 predicted proteins | sample Passage237A_FD_130498 | JGI IMG/M metagenome (GOLD analysis project Ga0182793, IMG submission 130498) | Cellulose adapted compost microbial communities from Newby Island Compost Facility, Milpitas, CA, USA - Passage2 37A (version 2) (version 2) ... | reverse complement strand
GAGCGGGCGACGGGAATCGAACCCGCACCATCAGTTTGGAAGACTGAGGCTCTACCATTGAGCTACGCCCGCACGAGGAGCGTGAGCCGCCTCGGCGCGTACTAGAGTAGCGGAGCCCGCGCCAGTACGGTGTGCGGCAACGGGGTGTGGCGCAGCTTGGTAGCGCATCTGCTTTGGGAGCAGAGGGTCGCAGGTTCAAATCCTGTCACCCCGACGTTTAGCAGGGAATCAACTTCTCTGAAGGCTCGGAGCAGCGTCCAGTGGGGACATTTTGGGGACATTGCGCCGCGTTCACTCGCGCTAGGTGTCGCTGCCGGGCCCGCTAGGCGATGCTAGCCAACGTTCAGGTGCTTGACGGAGAGCGCGGCTGCCTGGGATTGTTTCAGCAACTATGGGTGCGCATCAGAAAATCGCTCGGGCGTCGGTCACAGTTGTTGCGGTCACGCTCGTCCTGGTGGGTTGCACCGGCTACGGCGCAGCGAGCCAGTCAGGCGATCGGGCGGTGAGTTGCTCAGAGCTGTTGGACTCGGTCGTCCGACTCAGTCGCTCTGATCTCAGTTCGAGTCAGCTCAACAGTGAAGTGGATTTGCTCGGTGATCAGTGCCGCCCCGAGTATGAGGTGTTCACCGACTACATGTCGTCCTTGACCACGACTGAAGTGATTGGCGTGAGTTCTTGCGAGTCGTGGACGCAGTACATCGTGAGTGATGCCATTGCTCTTCTCCGCGAGGACGGGCTGTGCACCGACGACGCGGTCGTCTCGGACTCGGCAGCAACGTGGCCCGAAGGTGGACTCGGTTGGGATGTTGCCAGCGACTATGTAGGAACGAGCCAGCGTGTGTGCGGTCCGCTCAGAAGCTTGCGGAACACGGAGTACGGAGCGTTCCTCAACCTCGGCGTTGACTACCCGTCCCCGGAACGGTTCACCTTCGTCGTCTGGGGCTTTGAGCTGGAGCCCATCCAGGATGGGGCGACAGTGTGCGCCTCAGGAAGCATCTCCCTCTACGACGGTGTCGCTCAGGTGGAGCTCGGTTCTCCTGAGGCGATCGAGATCTGGGAGTAGCGGGATAGGCAGGGGTGTCGCGTTGGCGGCGGCACGGGGCTGCCGCTAGGGGCGCTGATGGGACGCGATACGCCGAGCCGCTGCGCGCCGTGTGAGCGATCGTTCGCACCGGTCGCCCAGCGCTGGTTGCTCCCGACCGCTCGACTACTACGACATTCCATCCAGGCTCGCCGACCTAGCGCGATCAAGAGCGTCGGCGATGGTGTCGAGATTGTTTGGCCAAAGGTGGGCGTAGGTGTTAAGTGTCTCCGATGCGTCCGCGTGCCCGAGCATCTGCTGAACGACCTTGACGTCAGCTCCCGCAGCGATGGCCATGCTTGCGGCCGTGTGTCGCAGCTTGTGGGGCGTGAGAGTCTCTGGGGGCTCTGCGCCCGCCCGTGCAGGGTTGAGCACACGGGCGCGCCAGTTGTGGTCGAAGATCGGGCCACCTCGGCTTGCCGTGAAGACATACTCGTCGGCGCCGCGTCCTGCGACCAGGAGCTCGAGTCCGGGAAGGAGGAACCTGGGGATCGCGACGTCGCGAGGCCCGCCGGACTTCGGCGAACCGATCACCATCGTCCCGCCTCTGCCAGCTGTCCACGCCTGGACGACCCGGAGTCGACGGGACTTGAGATCGACTGACTTGATCTGGAGAGCTAGGGCCTCGTTGATCCGAATGCCGGTGCAGGCCAGGACGTTCACCAGCAGTGCATCGTCTGGGCGACCCGTGACGTCTTCTGCGCTCTGAGCGAGTGCTGCCACTTCGTCATGGGTCAGGTAGATGTGTTCCGGGCGCACCGGGCGGGGCACGCTCACAGAGGAAGACTGGACCAAGGCAGGAACGCTGATGGACCTGCGCGAGCGGGTGGTGGAGGTGGTCCAAGACGCCGCCGCGCGTGCTCACGCGGAGCAAGCTGAGCTCGAGGGAGTCAGGCTGTCGCGGCGGGATAACGCTCGCATCGGTGTCCAGTCACTGACCGAGAAGGTGCGACAGCGTGTCTCGGGAATCATCGACCATCACGAGGCTCAGGGCGAGCATCCTGGCACTGGCTGCAACAAGCGCTGCTTCCGCACCCTCAGCCGAGTTCAGGCAGTGGTGCTACCTGATGCGCTCGCAAGCGCCGTCGCAGCCGGAGAGCTGACAGTCGATGGACCGCCGAACTCGCCCGGCGTGCGGTACAGCAGGGCTGATCAGTGACCGCGAAAGGTTTGGATGGTCTGCTCGTGACTGCTGTCTGCCCTGTCTGCCCCGGTCAGAAACGCGCACCCCCGCTTTTGGGAGCAGGAGGGGGGAGAAGAGCAGAGGGGTGAGAATTCCGTTCATGTGAAGGAAGGGCACACGAAGCCAGCCCCACTTCAGCAGACGAGCAGACCAGCAGACAAGTGTGCTGCGCTTAGTTGACCCCCTCGGCCCCTCCTGCACCTCCGGGATCACGGCGCGCATTTCGAGCGTGTGGAGTACTAGCTGAACTCCTTCCGCCGCCCGCCGTCGCGGAGATGGTCCAAGGCTCGCAGGTAGTCCGCGAGGTCAGGCGATGCGGTGTTGTAGGCGGCGAGTGCGCGTGCTTGGGCGGTGCTTGTGGTGTGGGTGGTGGTGGACAAGGTGATTCCTTCCTTCGGTGGGTGCAGAAAGTCCCCGCCGCATCAGCACTGGGCGGACGCGACGGGGCGGTGGGAGCGGGCTTGCTAGGCCAGGACCTTATTGAGCAGGTCGCGTGCCTGGCGGTCGGTGGTCGCGAAGTCGCCGGTGACGGTGCGCAGCATGTTGTGTTCGGCGCGGGTCGCGCCGCGCACGGGACGTGCGTGGTGCTCGTAAGTGTTGGCGGCCTGGAGGACGCCGTGGGCCGTGCCGCGCCACGGTGCTACCCGGGGATCGGTAGCCCACATGCCGGTGATCGTGTCGCGCTTGCGCTCGGCCAGCGTGAGCGCCTTGCCCTTCAGCGGCTCACCGCCATTCGCAGTCACCGGTGCCCACAGGTCTGAGAACTGGTGGAGCTGGCGGTCTGAGACCGTCGTGGCGCACAGCGAGCGGATGTCAGCGGTGAAGTCCTCAGCGGTGGCGAACACGAGACTCAGAGCGTCACGAGCCGAGCTGAGCCTGAGCCGTGAGTGCTTGGAGTGGCGCACCTTGATCTGCTCGCCCTTCTCGCCTAGTGCGATGGCACGGGTGTTGTCACACACCACATCGGTGACGGTCCGCTTGTACGTCGTCGCCAGCGATCCGTCGAACGTGGTCGTGGCCAGCAGGCTGGGGCGGAACTGGACGCCCTCGAGCGTGGTGAACGTCCGGGGCACCGACACTTCGACCCAGGCGATGGCCCCATCGCGCAGCAGGCCCGCCGAGCTGATCGACAGGTCATCGTCGAGCAGGTTCGCCACCGTCTCCAGCAGCCACTCACGGTAGGGGTGTGGCGTGTAGGAGTCGGTGAAGATGCCCATCACGTGGCCGTCGGTGCGGTCCGAGCGGACGATGGCCTTGCGATCCGGCACGGTCTCTCAGCGCACTGGATGCCCGTCGTGATCGAGATGCGTCATGGTCGCCACGTCGGCAGGTCGTTCGACAGCGACAGGCCGCTGTTCGGCGTCCCAGCCGAAGAGTCGCGTCGCGACGTCGTCGACGGGGATCGCGTCGGGGTAGTGGTTGGGCTGGTCGCCTTGAAGCTCGGCGCGGTAGTGCCAGGCGGTGCCACGGGTGTCGGTGTGGCCGATCAGGGTGTGGGTGTTCAGGTCGGTGAGCGTTTCCTTGGACATGGTGTCCTCCTTCAGGTATGACAAAGCCCCGCCTCCAACAGGGGAGAGCGGGGCAGGATCGGGTGAGGGCTCGAGGGCGGGGGAGAAGCCTTCGCCTTCGTCGCTCAGAGCTGCGATGACGAACACGACGAAGCCCACAGTGACGCCAGCGATGTACAGCACGGTAGCTCGAGGACCGCGCACGATGACCAGCAGCAGTCCTTCGACGGCCTCGTGGATGATCTGGACCGGAAATCGGGATCGCCGTCCCAGCGGGTCTTGAGCTACTCCAGCAGGTGCCGTGCATCAATGGCGAGGGCGTCGAGCTCGGCTCTCAGGGAGATGGACCATCGTGCCGCTACGGCGGCGACGTCACTCCATGACAGGGCCATACGTTCTCCTTCGGACATGCAAAAAGCCCGGTCGCATGGAAGCGATCCGGGCTGATGTGCGGTGGTGTCCTATGGCTATGACTAGCGACGGCAGTGCATCGGGCACGCCTACGTAGCGACCCAACTCGTATATCCCTTTAATTAGTGCCTTTACAACAACGATGAACCTGAAATGCCTGGTAGAGCGGCATTTATGGGGTCGGCGAGGCGCTCTGAGTTGCGCAGGTTCGACAAGGGGTGAACTGGCCACCCCTTCTCGCTACCGACAAGACTCGCACGATGCCGCTGAGCCGCTACCTCCGATGTTTCGCGCAAGAAGGCCTTGGCGATGAAAACTGCCACCGCCAAGTCCGGCGGCGCTGACCGGCAAGGCGGTCCCAAAGTCGTGCAGCGGTTGTCTCTTTGGGCGGTAGGGTGAAGTCCGGCATTCGTTCTGAGGGGAACAAGATGAAGATCAAGTCCATCGCCGTCGGAGGCATCGTCACGCTGGTGGCGCTGGGTGTCCTTCCCGGCTGCTCAGGCGAGGACGCGGCGACCGCCGGCACTCCGGTGAGCGGCACCACCGAGCCTGCTGCTCCCGTCGAGGCTGATGAGTCGGCAACTCCGACCGACGCTGCGTCCGACGAGGACTCAGACGTTGAGCCCGTGTCGGACATCGAGGCTGCCGTCCAGACGGTGACTTCGGCGCTTGACGAGCTCGGCATCGAGTACACCGAGCCTGTCCGTGCCGAGGTTGGCCTGTCCGGTGCCAAGGCCGTGTTCGACATGACCATCAACGGTTACAGCGCGGGCATCAACGTCTACCCGGACGAGGCAGCCCTGGCTGCATGGCAGGAGGCCAGCGACTCGCTCGGGGGCATCCACGTCGCGTTTGACCTGAGCGCGCTGTCGTTGAACTCCAGCGACGGCATCGCCAACTCAGCCGAGATCGCACCGCAAATCGCCGACGTCATCGGAGGAGAAGCGCACGGCGTCTAGCTGCCCAGGTTCGCCGGCCACATAGCCCAAGCGAAAGCAACGGCGCACCGCCTCTCGGTGCTCGTGCCACCCCTACTCGGGTGGTCCTAGACGTGGACTGGCGCGCAGCCGACAGGACAACGGGCCGTACCAGTACCAGACGGCGGTCCGGTCTTCGTCTGGCACATCGCGGCGCAGTGCGGACATGTGGTCGACCAACTCCTGTTGCCAGCGCACGGCCCGTTCTGCCGCATCGAGGGCTCTGCCCTGATCGGGCCAGTTTGGGCCACCTGAAAAGGCATTGGCCTGGGCGTCGTTGATGAGGATCTTCACGAGATGGGTCACGTAAGCCGGAGTCGCTCCGTGCTCTTCAATGGTCTGTTCGAGGGCGGCTTCGGCTTCGTCGTAGAGGTCGTTCGGCCCTGAGGTCGAAAGCTCATCCAGAGCCACGCTGTTGAGCGCGCGCACGTAGGGGATGACGGCGGCTTCAGGATTCTTCGTGAACGCACCCCGTTGCAACCCGAGCCATTGCGCATACTGCCACCTCTCCAACGCCATAAGGGGCAACGTAGACGACACGACTGACACGGGGTCCTCACGCCTCGGCCCCTGAAGGATGCGCCAAGAGCTTTCGCGCTGCTTTCTCATGTCAGTGGCCAGTGGCAGGATCACCAAGAGGTCCAACGAGGGAGAAGAACGATGGCGTCCAGCGCATATGCGACTGTCCTGAGCGTGCTTGAGCAGGCCGAAAGGGACGAGGCCACCAAGAGCGGTCCCCTGTCCCAATACTTCGGGCGGGGAACACGCGACGCGTATACGGGCTCCCAGTTCGAGACCATCGGCGGCTATTGGAACCAACCTGAGAATCTCTACTGCATCACGGCTGGCGATCTCGTAGCGCTGGCAACACTGTCCGTGTCCGTCTCAGGAAGGGCAGCGACCGAGATTCTCAGCGAGCCCTTCCAGCGCCAGGCAAGCGAACTGCTGTGCCAGATCTCCCCGACTCTGTCGATCATCGATGCCGACGCGACCTACCAGCTCAGCAATCCCGACAGCGCTGCTAGCCGCCTATGGCGTTTGTTCCGTCCGGCCACGAGCTCCGACGGCGACAACGTCGACCAGTTCGGGCAGGTGCGTACATCAAAGCTCCTGGCTCGGAAGCGCCCTGCGCTGTTGCCCGTGTACGACTCCGTCGTAGGGGGAGTGTTGGGCCTGAGGGGCAGCGTCGGTCATTGGGAGCTGATGCACGAACTGATGACCGACGACGCGAACGCTCTGTGGAAGCGTGCCGAAGAGCTCAGGGATCAGGTCGGCCTTGCTGACACGGTGACTCCCTTGCGCGTCGTTGACATCGTACTGTGGATGCACGGCAAGAGCGTCGGACTCGAAGAACCGGACGAGATGTAGCCCGCAGCGCTATCGAACAAGCGCTGACCAGCGTGCCTCTGCGGCGGTGGAGACGTCGCTCCATGAAGGACCTAGCCTTCTCCCCATGGAACCCTAGGGAGCCCGTGGGTCACACGCTTACGCACGCCCACCGGTGCCGTGTCGGATGTCGAATCTAGTCTCGAGTGAGGAAAGCGGCGCGAGGGAGAGTCCGGTGGGCAAGGGTGAGCGGAACCGCGCGCAACGCGTAGTGCGCAACTTCGGGCCATCGGTCTCCGTTCGGGAAAGGCGCGCGCGAGTAGCCGACGGCGTGGATGTCGCGTACTCGCGCCTTGGCCACGCCAAGGCCAAGCGGCCCGTGCCAGGTCGCTGCTGGCTATGCACACAAGAAACGGAGCTGGAACTCAGCCATGTCATCCCTCGATGGGCGTACCGCGAGTGGGCAGGCTCCGGCGGCGGGATCGCGCTCAACTGGAACAGGACTGAAGCAAGCCCCGCACAGGACGGAGCGAAGTTCTACCTCCTGTGCGGTACCTGTGAGCGACGCCTTGGCGCGGGAGAGGGATTGCTGAGGCGGATTCATCATGATGAGGAGAGCACCTGGGCCAGCCATGGCCTAGTCCTAGGGCGTGATCAAGCTGGGCTTCCCCAGATTCAGGGCGCGAACCGCGATGTGTTGCATCGCGGTTTGCTCGGGATCGCGTTCAAGATCCTCGTTTCCCACACCGACGCCACCCGGAAGCGCAGTGCAGTACATCTGGATCGACTCCGGCACGCCCTGCTCAAGGATGACTACTCCGCAGTTCAAGCACCGCTCGGGCTTCACCTCGTGGGGCATGTTGATAGCGCGCATGAAGGTCATGATCGCGTCGTGTTCGGCGCGACCACCGTGGCTGCGCGGTTCACCATCGGGAAGATCCACTGGTTCGTGCCCATGGCACGGCAGGTCTCGAAGTCGCGACAGCTCTCATGGTCGCTACTCGAACACCAAGTCTCCAGTGACGACGTCCTTGGCCAGCTGTGGGTCGAAGGCAGCGATCTAGACCTGGCAGGTCTCGCCGCACAGGCGCTCCCAGATGCGTGACCGCTCTCGCCGCGTAGCGACATGCCCGACCATGGAGGCGTCGCAGGCTCGTCGACGCGGCGACGGAGGCTGATCGCGGTGCAACCTGGGCAATCGATCAGTGACCGCGCAGAGCAGATCGCGGCCCATCTCATTCGCGACCGGTTGCACGCAGAAGTGGTTCCCAACGCTCCTGGGCACCCGATGGACTTCTCACTTCGCTGGCCCGACAGAGCGGGAGTCCTCGAGGTGACGCTGGTCGCCCCCGAAGGAGCCCTCCAGTGGCAGAACCAGCTAGCACGCGAAGGAGGCCGATGGCCCTCCTCCGGCAGGTGGGAGTACCGACTCCACGGTGACGCCATGCCGTATCGAGCTGTTCGGGCTGCAGTCATGGCGCTTGTGGAGTTCTGTGACGAGGAGGACGCCGACGAGTCTCGCGCATGGCAAGAGGCTGACGGGGCCCTACGCTCTCAGGTAGCCTTGGTGGAAGCGCACGGAGAGCTGCGGCGCATCCAGTACGGGGCTGCTGGCGTGAGCGTCTACGGTGCTACGAGGGCCGAGTTCATTGGTGCTGCGCCCGGGGACTTCAGTGAGGTCGTGGACGCGTGGGCGCAGCTGCCGCACGTTGCTCGCCACATCGCGAAGACCGCCGAGCAGACCGTTGACGAACGCCATCTGTTCCTCGTGCCCGTCGACGACGTCCTCCCCGCCAAGTTCTTCACCGACGACTTCGACCTGCCGCGAGGAGGTCTGACGCAGTACGCGACGGTCGATGCGGTCTGGGTCTGGTCAAACTTCTGGCATCGATACCTGGAGTGGAGAGACTCGGGCTGGACCTGGTGCGACTTCCCTCGCGAACGAGACGCTGACAAGCGTCGTCACACCGACGCAGGGTGAATTCGTGCCCTGCGCCGTGAAGCGTAGGAGTTCAACGCAATACACCTCCTGATCAACTTGGTTCAGGCTTGGGGTAGGCCTGCAACAGATCGGATGCGTACCTAAACGCCTGATATTCGTGCCTGTCGTCGTACTGGTCGACCCACCCAGTTGTGGCTTCGGGCGTCTTCGCCGCGACTTCTGCTTCCTGGACTGTGCGCGCTAGATCGCAATCCGTCAGGCCCGGCGCGCTCCCCACGCTCGGGACGCACGCGATCTCTTCCGGGGGTGGTGACCACACCGGCCCGCAGCGCGTTCGGCTCGCCCTTAGACGTCCGGTCTGCGTGTCAACTCAAGAGCTGCCACATGATGGAGACACAAGACGTGTGCTTTGGGATCCGCATCTCATCGGAGCGTGCCAATGCGTGCCGAGTCGACGACTCACATGCACCTCACACTGGCACCACCGGCCGCCTAGGTGCCACCCCATGTCGGTCGGACACAGCAGAATGCCCTCATGGCTGAGGACGACGACTGATTGACTGCGCACGATTACGCCGCGTTGCGCATGTCCCCGCTCAGGTTGGGTAACGCGCAGTCCGTTGCCGCGTCCTACACGCCGTTGTTCCGGGCGCTCGCGGAAGCGCGTGTCGCCCCACTGGGCTCTGCGCTCGGTGCCGTGTCGCGCTCCCTTGGGGGCGTCGACGCGCTGGAAGTCAACGCCGCTAGCAAGAGGATTGCCGATGCGGTCGCACGCTGGGAGCGTCACCTGTTTCCCGTGCTCGCGGCGATCGGGAAGAACTTCCTTGGAGCGGTCTTCCCTGCCAACCTCCGCGAAATTGACGGTGTTGACCTCACCGCCGTACTGGATGCTGGTCGGCACGAGGGTATCGCCCTGTACGGCGTCCCGAGAGCTAGTACCGCCCAGAGCATCTTGAGCGCGGGTGATCCCCAGGCTCGCCGAGCGGTGTTCGGGCGCAAGTTCGACAGCATTGCAGCCGACGACCTATCGGCCCTTGAGACGATCAGTGCTCCCCAGGTTGCAGTACACGCATCGATGCTGAGAAGCGCCATCGAAGCAGCCCAGGCCGGTCACACCCGAGCGGCCCAGGCCCTTGCGACTTGTGTCCTCGACGCAGCGGTGTTCGACCTTGTTGAGGCAGATATCAGCGCGTACGCGCGCGCCCGCAAGCGCGATCCCGAGCGACGCGCGGAGGCTGAGCTCACCCTGAGGGATGCCCTGGTGATTCTTCCGCTCATCCATGCCTTTGTCGTCTACCGGCGCAAAGACGGCGACCCCGTGCCGCGCACGTACTCGCGAAACGCCACGGTGCACCACCCTGGGCCGCGACAGTACTCGAGGCGGAACGCCGCGCAGGCCCTTCTTCTCACGACATCCGTCCTCCTCTATGCGGACGAACTGCGGACCGGTCGCAAGCGGTGATCACGGACCTGTTGGCTCCGCGATAGAGCCCTGCCGCGAATCCAAGGCTGAACCCCAGTCTCTGAACGCAGAGCCACGCGCGCACGACCCATCGGTCAGGTTCGCGAACGCCTCACACAAAGCGCAGAATCGGTACTCATCGAGAGCCGAGCCACATGAGAGGCAGAAAGGCATACGGGCACGGTATCGAATCGACGGAGTTGCCGAGCGTCGAACGGCACTGTGCCCGGTCAAGTAGCCGGGCCAGCCCTCTCGACGCCTAGGGATGCCCTCATGACGAGTTCCACCGCTACGCGACGCGGCCCTTCAATGCGATTGGGATGTGAAGGGGGCTGGCGTCAAGCCGACAGGACTACGGGCCATACAACTACCAGACTGCAGTCCGGTCGTCGTCGGACAGGTTGGCTCCGTAGCGATGGAGATCGACCCTCCTTCCTGGCCGAGTCTTGTACCAGGGACTGACACCCGGCACCCGACACGCGGCAGACGGTGGGCTCCAGGGCGTGAAGATCGCGCAGTGGAACACGCTCGGCGACGAAGGCGGGTACCCCGACATTCCTCAGTACGCGAGGGCGCGCCGCTAGGGTGCCGACATGGAAGACGTGACCGATGTGAACTGACTGCTCTCCGCGATGATGCAGTCAGGCGCGGCCATCGTCGCCATCGTCGGTGGCATGGCTGTGGCCAGGTTCGTGTCGAGCCGCAGGGACTTCGACATATCGAAGGCCGCCGCTGAGAGTGCGAATCGCCAGTCCGAGCGTCTTCACGAGTCGGCTGAAGAACTGAGGAGGAACGCCTTGCGTCTCGAAGCCGAGATGCTCGCAACGACCGGTGCCATCTACTACGAGACGGCCCACCACGTAGAGCCCGAGTATCTGTCCGAGACTCATCTCTACATGCCGCAGTTGGCTTTGCAGAAGGAGTTCGAGTCGCGGTGCGCCAAGCGCCTAGAGCTCCTAGACGACTACGAAGGAGAGTTGGAGGCCCTGGTCAAGACGTCTCGGGCAGTCAACACCTGGGAGGAGGCTGGAAGGCGTGTTCCGATACGCAAGCGGATCGCAGACCAGTACCTCTGGAAGTACGCGTACGTCGTGGCCCTCGAAGAGAAGGCCGCACGTGAGGGTCAACTTTGGTGGGATGAAGTTACGAGGTTGAGACGGGAACTTGACGCGGCAGTTGACCAGCACCAAGACGAACTCGAGCATCAACTTGGTCGAGCCAAGACGCAAGAGACCGGGGCGCGCACGGCAGCGAACGACGCGATAGTTGAGGCAGCCCGTGCGCATGCGGAGTTCGAACGGGTCAAGGCCGGTGACGATTACGCGCTCATCATTCGGGTGCTGGGCTACGCGGCTGTGCTCATGATCTGCTACCCGCTGGTGTTGCTCTCCCTGCCGCTCATGGAGGTGCCGCTTGTCTGGAGGCTTTGCGCCGTGGTGCCCTTCGTCGCAGGTCTCGGGCTTATGGCGCGATTCATGGCGGTCTACGCCGCGTACCTCAACGGCAAGATCGAGCGGGTGCCCAGCACCCTCTCCGAACTGGCGGGCGCGCCGAGGGGGCGTCTGTTTGGTCGGCACGAAGATCCCTTGGGACTCATCGTCGTCAAGGTGTCTAGGTGGGAGCGATTCAAGGATCGTGTGAGGACGACGCCGCGTCGTCTGCTGCCTCGCGTCTTGCTATGGGGTCCGGTGGCGGTGGCCTTGGTGATGCTGAGCGTCTTCGCAACGTTCGTCGTGCCGTTGTCTACTTCGTGACAATCGTCACGCGCTGCCGGATGCCCTCACGCTGATGGGCCTCGACACGTGCACGGTGCTCCTCGAGAGACTCGCGGGCTTGCTTCGGAAGGCCGGTAGCCATCCCCTCAGGCCACTTGTACACGACGACCTGATCAACTAGCAGCCGTACGAAGTTGCGCCGTCTCGATGGCGTCCATGAGCGCCACTCGAGTCCATCGGCCATCGCCGCGCTGAGCACCGTCGTGCGGAGCATCGAGTCGATGGGCCCGTCGACCAAGCTGGCGACACGCGTCCTACGCCGCGCCCCAGGCGCGTTGACGAGACGAGTATCACCGCTACTCGCTACGGTTACTCGACCTGCCAGTCGCGCTTTGCCACCGCAATTGAGTCCGCGTCGAGTACGAGCTCAAGTTGTCCGGACTCCGTCGCGTACTTGGTGGGCGCTGAAACGCAATGTCTGTTTACAACGTCGAGCACGAGGTTCGCGGCATCTTCTACTTCCGCTGAAGGGTAGAGGATGCCGTCGATGTGGGTCTGCGGTTCTGTCATCCGTCCCAGAGCGTGCAGAGCGAACTCGGTGAAAACCTGAGTCGGTACGTACTCGATGCCGCGATGGTCCGCCTTCTCTGCTACGGGACGCCGCACCGACTCGACGAAGCCTTCGAGGAAACGCGCGTCGTAATACTCCTCGACCGACGGGTCTGAGAGGTCCATGAAGATAGATGGCTCCGGAGGTACGGTCACGGCCCCGAGATCGAGTACGGTGAGCGGCCTTGAAGGACGGAACGCTGCCACGGTGGCGTGGTCCCATCTCGGGTCGCCGTGCCGCGTCGCCTCAGCAACGGCTGTCTCTTTGTCGAGAGAGCCGTAGAACATCGGTATTCCAGGCGCACTCATGCGGTTGGGTGCGAACGCGTACTCGACGGGCACTGTTCCTAGACGGGCACTGGTTGGTCCCCCGTCGAGTTCCGGGCCTTGGTGGCCTTGAGCCCGCCAGAACTTGGCGTCTACATCGAGTGTCCGCAGCATGTCATGAGCGTGGATACGTCGGCCGAGATCTTCGAGCGCTCCAATGGGGCTGGAGCCGTACCAACGATTCTCGTCGTTGCTGAGGGTCTCGGAGTCTGTCCAGAACATGTATCGCGCGCGGTGCATGACAAACGTCGAGAAACTGTGCCATGGATCGCCGCGACCCTCATCGTCCCCATCCCAGATCTCCGCCATGATTCGTGAGCCGAACGACTCCAGGATGTCTTGAATGAGATTGCCGTTTTCGATGTAGTCGCCGAGCAAGTTTTCCTGGACGTCCCATAGGTCTTCCGTCGGGAACTGGTAGCCGCCGTCGCGACTCGAGTAGACGCCTGGCGCTTCGTTCGCATCCTGCCAGCGGCTACCTACGGCAGCGTCTACGAGTGCGAGCAACGTGTCGAGCGAGGTTGCACCTGGTTGCGAGCAGTACGAGCAATGGTTGCCGTCGCTGCCTTCACCCTTGAGCCGGGCAATCAGGTAGTTATCGTCCTGCACGCACCGCCAGCACACGAACTTGTCCGACGGAGTCCAGCCATAGGGGTCGTAGTCCACGAAATCCTCGCTTCAAGATGCTGGGAGGTGCCGCGCAGTTAGGTCGCTCCCTTGTACGTCTGCCTGAACACTGATTCCTCGAGCCAATTCTTGAAGCTCTCGTTGTCGGAGTACTGCTTGAACAGCTGTGTCTCGTCAGCGAGGTGCCCGAACATGACGCCTTGCAGGGCGCTCACCAGCGCGCGCCCATGGGTATCTGTCTCACGACCCTACCGACCACGCATGCCTTTAGGTGAGGACCTCGCCGGTCACTCGCGCGCTCGCCGCACTGAAGGCCGCACCTACTCCGCACATTCAGTGAACGCTATTGAACACCGCTCCAGTGCACCATCGGGCGATGTGCCTGATAGATGGCTCTCCAGGCGTGCCTGGGCAAGTCATCGAAAACCGCTGACATTCGCTGTTCCCAAATGAATAGGTCAACGGTTCGATTCCCCTAGACGGCTCCATGTGGGCAGGTAAGCGCCGGTCTTCGGACTGGGGCTTTTCTGTTGCGAGGCAAGACTCCGCGCTTTGCTCCGCACTTTCCACGGAAGGCGCGGGACAAGCGTTGAGGCTCGAGCGGGCGCGCGCACGCTTGTTTGGGCGGGTCTTGAGGCTTCCTCCTGGACGGCAGACCATAGTGCAGTGGTCACGGCCAATCGCGAAGCTCGCAATGGCTCGTTCGCAAGCCTGTTGGCCATGATTGCTCCGCGGCCAGCGATGGCACCGGCCGGGCCAGAGATGATGAGCGCGGCGACGGCCATCCCCAGATCAGGACAGGGCGTGCTTCAGTGGCTGTGTTGACGTGGCCGCGTCCCGAGATCCCAGTATTGCTCTGTCGCTACGGCCACCGCTCGAACGGGGCCTAGCGGCTGAAAGTATGACCACCAGTTGGCCTAGGTGTTCTGGCTCACGATCGTCGGCGATGAGCGCTACGATCCTGCCGAACCGTCCAACGCGAGTGATCGGAGCACCATGCCCCTCGTAGTTCAGGCTCAGCCGATCTCCGACACGCTCTTTCGCCTCGAGATCACCATGGGCGGGACTGTCATCGGCGAGTACGAGCGCTCGCGCCACGCGGACATCGCGCGCAAGACCGAGGAGGTCAATTGCGCCGAGGACTACCTCGTGGAGCTCTACAGCCGCCGCGGCATGTTCGTTGTCCGCTGGGACAGGGCCGCGCGCACGAAGGTCATCCGCGACGAGCTCGGCAACCACATCGGCGAAATCCCGAAGGCGTGCTGGCGAAAGCCCGCTCGCCAAACCAACTCGCCCCAAGGGACCGCGTAGTTGATGCCTGAGGCCGCCCGTTTCGAGCAGGTTGCGGCTACATAGTTGGTGAGGTTCCGGCCGCTGAGCCGCGTAGGTGCTCGAGCTCTAGGTTGATCGCCTCGGGGGCCGTCGCTCGTGCGGTGCCGGTCGAAGAACGCCAAGCCCGCCTCCGGTCTCATCCCAGTCCAGGCGACGCATCAAGGCGGCCCGTTGGGGACATTTTGGGGACATGCCAACAGAAACCAGCATGATGTCACGGGTGCTCGCGCCATGCCCCTGGGCGGTCTTTTTCCTGGTAATCGGCACTTGTCGAGACGATCCGTGACCTCCGAAGACCTCCCATGAAGCGCCTTTACGACAGCAGAGGGTCGCAGGTTCAAATCCTGTCACCCCGACTGAGAGAGTGAGCGACCGAGAGCGTCGCTCTTGAGGGTCGCTCATGCGCAATCCTTAGGGAGTCGCTTCGCAGTCGTCGGTGGTGAAGCCCGCCGCGCGGTGGGAGCCGTCACAGAATGGCTTGATGGTCGACAGCCCGCAGCGGCACAGGGCCACAGTCTTGCGGTTCGTCTCGATGCGCTCCCCAGTTGGCGAGACCAACTCGGCTGAGCCGCGAACCAGCAAAGGTCCGTCCTTGTAGGGCGTGATCGTGGCGCGTTCGGCTTTCATGAGCGCAGCTCCCGCTCAAGGATCGAATCGCCAACGGACCACGCCTCGAGGACGTCGTGGCCAAGCCACTCATCAAGAGCGAGGCAGGCCGCGGCGCCGAACATGATGTCACCGATGAGCTCCGGCCGGTCTTCACCCAACGCGCCCGCGAGGTCGTGGCCCGCGATCTGCTCATGAACAGCGTCGGCTTCCACGTGCTCGTCGTAATACTCGGTGACGTCCTCCGGGAAGCCGAGGCGGCGCAGGCCATCCGCCCACATCCGGCTCGGCAGCGAGGACGTCATCTCGAAGGCAGCAAGGTGGCCCACAATCGCGCCAAGCAAGCGCCGGTTCATGCCGAACATCGACATTGTGTTGTGGGAAGCAAGAACGAGAGCCGGCACGTAGTCGACATACGTGCCGTACGTGTCATCGAGGCCGGCGCCGCGCATCGCCGAGGCGAACAGTGTTGCGTGCATCCGCTCGGGGCGCCCGCCACCGTATTCGTCGGCCTGGATTTCGACGAGGGCCGCCTTCGGGCGGCCCGAGAGGCGCGGGATCGCCCACGAATGCGGATCCGCCTCGCGCAACGTATAGATGGAACGAAGCACGAACATCTCGCGCACCTGCTCCTTGGTCGCT
>Ga0182793_1001307_pt1 | contig 15761 bp, 15 predicted proteins | sample Passage237A_FD_130498 | JGI IMG/M metagenome (GOLD analysis project Ga0182793, IMG submission 130498) | Cellulose adapted compost microbial communities from Newby Island Compost Facility, Milpitas, CA, USA - Passage2 37A (version 2) (version 2) ... | reverse complement strand
GGCTTGCGGCCAACGGCATCGATTGCACCGAGGGCGGGGCCTCGCTCACCGTGCGCGGCCGGCCGGACGGCAAGGACTATGGCGGCGGCACTGTCACGACCCATCTCGACCACCGCATCGCCATGAGCTTTCTCGTGCTCGGCATGGCGGCCGAAAAGCCGGTCACTGTCGATGATCGTGCGACGATCGCGACGAGTTTTCCGGAGTTTCTGGGGCTGATGCGGGAGCTGGGTGCGGAGGTGGAGTTCTAGGCAATGAGTTCGACCAAGACAGCCCTGATCATCGCCGGCGGGTCCGGCATGGGTGCTGCCGCTGCGCGGAAACTGGCGGCCGAGGGCTATGCCGTCGCCGTCATGTCCTCATCGGGCAAGGGCGAGGCGCTGGGCAGGGAGCTCGGCGGGCTCGGCTTCACCGGCTCCAACCAGTCGAACGACGACCTGAAGCGCTTTGTCGATCTGGCGCTGGAGAAATGGGGCCGCATCGACGCGCTGGTGAACGGCGCCGGCCACGGACCGAAGGGGCCGCTGCTGGAGATCAGCGACGAGGACTGGCACGCCGGCTTCGACACCTATTTCATGAACGTCGTGCGCGCAGTGCGGTTCGCAGCACCCGTCATGGTGGCGCAGAAGTCGGGCGCCATCGTCAACATATCGTCGGCCTGGGCGGACGAGCCGTCGCCCATGTTCCCGACCTCGGCCGTCGCGCGGGCTGGCGTTGCCGCCTACACCAAGCTGTTCGCCGATGCATATGCCGCCCACAACGTGCGCATGAACAACGTGCTGCCGGGCTGGATCGACTCGCTTCCCGCGACCGAGGAGCGGCGCGAGAGCGTGCCGATGAAGCGCTACGGCCGCGTCGAGGAGGTGGCCGCCACGATTGCCTTCCTCTGTTCGGACGCGGCCGGCTACATCACCGGCCAGTCGATCCGCGTCGATGGTGGCTTGATGCGCTCTGTTTGAGTGCGCCATTGCCTTTTGCGACCTGAGCCGGCATCTCACGTGCCCATGTACCAGCCGCCGCATTTCCGCGAGGACGATCTCGACACCCAGCACGCGCTGATCCGGGCGCATCCGCTGGGGCTGCTGATCACGGCGGGCGCCGGCGGCCTGGTGGCCAATCCGGTGCCCTTCCTGGTCGAGCGCGACGGCACGCCCTTCGGCACGCTGCGCGCGCATCTGGCTCGCGCCAACCCGCAATGGCGAGAGATCGGGGCGGGCGCCGAGGTCCTCGTCGTCTTCCAGGGCGCGGAGAGCTACATCACGCCGTCGTGGTACCGGACCAAGGCCGAGACCGGCAAGGTCGTGCCCACTTGGAACTACGCCATCGTGCAGGTGCGCGGGCGCGCCAGAGCCGTTGAGGATGCGGCCTGGCTGAGGGCGCAGATCGAGGCGCTGACGAACGAGCACGAGGGCCGTCGCGCCGAGCCATGGCATGTGACAGACGCGCCCGAGCCGTTCATCGCGGCGCAGCTTCGGGCGATCGTCGGCATCGAAATCGCGATCGAAGCGATCAAGGGCAAGTGGAAGGTGAGCCAGAACCGGCCGGCAGCCGACCGCGAGGGCGTGGCACGCGGCCTCGCCGGGGAAGGGCTTGATCCGGACATGGCCGAACTCGTGGCGCGCTATGGCGCGCGGCAGGCAGGATGAATGACATGAAGCGCAAGATCACGCTCCACTACGACCTGATCTCGCCCTTCGCGCACATCGCGCTGAAGCGGCTGTCGGAACTGGGAACGCAAGTCGAGATCGTGCCCTCGCCGGTGCTGCTCGGCGCCCTGCTCAAGCACTGGGGCCAGCTCGGGCCGGGCGAGATCGCGCCGAAGCGGCGCTTCACCTACCGGCTTTCCACGCATCTGGCGGTCCGGCACGGCATTCCGATCCACTACCCGCCGCGCCATCCGTTCAATCCGCTCGCGGCGCTGCGCATTCTGGCCGGAGCCGATGCCGACCTGGCCATGGTTGGCCGCGCCTTCGACTTCGTGTTCGGCCAGGGCCGCCCGGTGGATACGCCGGAAGGGCTGGCGGCCTTCGCCGGGGCGATCGGCGCACCGGTCGAGCTTGCGCAGGACGAGCGCGCCAAGAAGAAGCTGCGGGCGCTGACCGACGAAGCCGTCGCCCGTGGCGTCTTTGGCGTGCCGACCTTCGACGTGGAGACGGCAGAGGGCGGGCGCGAACTCTTCTGGGGTGTGGACAGCATCGCCATGCTGAACGACTGGCTGGCCGACGAGCGCCTGTTCGAGCGCGAGCCCTACGCGCATCTGGAGCGCGTCGAGGTCGGCGTGGTGCGCGGATGAGCCGGGACCATCTCGTCATCGCCATCGACGGGCCGGCCGGGGCCGGCAAGGGCACGCTGGCGCGCCGGCTGGCGGATCACTTTCATCTCAACCTGCTCGATACGGGCCTGACCTACCGCGCCGTGGCGCACCGCATGCTGATCCACGGCCTGCCGCTGGACAATGTTTCGGCGGCCGAGACGGCGGCAAGGCAGGTCGATCTGGCCGAACTCGACCGCGAGGTGCTGTCCGCCCATGCCGTCGGCGAGGCCGCCTCGCAGGTCGCGACCATCCCCGGCGTGCGGCGCGTGCTGGTCGAAAAGCAGCGCGACTTCGCCGCGCGGCCGCCGGGCGCGGTGCTCGACGGCCGCGACATCGGCACCGTGGTCTGCCCCGATGCCGACGTCAAGCTCTACGTGACCGCGAGCGCTGCGGTCCGGGCCATGCGTCGCTTGCGCGAGATCGAGCAGCGTGGCGGCGCGGCCGACTACGCGCAGATCCTCGCCGACATCGAGAAGCGCGACGCACGCGACATGGGCCGCGCCGATTCCCCGCTCAGACCCGCGCCCGACGCGCACTTGCTCGATACATCCGAAATGGATATAGAGGCCGCGTTCCGCGCGGCGGTCTCCCTGGTGGAAGCGGCGCTTGCCGGACGACAAGACTGAGACGGACGGGCAGTTCCACCACCGCGAAAGACGAGCGGATGGCGGATCGGCCTTTTCGCTCATACATGTGGACGAAACCGCTCGACCTTTCGCGCCGACGCGCCGGACCGCCCATGAGGGCGACCAAAGGCTCCGCTGACGGAGACCGGCCGGATGGAAGAGCAGAAGCAACACCAACCGCCGGCGCCCGCCCGCAAGGGCATTTCCAGGAGAACCAATGGCAAATCTCAATCCGTCCCGCGACGAATTCGCGAGCATGCTCGACGAGTCGTTTTCCGCCGAACACTCGGCCGAAGGCTCGGTCGTCAAGGGCACCATCACGGCCATCGAAAAGGACATGGCCATCATCGACGTCGGCCTCAAGGTCGAGGGCCGCGTCCCGCTGAAGGAGTTCGGAGCGCGCGCCAAGGAGCTGAAGGCTGGCGACGAGGTCGAGATCTACGTCGACCGCATCGAGAACGCGCTCGGCGAAGCGGTGCTTTCCCGCGAGAAGGCGCGCCGCGAGGAGAGCTGGGTCAAGCTCGAAGAGAAGTTCAACAAGGGTGAGCGCGTCGAAGGCGTCATCTTCAACCAGGTCAAGGGCGGCTTCACCGTTGATCTCGACGGCGCCGTGGCCTTCCTGCCGCGCAGCCAGGTCGACATCCGGCCGATCCGCGACGTCACCCCGCTGATGCACAACCCGCAGCCCTTCGAGATCCTCAAGATGGATCGCCGCCGCGGCAACATCGTCGTGTCGCGTCGCACCGTGCTCGAGGAAAGCCGGGCCGAGCAGCGCTCGGAGATCGTCCAGAACCTCGAGGAGGGCCAGGTCGTCGAGGGCGTGGTCAAGAACATCACCGACTACGGCGCGTTCGTCGACCTCGGCGGCATCGACGGCCTGCTGCATGTCACCGACATGGCGTGGAGGCGCGTCAACCACCCGACCGAGATCCTGTCGATCGGCCAGACCGTCAAGGTGCAGATCATCCGCATCAACCAGGAGACCCACCGCATCTCGCTCGGCATGAAGCAGCTCGAGAGCGATCCGTGGGAAGGCATCGGCGGCAAGTACCCGATCGGCAAGAAGATCAAGGGCACCGTCACCAACATCACCGACTACGGCGCCTTCGTGGAGCTCGAGCCGGGGATCGAGGGCCTCATCCACGTCTCCGAGATGAGCTGGACCAAGAAGAACGTGCATCCGGGCAAGATCCTGTCGACCACGCAGGAGGTCGAGGTGGTCGTGCTCGAGGTCGACCCGGTCAAGCGCCGCATCTCGCTCGGCCTCAAGCAGACGCTCGAGAACCCGTGGGAAGCCTTCCAGCGCAACCATCCGGTCGGCTCCGTGGTCGAGGGCGAGGTCAAGAACAAGACCGAGTTCGGCCTGTTCATAGGTCTCGACGGCGATGTCGACGGCATGGTCCACCTCTCCGACCTGGACTGGAACCGTCCTGGCGAGCAGGCGATCGAGGAGTACAACCGCGGCGACGTGGTGAAGGCGCAGGTTCTCGACGTGGACGTCGAGAAGGAGCGCATCTCGCTCGGCATCAAGCAGCTCGGTCGTGACGCCATCGGCGAAGCGGCGGCCTCGGGCGAACTGCGCAAGGGCGCGGTCGTCACCTGCGAGGTCACCGGTGTCAAGGACGGCGGCATCGAGGTGAAGCTGGTCGACCACGACATCGACACCTTCATCAAGCGCTCGGACCTGTCGCGCGACCGCGACGAGCAGCGTCCGGAGCGTTTCGCCATCGGCCAGAAGGTGGATGCCCGCGTCACTGCCTTCGACAAGAAGACGCGCAAGATCACCGTCTCGATCAAGGCGCTCGAGATCGCCGAGGAGAAGGAGGCGGTCGCCCAGTACGGCTCGACCGACTCCGGCGCTTCGCTCGGAGACATCCTGGGTGCTGCGCTGAAGAAGCAGGGCGCCAAGGAGGAGTAGTCCTCTCGCCCGCTGCGAAGCTCGAAATCAGCAAGCCCCGGCCGAGCGATCCGCCGGGGCTTTTTCATGGGCCCGGCGGTTGCGCGCGCGCCACGATTGCTGTGGGACAGCGAAACGGATGCCGGCTGGGCGCCCGTCGCTCACGCCAGCCCCGGAGCCGCATTTGCCCGGCGATGCCGACTTCATGGACTGTCTACTCCTCCAACGCTTCATCCCGGCGACGCCGCACATATGGCAGCGCAACCGCGATGATGGCGATCACGGCGATCCCGAGCAGGCTGGCGCTGAGCGGTCGGGTAACGAACACCGTCAGGTCGCCGCGGGACAACAGCAGGCTTCGACGAAGATATTCCTCCATCATCGGCCCCAGGACCATGCCGAGCAGCATCGGGGCGGGTTCGCACTCCAGCTTGCGAAATACGTAGCCCACCAGGCCGAACAGCACGAGAACGTGAAGGTCCATCGTGCTGCCGGCGAGCGTGTAGACGCCGATACCGCAAAAGACCATGATGGCCGGGAAAAGAAATTGGTACGGGATGGTCAGCAGCCTCACCCATATGCCGACGAGCGGCAAATTGAGGATGAGGAGCATCAGGTTGCCGACCCACATCGACACGACCAAACCCCAGAAGAGATCCGGCTGGTCACGGATAATTCCCGGCCCAGGCTGGATTCCCTGCAGGATCAGCGCGCCGGCCATCAGTGCGATGATGACGTTGGAAGGAATGCCGAGGGTCAGCATGGGGATGAAGGCCGTTTGAGCGCCAGCGTTGTTGGCCGATTCTGGTGCGGCCACGCCCTCGATCGCGCCGCGGCCGAATCGCTCCGGGTGCTTGGACAGCTTCTTTTCGAGAGCGTAGGCAGCGAAGGAGGAGATCAGGGCGCCGCCTCCGGGCAAAATGCCGAGGACCGTGCCCATCGTTGTGCCGCGAAGAACAGGAGCGGCGATCGCCCTCAGATCCGCGAATGAGGGAAGCATGTTGCGCACACTGGCCGAGAAGACGGCGCGCTCAGGGTCTTTCCGCGACAGGTTTTCGATGATCTCCCCCAACCCGAACATGCCCATCGCAACGGCAACCAGCGAGACGCCATCGACGAGTTCGAGCTGGCCGAAGGTGAAGCGATCGATCCCGGAATAGCCGTCGGTTCCGACGATGCCGATCAACAGGCCGAGAATGATCATGCCGAGCGCCTTGACCAGCGATCCGCGCGCGAGCACCACCGACGCGACGAGGCCGAGAACCATCAGCGAAAAATATTCTGCCGCCCCGAATTCCAGTGCTGCTTCGGCAAGCAGCGGCGCGAAGAGTGCGATCACCACAGTGGCGATACAGCCGGCAGTGAAGGACCCCAGCGCAGCGGTGCTGAGGGCCAATCCGCCGCGGCCCTGCTTTGCGAGTTCGTGGCCATCGAGGGCGGTGACGATCGAAGAAGCTTCACCGGGCAGATTGACGAGGATTGCCGTCGTCGAGCCGCCGTATTGCGCTCCGTAGTAGATGCCGGCGAGCATGATGAGCGAGGCGGTTGGATCGAGCGTATAGGTGATCGGCAGAAGCATGGCGATCGTAGCCGCCGGACCGAGGCCGGGCAGGACTCCGATCAACGTGCCCAGCAGACAGCCGATGAAGCAGTAGAGCAGGTTCCAGGGGCTGAAGGCTGCGGCGAAACCGATTTCGAGATTTGTCAGGAACTCCATGGCGTCACGCTCCAAACCAAGTGCCGAGGAGCGGCAGGTTCTGGCCCAGCAGATAGACGAAAAGGATGGCTGATCCGGCGGCGAGCATCGCGCCGACCAGCAATCCTCCAGCCAGGTTCAGCGCTCGTCTTGCCTGCGAGGCGATGGCCACCATGGCCACGACGGCGACTATCAGGCCGGCGGGGCGAAGCAGCAGATTGAACAGCAGTCCACTGCCCAGTATGTAGACGGCAGGCCTGACAGCGAAGCCGTCGAGGGGATCACGCTCCCCAAACAGGCTTCGTGCGACGAGAATGGCGGCGAAGGCCAAAAGGATCACAGCCAGTACGATTGGAAAGAAGCCTGGCCCCATCTGACGGGGGGTGCCGAACTTGTAATCCTGCGCGACCGTGATCACGACTATTGCCACGGCTGCAAAAAGTAGCCCCGTCAGGAAATCCTTCGGCTTCTTGATCGCCCCCATGATGCTCCTCCTCCCTTGCTGTCGGATTGCGGCCTGACGTCGGCCGATGGTCCGGCCCGGGCCGCAGTCAACCGAAGCGGCACGTTACCGATCCGATCGGCCCGAAATCGGCGTGCATGACATCGCCGCGGCTTGCCTCGATCGGCCTTATGAAAGATCCCGACAGCACGATCTGCCCGGGCTCGATGGCCTCTCCCTCCGTGGCTAGCCTGTTGCACAGCCATGCCACCGCGCGCGCGGGGTGGTTGAGCACGCCCGCCGCGAGGCCTGTCTCTTCGATCACGCCATTACGGTGCAGGATGGCGCCGCTCCAGCGCAAGTCCACCATGTCGACGGGCGTGGGTTTGCCACCGAGCACCACTCCGGCATTGGCTGCGTTGTCCGCAACTGTATCGAAGATCGTGCGCGTCCGGCCGGATGCGGGGTCGGAGCGAACGATGCGTGTGTCGAGAATTTCCATGCACGGAATGACATAGGATGTGCAATCGAGAACATCGTACATTGTGACATCCGGGCCGCAGAGCCGCCGACGAATCACGAAGGCTAGCTCAGCCTCCACGCGCGGCATGATGAAACGGTCGCCAGGAAGAGTGGCGCCGTCCTCGAACAGCATGTCGTCCAACAGCACGCCGGAATCGGGGGTGCTGACACCGACGGCAGCCTGCATCGCGCGTGAAGTCAATCCGACCTTTCGACCGATCATCCTGCGCCCCGCCGCGAACTTGAGCTGCAGCCATTGGCGCTGGATGGCGTAGGCGCGCTCCAGCGTGGCGTGTGGGTACTGCATCGACAAAAGAGGAATCTGTGTGCGCGTGCGCTCCGCCTCGTCCAGGCGCTGCGCGGCGTCCAGAACCTCCTCCGGCGCCATTCCATTCGCTTGTACCGCCAGCACGGCGCTGTCGACCCGTGAGTCACTCATTTTCTCGTCGCCCCTCCCGCGTCCGCCGATTGAAGGCGGTTGACGATGCGATACGAAATCGTATATGATTATGTATATTAATGAAACCCAGGGGTCAATCTAGTTCGCTTCAAGTCCCCGGGATGCTGAAACGGGATCGAGAAAAGTGGCTATCGTCGTGGTCACACACAGTTACGTGCAGCCGGGCGATCCGGAGGTGCGGACAATCGAAGCAGCGGGGCATTCCGTACGCTTCGCCCATGCGCCTCTTGGCCATATCTGGAGCGTCGAGGAAACGGTAGCGCTGGCGGACAAGGCGGCTGCCGTGATCGCCGGGCCCGAGGTCTATGATGAGCGCGTGTTCTCGCGGCTGCCCTGCCTGAAACTGGTCTGCAAGGTCGGTGCGGGATACGACACCGTGAACGTGGCAGACGCCACCGCGCGCGGCATCGCGGTATGCACCGGGGCAGGCACGAATGCCGGTGCCGTAGCCGAGTTCGCGGTGACCGTCATGCTCGCGCTGGCCCGTCACCTGTTACGATTCGATCGGAATGTCCGCGCCGGTGTTTGGCAGGACCGGCCGGCAGGCGCGCCCGTCGACGGCGCTGTTGTCGGCATCATAGGCACGGGCGCGATCGGCAGGCAGGCTGCGCGCCGTGTTGCCTGCTTTGGCGCGAAGGTCATCTGCTATGACGTGGCGCCCGACCGTGACTGGGCAACCGCCCAGGGCGCCGACTACGTCGATCTGCCCGTCCTCCTCAGCCGGTCCGACTACATTCTTGTCCATGCAGCCAAGACGGAAACCTCCACGAGGTTGATCGGCCGCGACGAGATCGCGCTGATGAAGCCCACGGCCTTCATCATCAACACTGCGCGTGGCGGCATCATTGACGAGGATGCACTCTACGAGGCGTTGGTGAACGGCCGCATCGCGGGGGCTGGGCTCGACGTTTTTGAAACGGAGCCTCCGACGGGCAGAAGCGCGCGCTTTCTGTCGCTCGACAACGTCGTTCTGTCGCCGCACATCGCAGGCGGCAGCGAGAACTCGCGTCGGACGATGAAGGAGATGGTCGGCCGCAACGTCGTCTCGGTGCTCGCCGGTGTCCAGCCCTATCACTGCTTGAACCCGCAGGTGCTGCCGGTAGCGGCCGCCGCTGCGCAGTCGGCCTGAGGAGAAGGCGCAGATGGATCTCAGGCTTTCCCCCGAGGACGAGGCCTTTCGCAACGAGGTACGGGCGTTCCTCGACGCGTCCCTGCCTGCCACGATACGCGAGAAGACATCTCGCGAGGAGCGGATCTCGCGTGACGAGATGATCGAATGGCATCGCATTCTCAATGACCGCGGATGGGTCGCCCCGCACTGGCCGGTCGAATGGGGCGGAACCGGATGGGGGCCGGTTCGACAATATCTCTTCAAGGAGGAGCTGCAGCTCGCACCGGCGCCTGACCCGTACATGCAGAACATCAATCTCGTCGGGCCGGTGCTGATTGCCTTTGGAACCGAGGAACAGAAGCGGCGTTTCCTGCCGGGGCTCAAGACGCTCGAATACTGGTTTTGCCAGGGCTTTTCGGAGCCTGGCGCCGGCTCTGATCTCGCCTCGCTCAAGACGAGTGCGGTGCGCGACGGTGACCATTACGTCGTGACGGGCCAGAAGATATGGACCTCCCGTGCCCACTGGTCGAACTGGATGTTCGCGCTGGTGCGCACCGATCCCTCGGAGCAGAAGCAGCGTGGCATCACCTATCTGCTGATCCCCATGGACTCCAAGGGCGTGACCGTCCGGCCGATCATCACGCTGGATGGCGATCACTTCGTCAACGAGGTGTTCCTCGACCAGGTCCGCGTGCCGCTGTCCAATCGGGTCGGTGAGGAAAACAAGGGCTGGACCTATGCGAAGTTCCTGCTGGGCAACGAGCGGTCCAACATCGCCCGTGTCGGGCTGACCAAACACCGGGTGCGCCGGGCCTGGGACATTGCTTCCCAGGTGCAGGACGGCGGGCGGCCGCTTTCCGAATCTCCAACGCTCCGGCGGCGACTGGCCGCGCTCGAGGCCGAACTCAAGGCGCTCGAGATCACCAATCTGAGGATGGTGGCCGAAATGGCCCGTGGCGGGACCGATCCCCGCGATACGAAACCGTCGATCCTGAAGCTCAAGGGTACCGAGCTGCAGCAGCTCGCTTCCGAGATACTGTTCGACATCGGAGGCTATCAGGCCTTGTCCATGAGGGCTTCGGAAAGCCAGTCGCCACCAAATGCCGATGCTTGGGCCGCGCGTCTCGCCCCGGCCTATTTCCATGGCCGGGCGGCTTCGATCTACGGAGGCACCAACGAGATCCAGCGCAACGTCGTCGCCAGGGCGATCTTGGGAGCGTAGCGTGAATTTCGAGCTGACCGACGACCAGCGTCTTTTGACCGAGAGCGTAGAGAAGCTTCTCCTGGCGCGCTACGGGTTCGACAAACGCAAGCAATATGCATCGGAGCCATGCGGCTGGAGCCGCGAAATCTGGCATGCGTTTGCCGACCTCGGCCTGATGGGGCTCACCTTTCCCGAAAAGTATGGCGGATTCGGTGCGTCGCCCGTCGAGACCATGCTGGTCATGCAATCTTTCGGCCGGCACCTCGTGCTGGAACCGTATCTCGCCAGCGTGATCCTGGCAGGTGGATTGGTCTCGCGCGCAGGCGACGACCGGCAAAGGCAAAGGATTCTGCCACAGATTGCATCGGGTTCCCTCGTCGCGGCATTCGCGCATGGCGAGCCGCAGGCGCGATACAATCTTGCCGACGTCGTCACCCAGGCGCGCCGGGAGGGCGAGGGCTGGCTGATCGATGGCGCCAAGAGCTTCGTGATCCAGGGGAGCGGCGCAGAGCTCTTCGTGGTATCGGCTCGCGTTGCCGGTTCCCCACGCGATACGAGCGGCATCGCGCTCTTCCTCGTATCGGCCGACGCTCCGGGCCTGCAGGTCACGCGCTACCCCACACGGGAGGGATTGCACGCCGCCGACCTCAGGCTTTCCGGCGTCCGTCTTGCCGCGGCTGACTGCCTGGGCGAGCCTGGCAAGGCGTTGCCTTTCATCGAAGGCGCGGTTGCGGCGGGCGCCATGGCCACCTGCGCGGATGCCGTTGGTGCGATGCAGGCAGCCTTGGACGTGACCGCTTCCTATCTGAAAACGCGCGTCCAGTTCGGCGCCCCTCTCGCCAATCTCCAGGCGTTGCGGCATCGCCTCGTCGACATGTTGGTGATGCTCGAGCAGGCGCGCAGCATCACGATGTTCGGCACGGTCAAGCTCGACAGCGTGGCGGCCGAGCGCGATGCGGCGGTGTCTGCTTCCAAATACATCGTCGGCACCGCGATTCGGAAGATCAGCCAGGAAGCCGTCCAGCTCCATGGCGGTATCGGCATGACCGACGAGTACATCATCAGTCATCTTTTTCGCCGGCTGAGCGGGCTGGAGAAATATTTCGGCGATGCGGACTTCCATCTTGGGATGCTGGCGAATTCACGCGAGCGGCTCCTCTAACGGGAGGAAATCATGCGTAGGATGCTGAAGAGAATGACGCGCCGGTCACTTCTGGGGGCGACGGTTGCGACCATGGCTGCAGCGGCCTTGCCGGCTCTGGCCCAGGATGAATTCCCCACCGGGCCCATACGTATCATCGTCAGTTCGACCGCCGGGTCCGGCATCGACCTGGCCGCCCGCATCGTAGCGGACGGGCTGTCGAGAGAACTTGGCCAGCCGGTGCTGGTGGAAAACAAGCCCGGCGCCGCGGGTCTCGTCGCGGTCCAGTACTTGCACAGCCTGCCGGCCGACGGACATGCGATCATGCTCATGAGTCCGAGTCTCACGATTCAGACGGCGCGCGATCCATCGAAGTTCGACATTCGGCGCGACATCGCACCGATCGTGCAGCAATCCGCGCAAGCCATGGTCTTGTTCGCCAAGGCCGGACGGGAGTTCGACACGCTCCAGGGCTTCATCGACTACGCGAAGAAAAATCCGGGCAAGCTGAACTACGCCTCGCTCGGCAGCGGCAGCCTGCAACACCTTCTGACCGAGCAGTTCAAGCTCGTTACCGGAGTTGATATAGCGCACATCCCATACAACGGGTCCAATCAGGACGTCGCCGCGATACTGTCGGGTGAGGTCGATGTCGATTTCAGCGGCCTGATCGGAATCAAGCCGCTCATTGACGAAGGCAAGATCATACCGCTCGCGGTATCCACCGCCGACAGCTTCCAAGGGATCATCGGAATGAAGGAAGCCGGCGTCGACGGCTTCGATTTCCCGGTGTGGACGGGCTACGGCGCCCATCCCGACACGCCGGAAGCCGTCATCCGCAAGTTGAACGAGGCGATCAACGCCGCGTTCAAGCAGCCGGAAGTCATCGCAAAGTTCGCCAATCTCTACGTGCCGGTGGGAGGAACGCCGGAGGATCTGCGCAAGCTCATCGATCGCGAGGTCGAGAGCTGGGAGACCGTTATCGAGAAATCCGGCATCACGTTCGAATAGGCCCGGTCGGTGCGGGCAGGAAGGGAGGAGACGATGGCAATGATCAATCTCACCAGACGCCAGATGCTCGCTGCCGGTGCGGCGGCGCTCATGGCTTCAACCGGCGCTTGGGCGCAGCAATTCCCGACGAAGCCGATACGGCTGCTCGTCAGCTCTTCGGCGGGTTCGGGCATCGATACGGCCGCGCGCACCGTCGCCGAGCGACTGGCCGTCCGGCTCGGGCAGCCCGTTCTCGTCGAGAACGTAACCGGAGCCTCGGGCATGGTGGCGATGCAGGACATGCTCACCCAGCCGGCCGACGGTCACACGATCATGCTGATGAGCCCCGGACTGACCATCCATTCCGCGCGGGGCACCAACGACTTCGACATCCGGCGTGATGTTGCTGCGATCGTGCAGCAGTCGTCCCAGCCCCTCGTCATGTTCACGCGCAAGGGGAGCGGGCTCGAAACCATGGCCGACTTGCTGGCGAAGGCGAAAGCCGAGCCTGGAGCCTTGAACTACGGCTCGCTGGGCGTGGGAAGCGTCCAGCATCTGATGTTCGAGCAGTTCAAGCGCGTCACCGGGATAGATATCGTGCACATACCTTACAAGGGCGCCAACGAAGCTGCCGCTGCCGTCTTGTCCGGCGAGATTGACGTATCGCTTGCCGGTCTGATCACCATCCAGGCTCTGATCGCGGATCACAAGCTGGCGCCCATCGCGGCGACGACGGCCGCCGACTTCCACGACATCCCGGGCATGACGAAGGCTGGAGTAGACGGATACGACTTCGCCGTCTGGACCGGCTACGGCACGCATGGCGGCACGCCGAGGCAAATTGTCGACCAGCTCAACCAGGCCATCAACGACGTCTTCAAGGAACCTTCGGTCATCGACGTCTTCAAGTCGCTCTACGACCTGGTGGGCGGAACGCCGGACGCCTTTGCCGCAGTGCTCGCTGCCGAAGTCGAGGCCTACGCGGCAGTCATCAAGGAATCCAATATCCAGTTCGAATAGGCCGCGACGAGATCGTTTCCGATTTCAACAGGGAGGGAAAAGAATGAGACCATTGACCACACTATTCTTGAGACTCGCGACGGCGGCGGCGCTGACGGTCGGGCTGGCGGTCGCTGCCGTTGCGCAGGAGTTCCCGACGAAACCCATTCGCTTTCTGGTCGGGTTCAACGCCGGCGACGGCATGGACCTCAGCGCCCGCATCATAGCCGAAAAGCTCGGAAAGGTGCTCGGCCAGCCCGTTCTGGTGGAGAATCTTCCCGGCGCATCGAGCATGATCGCCATGCGCAACATGCTGAGTTCGCCAGCGGATGGCCATACTATCATGCTGATGAGCCCGACATTGACCATACAGTCGGCGCGCGGCACCGATGGCTTCGACATTCGAAAGGATGTCGCGCCGATCATTCAGCAGTCGTCGCAGGCGCTGATCATGTACGCCAAGAAGGATGACCGCTTCAACGATCTGGCGGAATTCGTCGCTTACGCGAAGGCGCACCCGGGCGAACTCAATTTCGCTTCCCTCGGCGTCGGCAGCACGCCGCATCTGCTGATGGAGCAATTCATGCTGTCCGCGGGCATCGATATGGTGCACATCCCGTTCCAGGGATCCGCGGAGGCGGTCAATTCGATCCTTTCAGGCGAGGTCGACACGCATTTTGCCGGGCTCATCACGGTTGCGCCGCTCGTCAAGGAGGACAAGGTGGTCGCGCTTGCGGCGACCACGGCAGGCCCTTTCCAGGGTGTGCCCGGCATGAAGGACGGTGGCGTCGAGGGCTACGATTTCCCAGTCTGGACCGGGATAGGAGCCAGGGCCGGAACACCCGAGCCCATCATCCGTAAGCTGAACGCGGCCATAAACGAAGTCTATGATGATCCGGAGGTCGTCGCCAAATTCGCGCATCTCTACCCACTCGTCGGCGGTTCGCCGGAGCAGTTCGCCGAGGTGATCAACCGCGAGGTGAACGCCTGGCTCAACGTGATCGACAAAGCCGGCATCAAGTTCGAGTAACCGGTTGGCCGGCGTTGCTTTTCGCGTGGCGCCGGCCGCCCCTCGAAGAAGTTCTCTCAGCCGAGATCGATCGCACATGAGCATTCGGAACAAGGCCTTTATCGTTGGCATTTACGAGCATCCCACACGCAAGGCGCCGGACAGGTCCGTTGCGCAGTTGCACGCGGAGTGCGCACGCGGCGCGCTGGCTGACGCCGGGCTGTCTCGTGATGATGTCGACGGCTATTTTTGCGCTGGCGATGCGCCAGGCATAGGCGCGCTTTCGATGGCCGACTATCTCGGTCTGAAGCTGCGCCACATCGACACCACGGAACTCGGGGGCGCCTCCTACGTCGCCCATGTTGCGCATGCTTGCGAGGCGATTGCCGCTGGCAAGTGCCGCGTCGCCCTCATCACGCTTGCAGGCCGGCCACGCTCGGAAGGGCGGTCCGGCACGATGGTGCGCTCACATCCGGCCGACGTGCCCGAAGTCTCTTTCGAACAGCCCTACGGCCTGACCACCGTCAACATGTATGCCATGGCCGCCATGCGGCACATGCACGAATATGGCACGACGTCGGAGCAACTGGCTTGGATCAAGGTTGCCGCCTCACATCATGCCAGTCACAACCCGAATGCCATGTTGCGCGAAAAGGTGACCGTCGATGATGTGCTCAATTCGGAACTGGTCGCCGATCCCCTGCGCAAGCTCGACTGCTGTGTGGTGAGCGACGGCGGCGGCGCTGTCGTCGTGGCCAGTCCGGAGATTGCGGCGAGCCTGAAAGTGCCGAGAGTGGTCGTGCGCGGCGCAGGCGAAACGCTCAAGGGCGTGCATGGCCGTGCCGGCGTCGATCTCACCACGACCGGCGCAGCCATGTCCGGACCGCTGGCCTTCGAGGAGGCCGGCGTAACCCAGGGCGATATCAAGTACGCCTCGATCTACGACAGTTTCACGATCACCGTGCTCATGCAGCTCGAGGATCTGGGTTTCTGCGCCAAGGGCCGCGGCGGTGCTTTCGTGGCGGATGGCAATCTCATCTCAGGCGTTGGGAGGCTGCCCTTCAACACCGATGGCGGGGGGCTGTGCAACAACCATCCCGCGAACCGCGGCGGCATCACCAAGGTGATCGAGGCCGTGAGACAGCTGCGCGGCCAGGCAAACGCCGCCGTCCAGGTGCCCAATTGCGACCCCGCCCTGGTGCAGGGGTGCGGAGGATCGCTGGGCCCGCGCCATGCCAGTGCAACACTGATCCTGGAGAGGTTGTGACATGTCTGCCGAAGCGCCTCTTGGAGCGGTGGTTACCACGCCGGAGAGCAGGCATTACTGGGAAGGCGTTGCCCGTGGGGTTC
>Ga0182793_1001303_pt1 | contig 15787 bp, 11 predicted proteins | sample Passage237A_FD_130498 | JGI IMG/M metagenome (GOLD analysis project Ga0182793, IMG submission 130498) | Cellulose adapted compost microbial communities from Newby Island Compost Facility, Milpitas, CA, USA - Passage2 37A (version 2) (version 2) ... | reverse complement strand
GGGGAAGAAGCGTTCGGCTCGGGTTTCGGCCTGCCAGGAATTCCGCGCTGCCCCCGGGCTCGCCCCTGGGCCTGCCGGGGCAGGCACGGTTCCGGCGGGCGTGGCAACCGGCCCTCGGGTCGAGCCCGAGGGCAGCCCCATGCGTAGGGACGGTTCAAGGGTCCCAAGGAAACACTCCCCCTCGAATGGCCGGAGCAGGGGTGGGGGCGCCGAACCCTTGCCCGAGGGCACGGAATTCCGGGCATCTGCTCGATCTGGGCGGGGGCGGTGGTGGAGGGGACTGGATTCGAACCAGTGTAGCCTAAGGCGTCAGATTTACAGTCTGATGGATTTAACCACTCTCCCACCCCTCCACGAACATCCGGGCAGGAGACGAAGCGCGGGCGTTTCGTCGGGGCGGTTTATGGTGGGCTGTCGCAAAGGTGTCAACCCCCTAGCGCAAGCCGCCCGCAGAATTTTCCCGCCGCGGCGTTTTCTGTTGGCGCGGCGGGGCGGCGCCCTTGCCTTGAGCCCCCCGATCGCGCTAATCGGTGCGCGTGGCTTCGCCCGGCGGGCGGGTATAGCTCAATGGTAGAGCAGCAGCCTTCCAAGCTGAATACGCGGGTTCGATTCCCGCTACCCGCTCCAGTTCCCCCCGCCATGTCTCCAGCCAAACCGCGCCGGCGCCGCCGGGCTACGCGGCGTTTCGGCGGGTATGCCGGGGAGGACGGATCGAGCTACTTGCATCGCACCGTCTTTGCCATTAGATACGGCCTCGCCTGAAGGGGTTTAGCTCAGTTGGTAGAGCATCGGTCTCCAAAACCGAGGGTCGTGGGTTCGAGTCCCCCAGCCCCTGCCAGGCCTTCCAGACGATTTCAGCCTATTCGGCGGCCTGTCGCGCGGCGTGGCGGGCCTTGAGCCTGTTGAGCTGGTGCGCGGCATGGGCGAGCAGGGCGCGCTGGACCATCTCGGGCGCCTCGCCGGCATTGTCGGCCTTGACCTTGAGGTCGAGCGTGTAGTCGGCGGTATTGCCCATGAAGACCTCGCGGATGCGCACGCGCACCGTGCCCACCGTCCTGCCGGGCAGGGTGGGGTGGGGCCCGAAGTGATGCAGCTGGCAACCGGTGATGTCGAACGACATCGGCGCCTCCGAATGGCCTTGTTTTCGTCGCAATCGGATCAAAGTCCATCCCGCGCCGCCGCGCAAGGGTTTTCGCGGGCGAGGCTTGGCCGGCGGAAAACGGGCGGCGGGCCGAAGCGGCCTCCGGCGGATGCATCCGGGCGGCGAATGGCTGTTGCAATGTGCGGGCAAATTCTCTAGATACCCCAACTCCAGCCGTGCGGGATTCCTGCGCGGCCTTTGGTTTTGCACCAAGACAACCGGAACTGAGTCACCATGGCCCGCACGAACCCGATCACGTTTTTCCAGCAGGTTCGCTCGGAAGTCAGCAAGGTCACCTGGCCCGGCCGCAACGAGGTCCTGATCTCCACGATCATGGTGCTCGTGCTCGTGGCCTTCGCCAGCCTGTTCTTCCTGCTGGCCGACCAGGTGATCTCCTGGCTGGTGTCGCTGATGCTTTCGATCCGCTAGCCGGGTCAACACACGAGATTATTGGGAGCGGCGAGGCGGCATGGCCAAGCGCTGGTACATTGTTCAGGCCTATTCGAACTTCGAGCGCAAGGTGGCGGACGACATCCGCCAGAAGGTGGCGCAGAAGAAGCTCGAGCATCTGTTCGAGGACGTGATCGTGCCGACCGAGAAGGTCGTCGAGATCCGGCGCGGCCGCAAGGTGGACACCGAGCGCAAGTTCTTCCCCGGCTATGTGCTGGTGAAGATGGACATGACCGACGAGGCGTTCCACCTGATCAAGAACACGCCCAAGGTCACGGGCTTCCTCGGCGCCGACAACAAGCCGATGCCGATCTCGGAGGCGGAGGCCATGTCGATCCTGCAGCAGGTGCAGGAAGGCGTGGACCATCCCAAGCCTTCGGTTTCCTTCGAGGTGGGCGAGAACGTGCGCGTGTCGGACGGTCCCTTCGCCAGCTTCAACGGCATCGTCGAGGAAGTGGACGAGGAACGCAGCCGCCTCAAGGTCGAGGTCTCGATCTTCGGGCGCCCCACCCCGGTGGAGCTCGAATACGGTCAGGTCGAAAAGGTCTGACCGAAATCCGTGGAAGGGGATGGCGCTCAGCCAGCGTCAGGAAACCGTACCACGGCTTCAACTGCTCGATTGTGAGCGCTGAAAGGAACAGAAATGGCTAAGAAAATCGTGGGCTATATCAAGCTCCAGGTGCCGGCCGGCTCCGCCACGCCGTCGCCGCCGATCGGTCCCGCCCTCGGCCAGCGCGGCCTCAACATCATGGAATTCTGCAAGGCCTTCAATGCGGCCACGCAGGAATTGGAAAAGGGCTCGCCCATTCCCACCGTGATCACCGCCTATGCCGACAAGAGCTTCACCTTCGAGATGAAGCAGCCGCCGGTGACCTACTTCATCAAGAAGGCGCTGAACCTCAAGTCCGGGTCCAAGACCCCGGGCAAGGAGAGCGCCGGCACCATCACGCAGGCCCAGCTGCGCGACATCGCCGAGAAGAAGATGAAGGATCTCAACGCCGACGACGTCGAATCCGCGATGACCATGATCGCCGGTTCCGCACGTTCCATGGGCATCCAGGTCGAGGGCTGACGGAAATGGCAAAGATCGCAAAGAAGGTCGCGGCCGCCCGCGAGGGCATCGACCGCAACAAGCTCTACAGCCTCGAGGAGGCCGTCAGGCTGGTGAAGTCGAAGGCTTCGGCCAAGTTCGACGAAACCGTCGAGATCGCCATGAACCTGGGCGTCGACCCGCGCCATGCCGACCAGATGGTCCGCGGCGTCGTCAACCTGCCCAACGGCACCGGCAAGACCGTGCGCGTGGCCGTGTTCGCCCGCGGCGCCAAGGCCGACGAGGCGAGGGAGGCCGGCGCGGACATCGTCGGCGCCGAGGATCTGCTCGAAACCATCCAGGGCGGCAAGATCGAGTTCGACCGCTGCATCGCCACGCCGGACATGATGCCGCTGGTCGGCCGTCTCGGCAAGATCCTGGGGCCGCGCAACCTGATGCCGAACCCCAAGGTCGGCACCGTGACCATGGACGTCAAGGGCGCCGTCGGCGCCGCCAAGGGCGGTGCGGTGGAGTACCGCGTCGAGAAGGCCGGCATCATCCATGCCGGCGTGGGCAAGGTGTCGTTCTCCGAGGACGCCCTGATCCAGAACATCAAGGCCTTCACCGACGCCGTGCAGAAGTCCAAGCCCGCCGGCGCCAAGGGCACCTATGTCAAGAAGGTCGCCGTGAGCTCCACCATGGGCCCGGGCGTCCATGTCGAGCCGGGTACGGCTCTTTGAGCGATTTCGCGGCTTCGGCCGCGAAACGTTAGCAGTCTGCTAGCGAATAGCTTCAGACTGCTGGCGAAAGTCCTGTCCGAGACTGCCGGCCGGCGAAGAAAAGCGCCGTTAATTCCGAATTCGGAGCCAGCAATAGACGGGGTGAAGACCGGATTCACGTTCGGTTCGAACCTAAGCCAGTTGCCCCTCGGGGCTCCCGGTTGGCAGGCACTAACCGTTGTTCCCCGCACCCGCAAGGGCCGGGGGCAGCAATTGGCAATGGCCCCTAAGTGCTTGTCGCTGCGGGGCTGATTAGTGGAGACTAGCTTTGGAAAGAGCGGAAAAGCGTGAAGTCGTCGCCTCGCTCCAGGAAGCCCTCGCGGGTGCTGGATCGATCGTCGTCGCGCACAATACCGGCCTGACCGTCGCCGCTTTCACCGACCTGCGCGTGCAGGTCAAGAAAGCCGGCGGCAAGGTCAAGGTCGCCAAGAACCGCCTTGCCAAGCTCGCTCTGAAGGAAACCGATGTCGCGGACATCTCGGACCTGTTCACCGGTCCGACCGTCATCGCCTTCGCGGAAGACCCTGTCGCTGCACCGAAAATTGCAGCGGCCTTCGCCGAGAAGAACCAGAAGTTCGTCATTCTCGGCGGTGCCATGGGTCAGACCGCGCTCGACGCCGATGGCGTCAAGGCGCTGGCGACGATGCCCTCGCTCGACGAGCTGCGTGCCAAGATCGCCGGTCTGGTCAAGCAGCCCGCCACCAACATCGCGTCCATCCTCGTGCAGCCGGGCGCGGGCATCGCCCGCGTCCTCAAGGCTCACGCGGAAAAGAGCGAAGCGGCGTAAGGCCGTTCCAAACTACCTCAACATTCGAACCCGAACCCAAACTGGAAAGAGTATAAAATGGCTGCTGATCTCGCCAAACTCGTTGATGACCTCTCGGCCCTGACCGTTCTCGAGGCCTCTGAACTCTCGAAGCTGCTGGAAGAAAAGTGGGGCGTCTCCGCCGCCGCTCCGGTCGCCGTCGCCGCCGTCGGCGGTGGTGCTGCCGCCCCGGCCGCCGCTGCCGAGGAAAAGACCGAATTCGACGTGATCCTCGCCTCCTTCGGCGAGAACAAGATCAACGTCATCAAGGAAGTCCGCGGCATCACCGGTCTCGGCCTGGGCGAAGCCAAGGCCCTGGTCGAAGGTGCTCCGAAGGCCGTCAAGGAAGGCGTGTCCAAGGCCGAGGCCGAGGACATCAAGAAGAAGCTGGAAGATGCCGGCGCCAAGGTCGAGCTGAAGTAATTTCGGCTTCTGCCTTGAAATTTGCGAAATGGCGCTCTATGTGCCATTTCGCTTTTCCGTTTCTTACGGAACGATTCGCCGGGCCGATTGGATGGGTCAAGGCGCCAATTTGCGGAAATATATGACGAATTTCGATGTCGCGGGCACGCTGAAGCCTCTGATGACCTCGCCGTGGGCTTGCCTGCGTGCGGGGCTTTAGTCGCTGATCACGTCGCTGTGATCCCGTCCCGGGGCCTGGGCGGATCGAATGCGCCATCGTTCAGGCCCGACGAGAACTGACGAGCAGGCATATATCCCGAGCGCCGACGGCTGATGGTCGGATCTTTGGATATCTGCCTCCGAGACAAGCAAAAACAGGAGCGCTTTCGGCAAGTGGCCGCCACTTCCCGGCCCGGAAGCGCGACGAAACCGAAACAGGAGCTTTCATGGCTACCACGTTCAACGGCCGCCGCAAGGTCCGCAAGTCCTTCGGCTCCATCCGCGAAGTCACGGAGATGCCCAACCTGATCGAAGTCCAGAAGGCTTCCTACGATCAGTTCCTGCTCGTCGACGAGCCCAAGGGCGGCCGTCCCGACGAGGGGCTGCAGTCCGTGTTCCGCTCGGTGTTCCCGATCACCGACTTCTCCAACACTGCCAGCCTCGAATTCGTTCGCTACGAGTTCGAGCAGCCCAAATACGACATCGACGAGTGCCGTGCGCGCGACATGACCTTCGCTGCCCCGCTCAAGGTGACGCTGCGGCTGATCGTGTTCGAGGTGGACGAGGAGACCGGCGCCCGCTCGGTCAAGGACATCAAGGAGCAGGACGTCTACATGGGCGACATGCCCTTCATGACGCCGAACGGCACCTTCATCGTCAACGGCACCGAGCGCGTCATCGTCTCCCAGATGCACCGCTCGCCCGGCGTGTTCTTCGACCACGACAAGGGCAAGACCCATTCCTCGGGCAAGCTGCTGTTCGCCGGCCGCATCATTCCCTATCGCGGTTCCTGGCTCGACATCGAGTTCGACGCCAAGGACATCGTCTATGCGCGCATCGACCGCCGCCGCAAGATTCCGGTCACCAGCCTGCTGAAGGCGCTCGGCATGGATGCCGAGGAAATCCTGGCGACCTATTACAACACGCTCCACTACGAAAAGACCGACAAGGGCTGGCGCGTGCCCTACGACGCCGAGAAGTGGAAGGGCGCCAAGCCGACCCACGACCTGATCGACGCCAAGACCGGCGACGTGGTGCATGAGGGCGGCAAGAAGCTCTCGGCCCGCCAGGCCAAGAAGCTGGCCGAGAACGGCCTGACGCATCTGCTGGCGGTGGACGAGGACCTCTACGGCATGTACCTGGCCGAGGACCTGGTCAACATGAAGACCGGCGAGATCTATGCCGAGGCCGGCGACGAGCTGGACGAGAAGCTGCTGACCGGCCTGGTCGACAAGGGTTTCGACGAGCTGCCGATCCTCGACATCGACCACGTCACCATCGGCGCCTATATCCGCAACACGCTGGCCGTGGACAAGAACGAGTCCCGCGAGGACGCGCTGTTCGACATCTACCGCGTGATGCGCCCGGGCGAGCCGCCGACCGTGGAAACGGCCGAGGCCATGTTCCAGTCGCTGTTCTTCGATCCGGAGCGCTACGACCTCAGCGCCGTGGGCCGCGTGAAGATGAACATGCGCCTCGAGCTGGACGCGCCCGACACCGTGCGCACGCTGCGCAAGGAAGACATCGTGGAGGTGGTCCGCACCCTGGTGGACCTGCGCGATGGCCGCGGCGAGATCGACGACATCGACAATCTGGGCAACCGCCGCGTCCGCTCGGTGGGCGAGCTCATGGAGAACTCCTACCGGCTCGGCCTGCTCCGCATGGAGCGCGCCATCAAGGAGCGCATGAGCTCGGTCGAGATCGACACGGTGATGCCGCAGGACCTGATCAACGCCAAGCCGGCCGCCGCCGCGGTGCGCGAGTTCTTCGGCTCGTCGCAGCTCAGCCAGTTCATGGACCAGACCAACCCGCTGTCGGAAATCACCCACAAGCGGCGCCTGTCGGCGCTCGGGCCGGGCGGCCTCACCCGCGAGCGCGCGGGCTTCGAGGTGCGCGACGTGCATCCGACCCACTATGGCCGCATCTGCCCGATCGAGACGCCGGAAGGCCCGAATATCGGCCTCATCAACTCGCTGTCGACCTTCGCCCGCGTCAACAAATACGGCTTCATCGAGACCCCGTACCGCAAGATCGTGGACGGCAAGCTGACCGACGAGGTGGTCTACCTGTCGGCCATGGAGGAGGCCAAGCACTATGTGGCCCAGGCCAACGTCAAGTTCACCAAGGACGGTGAGCTGGCCGACGACCTGGTGGTGGCCCGCCATGCCGGCGACAACGGCCTGACGCCCAAGGAGAACGTCGACCTGATGGACGTCTCGCCCAAGCAGATGGTGTCGGTCGCCGCCTCGCTGATCCCGTTCCTCGAGAACGACGACGCCAACCGCGCCCTGATGGGCTCGAACATGCAGCGCCAGGCCGTGCCGCTGCTGCGTGCCGAGGCCCCGTTCGTGGGCACCGGCATGGAGCCGGTGGTGGCCCGCGACTCGGGCGCCGCCATCGTCGCCAAGCGCACCGGCATCGTCGATCAGGTGGATGCCACCCGCATCGTCATCCGCGCCACGGAAGAGACCGATGCGTCGAAGTCCGGCGTCGACATCTACAACCTGATGAAGTTCCAGCGTTCCAACCAGTCGACCTGCATCAACCAGCGTCCGCTGGTGGTGGTGGGCGACCACATCAACGCCGGCGACATCATCGCCGACGGCCCCTCGACGGAGCTGGGCGACCTGGCCCTGGGCCGCAACGTGCTCGTCGCGTTCATGCCCTGGAACGGCTACAACTTCGAGGACTCCATCCTGCTCTCCGAGAAGATCGCGATGCAGGACGTCTTCACCTCGATCCATATCGAGGAATACGAGGTCATGGCCCGCGACACCAAGCTCGGGCCCGAGGAAATCACCCGCGACATTCCGAACGTGTCGGAAGAAGCGCTGAAGAACCTCGACGAAGCCGGCATCGTGCATATCGGCGCCGAAGTGCAGCCGGGCGACATTCTGGTCGGCAAGATCACCCCCAAGGGTGAATCGCCGATGACGCCGGAAGAAAAGCTGCTGCGCGCCATCTTCGGCGAGAAGGCCTCGGACGTGCGCGACACCTCGCTGCGCGTGCCCCCGGGCGACGCCGGCACGGTGGTGGAAGTGCGCGTGTTCAACCGCCACGGCATCGACAAGGACGAGCGCGCCATGGCCATCGAGCGCGAGGAGATCGAGCGCCTGGCCAAGGACCGCGACGACGAGCAGTCGATCCTCGACCGCAACGTCTATGCCCGTTTGAAGGAAATGCTGTTCGGCAAGGCCGCCACGGCCGGCCCCAAGGGCTATGTCGCCGGCACCAAGCTCAACGATTCCATCTTCGAGGCGCAGCCGCGCTCCAAGTGGTGGCAGTTCGCGGTCGACGACGACAAGGTCATGGCCGAGATGGAAGCCCTCCACGCCCAGTACGAGGAGAGCCGCCGCCTGCTGGAGCAGCGCTTCATCGACAAGGTGGACAAGCTGCAGCGCGGCGACGAGCTGCCCCCGGGCGTGATGAAGATGGTCAAGGTCTTCATCGCCACCAAGCGCAAGATCCAGCCCGGCGACAAGATGGCCGGCCGCCACGGCAACAAGGGCGTGGTTTCCCGCATCGTGCCGGTGGAGGACATGCCGTATCTGGAAGACGGCACTCCGGTGGACATCGTGCTCAATCCGCTCGGCGTGCCCTCGCGCATGAATGTGGGCCAGATCCTCGAGACCCATCTGGGCTGGGCCTGCGCCGGCATGGGCAAGAAGATCGACGAGATGGTGCGTGCCTACCACGCCTCGGGCGACCTCAAGCCGCTGCGCAGCGAGATCAAGGAGCTGTTCGCCAACGACGAGACCGTCACCGATCTCGACGACGACAGCCTGGTCCGCCTGGGCGAGCACCTCTCCAAGGGCGTGCCGATCGCGACCCCGGTGTTCGACGGCGCCAAGGAAGCCGACATCGTGGAGATGCTGGAGCGGGCAGGGCTCAAGTCGTCCGGCCAGTCGACCGTGTTCGACGGCCGCACCGGCGAGCAGTTCGACCGCCAGGTGACGGTGGGCTACATCTACATGCTCAAGCTCGACCACCTGGTGGACAACAAGATCCACGCGCGCTCCATCGGCCCGTACTCGCTGGTCACCCAGCAGCCGCTGGGCGGCAAGGCCCAGTTCGGCGGCCAGCGCTTCGGCGAGATGGAGGTGTGGGCGCTCGAGGCGTATGGCGCTGCCTATACGCTGCAGGAGATGCTCACCATCAAGTCGGACGACGTGGCAGGCCGCACCAAGGTCTACGAGGCCATCGTGCGCGGCGACGACACCTTCGAAGCGGGCATTCCGGAAAGTTTCAACGTGCTGGTCAAGGAAATCCGCTCGCTGGGCCTCAATGTCGAGCTCGACATGCGCGACGGCGGCGAGACCAGCCAGGCCGAAGCGGAGCTCGCGCCTCCTCAGGAAGCGGCGGAATAATCCGGCACTTCCACCCCCATTCACCTTCCGGACGGGCCGACGGCGGCGCTGCGGCCCGGACGGATAGAGGAGAGAACTGATGAACCATCATTCCCACGTCATGGACCCGTTCAACCCGGCCCTTCCGGTGCAGACCTTCGACCAGATGAAGATCTCCATCGCCTCGCCGGAGAAGATCCTGTCCTGGTCCTATGGCGAGATCAAGAAGCCCGAGACCATCAACTATCGCACGTTCAAGCCCGAGCGCGACGGCCTGTTCTGCGCCCGCATCTTCGGGCCGGTGAAGGACTACGAGTGCCTGTGCGGCAAGTACAAGCGCATGAAGTTCAAGGGCGTCATCTGCGAGAAGTGCGGCGTGGAAGTCACGCTGAGCCGCGTGCGCCGCGAACGCATGGGCCATATCGAGCTGGCCGCGCCCGTCGCCCATATCTGGTTCCTCAAGTCGCTGCCGAGCCGCATCGCCCTCTTGCTCGACATGACGCTGAAGGACATCGAGCGCATTCTCTATTTCGAGAACTACGTCGTCATCGATCCGGGCCTGACCCCCTTCACCCAGCATGAGCTGCTGACCGAAGAGCAGTATCTGGACGCCCAGGACGAATACGGCGCCGACAGCTTCACCGCCAAGATCGGCGCCGAGGCCATCCGCGAAATCCTGCTCAGCCTCGATCTCGAGAAGATCGCGGCCGATCTGCGCGTGGAGATCGCCGAGGCGACCACCGAGCTCAAGCCGAAGAAGCTGGCCAAGCGCCTCAAGATCGTCGAGCAGTTCATCGTCTCGGGCAACAAGCCCGAATGGATGATCATGACGGTCATCCCGGTCATCCCGCCGGAGCTGCGCCCGCTGGTGCCGCTGGACGGCGGCCGTTTCGCCACTTCCGACCTCAACGACCTCTACCGCCGCGTCATCAACCGCAACAACCGGTTGAAGCGCCTGATCGAGCTGCGCGCCCCGGACATCATCATCCGCAACGAGAAGCGCATGCTGCAGGAGGCCGTGGACGCGCTGTTCGACAACGGCCGTCGCGGGCGCACCATCACCGGCGCCAACAAGCGCCCGCTGAAATCGCTCTCCGACATGCTCAAGGGCAAGCAGGGCCGGTTCCGCCAGAACCTGCTCGGCAAGCGCGTGGACTATTCGGGCCGTTCGGTGATCACCGTGGGCCCGAACCTCAAGCTGCACCAGTGCGGCCTGCCCAAGAAGATGGCGCTCGAGCTGTTCAAGCCGTTCATCTATTCGCGGCTGGAAGCCAAGGGCTTCTCCTCGACGGTGAAGCAGGCCAAGAAGCTGGTGGAGAAGGAGAAGCCGGAAGTCTGGGATATCCTCGACGAGGTGATCCGCGAGCATCCGGTGCTGCTCAACCGCGCGCCGACGCTGCACCGCCTGGGCATCCAGGCCTTCGAGCCGATCCTGATCGAGGGCAAGGCCATCCGTCTGCATCCGCTGGTCTGCTCGGCCTTCAACGCGGACTTCGACGGCGACCAGATGGCCGTGCACGTGCCGCTGTCGCTCGAAGCGCAGCTGGAAGCGCGCGTGCTGATGATGTCGACCAACAACATCCTGCACCCGGCCAACGGGCAGCCGATCATCGTGCCGTCGCAGGACATCGTGCTCGGCCTCTACTACCTGTCGCTGATGAACGACGGCGAGCCGGGCGAGGGCATGGCCTTCGGTTCCTATGCCGAGCTCGAGCATGCGCTCGACAACAAGGTCGTGACCCTGCACACCAAGATCAAGGCGCGCGTGCCGGCCTGGGACAAGGACGGCAACGAGACCACCGAGATCGTGGAAACGACGCCGGGCCGCATGCTGATCGGGCAGATCCTGCCGAAGAACCCGAACGTGCCGTTCTCGACGGCCAATCAGCTCATGACCAAGAAGATGATCTCCAAGATGATCGACACCGTCTATCGCGGTTGCGGTCAGAAGGAGACGGTCATCTTCTGCGACCGCGTCATGCAGCTCGGCTTCAAGAACGCCTGCGACGCCGGCATCTCCTTCGGCAAGGACGACATGGTCATCCCCGAGTCGAAGTACAAGATCGTCGAGGAGACCCGCAAGCTGGTCGAGGAATTCGAGCAGCAGTACAATGACGGCCTCATCACCCAGGGCGAGAAATACAACAAGGTCGTGGACGCCTGGGCCAAGTGCGGCGACAAGGTCGCCGAGGAGATGATGAAGGGCATCGCCACGGTGCAGTTCGACGAGGAGACCAAGCGGCAGAAGCCGATCAACTCGGTCTACATGATGTCGCACTCGGGCGCCCGCGGCTCGCCGGCCCAGATGAAGCAGCTCGCCGGCATGCGCGGCCTGATGGCCCGCCCGGACGGCTCGATCATCGAGACCCCGATCACCGCCAACTTCAAGGAAGGCCTCAACGTGCTCGAGTATTTCAACTCGACGCACGGCGCCCGCAAGGGCCTGGCCGACACCGCGCTCAAGACCGCCAACTCGGGTTACCTGACCCGCCGCCTGGTGGACGTGGCGCAGGACGCCATCATCGTGGCCGAGGACTGCGGCACCGACAAGGGCCTGACCATGGAGTCCATCGTGGACGCCGGCCAGGTGGTGGCCTCGCTCGGCCAGCGCATCCTGGGCCGCACCACGGCGGACGACGTGTTCCACCCGATCACCGGCGAGGGGATCGCCCCGCGCGGCACGCTGCTCGAGGAGAAGCATGTCGACGTGATCGAGGAGGCCCGCATCCAGTCGGTGCGCATCCGCTCGCCGCTGACCTGCGAAATGCGCCAGGGGTGCTGCGCGGCCTGCTATGGCCGTGACCTCGCCCGGGGCACGCCGGTCAATATCGGCGAGGCCGTCGGCGTCATCGCGGCCCAGTCGATCGGCGAGCCGGGCACCCAGCTTACCATGCGCACCTTCCATATCGGCGGCACGGCGCAGGTGGTGGACTCCTCGTTCCTCGAGGCCGGCGCCGAAGGCAAGATCGAGATCCGCAACGCCAACCTCGCCACGGTGGAGGGCGGCAAGCAGGTCGTCATGGCCCGCAACGTGGCCCTCGCCATCGTGGACAACGAGGGCAAGGAACGCGCCACCCACAAGGTGACCTACGGCTCCAAGCTCCTGGTGAAGGAGGGCGACAGCGTCCGCCGCGGCCAGCGCCTGGCCGAATGGGACCCCTATACCCGTCCGATCCTCGCTGAAGTCGAGGGCGAGGTGGTGTTCGAGGACCTGGTGGACGGCGCCTCGGTGTCGGAAACCACCGACGAGGCCACCGGCTTCACCAAGCGCGTGGTCATCGACTGGCGCGGGAACCAGCGCGGCGAGGGCCTAAAGCCCGCGCTCGCCATCTCCCGCGGCGGCGCGATCGCCAAGGTAGATCGCGGCGGCGATGCCCGCTACCTGCTCTCGGTGGATGCGGTCATCGCCGTCGAGCCGGGCGAGAAGGTCGCCCCGGGCGACGTGCTGGCCCGTATCCCGCTCGAAAGCGCCAAGACCAAGGACATCACCGGCGGTCTGCCGCGCGTGGCCGAACTGTTCGAGGCCCGTCGTCCGAAGGATCACGCCATCATCGCCGAGATCGATGGCACGATCCGCTTCGGCCGCGACTACAAGAACAAGCGCCGCGTCATCATCGAGCCGAGCGAGGAGGGCGTCGAGCCCGTCGAGTACCTGATCCCGAAGGGCAAGCCGTTCCACCTGCAGGAAGGCGACCCGATCGAGAAGGGCGAATACATCCTGGACGGCAACCCGGCGCCGCACGACATCCTTGCCATCAAGGGCGTCGAGGAGCTGGCCCGCTATCTCGTCAACGAGATCCAGGAGGTCTATCGCCTGCAGGGCGTGCTCATCAACGACAAGCACATCGAGGTGATCGTTCGCCAGATGCTGCAGAAGGTCGAGATCGTGGAGCCCGGCGACAGCGGCCTGCTCAAGGACGAGCAGATCGACAAGCTGGATTTCGACGAGCTCAACGACGCGCTGGTGGCCGAGGGCAAGAAGCCGGCGACCGCCAATCCGGTGCTGCTCGGCATCACCAAGGCATCGCTGCAGACCCGCTCCTTCGTGTCGGCCGCCTCGTTCCAGGAGACCACCCGCGTGCTCACCGAGGCTGCCGTCTCGGGCAAGGCGGACCTGCTCGAAGGTCTCAAGGAGAATGTCATCGTGGGCCGCCTGATCCCGGCGGGCACCGGTGCCGGCATCGCCCAGGCCAAGCAGATCGCCGCCAAGCGCGACGACCTGATCCTGGAAGAGCGCCGCCGCCAGGCCGAAACGGTGCAGATTTCCGCGCCGGCCGCCGAATAACGGCACCTGCCGGACCGAAATGGGGAAGGGGCCTTCGGGCCCCTTTTCCTTTTTGGGTGTGGCTCATCCCGGATATTGGGGGCCTTCGAGGTAAGGCGCTGGGAGTGGCTGTGGTTTGCACCTGTAGGAGCCCCAGCCCCCAACCTAGAACAGGTTGTTCATGTCCTCGGGGTGGGGCAGGGCCTTGCCGTCGGGGCTGTCGAGGGCAGCGATGGCGGCCATGTCGTCGGGGCCGAGCTCGAAATCCCAGACATCGAGGTTTTCGGCGGCGCGCCGGGGATTGGCGGTCTTGGGCAGGACGACGAGGTCGAGCTGGAGATGCCAGCGGATGACGATCTGCGCCGGGGTCCTGTCGAGCCGCCGGGCGATGCCCGATATCACCGGATCCTGCAGGAGGCCGGCGCCGTTGCCGCCCAAGGGGCTGTAGCTCTCGGTGACGATGCCCTTGCCGGCGAGATATTCGCGGGTGGAGCGCTGCTGATAGCGGGGATTGAGCTCGATCTGGTTGACGGCGGGAGCGACGCCGGTCTCGCCGACGATGCGCTCGATATGCTCGGGCAGGAAGTTGGAGACGCCGATGGAGCGGACGCGGCCCTGGTTGCGCAGCTCGACAAAGGCCTTCCAGGTTTCCGCATAGCGGTCGTGCCGCGGGGCTGGCCAGTGGATGAGGAACAGGTCGAGATAGTCGAGGCCCAGCCGCTCCATGGTCTCCTCGAAGGAGCGGAAGGTGCTGTCATAGCCCTGCTGGCCGGTGCGCTGCTTGGAGGTGACGAAAAGCTGTTCGCGCGGGATCGCCGCCTCGCGCACCGCCCGGCCGACGCCGGCCTCGTTGTGATAGCCCTGAGCGGTGTCGATGTGGCGATAGCCCGCGGCGATGGCAGCGCCGACCACCGCCGGGGCGTCTTCTTCAGGCAGCCGCCAGACGCCGAAGCCGATGCGCGGAATCCGGTGGCCGTCATTGAGGGGGATGGTCTGGCTGATCGTCAACTGAGCCTCCATGGTGGGAGATAAATGTCGCTGGCGCGTGGATCGATCCCGCGTCGGCGGCGGATCGGGAAGGCGCTGGAAATCCTGCGCGCCGGACGGAAATGAAAAAGGGGGCCGGGCGGCCCCCTCGGTCATGGTCTGCCGGTGCGGCTACTTGTAGCCGACATGAGTGGAGAACTGGTCGACCACCAGGGACCAGAGCTCGAACTGCGCATCGAGATATTCGGCGGTGACGCCCTTGACCAGATCGAGGTCCATCTCGACGCAGGCGTCGAGGTCGGTGTCGAGATAGGCGCGGCTGAAGCGCTTGTTGTAGTTCCACTCGTTGATGGCCTCGAGGCTCGGCTTGATGTCGAGGAAGCCGAGATAGAAGTTCAAATCCTCGCAACGTTCGTTGTTGGTGCAGTTGCGGAAATAGATCTGATAGGTGATCCCTTCCATCTTGCCGGTGATCTGCGGATCGCCGTTGGACTGGGTGGTGAGGCTCGCCGAGCCGTAGCCGCGGGCGGCATTGAGAATCTCGTTCACGTCGTCGCCGGTGATCAGCGCCTGCGCCTGGGCAGTCGCGGTCATGGCGAGGGCGATGCCGGCGCCGGCCAGCAGGGTCTTCAAAGTCATCGGTTTCTCCCTCATGGATTGCTGGGTGGCCTGCTGCCAGGCTCGGTGTCCCCGCGGCGCATCCTGTCACCGAACGCGACGCAATAGAAGCCGTTTCGAGGTGTGTTACCCGGGCAGGACATTCCGCCGCGTCGCGGCGTCGCGCAAAAATTGGCCAAGGGGAAGGGGGCGGCCCGCGCATGGCTCGTGCCCCGAATTTTCACGAAAGAATCCTTGACGCGGCGAGTCTTCGGCACTAAACAGCGCCTACCTTAGCGGTCGGTCGTGATTGTCACGCCGGGTCCCTGCCATCTCGCGCGGGAATCCAGGGCAATCAAACACACTGTCGGGTAGTTAGACGAAGCAAATCCTTGTGCGCATGACTGCCGCCGGAAGGCGGGTGGTCCGCTGCAATTGGGGCGCCGCCGATTCCCGTGGAGGGGTCGGGCGAGCGCCGCTTTGGTTTGCTTGTGTTGACCGAACTAAATTTTGGACGATGGAAAGAGCGCAATGCCCACCATTAATCAGCTGATCCGCAAACCACGCGCCAGCAAGCCAAAGCGGAACAAGGTTCCGGCCATGGAAGCCAACCCGCAGAAGCGCGGTGTCTGCTCCCGTGTGTACACGACGACCCCGAAGAAGCCGAACTCGGCCCTGCGCAAGGTGGCCAAGGTTCGTCTGACCAACCAGCGCGAAGTGATCTCCTACATTCCCGGTGAAGGTCACAACCTGCAGGAGCACTCCGT
>Ga0182793_1001302_pt1 | contig 15790 bp, 18 predicted proteins | sample Passage237A_FD_130498 | JGI IMG/M metagenome (GOLD analysis project Ga0182793, IMG submission 130498) | Cellulose adapted compost microbial communities from Newby Island Compost Facility, Milpitas, CA, USA - Passage2 37A (version 2) (version 2) ... | reverse complement strand
TTGCAAGTATAAACTGCTCACCCTATTTTTGCGCCGGAGAGATGGCAGAGCGGTCGAATGCGGCGGTCTTGAAAACCGTTGAGGTGAAAGCCTCCGGGGGTTCGAATCCCTCTCTCTCCGCTTCGACAAGTTATCTTAGATAACGTTTTATAATGAAAGCCCGCAGCATCAACATGTTGCGGGCTTTTTGCTTTCTTAGCATTACCGCACTTTGCACCTCTTTATAGCACCTCTCTGGTGCGTATTTTGGTGCGTCTTACTTATCGTTATTCAGACGCACCAAATTTTACACAGAGCAATGATTTTTAACGCTTTGCAGGGTTTGTTCTTTTGCCGGTCGCTATGCTTCCGGTGTAATTTCATCACCTGAAAAACGTGCGTTTTATGGATCAAAAAGTCTCTGTGTTATTTTACCCTCGTACACCAAAAAATTATGTTAGTGGTGACATGCCGGTGTACATGCGGATTTCTGTCAAAAAAGACAATCTTCCTACTCCCGACAAGATTGATTTCAGTACCGGCAAATGGGTTGACCGAAGTAAGTGGTCTAGTACTTCAAATCGACTTAACGGCCGAACCGATCAGGTAAAAGCACTAAATGATTACTTCGATTTGTTGGAGCTGAAAGTCACGCAATCCCATAACTACCTGCTGCGAACCGACCATGCCGTGACGGCTGAAAAGATCAAACTATTGGTTGAAGGCAAACCGTTGGAAGCAGTGCGAACCATCCTGCCGGTGTTTAAGGAGCACAATGACCGAATGAAGTCCCTTATTGGTAAGGACTATGCTTATGGTACCTGGGAACGTTACGAAACCTCTTACGACCATACCGTCGCTTTTATGAAAGAGGTGTACAAGGTCGACGATTTTGACATCAGAAAATTTGATCTCGAATTTCTCCAGAAATATGAATTCTGGTTAAAAACGGTGCGCAACTGCAACCACAATTCCACCATGAAGTACCTGGCTAACTTCAAAAAGATAGTGCTGATATGTGTAAAACGAAAATGGCTTGCGCAGGATCCTTTCGGCGAATTTAAGATGACGAAAAAGAAAGTAAAGAAAACACCGCTTACCCAGCACCAGGTCGATGACCTTGCAAGAAAACAATTTTCTTCCGAACGGCTTACGGTGGTGCGCGATATTTTTCTCTTTTGTTGCTATACTGGTTTGCCTTACTCAGAAATCAAAAAGTTAAAACGGTCAGATATATTTATTGGTATCGATGGTTACAAATGGATAGATAATGAGCGGGTGAAAACAGATGGTGCTGCACGAATACCTTTACTTCCAGTTGCGGAACAATTAATGGACAAGTATGCAAATGATCCCGATTGCATGGAAAATGGATTGGTCTTTCCGGTTAGAAGTAATCAGAAAATGAACGGTTATCTTAAGGAGATTGCTGACCTATGTGGCATAAAAATCAACCTTACATTTCACATCGCGCGGCACACTTTCGCAACTACGATCTGCTTAACTAATGGAATCTCGATGGAAACTACGTCCAAAATGCTTTGCCATGCAAGCATCGTCATGACTGCAGGCGTATATGCTCAAATCGTTGATCGAAAAGTAAGCGATGAAATGAAAACCATTAGAAATAAATACGGTTCCCTGCCACAGCCATATCCTACCGCCATCCAACTCGCCACTACGCAGCCATGCGTAGTACATGACTTCACTATTCAAAAATTTCAACATGCAAGCTAGTAATGAATATATTCAACTTTTAAAAGACATTAAAGGTCAGATTTCAAAAAGCCGATTTGTGGCGGCCCGACTTGTTAACCACGAACAACTCAAACTTTATTTTGCTATAGGATTGCTACTTGATACAAAAATTGCTTTACACAGTTGGGGTGACAAGATAATACTTCAAGTGTCGAGTGATCTAAATGCACAGATGCCTGGGCTTAGAGGATTTTCTTACCGTAGTCTGAACAAAATGCGGCAGTTCTATCAAGCCTATGCGTCAGAATCAATTGGGCCGTTAGTAACGGCCCAATTACAAATTGCTGATAATCTGTATGATGCAACTTGGAAGGCGACAACTGCCAAATTAAAGCCCACCGGCGAGTTCATCATCCGATCGCCAACGAGCCAATCAGAAGATGCAACGATGCGCAGCTTTCTGGGTCTTACTTTTACTCATCATCTTGTTCTATTAAATAAATGCAAAGTCATACGACGAACGTCTATTTTACATGCAACATGCCTCGAATGAACTTTGGTCGGGTGACATTCTGGAGAATCATATAAAGGAAGATTTATTCAGCCAGATTGGGAAGCTGCACCACAATTTTGATACAACTATTTTAGACGATCGCACTGCGGCTACCAGTGAATTTTTCAAGGATCAATACCTGCTGGATTTTCTTCAGCTTCAGGAAGGTGACAATGAAAGGAAAATAGAACAAAACATCGTTTCGAACATCACTGAGTTTATTTTAAAAATGGGAAAAGGATTCACCTTTATCGGTAATCAATTTCGTCTCGACGTAGACGGTCACGAATTCTTCATTGATCTGTTATTCTTTAATCGAATATTGCAGCGGCTAGTTGTATTTGAACTCAAGCGGGACGCGTTTAAACCTGAGTATACCGGACAATTACATTTTTATTTAAACGTTCTGGATGATAAGGTAAAATTGCCACATGAGCATCCGAGTATCGGCATCATTCTTTGCAAGGAAAAAGCAAATGCCGTTGTTCAATATTCAATTCGAAATATGAACACACCGATGGGGGTAGCTATTTATAAAAACTCAATGGAACCGCCACAGGAAATCAAAGAGGTGTTGCCGGATGCAGAAGAATTGAAAAGAATGATTCAATAGCATGACCGTAGTGTTTCGCTTATGGCAGATCAAATTATTTGATCTGCCATTCTTTTTTGGCGTTTTGCAGGTGTGCCCGAAATTGCGGATTTTTGTACCAGTATTTTAATAGGTTCCATCCGATAATTCTTGCTGCCTCGTTATCACTCGGATAATGTATTCCCATTAACTCTCTTGACCACCTCACTTCCGCAGCGACCTTAATAAATTCCTTCCGCTTTTCAGGAAATAATTCTCCAAAAATATACGCCTCGGTATACGACCATAACGAGTGTCCGCTCGGGAACGCCGGGGAATTAATCCTGGCCAAAGGCTTCAACGCTGACTCCAGGTGATATGGCCGCGGTCGCTTAAAATGTTGCTTTAAGCGAAATTCAGTTGCGCGGATATCCTGGATACAGTTCAACAGCAACGTAGTGGTCGCGGGGTAGTCTTTGAAATCGTATTGTTTTCCGGTAGCTGTGCTGACGATATAAAACAGGTTCTGCCGGTTTTCAACATAGTCGGGATCTGTCGGATTGCTTATGTTGGGCCATGAGCCAATGTTGGCAATGTGCTCGGCACGGTCGATTTCCTGTTTGGTGCGCGTGTTTTGAAGTTTGAGCAGGTAATCAAGCTCAGCGCGGGTTTGGTCTGAACTGTTTGCGGGCGGCTTTACGAGTGAAGGTAATTTCGCTTCGTCGGCCGGTGAAAGGTACACTGTCCGCCATAAGGCATTGCCTAATGCGCCTTTGCTGTATTCTGACCAGGGATATTGAACCGTATCGAGGTCGCGTCTTTCATTATTTGGCGAAGCGCCTTTGTCTCGCAACTGCTTATACGCTTCGCTTGGTGGAGCCAATGCGGGTATCGTTTGCGCAAGCAGTCGAGGGTAGCCAACGATCATAACAACGAAACATAAGGCGGAAATTTTGTATATCAATCGATTCACTGTCATAAGATTTACATTTTGTCTTATGACGAGCCGTTGAAAAAAAAGACACAGGAATTCCCAAACTATTTTTTACAGCATCCTCGCACCTTGCAATCGATAATATTGCCGTATTTATCGAATTCATAAGAACAACAGCCGAGAATGATCTCTTTCAATTTCTCCTTTCCGCGTTGCACCCGAACTTTTGCGTTACTAAGAGAAATTCCGACTTTATCAGCATACTCCTTCAACTTCATTCCTTTCAATTCGCTCATTACTAATGCTTCTCGATATATCTCTGGTAACGCATCAATCATCGGTTGTAAACAGCAGTCAGCCAATTGTAGCGATTGATCGATAACCAATTCATTATCCACCCTGATATTATCTACCGGTTCTTCGATGTATTTTGCTTTTCTGTAATGATCGATCACTGCATTGTTGGTAAGGCTTACCAGATATCCCGGTATATTGTCTGCCTTTTCAATTTTGTCGATATTTAGCATGATTTTCAGGTAGACGTTCTGCATAATATCGTGGCAATGGTCTTCATGTTTGACCTTTTGGCAAATCAGCTCGTGCAGTTTAACTCCAAATTGATTATATATTGATAGTAAGGAGGCGTCTTTCATACAGCATTCGTTTAATACGCTTTCCGTAACATATCGGCCAAATCGGTGGGTAATGGGCTTTCTTCAAGAGAAACAGCGGCCTTTTCAACATCGTAGTCAAAGCGAACAAAGTCAACGTTTATGTTTGAACTGATAGTAAGTACTACAAATCCACCCTGGGGATTGCCATCCTTCGGTTTACCAACGGAGCCGGTATTGATGGCATGTTTAAAGCGCCGAGGCTCGTTGCCTGTGTCCAATATCCGGTAGTATCGCTTATGCGAATGGCCAAAACAAAGGATGTCTGCATCTGCCTTATTAAATACAGCGAGAAATTTCCCTTCCGGTTTATTTTCCAAAAGATACTCATCATTACTATCCGGACTGCCATGCACAAGAAGCATGCGCAGCGTGTTACCATTCAACTGAAAATCCAGTCGTATGTGAGCAGGTAAGGCACTCAAATAGTCTTTGTTTTCACCGCTGATGATTTTATATGCGTAGTTCTTACCTGTTTCTTCCAATTGCGCAGGACTGAGAGTACCCACTTTTGCGTCGTGATTGCCCGCGATAGTAGCAATGCCACGACGCCTAATTTGGGCAATTACTTCATTCGGCCAAATGTGGTAGCCCACAAGGTCTCCCAGGCAAAACATCATGTCTGGCTTCTGCAGATCGAGTAACTCCAATGCCCTTTCCAGGGCAGGCAAGTTTGCATGGATGTCAGAAAACAAAATGATCTTCATATTCTAGACTCCTTTTCTCAGGCTTTCGGCATAGGCGTTGGGTAATGGACTTTCCTCGACCGCTCTCGCTGCTTTTTCGATATCATAATCAAAGCGAATAAATTCAACCTTTATTGAATCCTTACTACGGATGCTGCTATTCTCGTCGATGTGCAGAATAACATATCCGCCCTTTGAGTTGCCATCTTTGGGTTTTCCTACAGATCCAATATTTATGGCGTGCCTAAAGCGAACCGTACCGGCGTCATTGATTTCTAACACACGATGGTAGGGTTTGTGTGTATGCCCAAAACACATAATATCAGCATCTGCATCCTGCATTATACGCAGAAGACTTTTTTCGTCGCGGTCTTCAAATAAATACTCATTTATCTTGCGCGGACTTCCATGAACCAACAGTAGGTTCGTTTTGTCGTTGTTTAGCTGAAATTCAACTTTGATATGCGCCGGCAGTGTGCGGAGGTATTGCCGTTGTTCATCTTTTACCAATTGGTTTGTAAAAGAAATCGAGATAGCGCCATTGGCCTTTTCATCATCGGTTTTATACGCACAGCCGCAGTCGTCACTTGATCGTCCAATTCCAAAATCATAGTTGCCCGCAATGGTGGGAATCTTACGTTTGCGAATCTCGTCAACCACCTCATTTGGCCAAATATTATAACCAACCAAATCACCAAGACAATAAATTGAATCAGGCTTTCTGGCATCAACGTCTTTAAAGAAGGCTTCCAATGCAGGCAAATTTGCATGGATGTCCGAGAAAAGGGCAATTTTCATTACGCTATTTGTGTAGGTGAATAATACTTTTTGCGAAGCCAGAACGCCACATTTACCAAAGCGATAAGCGCAGGAACCTCGACCAGCGGGCCAATTACGCCTGCGAATGCTTGACCGCTATTTATGCCGAATACACCAATTGCAACTGCAATGGCAAGTTCAAAGTTGTTTCCTGCGGCTGTAAAAGCGATAGACGCATTTTTTGAATAGTCTGCACCCAATGCTTTGCCCAGAAAAAAGCTAACCAAAAACATAATCGCAAAATAGATAACTAAAGGAATGGCAATTCGTACCACATCCAAAGGAATACGAACGATTAATTCTCCTTTTAGGCTGAACATTACAATTATAGTGAATAACAATGCGATCAATGTAATCGGTGAAATAAGCGGTATAAATCGGGATTGATACCATCTTTCTCCCTTTAATTTCAATAACACAAATCGTGAAATAACGCCCGCAGCAAAGGGAACGCCAAGATATATGGCGACACTTTTTGCGATCTGTCCTATAGTAATGTTTACTTCCAGACCATGCAGTCCGAAGAGCGGCGGCAGAATAGTGATAAAGAAGTACGCGTAGATGCTAAAAAAGACTACCTGGAATATACTGTTCAATGCAACCAGCCCTGCTGCATATTCCCTGTTTCCTTCAGCCAGCTCGTTCCAAACGATTACCATAGCAATACACCGCGCCAGCCCGATCAATATTAGTCCAATCATATACTCAGGGTAGCCGTTTAAAAACAGGATTGCCAAAAAGAACATTAGCATTGGCCCAATCACCCAGTTTAATAATAAAGACGTGCCGAGAATCTTTACGTTCCTGAATACTTCCCCCATTTTCTCGTAACGAACTTTCGCTAATGGTGGATACATCATTAAGATGAGCCCGATAGCAAGCGGCACGTTCGTTGTTCCGCTGGAATAGCTGTTAATAACTTCGGGCACTGAAGGGATGAAGTATCCTAGCGCTATGCCTAAGAGCATGGCAGCAAAGATCCACAACGTAAGGTACCGGTCGAGAAAACTGAGCTTTTTCCGTTCAGATGTCGGGTTGCAGTTATTGGCGATCATATATTATAAGTCTTTAAACATGACAGCAGCACTCACGGGGCAAACGCTGCTGAATTCAGATGATTGTTTTATTGCCTCCGGCACATTTGACCGTTCTACCGTGTGATAATATTTCTTTTTAAAATAATCCGCTGCGGTTTCTGTGAGCAAATAAAGCTGGGTAATTTTCAAGGATGTGGCATAGCTTTCGATTTTTTCAACAAGGACGGTTGCAATTTGATTATTTCGATAGTCTTTCCGCACCACCATCGAACGCAACAATCCATAAGACGAATAAAGCTCTAAACCAATAGCACCAACAACCTTTTCATCCTGCTCAGCTATAAAAAAGTGGTGAAGATCAACAGGCAGATCGCCCACTGGCAAGTTTTCGTCTTGTAATAGCCCTATAATGGCTTCCCGATGTGTATGATTTGCGTGTATGATCTTCATAGTTTGAAATATTAATTACAGCAATCAGGTCCGCAGCAGGATTTCGCTTGCAGGGGTTTTTCTGCGTAAACCGTTATGCTATAGATGCCTGTGTTGCTGGCACGAAACTGCGCAATTTCGGTTTCTGTTAAATAATTGGATAATATATCATCCGGGATACTGATCAGCTTTTCTTTTTGAATAGTGAGGTTCTCAAATCCATTTTGCGTAATTAATTCGAGATATACCTGTTTTTGAATAGCACCCGAAACGCAGCCTGCATACATTTCCGCAGCCTGCTGAATATTGGCGGGTAATACACCTTCCAAAACGATATCTGAAATGCTGAAATGTCCGCCGGGTTTTAATACGCGGTAAATTTCTTTGATCACGCCGTCTTTGTTCGGTACCAGGTTCAGTACGCAATTGCTTACAATTACATCTGCTGTATTACCTGCTACCGGCATATTTTCAATATCCCCTTGTCTGAATTCCACGTTGTTATAACCTAACTTGTCAGCATTTTCCCTGGCTTTGGCGATCATGGCGGGGGTAAAATCAATCCCGATCACTTTTCCCGCATCCCCGGTTTCATGCCGGGCAATAAAACAATCGTTTCCGGCGCCGCTACCCAGGTCAATCACCACATCACCTTTTTTGATTTTTGCATATTGAGTGGGCAACCCGCAACCCAGACCCAGATCGGCGTCTGCGTTGTATCCTTCCATAGTTGCGTAGTCATCCGCCATGATATTCGCTGTTTCAAGTGAACAGCAGCTAGAACCGCAGCAGGAAGATGCGTTGGTATCCTTGTCCTGTAAGGCAATCTCACCGTATTTCTGTTTTACCAGTTCCTTAAGTTCGTTATCTGTTTGCATACTAAACGTTTTATTGGTTAATCGCAATATAGCGATGTATATAAGCAAAAAAAATCAACAACACTCATCCTTGTTCGTGTACGCGACGAAAAATGCCTCAAATGCAGCTTTATACTGTTTCCAGCCCTTAGCATCGATGCAATAGCATACGCTGGTCCCCTCAATCGTTCCCTGGATTAATCCTGCGTTCTTAAGTTCCTTCAGGTGTTGGCTAATGGTTGCCTGTGCCAATCCCAATTCTTCAACCAGATCCCCACAAATACATGCCTGCGCTTTAATAAGGTGTTGAATGATGGCAATACGGGCAGGATGCGCCAGCGCCTTCATCATGGAGGCCAACTTGTTTTGCTTGTCACTGAATATCTCCGTTTTTGTAAGTCCCATATTGATTGCAATATTACGATTAAGTTTGAAGAAGAAAAATATATTTTGGGATTAGTACGTCCGGCTTGTTCGTCCATTGAACCAGGAAGCGTGCGTAAGGGGTGCGCTTATCCTAATAGCCGCTTCGTAAGCTATTGCGATGGTCTGGTATGTTTCCGAAACCTTTTTGAACTCATAAAATACAGAGCAAATCCAGAAACGACAGTAACCAAGCCAAAAATCGAGAAGATCCTCAGCAATATATTGCCAATATTGTCCCTTGATTGATAGTCCATCGTGTGCGTCATCCATAAGAAATCAAATATCCTCCATTTGTTATTGCGGAAGCTCTGAACAGTACCTAATTCGGCGGCCACATAAACCGTTGTGTTTGCGGCATTATCGAATGTTACGGCATAGGCAGGTAACGGATTTTCTCTATATTCATGGTGGCTATCGGTATTTTTGAGATATGCTATGCTTTTAACGTTTGGCTCGCCATTAAATCTGCGGCTAGCCAGAGCCACAGCTTCTTTTTCCGATAATGCATTACGCACCTGTCCTGTTGTTGCTTCTGCAAGAATAACAGAATGCTGAGGCGGGTGACCAGCATGTTTACCGGTATGCGCTTCAGCACCTACGTACCGTAATTGATAGACCGGCTTGCCCAATATATCTATCAATTGTAGACTGACTATTGAATCTACAATATGCCTCTGCCTGACGTTTTTTATCACGTCGGACGGTGATACAACGGAAATATCGGCACGTAGAAGTTGTGGCTTTCTTTTTTCAAAATCTCCGTGTATTTCATCCATATCGCTCCAACTAAAGTACAGGCCGCTGATCGTCCAGAATAAAAATTGGATTCCTAAAAGCACACCGAGGTATCGGTGTGCTTTTCTTATATAGTAATGTTTACTTTTCGCCATAAGCTTTGATAGCAAAAGCTGGTTTTTGGGCCGTTTAATCTTTTAAAACACTATTGGCAACACTTTTTCTTTGTTACAAAAAGAAATCTTAACAATCTTATCATCTTTTTACATAAGAATTTGAACATACATTAATGTTTGGTAGTCAAACTGTCACTTATTCGTTTTGCCCATGCAATGATTATGGCCTTCTGGTGTTCTGTCATCCTTGCATTTTTGTGCATCATACTATAAGATGATAACGGCATACTTCCCTCTTGGATGCTATTCTTAATCGACCGTAATTTACTTACTTGCCTTCGTACAGAAAAGGTACCGAAGTCGCTAAAGTTTAACTCCTCCTTTCCGTCTCTAATGTGCTTTTCCAGGATCCAACCAACCGGCTGGACATAAGAATACCAGGGATAGCTGGTATAATTGCTATGACAATCGTAACAAGAAGCTTTTAAAATTGATTGCGCATTTAATGGAACACTGTATATCCTGGAAATATCAGTTGAAAGAGCCTGAGCGTCGTCATTGTCACGAGCAGGCTGAATAAACTGAATACCTAAAAGGATAATGAGAATTGCGATCGATATTTTCTTAAAGCGACCCATGTGGAGTGCATTTACTTAAGTTCTTCTTTTACGGTACCACAAGTCAGCATTCCTTTACCATAATACGGGTTCTTAATTTCTTTTATCTCGCTTAACCAGGTGGCTCCTTTGCCGTCATTATACATCGGGCAGGAATCCTGGTATAACGACTGTCCCGCCCCGAATACTTTAACCAGTTCATATACATCCTTGCTGAGCATGTCAAAATGTTCGCGTTGATGGGGAATATTGCTGGCATTCTTGCTTATGTGCTCGGCATGTTCTCTTGCATCTTCCTCTATGTCTTCATATAATCTTTTTTGATCACTTGTCAACGCCGCCTTGTCCAACTTATCGAACGCTTGCACTATGGAACTGCCAGCGGCGGCGGCATCGTTTGGATTGTCGTTAACCAACCCATTCTTTAGTTGCAGGTAACCATCGACTATTTTACTGATTGGGGTGCCAGTTGGTGTTGTGTTGGTCGCAGCTCGCGAATTGGCAGTTGTTGGCTCACTGCCCGACTTTTCCTTAGAGTTTCCGTTGTCGCTGCATGACGTGAAAATGCCAATGCTGAAAGCTGCTAAAATTAAGTGTTTCATTGTTTGTAAGTTTAATATGTTTCTTAAAGATGCATGAACGAGCTGCATGTGATTAATACTATTTCAAGTTATTGCGCAGCAATTGGGCGTTAATTGCAACAATAATGGTACTTAAGCTCATAAGAACAGCTCCCATTGCCGGACTAAGTAATATGCCATAGGTGAACAATGCACCTGCGGCGAGAGGAATGGCTATAATATTGTAACCAGCAGCCCATATAAGGTTTTCAATCATTTTTCTATATGTGGCTTTGCCAAACGCTATCATTTCAACTACATCTTTTGGATCGCTGTTGACCAGAATTATGTCGGCGGTTTCAGCCGCTACGTCTGTACCTGATCCTATTGCAATCCCAACGTCTGCCTGGGCAAGCGCTGGCGCATCATTAACGCCGTCGCCGGTCATGGCTACGACTTCACCCTTATCCTGAAACTCTTTAACCTTATTTTGCTTTTCGTGTGGTAAAACGTTGGCAAGGAAGCCGTCCATATTTAATTTTTTAGCTACTGCGGCGGCAATGGTTTCGTTGTCTCCCGTGAGAAGAAAGGATTTAATATTCATCTGCTTTAACTGTGCTATCGCTTCGGCCGCCGTATCCCGTACTGCATCAGCAAGTGTTATTATTCCGATCGCCTGATCGTCTATCAGGACGAAATTGACTGTTTCTGTTGATTGATCTATTTGGGATGGAATTGGTGGAAGTTGCTTGCTTTGCTGTTTAAAGTAGTTTGGTCCGGCTGCCACCACTTTTTTCCCGTTGACGATTCCGGTCACGCCGACACCCGGCAAGTACTGGAAATCGGATGATTGCCATAAATCCAGTTTTTGCTCTTTTAGCTTTCGAAATACGCCGTGCGCAATATGGTGCTCCGAGCCTTGTTGTATTGCCGCCACATATTGAAGTATATCATTCTGGTTGTATTGATCCTGCAGAGAAATGATCTGCTGCACTTCATGCGATCCTTTCGTTAAGGTGCCTGTTTTGTCAAATATGATGGTGGTGAGCTTTCGCGCATTCTCGAATGCAGTCCTGTTTCGAATTAACAGCCCATGTTTTGCAGATAAAGCAGTAGAGATCGCTACTACTAATGGAATTGCAACACCGAGTGCATGCGGGCAGGACGTGACCATTACGGTGACCATGCGTTCCAGGGAAAATGCCAGATCTTTTCCAGATGCCAGCCATGCTATTAAAGTGATTATTCCGACCGTTATAGCAATAACGGTTAACCACATCGCCACCTTGCCGGCAAGATTCTGTGTATTAGATTTTGTGCCCTGTGCAGACTGAACCATTGAAATTACCTTATTCAAATAGCTGTCGCGTCCTGCACCTGTTACACGAATTTTTAACATGCCGTCTCCATTAATGGAGCCGCCGATCACCTTTGTCTCTCTTTCCTTTTTAACAGGCACACTTTCGCCAGTCAACATGCTTTCGTTGACGTTTGACATTCCTTCTATGACATGGCCGTCGGCTGGAATTTTCTCACCGGGTTTGATAACTATAATATCGTCATTATTTAACTGATCGAGCGGAATATCAATTACTTCGTTGTTTTTTTGCACATGGACAACAGAGGGTAATAACGCTACCAGCGATTCCAGTGCCCTTGAAGCTGCCATTTGTGATTTCATCTCCAGCCAGTGCCCTAAAAGCATAATATCGATAAGTGTTGCCAACTCCCAAAAAAAGTCCATCCCTTCCAGACCAAACACTACAGCTATGCTATACACATAAGATGTTGTGATCGCTACAGCTACCAGCGTCATCATCCCTGGAGTACGCCATTTGAATTCACGAAGCAGCCCAACAAGGAATGGCCACCCACCATAGAAGAAGATGAAAGAGCTCAAGGTCAGCAGCACGTATTTATCACCGGCAAATTTGAACGTAAAGCCGAGCCATTGTTGAACCATGTGTGATAGCAGCAACACAGGGATGGTAACCACCAGGCAGATCCAAAACCGTTTTAAAAATCCTTCGGTATGGTGCCCGGCATGTTCATCGTGCCCTGACTGATCATGGTGTTTCTGGCCAGGCTTTTTTGCCTCGTGCATGTCTCCTTGCATATGCTGGTCATGAGCCGGTTGCGGCGCAGGTGCGGAATGCTGATGCTGGTGGTCATGATGGTGATGTTCATGGTTCATAATCAACTAAAATTTGACGGTGAACGGAAAATGCTAAAAGGTTACTGTTTGAGAACGGATTATCCTTTAATCGTTATTGGGATTTCAATACGAAGCTTTTCCCATGCTACTGCAATTTTCCCGGTAGTATTTTTTCCTGGCTCAATAAAGTACTGCAACCGTTCGGTCATTGCATGCTTTAAAGGCTTTACCTTAATGCGCACTACGTCTTCTTTCTGATCGTATTCGGTGGCAAGGTGTTGTTGCCATTTCGTATTGAGAATCACTGTCCACTCATTTTTCCCCGGAATTGTAAACAGCGCATATTTCCCGGCTGGTATTTCTTTGCTGCCCACAATGAAAGGCTTACCAATTTCAAGTGTGGTAGCATCATGGGCACCGGTGACCCAAACGTCATTGAAAGGCACGAGGCCACCCCATATTATTCGACCTCTAACACCGGGAGAATGATAATTGATTTTAATGGAGTCCTGGCCTATGACTCCCACAGCGGCAGACTTAATACTGCGTTTGGAAGTGTCTTTGACCAGATTCGGATTGTAACAAACTGCGTCCTGTTGTGCATACAGTTTGAAAGTTGTACTCACGAGCAGTACTGCCATGAATACTTTTGAAAAATTAGTTGATACAGACATGCTTTTTTCTTTTTAAAATAAATGACTATTTGATAGTTTCTTTCACTTCTCCGCATGTCATCATCTTTTCACCGAAATACGGGTTTTTAATTTGCTTACTGGCACTCAGCCACGAGGCTCCTTTGTCATTCATGGCCATAGGGCAATAATCAACATACAGCTCCCCAGAATTCACCCCAGACTTTTTCACCAGATTGATGAACTCGTTGCTTAAAGAAGAATACGCATTTCTCTGTGCCTCAATATCACTGGCAGCAGTAATTTCGGCCGCGCTTGAGGCAACGGCATCTGCACCGGTTACCTCTTTTGCACCCGCTTCTATGGCGTTGCTGGCAATCTTGGCTTCTGCCATGTCACTGTTGGTTAGGGCCGTTGTTAAATGCACGTAGTGCTGATAAACCGCATTCAACTTATCGTCTTTTAGCGTTACGGCTGTTGTGCTCGCTGTTGTCTCCTGCATTGCAGCATGATCATGACCGCTGTGGTCGGCGCTGTCATTTTTCCCTTTTTCTCCGCTTGTACTACCATTACCGCAAGCGGTAATAAAGAGCACAGACAATACCGGAACGGTCGCTTTCATCAGATTTTTCATGTTTTGAGTTTTTATTTAATATTAACGTTGAATTAATGTTGATGCGGTGCCATAGGATCGGCTCCTTTCTTGAGTACAAATTCACTGTATAGTAAATAAGCCCCCGTGATAACCACTTTATCACCTGGTTGCAAGCCTTCGGTGATTTCTACGGTTTCAAAATTTTCCATGCCTGTTCTCACTTTCTGGGGTTCAAATTTTCCTTTCTCTTTCTCAATCCATACATGCGTTCCTTTTCCATCCCGGATCACCGCATCTACTGGCAATGTAAGTGCATCGGTTTTTGCTTTAACCGGCAGCAGAATGTTGGCCTGTTGACCAGGTTGCCATTGATTGTCTGGATTGGCAATGGTGCCTCGCACTTGTAGCAACTGGCTACCACTTTGTAGAGAAGGATTGATAAATTGAATTTTCATAGTTTGAGGTCTATCTTCCCAACCAGCTATTACCACCTGAACAGATTGATTGACTTTGACGGATGCGGCTTCAGACGGGTATACATCGGCCTCAACCCATAATTCCCCGTAATTTTCTAGTGTCATGACGCTACTACCCTCGGCAGCGTATTGACCTTCTGTTATCGATATTTCTTTTACGATTCCGGAAGTAGGTGAGTAATAAGTTACATAAGGATCTACCTTTTGCGCCTGCGCCAATTGATTTATCTGCGCGTCTGATTGACCATACAATTTTAGCTTTTGCCTCGCCGCTTTTTCAATGTCCTGAAAGCGCACATTTTCCGCAAACTGTCTCACCTGTGCTGCGGCAATTAAATATTCTTGTTGCAGCGTAGCGAGTTGCTCGGAATATATTTTATACAGTGGCTGTCCCTTATTTACTTTCACACCGGTTTCCCGAACATATAGGGCCTCAATTCTTCCCGGAACGCGAGTAGAGATTATCGCAGTCTTTGATGGATCGGTGGCTAGTTTGCCATTTAGTTGTTTTACATTGGATAATACACCTGCGCCCACTGTCATAGTGGTGACATTGGCCAGCGAAGACTGGCTTTCACTAAGGGAAAGTGAGCTCTCCTTATTATTTTTATCGAATGGCACGAGGTCCATGCCACAGATAGGACAAGTGCCAGGCTTGTTCTGAACAATTTGCGGATGCATCGGGCAAGTATAGGTCTGCACCTTGGCCGGACTGGCGTTCTTTTTGTTACCCTCTTTGCATGCTTCGAGGAGCAATGCCGGTGCTATTGCAAAAATCGCGAGGTTCTTTATAAATTTCTTTCTATGCATACCACTACTGTTTGGCTTTACCATTTGCTTTAATAAAACTTTCACTGTCGATTAGATACGCTGCATTGGACGCTACCTGCCAATCTGCTATGTTTGAGTTTATTTGAATGGATCCATCTGATTCTGCACCAGTTTGTACTTCCACCGGACTGTATACTCCTTTCTCTTTCCGGAACACAACAGATTTGGTGCCCAATCGCCAGACGGCGCGTTTAGGCAGCCATAAACTGTTGCTGTATACAACTGGAATAATCCCGGTAAGTAACTGGCCAACCCGAAAATTGTCTGTATCCAGGTACACACGAGCCGTCATAAAGTTTTGACCGTTGCGGATTACCGGCTCTATTAAACCGATGCGGTCAGCTTGGATAGCATCTTTATCTCCAGCGGGGAATAAAAGCATTTTTTGCCCTTTCCTTATCTGTTGTGCGAAT
>Ga0182793_1001299_pt1 | contig 15801 bp, 12 predicted proteins | sample Passage237A_FD_130498 | JGI IMG/M metagenome (GOLD analysis project Ga0182793, IMG submission 130498) | Cellulose adapted compost microbial communities from Newby Island Compost Facility, Milpitas, CA, USA - Passage2 37A (version 2) (version 2) ... | reverse complement strand
CAGCCTCTTCAATACTGTCTTTCATGATCTCGCGGCCGTGGCGGGAATTGCTCAGGCCGGCGGCGAGAATGCGTCCGAGGGGTGAAGAGCGGCGCAATTCTTTGAGTTTTTCCGCGTCCATCTGGTTGGTCTGAATCCAGTTCCACACCTGCCCCAACTGGTTGCGCGGCGCGATTTTGTTTGGATTCAAGGTCCAGAACCGTTCGATGGTGACGGCGATGGTGATGATTGAGCAGAGGATGATCGGCAGCATCAACCAGCCGCCAGAGACAATGATTTCGAACACCGGTTTACCCCGTTCTCGTTATTTTGCCGCCGTATCATACATGATTTGACCTTGGCCAGCGCAACGCAAAAACGCGGCTTTTTCCGTCACCTGGGCAGCTGCAAGTGCCACAAACGCACGCGCTGCTCGCGCGCTTTAGTCACTTCGAGCCCTTCCCGTCGCCAAGTAAAAACCAGAGCACCATCTGTGGCGGTGTTGTAGCTGGTAGTCCCCATTTCCGCGTAGCGCTGTTCCACCTTGGGATGAGGATGGCCATAGCGGTTTTGGTACCCCGCGCTGAACACCACATGTTGCGGGCGCAAACGATAAAGCAGGCGGTAGGACGAGGAGCTGTTGCTGCCGTGATGCGGTGCCAGCACCCAATCCACCGGACCGGCCAATACCTCCAGCAGCTTGCGCTCCACAGAGCGATCCGCATCTCCGGGCAAAAGCAGACGCGCAACGCCGTCCGCCGTAGGTACTTCCAGCAGCAGAACGCAGGAGCTGTTATTTCCAGAAACGCGATGGTCTTCCGGAGGCCAGAGGATTGTGAAAGTCACCGACTCTTCCTGCCAGGTCTGCCCCTGACGACAAAACTCCCCTGCTCCGGGCAATGCGTCATAGGGTTCTCCTAATAACAGGCGATCAACCTTAAACGCCGTGGCGATGCTCTGGGCACCGCCGGCGTGATCCAGATCGGCGTGGCTGATCATCATGTCGAGCTGGCGCACACCCAGATGGCGCAGATAAGGCGTCACTATGCGGCTGCCGGCATCGAAGTTATCGGAAAAAGCGGGGCCTGCATCGTAGAGCCAGGTTTTTCCGGGAGTCTGCAGAATCACCGCCTGCCCCTGCCCCACATCCATCACCGTTACTCGCAGCAAATAATCCGGCCGCCACTCCGCCCCTAATGCAATCACCAACCAGAGAATACCGATACCCCGCATCCGCAGACCGGCAGGTGCCAGCAAGAGCAGAACACCAGCACTGATCAGCACCAGATCGAAAGTGCCGAGCATACGCCCCGGCCACCAGAGCGCCGCAGGTAGACCTTGCAAAAAACCGAGAAACCACCACAGCCAGTCAAATATGCGATCCAGCTGCATCAGTAGCCATTCGGCGACTTCCGGCAACAGCGGGTGGATCAATGCGGCGATCAAAAGGGCTGGCACCAAGGCAAAAGAAACCAGAGGGACCGCAATCACATTAGCCACTGGACCGCTAAGACTGGTGCCCTGCCCGATCAGCCACAATGGCAACGTCAGGCCCACGGCCATCATGGGCTGAGTGACGAGAAACGCCCACAGCGGTTTTTGCTGACTTCTGCCACTGAAGACGTAGAACAACAGCGCCACCGCGAGAAAAGACAACCAGAATCCCGCGCTCTCCCAGGCCAAAGGCTCGTTGAGCCCCACCACAGCCAAGGCCACACCCAATAAGGTAAATGGCGAAAGATTGAGACCGAATACGCGGCACAGCATCAAGGCGAGACAGGCCACCAAGGCGCGAATAGTCGGAATGGAAAACCCGGCGAGCGCCGCGTAATAGGCCGCGCCGGCACAAGCCAGCAACGGCGGTAGCCACTGCATAACCAGCGCGTTCGAGCTGCGATGGCAGATACCCACCACCCGACCGAAAACACCGCCCAACAAAAAACACCAACCCGCCACCAGTCCTATGTGTAAACCGGAGATCACCAACAGGTGCACCGTTCCCGTCGCCTGCAGACGCGCCCAATCGTCTTGACTGATTTCACTCTGCTCACCGATCAACAGCGCTGCCCAAAAACGCCGGTAAGGTGATTCGCCGCCATCGAGTAAAGATTGCGCCAGGGCCGCTCGATAACCCGCCCAGGTCCAGCGCTCGCCGATTTGCTCTGCCTTACGCACCGAACCCGTGGCCACCACGTCCTGGGCGAGGAGCCACGCGTGATAATCAAACCCGTGCGGATTGACCGTGCCGCGTGGGCGGCGCAGTTTTACCGGCCCGCGCCAGATCTGCCCTGCCTGCACTTCCTGTTGTGCGCGATACCAGGACAGGCGTACTCGGCGCTGAAGCAGCTCCACCGGACATTCCGCGTCGGTGCAATCGACAGTATTTATCTCCGCCACAAAGGCCTGTGACGCTGGGCTTTTGCGCGGAATGGAGACTATGGTGAAAGTAACGGAGTGCACGCTCTGGTCGAACTGCGGCGAAAGCTGCGCGGCGCACAGGCGTTGTAAATTCCAGCTGCCTAATGCCATGCCGAGAAAACCGCAGGCAAGAGCGCCCATAAAAACTTTTTGATAGCGCGCTAACAGCAGGCAAGCCAATGCCGCACACGCCAGCAAGGGCACCGACCAGGGAAAGGAGTAAACCGGGATGTGAATGATTCCGGCGGCAAATGACCAAAGGTAAAGCAACGACGCCTCCATGCGAGCAGCTGACACGTCCAGTGACAGGCTGCAAATCTAACACGAGGCACGTGACAGAATCACCTTCAACCTATGTGGTTTTAGGCCGTGGTACTCGGCATAATGCCGCCCTCGCAAACGCTAAATTGATTTGTATCCGATGCCACGTAAGTTTTTGAAACGCTGGTTACCCGACGCGAAAAAAGTTCGCGAAGCGCCGCGTTTACGATTTCTTGGCACACTGCTCCACGACCCCAATTTATTTCACCTGAACCGCCACTCCGTCTCCCTGGCCTTTATGGTGGGGCTGTTCGTCTGCTTTCTGCCGATACCGGGACAAATGCCCGTCGCCGCCGCTCTCGCCCTGATATTGCGCTGTAATTTGCCGATCTCCATGAGCTTGGTCTGGTTAACCAATCCAGTGACTATGCCGGTATTGTTTTATGCGGCTTACAAAGCCGGTGCCTGGACCCTGGGGCGGCCTCCGGTGGGCTTCCATTTTGAGTTGAGCTGGGAATGGCTATCGACGGGATTTCTGGCGATCTGGAAACCGTTTTTGCTCGGTTGTCTGATGTTCGGAATAGGTTCCGGTCTGGCGGGTTATTTGATGGTGCAAGGATTTTGGCGCTGGCACGTCGCGGATCGCTGGAAAAAGCGCCGCGAACGTCGCCACCCAAAAGAATTACGGTAAGGTAAATACCACTTTCACGCCGTCTTTTACCGCCGCTTGATCAACGTAAGCAATGGCACTGGGGTCCGCTGCCACTTTGGCAACCGCTTCAGCGGAATTACCCAATTCTGGCGGCGGTGTACCCTTACCGGTGAAAACCAGTTTTGACCAATAGGCTTTTAACTGGGAACTCGATTTTCCCAGTACCTTTTCATCAAACTGATGACGATTGCTGTCATCCGCCGACAAATAATAAACCGTCGCTTTACTGCCGTCGGCGAAGCTGGATTTCTTCACCATAAATAAAGCTTCAAGTTCTTCTTTGGCAAAACTGTTGTTATTCGACGGATGCACGATAACCGCGACTTCCGCAAAGGCGGCTGCGCTTGCAGCTGCACTCACAAGACAAATTAACAAGCTGTGAATGATTTTCATGATGCGGCTCCTCAGAACACCAGGTCAACGCCGAAGCGTAATAAGCGGTTTTTATCCCCGGCCTTATTTTCCTCTTCCGTCAGGGCAATTTTAAATGCAGCGGAATGGTGAAAGTCGTAACGCAGTGTCAGATCCAACAGCGTCTTCTCGTCTTCTGTCCCACTTACTGCTGCGGCAAGAACTGCTGGAAGGGGAGCACCGTTCATCAAAATATCGGCTGCGGCCTCCGGTATGCTGTTGAACACTTCTCGTGGCGCATCAGATTTGGACTTGGAATAGGTTAACAGGGGAATCCATTTACCAAATCGGTATCCAGTCGAAACATAATACGCATCCGTATCCGCCAAAAGGCTATCACCCACTGTGTACTGAATGTATTCCACATCAAATAAAAAGTTGTTGCGATCTATACCAAGTGCGAGCCCTAAAAAATCGCCGTCGTCATTTTCCAAACGGATGTCATTAGCAAGAGCGGACAGGTCTATTGAGTTCAAACCTCCAACATACTCAACTCCTCCAGCTAATTCCTCGAGTGGAGTGATCAAAATAGTGGCTTTGGAGCGCATATAACCGGCGCGCAGGGTCAACCAATCGCGAGTAACCGTCCAATTAAAACCAGTGAGATTTTCAAGATTCGCTTCATAACCTAGCGTTTCCCCCTCGAATTGGCCATATACCAACTGCAGACTAGAGTCCCAACTGCCAAATTGATTGTTGTATACAAAAGAGAGTCCGTCATAACCGGGAAACTCAAAGCCGTAAACTGTCTGCGGCACACCTAGCCAGTTGTAGGCGTAACCCACATCAATAAAATCCGAGTAGCGATAAAAAGGAATGCGAATACGACCGGCACTTACCTGCAGATGCTCACTGAGATCGTAAGTCAAATAGGCCCATTCAATGACCGGATCATAGGAATTGGCTCCACGACCAATGATCTGCATAGTCGCCTTTAGCTTTTCGTCGAGCTTGGCGTCCATCTGCAGAGCCATCAAAGAATCATGACGAAAATTCAGGGTATCGTCATACCCGTATAAAGTGTCGTCGGAACTCAGCGTCGAGCCGCCGACAAACGAGGCAAAACCGCGAAATTGAATATCCGCCGCATTGGTCGTCTGAGCGGCAGCGCCCAGCAACAATGAACAAGCGGTACAAGCCCAGATTTGTTTCTTCATAAATCCCCCTTGTTGTGATTACACCGGATCCCGGTGCGTCATACACGGAAACTACGCGTGATTTCGCTCATTTCCCTGGCAGACTTCGCCAGACGTTGACTGACAGAACTGAGCAACGCGGAGCGTTCCGCAGTTCTCTCAGAGCCTTCGTGAATTTCGTTGATGGTCTGCACCACTTCCTGAACGACCCGCGCCTGGATATGGGTGGCCTGCGCGATTTTTTCGTTCATCTGATTGATATTGCTGATGGACAAATTGATGGCTTGCAGACTGTCGCCGGCGTTGTTGGCTTTTTCCACACTGATTTGCGCCTGAGTTGCACTTTCCTGCATCACCGACACAGCCGATTTGGCGACTTGCTGCAATTTAGTAATGGTTTCCTGAATTTCGAGAGTGGATTCCTGTGTGCGCGACGCGAGGGTGCGCACTTCATCCGCGACCACCGCAAAACCTCTGCCCTGCTCTCCCGCTCTGGCGGCTTCGATTGCGGCGTTAAGCGCTAATAAATTAGTCTGTTCGGCAATGCTTCTGATCACATCCAGCACATTGCCGACTTTGCTGCTGTCTTTTTCCAACTGATGAATAACCTCCTGAATATTCAAGACGTTATTAGCAAGTTTCTGAATGCTGCTGACGGTTTGCGCCACAATTTCGTGACCGGTGCTGGCGGTTTTATTTGCTTCTGCTGCGGCTTGGGCGGCAAGCGTGGCACTGTCGGCTATATCACTGACGTTATTGCTGATTTCATCAATCGCGGATTTTGCGCGAGTGGAAGCGTTGCGCTGCTGTTCAATGGTTTGATTAGCAGTCTCCGCCATTTGATTGAGATTGCCGGCGAGTTCATTTAAAGGCTCCGACGTTTCCACCACCCGGGCGATGACTTTTTGCAATTTGCCCATAAAGGAATTGAACCAGTGCACCAACTGGCCAATTTCATCGCTACTGCGCGAATGCAAACGCACGGTTAAATCGCCATTTTCTTCCGCGATATCTCGCAGGGAGTTTACTACTTCAATCAAACTGCGTTTGATACCGCGCACCAGCGGCACCGTTACCAATACCAGCAAAATCAGCGTGACAACTCCCATCACCACTCCCAACTCCACCAAGCTTTCCGCGGCTTTATTGGAATCGGCAAAGCGGTTTTGGAATTGCTGCAGGCGATCTTCTTGAAATTTTTCGAGCTTTTTACGGATATTGTCGTAGGACTGATTCATTGCCGCCGAGCGGCTGCCGAGCACACTGAAATCCGCCGAACCTTCCATCATCATTTTGGCAAGATCATAGGCTTGACCAAAATAAGTGCTGAAATCCCGCTCCATCACTTCGACTTCCGGGCGCAGGGTGCCAGCCAATGTGGCGAGTTGTTGAAAGTCCTGCCGCAGTGCCTCATGGGATTTTTGTGCGAGTTGCAGCGATTCTTCATCGGCAGTGGTGGCTGCGGCTTGCAGGTCTTCGTTAATACGTTCAAGACCAAACAGAACCCGGTCAGAGAGGCGCAGAACAGGAAAATCGCGATCGCGCGCAGTCTGCAACATTTCAGCATTGCGCAGCGCCATGCTGGCATTGATCGCCAGATAAATAGCAAAGCTCACCACCGCAAGCAGTGGAATAATATAAATCTTGCGGTCAACCGACAGACCTGAGAGAACAGCCATATATCATCCGTTGGAATTTTACGCGCCAATAACATTAAAACTGGTAGCGAGCGCTTATTACCAAGCAGTATAGACAAGGCCTAATAAGCCGCGAGGCGGCCGAAGGGAAAATGTAAAAAAGTTTTAATAAGAATTCGTTAATTATATTTCTTGATAAAAAGACGGGATCTTTGATGCCCAAGGCATAACGCGAACATAGGCCTTAAAGGCCATTATTCGTAGCGCAGGACATCCGCCGGCCGGGTTCGGCTGGCGCGCCAGGCGGGATACAGTGTGGCAAGAAAGCTCATAACCAGCGCCGTCATCACTACCTGCACAATATCGTGCGGGACTATCTCGATTGGTAGATACGTGAGGGGATAAACATCCGACTTTAAAAACTGAACGTCGAATAACAGCTCGAAAAAATGCACCAGCGGCTGCACCACCAGGGTCAGTAACAAACCGACAATCACACCCAGGACGGTGCCAATGACACCGATTACCGTCCCCTGCACCATAAAAATGGCCATGATGTCTCTGGTGGAGGCGCCGAAGGTGCGTAATATGGCGATATCTCCCTGCTTTTCCACCACCACCATCACCAGGGTGGATACCACGTTAAATGCCGCAATCGCCACAATCAGCGACATCAGCAGGGCAACCAGCTTTTTCGACATATGAATGGCTTGATAGAGATTGCCGTGGGTGTTTAGCCAACTGATGCCATAGTAATTGCGGCCCAACTGAGTTAACGCATTCCAGACAATTTCCCTTGCGGAATAGAGATCTTCGACCTTCAGGCGCATACCGGAAATTTTCTCCGGCTCTACGGTAAAACCGGCCGCAGTGTCGAGATGGGTAATGGCGAGAGAGTTATCCAGTTCGGTGCGGGTTTGCAGAATTTTCAGCAGAGTGAAATAACCAATTCGCGGAGCCGCTCCAGCGCGTTCTCCCGGCACCACCAACATCAACTGTTCACCTTCCTTCACACCAAGACGCGCCGCGATTGTCTCCCCCAGAACCAATTGGTCCTGGCTGACTTCCAAGCGGCGCATAACATCCGCACTGAGAAACTCCTGCAGACGGGACACGCGGATTTCCTGCGCCGGCTCTATACCGTACAGCACCACCGGTTCGGATTTGCCCTGAAAGGACACCAGCCCTTCCAATTGCACAAACGGCGCCGCGGCCTGAATGCGGGGTTGCGCCTCCAGGCGGGACTGCAGCTCGCGCCAGTCGGTCACGCCGCCGCGCTCATAAACCGCCGCCTGTGGCACCAGTGCCAGTATTTTTTCCCGCAGTTCGCGATCAAAGCCATTCATGATCGACAGCACGGTGATCAGCAGACCAACCCCCACCACCAAACCAGTTATGGATACGCCGGAGAAAAACGAAACAAATTGATTATTGCGCGGGGCGCCGGTGTAACGCAGCCCGATAAAAACCGGTAGTTTCATTGCGCATCAACCCGGCGCAGACTGCCTTCGTGCAATTCCAACACCGAATTCATGGTGCGGGCGAATTGCAGGTCGTGGGTCACCACCACAAATGCCGTGTCCAGCTGCTCGCTCAATTCCTGCATCAACGCCTGAATGGCGCGGGCATTTTTACCGTCGAGATTGCCGGTCGGCTCATCCATCAGCACACAAGCGGGGTTATTCGCCAAAGCTCGCGCAATTGCAACGCGCTGGCGTTCGCCACCGGATAATTGCGCGGGCTTGTGGGTTTCGCGACTCGCCAGCCCCACCCGCTGCAATAATGCCTGCGCACGAGAAAAGGCTTGGTCGCGCGATATACGCGCGATCAGCAATGGCATAGCAACATTTTCCAGAGCACTGAATTCGGCGAGCAGATGATGGAATTGATAAACAAAGCCGAGATATTGATTGCGCAATTTGCCGCGGGCGTTTTCGGATAATTGCGAGAAGGGTTGATCCTTGAGATAAACAACGCCGGCGTCCGGCTTATCGAGTCCGCCCAACACGTTTAACAGAGTGGATTTGCCGGAGCCGGATGCACCGACAATTGCCAGGTGCTCGCGCGCGGCGACGCGAAATTCGAGATTGCGCAATATCTGCAATTTTTGCGGCCCCTGCTGATAGCTTTTGTCGATACTCTCGCAGTACAAAACACCGCTCATGGCAATTCTCTTCTGATTAAACGTTATAGCGCAGGGCTTCCGCCGGTGCGATTTGCGAAGCGCGCCAGGCTGGGTAGCAGGTCACCAGAAAGCTGATTAAGGCTGCGCCACTGCACACCCAGATCACATCGGCCCACAACAGTTGCGACGGCATAGTGGTAACAAAATACACCGTCGGGTCGAAAATCTGCGCGCCCATGGTCTGCTCCACCGCCGTGACCATAGCGGCCAAATTGAACGCCACCAAAATACCGAGGCTGGCGCCGATCAAAATCCCCACCATGCCGATCACCGTTCCCTGCACCATAAAAATTCCCACCACGCCACCGGCGGACATTCCCATAGTGCGCAGCACCGCAATATCAGCGCGTTTTTCGGTGATCATCATGATCAAACTAGTGACGATATTAAATGCGGCCACGGCGATAATAATGCCGAGCATAATGCCGACGACGGTTTTTTCCATTTTGATGGCTTGAAAAAGACTGCCCTGGGTTTCGCTCCAATCGCGGGTTTTATATTGCGGCCCCAGGTCGCGCTGCAGATCATTCAATAACGCAGGCGCTTTATAAATATCGTTGAAGCGCAAGCGCAGGCCATCCACCCCACCCTGCCGCCGCAACAATTTTTGCGCATCGGCGATATGCACCAATGCGAGGGATTGATCCAACTGCGCGCCCACCTCAAACACACCGACAACGGTAAAGCGTTTGGTGCGCGGAAAAATACCAGCGGGAGTGACCGACACATCGGGCAGGGTAATTTGAACTTTATCGCCGGTGGTGACTGAGAGATAACGCGCCAGCAAGCTGCCGAGCACGATTTGATATTCCCCGGCCTGCAAATCCTCCAGATCCCCCACCAGCATATGCTGATGCACCACAGACACCGAGCGCTCCGCTTGCGGATCTATGCCTTGAATCTCGACCCCGTGAACACTGCCGTCGTAAGTGACCAGGCCATGCCCCGCGACATAAGGCGCAGCGCCTTGCACGCCGTGGCCCGTCATTACCCGCTCAACCAGGGCCGGCCAATCTTGCAGCGGCTTGTCAGCTTCAACAAAACCGTGGGGAACCACACGCAGGATGCGATCCTTCAATTCCCGGTCAAAGCCGTTCATGACAGAGAGGACCACAATCAAGGCGAAAACGCCCAACGCCATACCAATAAACGCAAACAGGCTGACAAACGAAATAAACGTGTTACGTCGTTTTGCCCAGGTATAACGCAGGCCTATGTAGAAAGGAAGCAATGAATTCATGGCGCGCATTAGAGCGGAATTCCGGGAACAGGACAAGCTGATGGGACACCCTCCTGAGCTGCGGCCATTGCGCGGTCAGAAAACCTTCTGACTCAAGCGGACTGGCACTACAATGGCGACTTGTTGATAGTCAGCCAGAGAGGCTCATGAAAACTCCCCCACGCTTGCAACCGTTACTGGACGACGGTCTGATCGACGAGGTCATCCACCCGCTGATGAGCGGCAAAGAAGCATCCGTCTACGTCGTGCGCTGCGGCCGCGAAATTCGCTGCGCTAAAGTCTACAAGGAAGCCCACAAACGCAGCTTTAAAAAAGCAGTGCAATATCAGGAGGGCCGCAAAGTACGCAACAGCCGCCGCGCCCGCGCCATGGAGAAAGGCTCAAAATTCGGTCGCCAGCAGCAGGAAGACACTTGGCAGAACGCGGAAATCGACGCTTTGATTAAGCTCGCCAATGCCGGTGTCAGGGTTCCAACACCATACGGTTGCTTTGATGGCGTGTTGTTAATGGAGTTGGTGACGACTGAAGACGGCGAGGTAGCGCCGCGTCTGAACGACGTGATCCTCACGGAAGAACAAGCACTCGAAGATCATGCAGTGATCATGCAATACATAGTGCGTATGTTATGCGCCGGGCTGATCCACGGCGACCTGTCGGAATTCAATATCCTCGTCGACGATTACGGCCCGGTCATCATCGACCTCCCCCAAGCCGTCGACGCCGCAGCCAACAACAACGCCCGCCGCATGCTGGAACGCGACATCAACAAAATGCGCGACTACTACAGCCAATTCGCACCGCAATTGCAGCACACACGATACGCCAAAGAAATTTGGGCGCTTTATGAAGATGGGGAATTGCATCCGGACACAGAACTGACCGGGCATTTTACCGACTCAGATGGGAGTGCTGATGTGGATACGGTGTTGGCGGAAATTCGCGCGGTGTTGGAGGAGCAAAAAGAGCGAGAGGAACGCAAGAAGGAGGATTAATTTTTTCTTACTAAAAAATTATCGAGATAAACAAAAAACGGCCCGAAGGCCGTTTTTTGTTTATCAACGAATATCTTCAAAAAATTACCAACCGGTAATTTCTTTCAGACCGTTGCCGATATCCGCCAAGCTGCGAACAGTTTTTACGCCCGCGTCTTGCAGCGCGGCGAATTTCTCATCTGCAGTACCTTTACCGCCAGAAATAATCGCACCGGCGTGGCCCATGCGTTTTCCAGGAGGAGCGGTTACACCGGCGATATAAGAAACCACTGGCTTGGTGACATTCGCTTTGATGAATGCAGCCGCTTCTTCTTCAGCAGTACCACCGATTTCACCGATCATTACGATCGCTTCAGTCTGCGGGTCATTCTGGAACATTTGCAGAATGTCGATGAAGTTGGAGCCGGGAATCGGGTCGCCACCGATACCAACGCAGCTGGATTGGCCGAAACCGAAATCTGTAGTTTGTTTAACCGCTTCGTACGTCAAAGTACCGGAACGGGAAACAATACCTACGCGACCAGGCTTGTGAATGTGTCCGGGCATAATGCCGATTTTGCATTCGCCGGGCGTGATCACGCCGGGGCAGTTGGGCCCGATCAGACGCACGCCGAGTTCATCGCACTTCACTTTGCACTGGAGCATATCCAGAGTAGGAATGCCTTCGGTGATGCACACGATCAATTTAACGCCGCTGTACGCTGCTTCCAGAATGGAGTCTTTACAGAAAGGTGCAGGCACGTAAATAACGGAGGCATCAGCGCCGGTTTGTTCAACCGCTTCCAACATGGTGTTGAATACGGGCAAACCGAGATGTTTTTGACCGCCTTTACCTGGAGTTACACCACCAACCATTTTGGTGCCGTAAGCAATCGCTTGCTCGGAGTGGAAGGTACCTTGAGCACCAGTAAAACCTTGACACAGAACTTTGGTGTCTTTGTTAATTAAGATACTCATTATTTACCCTCCGCCGCTTTAACAACCAATTGCGCTGCTTCTGTCAGCGTCTTAGCAGGAATGATATTCAGGCCGCTGTCCGCCAGAACTTTTGCGCCCAGCTCAGCATTGTTACCTTCCAAACGCACGACCACTGGCACTTGTACGCCAACTTCGTTAACCGCGCCGATGACACCGTCAGCGATCAAGTCACAGCGCACGATTCCACCGAAGATATTGATCAAAACAGCTTTAACGTTTTTGTCGGACAGAATAATTTTAAACGCTTCAACCACGCGTTCTTTCGTCGCACCGCCGCCTACGTCGAGGAAGTTGGCCGGACGACCGCCGTGCAATTTAACGATGTCCATAGTGCCCATCGCCAAACCAGCGCCGTTCACCATGCAACCGATATTGCCGTCGAGGGCAACGTAGTTGATTTCCCATTTGGCAGCGTGAGCTTCGCGCTCATCTTCCTGGGAAGGATCGTGCATTTCTTTGATTTTGGGCTGACGGAATATGGCGTTGCCATCGATATTAATTTTACCGTCGAGGCAGTGGAGGTTGCCTTCTTCAGTAATCACCAGCGGATTGATTTCCAACAGAGAGAAATCGTAGTCGTGGAACATTTTTGACAGGCCGAGGAAAATATCCACGAATTGTTTGACCTGTTTGCCTTCCAGACCGAGTTTGAACGCCAACTCGCGGCCTTGATAAGGCTGTGCACCGGTCAACGGATCAATGACGGCCTTGAGAATTTTTTCCGGCGTTTCGTGCGCAACTTTTTCGATCTCAACACCACCTTCGGTGGAGGCCATGAACACCACGCGACGAGAGCCGCGGTCGACTACCGCACCCAGATAAAGCTCTTTCGCGATATCGGTGCAGGATTCAACAAGAATTCGGCTGACGGGCTGTCCGCGCTCGTCAGTTTGATACGTCACCAGACGGTTACCCAGCCACTTTTTGGCGAATTCTTCGATTTCCGCTTTGGAGGAAACGAGCTTCACACCGCCGGCCTTGCCGCGGCCGCCTGCGTGTACTTGAGCTTTTACCACCCACTTGTCACCACCGATAATGCCTGCGGCGTTAGCGGCTTCTGAAGGTGTTTCTGCCGCGATTCCTTTAGAAACCGGCAGGCCGTATTCAGCAAAAAGCTGTTTTGCCTGATATTCATGCAAATTCATGATGTTTTTCCGTGGTTGACGTGTTACCAAACTTGCGGGTTTAACAACACATGGTTGAACAACTGGAACATCGGCGGGTAATGCCTGGTTCCTCACGTTTTATTGCAAGCAAGACCGGCATTCACCCACTTTTACCAGCCCCAATCTGCAAAAGGCGCAAGACGATTTTTGATCATCATTGCGCCTGGAGAGTCGCGACTTTACGCCGTCTTGTTTTTACTTGCGCTTACGGTTGGCCATATGAATGGCGTGGCCGTGAACTGCCAGAGCTGCTTCGTGAACGGCCTCCGACAAGGTCGGGTGACCGAACACCATCATGCCCAGATCTTCGGCGCTGGAGCCGAATTCCATGGCAATCGCAACCTGCTGCACCAGATCCGCCGCGCTCGGGCCAACGATGTGGCAGCCGAGAATACGGTCGGTTTGGGCATGGGCAATAATTTTGACGAAACCGTCTTTTTCGTTGGCAGCCAGCGCACGGCCAATTGCCGCAAAAGGAAACACACCGACGTTGTACTCTTCACCATCCGCTTTCAATTTCTCTTCGGTTTTACCGACAGAGGCAATTTCCGGGTGGGTGTAAATCACGTTGGGGATGATGTCGTAGTTCATGACAGTTTTTTGGCCGGCGATACGCTCGGCAACCATCACGCCTTCTTCAGAACCTTTGTGCGCCAGCATAGGACCGCGCACCACGTCACCGATTGCCCAAACGCCAGGAGCGCTGGTTGAGCACAGATCGTTGACGTAAATAAAACCGCGTTCGTCCAGTTTGACGCCGCTGTCTTCGGCCAACAGACCTTGTGTGAAAGGACGACGGCCTACACAGACGATCAGTTTGTCGAAGACTTCTTTTTTCTCGTTACCTTCTTTATCGGTATAGGTAACTTCAACTTCTTTTTTGCCGCCTTTGCTCAACACTTGTGAGCCAGTCACGCGGGCACCCAGACGAATATCCAGACCTTGTTTGGTCAAAATTTTCTGCGCTTCTTTGGCGACCTGCTGGTCCATCATGGCGAGGAAATTTTCCATAGCTTCCAGGCACACGACTTTCGCGCCCAGACGATTCCACACGGAGCCGAGTTCGAGACCGATAACGCCGGCACCGATTACGCCCAGACGTTGGGGAACTTCGCTGAATTCCAGAGCGCCAGTTGAATCGACGATCACATCGCCATCAACAGGTGCAACCGGAATATTCACCGGGATGGAGCCGGAAGCCAGAATGACGTTTTCCGCTTCGAGAATTTGCTCTTTGCCTTCGAAGTCGACGTATTGAACTTTTTTGCCCGCCAACAATTTGCCGGTGCCGTACAGCGTAGTGACTTTATTACCCATAAACAGGCCGGCGATTCCGCCAGTCAGCTGCTTAACGATGGCGTCTTTACGCGCGATCATGGAAGGAACGTCGATTTTCACACCGTCGGCGCTGATGCCGTGAATACCGAAATCCGCTTTGGCTTCGTGATATTTGTAGGAGCTGTCCAACAGGGCTTTGGAGGGAATACAGCCGACGTTCAAGCAGGTACCGCCATTGACGCCTTTACCTTCCTTGTTTTTCCACTTTTCGATACAGGCGGTTTTCAGACCCAGTTGTGCAGCGCGAATCGCAGCCACATAACCCGCCGGTCCAGAACCGATGACAATAACGTCGTATTTTGTTGACATAGGTTTTATCCCCAAGTGTTTTGTTGTCTCTCAGGAACACTTCTAAAAATTCAGGTGATTTTTAGCCGCGCTCTTTCAGGGTGAGGGGTTGTGTTAGACAACCCCGCGACGGATGGTGAAATTAAACTTCCAACAAAATGCGCGCTGGATCTTCAATCAGGTCTTTAATGGCCACCAGGAATTGCACGGCTTCTTTGCCATCGATCAGACGGTGGTCGTAGGACAGAGCCAGATACATCATCGGCAGGATTTCCACTTTGCCGTTGACTGCCATCGGACGCTCCTGAATTTTGTGCATACCGAGGATCGCAGCTTGTGGCGGGTTGAGGATCGGGGTGGACATCAGCGAACCAAACACACCACCGTTGGTGATGGTGAAGGTGCCGCCAGTCATCTCTTCGATACCCAGCTTGCCATCGCGAGCGCGGGTGCCGAAATCACGGATGCCATTTTCAATTTCTGCCAGGCTCATGTTTTCAGCATTGCGCAGAACCGGAACTACCAAGCCTTTGTCGGTGGAAACCGCAACGCCGATGTCCTGATAGCCGTGGTACACGATGTCGTTGCCGTCGATGGACGCGTTCACCGCAGGAATACGGCGCAGCGCTTCAACGGCGGCCTTAACGAAGAAACCCATAAAACCGAGCTTGGTGCCTTTGTGGGCTTTTTCGAATTGATCTTTGTAGCGGTTGCGCAGTGCCATCACCGGGCCCATGTTCACTTCGTTAAAAGTGGTCAACATGGCGGTGCTTTGTTTGGCGTCGAGCAGACGCTCGGCAATGCGCGCGCGCAGACGAGTCATAGGTACGCGCTTCTCAACACGCTGACCCTGCTCGATAACTGGCGCAGCGGCTGCAGCCGCTTTCGGTGCTTCCGCCTTGGCGGGAGTCTTGGCAGCAGATTTTTCGTAATTGACCACATCTTCTTTGGTGATACGGCCGTCGCGGCCGGTACCGGAAACTTTGCCGAGATCTATGCCTTTTTCGTTGGCGATCTTCTGCGCCGCTGGGTTGACCAATCCGGCAGCGCTGCTTGAGCT
>Ga0182793_1001296_pt1 | contig 15839 bp, 16 predicted proteins | sample Passage237A_FD_130498 | JGI IMG/M metagenome (GOLD analysis project Ga0182793, IMG submission 130498) | Cellulose adapted compost microbial communities from Newby Island Compost Facility, Milpitas, CA, USA - Passage2 37A (version 2) (version 2) ... | reverse complement strand
GCGCCGGCCACGAGGCCGATGACGGTGCGGGCGACGCGGCCGTCGCGCACGAGCATGTGCTCGGGGTTGGCCGCGTCGTAGTCGGCGAAGGAGGCCCACACCGTGCCGAGCGGGATGTCGCGGGCGCCGATGGCCAGCGAGAGCGCGGCGGCGAGGAGCACGAGGGCGAGGGCCGCGGCGAGCGCCAGCCACAGCCGTCGGCGTACGACGAAGCGGCGCGACGGGGGTCGCACGGTCGCGGTGGCGACGGTCGTCATGGCTGCTCCGGGTGCTCACTGAGCGCGGGCCCTCATCTGGGCCTCTGCAAGTGTAGCGGCATTTCGCAAGGTCGATGTTGCGTAATTGCCCGGGGCTCAGCGGTGTCGCCCCTGAGAGGTGCGCGTCCGTCAGGGAAGCCCGGCCTCGAGCCTGTCAACAGCCTCCTTGGCCGCGGCAAGGCTCGTGCCCGTGTTCTCGCGATAGATCTTGATCGCGTCGAGCTTGCGGCCGGCCTGGACCTCAGCGACCACCTGGCTGCGCCAGTCCGTCGCGGTCCCCGCGATGGCGTTCCAGGCCTTCATCCTGCTGACCCGCGACGCCCCGGCGTCGCGAGCAGCCTCGGCCTCCTTCATGAGGGTCGTGGTGAGGTCGCCCTTGGCGAGCCCGAACAGATCGCGCAGTCCCATACCGGCAGGCTACGGGGTGTCGGTCCCGCGCGCGATGTTGGAGGCCTGAATGCACAGCGCCTGTGCTGGGGCGGCTACTCGGGATTCGTGCGGGACGCGCCGGGCAACCTGCTCGAGCTTGCGGTGAACCCCGCCTGGCATCTCACCGAGGACGGGCGCACGCTGCTGGCCGCCGACGGCTGAGGCGGCGGGCGACAAGCCCTCAACCAGGCATGACGTTGGCCCGGTTCGCGGGCCGGGTCTGGCGCACGACGTCGCAGGCTTGATCGTCTGCACCTGGGGACCGGGCGGCGAGGCGCTCGCCGCGAACGCCGCGCTTCCGCCGATCTCGTGGTGACGCACACGCTCGAGTCCGACGCCCTCGTCGCAGGCGCTGCGGCGCGCTATCGCGTCCAGCTCGCCAACAACGGCCCCTCGGACGCGCGTGCGGTGTGGACGACGAGCGCCCTTTCATCGGGCCTGGCCTTCGTCGGCAGCGCGGAGAGCTTGAGCGGCTCCGCCTGGGACTGTGCGCCTTCGCTCGTGACTGCGACGTCACCGGTCAGGACGCGGACGGATACGGCGGGGTCGTCGAGTGCGTGCTGGACGGCTGGCTCGGCTACGGCCAGAGCGCGCCCGACATCACGCTCGTGACCGCGATCAGGCCGGGCACGCCGCTCGGCACTCTCACCAACGTGGCGAGCGTGTACTGGACCGACCCGGACGAGCCGGACAGCCCCGTCTACGAGGCCTCGGCCGAGGCGGACATCACCCTGGTGCTGTCCGCCGACGAGCTGCTCGCCAACACGGGCGTCCAGGTGTTCGGCCTCGTCTGGCTCGCGAGCCTGCTCGCCGCAGCGGGAGTGTTCCTGCAGCTGCTGCTGCGTCGCCGCCGTGAGGCATAGGCGCCGGTTGGCGCCTCACGGCCGCGACCGCGTAGCGTGTGCCCCATGATGTGGGCGCGACGCGGCGCGGTCGCGGTCGCCCTCGCGGTCGCGGCCGCCACCCTGTCCGGGTGCGGCTCGTCCGATGACCCGACCCAGGGCTGGGACGAGCCGGCGAGCTATGCCGCGACGATCCGCTATCAGGCGTACGACATCGACGCGGGCACGTACCGGATCATCGTCACCGACCACGTCGTGACCTCCTTCGTGCGCACGGACCATCGCGGCGACGTTCCCGTCGACGGGCGCGGACCGGACCCCGACTACTTCACGCTGCGCCAGATCGTGGGGCGATACCAGGCCGCCCGGACGCACGGGGAGTCCTACGGGCGCATCGAGTTCGACGAGCAGGGCATGCCGATGTTCGTGACGATCGACTGGGAGCCGTACCGCATCACGGACGAGCAGACCTGGCACATCAGCGACATCGAGATCCGCTGAGCGCCATGACCGCGCACGGCGCCGTCTGCCACGATAGGCGCGTGACCACGCGCTCTCACCGTGCGGCGTCCGTCGCCCGTCCCGCCGCGCCCCGTCGTCGCGCGGGCGTGGCCGTCGCGCTCATGATCGCCCTCCTGGGCGGCTGCTCCGCCGTCGATGCCCCGTCGATCCTCACGCCGTCCGCTCAGGCGTCCGCGTCCGCCGTCGCATCGGCCACGCCTCCCATGCCCTCCTTCCCCGACGGCGTCACCTCCGTGGAGTGCGACCTCGCGACGCACGCGCGCGGCGCCGATGCCGCAGTCACCGTCCTGGGCGACCCGACCTGGCGGCTCGGCGGCTGGAGCCACGTCACCGGAGTGGGCTCCTTCGCCTCGGTCGCGCATCCGGTCGCGACCTATCGCATCACGGCGGAGCACTGGACGCCCGATGCGTCATGCGGCGGGGCCAAGACGCTCGCGACGGTCCTGGTCAAGAAGACGTACACGTGGGACCAGCAGCACGCCAACGGCATGGAGGCGTCCTTCCCCACCGAGCGCATGGCGTTCGGGGACGTGACGGACATCGTGCTGCTGCTGCGGCTCGACCCGGAGCTCACGCGCATCCCCACCGTCGAGGACCTCGCCGCCGCCTACGGCGACCTGCTCACCCCAGAGGAGCTCGCGCAGCTGGACGCGGGCCAGGTGAACCTCGAGCTCACGCTCTTCGGCGAGGGCGCCACGGCCGAGCACCCGTTCATGAACGCCGGCACGATCATCAGCGTGGACCCCGCGCAGGCCGCCGCCGGCTGGGTGCGCATCCAGATCCCGCGCGAGCAGCTCACCTTCTACACCGAGGCCGACTACGTGCGCACCGAGGTGGGGCCCGGCGCGTGGCAGGACCTTCTGGTCCAGGGCCTGCGGATCAACCCCGAGACCGCCCAGGGAGCGACGGTGCGCCGCCTGCGCCCCGACGACTTCGATGTCCACGCCAAGTCCGAGTTGTTCAAGGAGATGGCGTTGACCTTCGCCCTCATCGAAGTGGGGCGGGGATGAGCCCCACGTGCCGGATCCGCAGCGCGACCGGAGCAGACGCGGTGGCGATCGCGCGCATCTACCAGCACTACGTCGATCACACCGTCATCACCTTCGAGACGGAGGCGCCCGATGCGGAGGCGATGTCCCACCGCATCGCCGGCGTGCAGCGGGCCGGGCTGCCGTACCTCGTGGCCGAGGATGCCGAGCTCGCTCGCCTCGGCTCGTCCGATGCGATCCTCGGCTACGCCTACGCCTCCCCCTTCCAGGAGCGCGCCGCCTACCGCCACTCCGTGGAGGCGACGGTCTATCTCTCGCGCGAGGCGGCGGGGCGGGGCGTCGGCAGCGCACTGGACGAGGAGCTTCTCGAACGGCTGCGCGAGGTCGCAGCGAGCGAGTGCCCGCACGCCCCGGTGCATCGCGTGTACGCGCGGATCGCCCTGCCCAATGCCGCCTCGGTCGCGCTCCACGAGCGCTTCGGCTTCCGCCAGGTCGGGACGCTCACGGAGGCGGGCTTCAAGCTCGACAGCTGGATCGACGTGGGCTTCTGGGAGCTCGCGCTCGACTGACGGGCACAGCCGTCGCCGGGCGGCGAGCCATGGTGCACGCCGCCCGGCGTCCGACGCAGGCCGCCTCAGCGCTTGGCGCGAGGCGTCGCCACGAGGCGGGAGGCCGCGGCGGCCCCGGCCTGGGCGGCCTCGACGAGGCCGCCGCCGTGCGCGAGCGTCGCGGCCACGGCGCCGGCGAACTCGTCGCCAGCGCCGGTCGTGTCCTCGACGCACGTCACGGGAATGGACGCGACGAAGCTCGCCTCGCCCGCCTCCGCGACCCACACGCCCTTGTCGCCCATGGTCACCAGTGCTGAGCGCACGCGCTCCGCGAGCCGGCGCGCGACCGTCTCCGGCGACAGCTCCTCGTCGCCTGCGAACATGCGCGCCTCGTGGACGTTGACGATGAGCGGATCCGCCGCGGCGAACCACGGCAGCTCCTGCGGGTTGGCGGGGCTCGGGTTCACGACCAGTCGCGCACCGTGGCGCTGCGCCCAGTCGATCGTGGTGAGCGTCGCCTCCTCCGAGATCTCGCGCTGGATGAGGATCGCCTTGGGCTTGAGCGCATCGAGGCTCTCCACCACCTGCGCGCCCGTGAGCTCCATGTTGGCTCCGGCGATCACGATGATCGAGTTCTCGCCGTCGTCCGTCACGGTGATGAGCGCGCGGCCCGTCGGTGCATCGGCCGTCCGCACGTGCGACGTGTCCACGCCGCGCCGGTGCGCATATCCGCGCACGGTGTCCGCGACGGCGTCGCGGCCCAAGGCCGCGACCAGGGCGGACGATGCCAGGCGCGCGGCGGCGATGGACTGGTTGAGTCCCTTGCCGCCCACGATCTCCTCGTAGTGGGAGCCCAGCACCGTCTCGCCCGGCTGGGGCCGGACCGACGTGCGCACGACCAGGTCGAGGTTGGCTGAGCCTACGACCACGACATCAGGCACGGCTGCTCCTCACCCGTCGACACCGCGACGCGGTCCGGCCCCTGGGTGTCATCGGCCTGCGGTCCAGGAGCACAGGGCGTGCCACATGGCGCCGTAGCCTTCCCAGGAGACGAAGGGCTCCGGCGCCCAGTGCGGCGCCATGTCCGATGTGAAGACCGCCGAGCGGCCCTTGCCGTGCTCCCCGACGGCGATGAGGGGGTGGCCCTCCACCGTCACGAGCACCTCGGCGCCCGCCTTGGGCACCGTGCGGTTGAAGCCGAGCAGCGCAGGCCAGGGTCCGGCCACGCCCTGGATGGCAGGGTGGTCGGCGGCCTGGACCTGAGGCACCGCTCCGGCGGGGCACTCCTGGCGGTCGTCGGTCTCGAGGACCTCCACCGGCAGCACGGGTGCGATGGCCGTGTGGGCGTAGTGGCCCTTGGCGTCGACGCCGGAGAAGCTCAGGTACCCGCCGACCATGATCAGGCCGCCGCCGTTCGCGACGTAGTCGCGGAGGATGGCGAGCTTGTCGGGCAGGGTCTGGCTCTTGGCGAAGACCGTGCGCGTGAGGTGGAAGGAGTTCGCTCCGACGTCGCTGATGACCACGACGTCGTACGCGGCGAGCTCGTCCGGCGCCGGGAAGTCGGCCTCGATGCGGTGCGACGGAAGGTGGGTGACCTCCCAGCCGCGCTCGCGCAGGGCCGCCTTGAAGGCGGTGCCGTCCTCGACGTACTCGGAGTTGGTGAAGCTGTCGAAGCCCTTCTGGTGGATCATGTACGTGACCCAGGACTCGCCGATCAGCAGCAGACGGGGGTGAGTCAACAGATTATCCAATCGTTCCGGTGGGGTGGACTTCGAGGAACTTCCAGTCGTGCTCGGGCACGATGATGTCGGCCTCCTTGCGCAGGCGGTCATAGCCGGCGAGGAGCTCCGGGAGGTCCCAGAAGGAGCCCATGGGCCAGTTCAGCTCGAGGTTCTTGTAGTTGTACATGACGTCGCTCGTGAGGCAGACGGTGCCCACGGCGGTGTCGACCATGACGACCATGGAGCCGGGGGTGTGGCCGCCGATCTTCTCCAGCCGGACGCCGGGCTCGATCTCGTAGTCGCCCTCGATGATCTGCAGCCGGTCGCGGATCTGCTCGATCTTGTACGCGTACTCCGGGTAATAGAACATGCAGAAGTGCGGGGGCTCCGTGGCCTGCGGGAGCTCGTCCTTCTGGACCAGGAAGGTCGCGTTGGGGAAGAGCTCCGTGTTGCCGACGTGGTCGAAGTGCAGGTGCGTGAGCACGACGATGTCGATGTCCTCGGGCTTGACCCCGAACTTCGCCAGGCCGGCGACCAGGTCCTGGTCCTCGGTGCGGGAGGCGACGAAGTCGACGCCGTAGCGGCTCTGCATCTCCGAGACCTCGTCGATGTCGCCCAGACCGGTGTCGATGAGGATCTTCTTCTGCGTGCCCTCGAGCAGCCAGACCGGGACGGGCACCATGACGCCCGAGTGGACCGAGCCGTCGCGGCGGACGATGTCGTGGCGGAAGCCGTACGGAAGGCGCTCCTCCTCCGGGATGTCCGGGTGAGCGCCGGAGTTGAGCAGCGAGACGGGCAGCGAGCTCTCGAGCTCGCCCGTCACGATGTGGTGGATCTTGATGGACATGGGGGTTCCTCCTGGGAGTGGACGGGGCCCTCGTGAGGCCCCGTCCACTCCGTGGTGTCAGTAGGTCGACTCGTCCGCGCCGTACTTGGCGACGTACTTGTCCCAGATCGACTGCATGAGGAAGTTGCTCGAGGCAGGAACCTCAGCAGGGATCGCGTCGGTGCTCACGAGGTAGGCGTTGTCGCTGTCCCACGTGGCCTTCCAGTAGGAGACGCCGTCCTCGTCGAGGATCATGGCCTTCGCCTCGTTGGCGTTGCCGGCGTAGAGCTCGATGTTCTGCCAGAAGTCGACGAAGCCCTCGACCGTGAGGCCGGCGGCGGTCTCCGCGTTGAGGCGGCCCGTGATGATCTCGCCGCACTCCTCGGTGTTGTCGTTGCAGTAGCGGACGATGCGGTGCATCACGTTGATGAAGCCCAGCAGGGCGTCCTCGTTGTCCTCGATGAAGCCCGTCGTCGTCACCACGCCGTTGATGGGCGGAGCGGCGAGGTCGGCGCCGGACAGGCCGATCTCCATGCCGTTGGACAGCGCCGACATGCGCTGCGGGATGCCGCCCAGGTAGGCGTCGCCCGTGCCGGACAGGAACGCGGCCAGGCCGGCGTCGGTGTCCATGTCGACGATCGTCACGTCCGCCTCGGTCATGCCCACCGAGTTCAGAGCGTCCACGATCTGCTTGCCCATGTCGGTGCCGAGCGTCGTGACGATCGTGCGGCCCTTGAGCTGCTCGATCGCGGCCTCGCGGGCCTTGGCGCGGTTGCCGAGCTCCGCCTCGAGGTCGTCGATGCTCTTGAGACCCGAGTCAGGACGGATCATGAGCGCCGAGCCCTCGGTGAAGGGGTTCCAGCCGTAGGCGTACACGACGTCCGGAGCGGCGTTGGCGACAGAGACCACGCCGGTGGTGTTGAACACCGCCATGTCCACGTCGCCCGAGATGAGCGTCGGCATGACGGAGTTCCACGCCAGCGAGGTCAGCTCGACCTCGAGGCCGACCTCCGCGAACCAGCCCTTCTCCTGGCCGATGATCGGCAGGTACGTGTCCTGGAACGGCGAGATGCCGATGGTGACCTTGGTGAGCTCCTGCGGCGCCTCGCCGGAGGAGCCGCCGGAGGATGGAGCGGGAGCGTCGCTGCTCGCCGAGCATCCTCCGAGCACCAGCGCCGCGGCAGTGGCCGCGACGATGAATGCCTTCTTCACGATGCTTTCCTTTCGGTAGGGGAATCGGTAGAGGTTGGGGATCGGGTAGGGGAAAGGTCCCGTCGGTCAGCCGGTGGCTGCCCAACGAGTGACGTGCCTGCTCACGCGGGTGGTGACCTGGTCGACCAGGACGGCCATGATGGCCACCACGACCGTGCCGAGCAGCACGACAGGTGTGTTGAGCGTCCGGCTGGCCTGCATGATGAGGCGGCCGATGCCCACATCGGCGCCGACGAACTCGGCGGCGACGATGACGGCGAAGGCGAGGGCGCTGCCGATGCGCAGACCCGAGAGGATCTCGGGCACGATCGCGGGCAGCAGGACCCTGCGGTAGACGGTGTTGGGCTGTGCCCCCAGGGACTGCGCCGCCTGGCGGTACACGGTCGGCACGTTGCCCACGGCCACGGTCGTGTTGACGACCATGACCATGAAGCAGCCCAGGGCGCCCAGGAAGATCTTGCCGTCGTCGCCGATGCCGAACCAGAGGATGACGAACGGGATGAGCGCGACCGGCGGCACGGGCCGCAGGGCCTCGATGAGCGGGTTGAGCGCGTACATGACCCACGTGCTGCGCGCCATGAGCAGACCGACCACGACGCCCAGCGCGGAGCCGCCGAGCCAGGACACGAGCACACGCAGGAGGGTCGCGCCGGCGTCCTTGGCGAGGGTCGAGCCCAGGGTCGTCGCCGCGGCGCCGACGGACTCGGGCGTCGGGAAGTACAGCGGGCGGATCCACTCCGTGCCGCTCGTCGCCACCCACCACAGGACGAGGACGAGCAGGACGACGCCGATGCTCACCCACGGGCCGGGGGTGATGCGGCGGCGAGCTCGGCTCGTGTCACGCGGCGTCATCGTGGACCTCCCTCAGGGTGTGCGCGATCTGGGTGCGCAGGGTCTGGAACTCTTGGGTGGCGCGGATGTCAAGGTCGCGCTCGGGGCCGAAGGGGACCTCGATGACCGAGTGGACCCGCGCGGGTCGAGGCGTCATGACCACGACGCGGTCGCCCAGGAACAGCGCCTCCTCGATGTCGTGGGTGACGAAGACGATGGTCTTGGGCTCGGCCTTGATGACCCGCTTGAGCGCGAGCCACATCGCCTCCTTGGTGAAGACGTCGAGCGCGCCGAACGGCTCGTCGAGCAGGAGCACCTTAGGACCGGAGGCGTAGGCGCGCGCGAGGTCGACGCGCTTGCGCATGCCGCCGGAGAGCTCCTTGGGGAACGCCTTGGCGAAGTCGGCGAGGCCCACGAGGTCGAGGTAGTGGTGGACGTCCCCGGTCGCGCCGCGCCCCAGCCGACCCTGGACCTGCGGGCCGAACGCGACGTTCTGCTCGACCGTCAGCCAGGGGAAGACGGCATCGGCCTGGAACACGACCGCGCGCTCGGCGGACGGTCCCTCGACGACGCGGCCGTCGACCGTGATCTCGCCCGAGGTGGGGCTGAGGAAACCGGCGATGAGGTTGAGCAGCGTGGTCTTGCCGCAGCCCGAAGGCCCGACGATGCACACGAACTCCCCGTCGCCGATGCTCAGGTTCGTCTCGTTGAGCGCGTGGGTGGTCCTGCGCGAACTGGAGAAGACCTTCGCGAGGTTGCGGATCTCGATGGCTCCCATGTCCTACTTCCCTGTCGTGCGGCGGTTGGCCGCCGTCGTCTCGCGCACCTTGAGCTCGACCGGGATGACCGAGCGGCGCGGGTCTCCCGTCTCCAGTCCCGTCAGCCGCTCGAGCAGGGCCGTGGCGGCACCGCGCCCGAGGCGGGCGACGTCCTGGCGGACGGTCGTGAGGCGAGGACGCGCGTAGCGCGCCGCGCCGATGTCGTCGAAGCCGATGACGGAGACCTCGTCCGGCACGCCGATGCCGGCGTCGCGCAGCGCGTCGAGCGCTCCGAGCGCCATGAGGTCGTTCGCGGCGAAGACGGCCGTGATGGCGCCGTCGCGGAAGGAGGTGCGGTGGCGCTCGACGGCGGCGAGGCCCGTCGCCTCGGTGAAGTCGCCCTTCTCGACCGTGGCCGTGAGGCCCGCCGCCTCCCACACCTCGAGGAAGCCGGCGACGCGCGCGTTGCTCGACTCGAGGCCCTCAGGCCCCGTGAGCACGACCGCGTGCGCGTGGCCCAGGTCGCGCAGGTGCATCGCGGCGAGCTGGCCGCCCTGGTGGTTGTCGGACACGAGCGAGTCGACGCGCACGCCGGGCACGTCCTCGTCCACGAGCACCACGGGGATGCCGCCCAGCACGCGAGCCAGGTCGGATTCCGTGGGAGGGGCGCCCGCGGCGTAGATGATGCCGTCCACGGCGCGGGACTGGATCATCTCCAGGCAGCGCATCTCGCGCTCGTGGTCCCAGCCGGTGATGGCCAGGAGCACGTTGTACTCCTTGTCCATCGCGATCTCCTCGACGCCGCGGGCGAGCTCCGCGAAGAAGCCGTTGGCGATGTCGGGGATGAGGAGGCCGATGATCTGGGTGCGGCCACGCGCGAGGTTGCGGGCGCTGCGGCTCGGGACATAGCCGAGCTCCTTCATGGCCTGCTTGACGCGCGCGACGGCCTCGGCGCTCACCGGGCGCTTGCCGCTCAGGGCATGCGACACCGTCGTCGGGCTCACACCCGCATGACGGGCCACATCGGCGATGGAGACCATCGGCTATACCTCCTGCGTCGTTGCGAAGCGCTTTGCCAAACCGCTTTGCCAAATCGCTTTGCACGCAAGGGTGCTCACGCAAACGGCCTTTGGCAATGATGTGTGACATATGCCACACGCCACGCAGGAGCAGGACCCGTCCGGGAGTCAGGCGGCGCATGGTGAGGCTCCGCCGCTCGGGAGAAGACGAAGGGCGCCCGGGTCTGCACCCGAGCGCCCTTGCCGCGCGACGTGTCCGCGACTAGTCGCGCACCGCCTTGGCGGCGGCGATGAGGTTCTTGAGGCTCGCGATGGTCTCCTCGTAGCCGCGGGTCTTGAGGCCGCAGTCGGGGTTGACCCACAGCTGCTTGGGAGCGATCGACTCCTTGGCGAGCGCGAGCAGCTCGGTCATCTCCTCGGTCGAGGGCACGCGCGGCGAGTGGATGTCCCACACGCCCGGGCCGATGCCGCGCTCGAAGCCGTGGTTGCGGATCGCCGGCAGCACCTCCATGCGCGAGCGGGCCGCCTCGATCGAGGTGACGTCGGCGTTGAGACCGTCGATCGCGTCGATGACCTCGCCGAACTCCGAGTAGCACAGGTGGGTGTGGACCTGGGTGTCGTCCTTGGCGCCCGACGTGGCCAGGCGGAAGGAGTTGACGGACCACTCGAGGTAGGCGGGCTGGTCGGCCTTCTTGAGCGGCAGCAGCTCGCGCAGGGCGGGCTCGTCGACCTGGATGATGCCGATGCCGGCGGCCTCGAGGTCGGCGATCTCCTGGCGCAGGGCCAGGGCCACCTGGTTGGCGGTGACGCCGAGCGGCTGGTCGTCGCGGACGAAGGACCACGCGAGGATCGTCACCGGCCCGGTGAGCATGCCCTTCATCGGCTTGTCCGTGAGCGACTGCGCGTAGGCGGACCACTTCACCGTCATCGGCTCGGGACGAGCCACGTCACCCCACAGGATCGACGGGCGGGTGCAGCGCGAGCCATACGACTGGACCCAGCCGTTGACGGTGACGTCGAAGCCCTCGAGGAGCTCGGCGAAGTACTGGACCATGTCGTTGCGCTCGGCCTCGCCGTGCACCAGGACGTCCAGTCCCAGCTCCTCCTGGAGCTTGACCACTGAGGCGATCTCCGCCTTCATGGCCTCCTCGTAGGCCGCGTCGTCGATCTCGCCCTTGGCCCACGCGGCGCGAGCCTTGCGGATCTCGGGGGTCTGCGGGAAGGAGCCGATGGTCGTGGTCGCCAGGTCCGGAAGGCCGAAGCGCGCGTCCTGGGCCGCGGCGCGCACCGAGAAGGCGGTGCGCTCGAAGTCGGCAGGGGTGATGGCCGCGAGCGCCTCGCGCACGTCGGCGCGGTTGGTGCCGGGGTGGGCGGCGCGAGCCTTCAGGGCCTCGCGCGCCTCGGCGAGCGCCTTCGACACGGCCTGCTCGCCCTGGGTCAGCGCGGTGCTGAGCGTGACGATCTCGGCGACCTTCTCGTCGGCGAACGCGAGCCACGACAGCAGGTCCTTGCCCAGGTGCTCCTCGCCCTGGAGGGTGTGCGGCACGTGGAACAGCGACGTCGAGGACGACACGGCGACCTCGCCGCCCAGCGCCTTGATCTGCTCGAGCGTGGCCAGAGCCGCGTCGAGGTCGGTGCGCCAGATGTTGCGGCCGTTGACCACGCCGGCGACGGCGGTCTTGCCCGCGAAGCTCACGCCCGAGGGGACTGCGCCGCGGACGAGGTCGAGGCCGATCGCCTCGATGCCCGTCTCGAGCAGGACAGGGAGGGCGTCGTCGAGCGAGGCGTAGGGCGCGGCGACGAACAGGCCCGGGCGCTTGGCGAGGTCGCCGAGCGCACGGTAGACGCGCGACGCGTTGGCGAGGACCTCGGCGCGCGGTGCGTCGATGTCGGCGACGAGGATCGGCTCGTCGATCTGCACCCACTCTGCCCCCCCATCGGCGAAGGCGCGCAGCAGCTCCTCGTAGACGGGAAGGAGGTCGTCCAGGCGGGAGATCGGGTCGAAGCCTGCGGGGGCGTCGTCCGACGGCTTGGACAGATACAGGAAGGTCAGCGGGCCGGTGACGACGGGGCGCGTCAGGTAGCCGTCCTCCTTGGCCTCGACGAACTCGTCGATCCAGCGTCGCGAGCTCAGCGAGAAGACCGTCTCGGGACCGATCTCGGGGACCAGGTAGTGGTAGTTCGAGTCGAACCACTTGGTCATCTCGAGCGGCGCCTTGTCGTCCACGCCGCGCGCGATGGTCGAGTAGCCGGCGAGGTCCAACGAGCCGTCGGCGGCGCGCAGGTGCGCGAAGCGGGTCGGGATCGCGCCGAAGGCGACCGCCGCGTCGAGGACGTGGTCATAGAAGGAGAAGTTGGACGGGATAGACGAGTCGTCGCGGCCCAGGCCGAGCGCCGCGAGGCGCGCACGGTTGGCGGCGCGCAGTCTGGCGGCGGCGGCCTCGAGCTCGGCCTCCGTGCTCGTTCCCTTCCAGAACGACTCGAGCGCCTTCTTCAGCTCGCGCATCTGGCCGATGCGCGGGTAGCCGAGGATGGTCGCCCCAGGGAAGGGCGCGGGCGCGTGCGTGTTCTCAGACATGATTCCTCAAGCGTGTGGATTGCGCGGCGGGCTCGCCATTGCGCTTGGTCGACGCCGTGGGCGCCGAAGTGGTGTGGGAAGTCTATCGAGGTGGTAGGTATCGCTCCAATCCGGGTGGGACACTGGGCGCATGGAAGAGATCTCGCAGCGGTCCATCACCCTCGTGCGCGAGGCCGAGGGCGTCTACGTCGCCAGCAACGGCAGGGGCGGTGAGGTCCGCTTCGGCCACAATGTCGAGGGCGGCTTCGGCGCCGTCGAGCTGCTGCTCGTCGCGATTGCGGGCTGTGCGGGCACGGACGTCGACATGGTGACGTCGCGCCGCGCGGAGCCCACGAAGTTCGAGGTCACCGTGACCGCGGACAAGGTCGGCGGCTCGAGCCCCGCGATCCTGCGCAATATCGTCGCAACGTTCGACGTGCAGTTCCCCGAGGGCGAGGACGGCGACAAGGCTCGCGAGCGCGTCGAGCCTGCTCTGCGCGCCGCCCACGAGCGCACGTGCACCGTGTCGCGCACGATCGAGCACGCCGTGCCGGTCGAGCTGCGCGTGGCCGGCGCGTGAGTCTCAGCCACAAGGCGCGGGCGTGGGCGCGTGAGGCTCGGTCGCGCGGCGAGGGTGCAGAGCCAGAGCTGAGGCTCGGTCGCGGGGCGAGGGCGTGGGCGATCAGCTCGCGGTGAGCCCCAGCTCGGTGACGAGCGCGAGCGCCGCCTCGTGGCGATTGAACGTGATGATGTGGATGCCGGGCGCCCCCGCATCGACGAGCTGAGCCGACAGGCGCGCCGCATGCGCGACGCCCACGGCGCGGGCGGCATCGTCCGACTCCGCGGCCTCGAGCTGGGCGTGCAGCTCGGCGGGCGTGGGCACGCCCGTGAGCTGGGTCGCGCGCAGGGACCGCGTCGCGGACACGAGCGGCATGATCTCCGGGATGATCGGCAGGCCGATGCCCTGCGCCGCCGCGTCTTCGACGAGCGCGCGGTAGTGCTCGACCTCGTAGAAGACCTGGGTGATGGCGAAGTCCGCGCCCGCCTCCTGCTTGGCGCGCAGCACGTCGAGGCTGATCTGGCGCCACTGCTCCTGCGCATGCTGGGCGGGGAACGCGGTGACGCCCACCGAGAGGTTGTCGACTCCATGCGCACGCGCGACCTCGCGGATGAGCGCCACGAGCTGGTACGCGTAGAGGAGGCCCTCAGGGTGCGGCCGCCAGTCCGTCTGGCCCTTGGGCGGGTCGCCGCGCAGCGCGAGGAAGTCGCGCACGCCCTCCGCGAGGTAGGACTCGATGACCTCGATGAGCTCGGCGCGCGACTGGTCCACGCACGTCAGGTGCGCCAGCGGCGGGATGGTGTGCGCGACGGCGAGGCGATGGACCACCTCGCGTGAGGTGGTGCGGGTGGTGCCCGAGGCGCCGTAGGTGATGGACATGAAGTCCGGTCCCGTCGCGGCGAGCAGGTCCATGGTCTGAGCGAGCGTCGCCTCGCTCGCCGGAGTGCGCGGCGGGAACAGCTCATAGGAGAGCGTGGGCCGCTTGACGGCGAGCAGTTCGCGGATGGTCATGGCGTGGAAAGACTACGCGAGCACGGTGGGTCGTACCCAGCCCCCGCGAGCATCGGCGCTCCACCGGCACGGGCGGCGCGCCCTGGTGCGCGTCGGCACCGCGCGCAAGACTGACGGCATGATCACCGAGACGAACGACCTGCGACGGTGCTTCGGCTCCGGCGACCCGCTCTACGAGGCGTACCACGACCACGAGTGGGGCGTGCCGGTCCACGGCGACGCGGCGCTGCTGGAGCGCATCGTGCTCGAGGGCGCCCAGTCGGGACTCTCCTGGATCACGATCCTGCGCAAGCGGGAGAGCTACCGCACGGCCTTCCGCGGCTTCGACCCCGACGCCGTCGCGGCCTTCGGAGCTGCGGACGTGGAGCGCCTGCTGCACGATCCCGGCATCGTGCGCAATCGCCTCAAGATCGAGTCCGCCATCGTGAACGCGCGCGCGACGGTCGCGCTGCGCGAGTCGGGCCGCTCGCTCGAGGAGCTGTTCTGGTCGTATGCGCCGCCGCCGCGGACCACGCCGTACGCGACGTGGTCGGAGGTGCCGTCGTCGACGCCGGAGTCCGCCGCGCTCGCCAAGGCGCTCAAGAAGGCCGGCTTCGTGTTCGTGGGACCTACGACGATGTACGCGGCCATGCAGGCCTGCGGGCTCGTGAACGACCACCTCGAAGGGTGCATCGCGCGGGACCGTTGATCGAGGCTCTCGGGGACCTCGTCGCAACGGCCTGCTAACTTTCCCCTTATGACGCCCGACAACCACGGTGACGAGCCGACGTGGCAACTGAGTTTGCGGGACGCTGAAGCGACGATCGAAGGCGCTCTGGCTCAGCGTGAGGCTGACAAGGTAAGCCGCACCTTCGAGCCGAATCGATGGGCTCACGTCGCCTACGAGGTCTATGAGTGGCATCGCGCGAAGACCTACCTTGCCGCAATCTTGTGTGGCCTCGTCGCGCGAGCGACGGACGATCAGGCGGACCCGCTGAGCCTCCAGGTAGGTGGACAGCCTGGAGGATACGCGGCAACTTCACTCTGGCAAGTGATTCAGGCCCATGCGCAAGACCGCATTGACTTGAAGCAGTTGAAGAGTCAGCCGTTCAACAACAGCCCGTTCTCGGGCAAGCGACGTCTCGAAGCCTCCTGGGACAACGTCGCGACGTTCAATCGTCCCCGTCTGGAACGGACGGTAGATCTGCTGAACGAAGTCGCCCAGATGAGTAGGGATGAGGCTCGCGCCGCTTTGCGATCCTTCTTGTACGCCGCACCGGCCGCGCGAGGGCGCGTGACGATCGGCGTCGAGTTGCCCGAGGGACGCCTCGACCTGGCCAAGTTCTTCGAGGCACTCGACCACTTCCTACTTGACGATGGCGAGAACGGCCGCCGGGCGCAAGCGATGGTGGCGGCGGCGTTGAGCTTGGTGCACGGCGAATCCGTGACCACCCCAGCAAGCATCAATGACCCCAGCAGGTCCGAACCCGGTGATGTCCGTGTGGTTGCGACGGGTGCTGATGGCGTGCGACGCGCCCTCTACGCAGAAGCAAAGCAGAAGCTTGTCTTCCCCGAGTGGGTCGAGCAGTTCGTGGAGGAAGTGCGGGACTCGACCGCGAACGGGACAGTTGCGTACGGCGCACTCGTTAATGACCGGGCGAATGAGCGAGCTCGGCGCGCTACATCGCTGCCCGATTGGCGTGGTCTTGTTTCCAGGTTCGGTGTCGTCTCTGTCGTTTGGACAAACGCTGCTGAGATGGTTCGAGACGCAATCATCTG
>Ga0182793_1001295_pt1 | contig 15847 bp, 15 predicted proteins | sample Passage237A_FD_130498 | JGI IMG/M metagenome (GOLD analysis project Ga0182793, IMG submission 130498) | Cellulose adapted compost microbial communities from Newby Island Compost Facility, Milpitas, CA, USA - Passage2 37A (version 2) (version 2) ... | reverse complement strand
CCGGGGGGGGCGCCGGGGGGTTCCTGGGGCGGGGGCCGGCCCCCCCCCCCCCCCCGAGCGGGCTGGCGGCCCCGCCATTCCCGCGGATAGCCGACCGACACCTCCTCGTGGCGCACGTCGTCGTACCACGTCGTGCGCGGGATGTGCAGGTGCCCGTACACCGAGCACACCGCGTTGTAGCGGGTGTGCCAGTCGGCGGTCGCGGTGGTGCCGCACCACAGCGAGAACTCCGGGTAGAACATCGCCTCGCACGGCTCGCGCACCAGCGGGAAGTGGTTGACCAGCACGGTGGGCGTCATCCAGTCCAGGTCCTCGAGCCGCTTGCGGGTGGCGGCCACGCGGTCGCGACACCAGGCGTCGCGGGTGGCGTACGGCTCGGACGACAGCAGGAACTCGTCGGTCCCGACGACGTTGCGCTCCCGCGCCATCGCCAGCCCCTCGGCCTTCGTGGTCGCCCCGGGCGGCAGGAACGTGTAGTCGTACAGCAAGAACATCGGCACGATCGTGGCCGGGCCGCCCTCCTCGGTCCACACCGGAAAGGGATGCTCGGGGGTGACGATGCCCATCTCGTCGCAGATGTTGACCAGGTAGTCGTAGCGCGCCTTGCCGAAGATCTGCATCGGGTCGCGGTTGGTGGTCCACAGTTCGTGGTTTCCGGGCACCCAGATGACCTTGGCGAAGCGTTTGCGCAGCAGATCGAGCGCCCAGTAGATCTCGTCGGTGCGCTCGGCGACGTCGCCGGCCACGATCAACCAGTCGTCGGGGCTGGCCGGATGCAGCGATTCGGTGATCGGCTTGTTGCCGGTGTGACCCGTGTGCAGGTCGCTGATCGCCCACAGGGTGGGGCGTCGGCCGTCGCGTGTCACAACTGACCAGCCTACTTAACCGGCCGCGACGGGCCCGGAGGCAACTAGAACAGGTTCTCGTTTCCCCTTCGGACGCGACGAGCCGCCCGCTACACTCCCCGCAGGGTCGGCCCGACGGACGAAGGGATCAGATGCTCGCCAAGCTGCGCCTGTTCTCAGCGCTCAGCGCGCTGATCGTGGCGGTGATCGTGGTGTGGCAGTCCGCTCCGGCCGGGCACCCGCAGGTGCGCGCCGACGAGATTCCGATGACCAACGTCACCACGTCGATCAAGTGGCCGGTGATCGATCTCACCGACCCGGACCCCTTCAACCCGTGCCGGGACATCCCCCTGGACGTGATCGCCGGTCTCGGGCTGGCGTTCACCCCGCCGACCCCGGAGGATCAGCTGCGCTGCCGCTACGACGCCGGCAACTACCAGATGGCGGTCGAGGCGATCGTCTGGCGCACCTACGAGCAGACGCTGCCCGCCGACGCCGTCGAGCTCGACATCGACGGGCACCGCGCCGCGCAGTGGTGGATCATGAAGCCCACCGACTGGAACAACCGGTGGTGGATCACCTGCATGATCGCCTTCGACACCAGCTACGGCGTGCTGCAGCAGTCGATCTTCTACTCCCCGATCTACTCCGACCCCGATCCGGACTGCATGCAGACCAACCTGCAGCGCGCCCACGAGCTGATCCCGCACTACAAGTTCTGATCCTCGGCCCGCTTGCCGCCGCCGCGCGGCTGCGTAGCCTTGTTCCGTGACCGTTGTAACCGATCTCGTATCGCCCCCGGCCACCCAATCCAAACTCCGCACGTTCACCGCGCGCACGGTCAGCGCGGCGCTGCGCCTGCCCCCGCCCACGTGCGACTACACCGTGCACCGACGGGTGCGAGTGCCGATGCGCGACGGCGTCGAACTGCTCGCCGACCACTACGCGCCGGCGACGCCGAACCCCGCGGGCACGGTGCTGGTGCGCTGCCCTTACGGCCGGCGGTTCCCGTTCTCGACGCTCTATGCCGGTGTCTACGCCGCGCGCGGCTATCACGTCGTATTCCAGAGTGTGCGAGGCACATTCGGCTCCGGCGGCGAATTCGACCCGATGGTCAACGAAGTTGACGACGGCGCCGACACCGTCGAATGGCTGCGCCGTCAGCCCTGGTTCACCGGCTCGTTCGCCACGATCGGCCTGTCGTATTTGGGGTTCACCCAGTGGGCGCTGCTGACCGATCCGCCGCCGGAGATGGCGGCCGCGGTCATCGTGGTGGGCCCGCACGACGTCAGTGGGCCCCGATGGGGCACCGGCTCGTTCGCGGTGAACGACTTCCTGGGCTGGAGCGATCTGGTTGCCCACCAGGAGGATCCGAACCGCCTACGCGTGGTGGTGCGGCAACTGCGCGCCCGCCGCAGGCTGGCCCGCGCGACGAGGGGACTGCCCGTCGGCGAAGCGGGTCGCAGGTTGCTCGGGGACGGTGCGCCGTGGTGGGAGTCCTGGCTGGACCACCCCGAACCCGACGACCCGTTCTGGTCGCGCCGCAACCTGCGAGAGGCATTGGACCGAACTGACATTCCGGTGCTGCTGATCGGCGGCTGGCAGGACCTGTTCCTGGAGCAGACCCTCGATCAGTACCAGCACCTGAATCAGCGCGGTGTCGACGTCGCGCTGACTGTCGGCGCGTGGACGCACACCCACCTGATGGGCAAGGCGGCACCGACGGTGCTGCGCGAGACGCTGGGCTGGCTCGACACCCATCTGGGTGGGCGGCGCACGCCGCGCAGTCCGGTGCGGATCGAGGTCCATCAGGACCGGTGGATCGAGTTGGGGCACTGGCCGCCCGCGATGCCCGAGAAGGTGCTGTACCTGCAGCCCACCGGCCGCCTCGGCGACGCCGTGCCACCGGACACCGCACCCGCCGCGAGGTTCACCTACGACCCCGCCCAACCGACGCCGACGATCGGCGGGCGACTGCTGGCCCCCGAGGGCGGCTACCGCAACGACACCAGGCTGGCGCTGCGACCCGACGTGCTGTGCTTCACCGGCGACCGGTTGCCGGCCGATCTGTACGTCGTCGGCGTCCCGATCATCGAGTTGACACACTCCTGCGACAACCCGCACCACGACGTGTTCGTCCGGGTGTGCGAAGTGGACGCCAGAGGTGTGTCCCGCAACGTCACCGACGGATATGTCCGTGGCGCAAGCACTTCCGGGACGCTTCGCATCGAACTCGACGGAACCGCACACCGGTTCCGCGCCGGATCGCGGATCCGGGTGCTGGTGGCCGGCGGTTCGCACCCGCGGTTCGCGCGCAACCTGGGCACCGGCGAGCCGCTGTCGACCGGTCGGCGGATGGTGATGGCGCGGCACTCCGTCGAGTTGCGCGACGGCGCATCCCGATTGATTCTGCCCGCGGCGCCGCGACTTCCGAGTTGACCGCCTGGCCGGGCGCGCGCTGGGCGATCACGACCCCGGTCGCAACCGCCCTGGAGTCCGCGGCGGCGGTGCCGCCGGACATGAACATCAGGGCCGAACCGGCCGGGACGGCGGCGACCCCGACGATGCCGGCGGCGAGGCGCGTGGTGATGGTGTGCATTTCGTTCTCCTGCGTCTGGGCAACCCCGGGGGCCGCGCTCACAGGTAGGAGCAACAACCCACCGGGGTATGTCACTTTTCGCGAGAACTTTGTCGAGAATCGCTGTCACACCTGGTCAGCCGACCGCTCGGCGCACCCGGTCGGCGACCTCGGCCAGCTCGTCATCGTCATGTACCGGATCGGCCCACCGCGGATTCACCGGCAGATCAACCCAACTCGTACACCCCCCGTAGTCGGGGGTGCGCGCCAATCGCACCGGTTCGGCCAGCGGACACGCCTGTACCACCAGGACCGTCAACCGGTGTTTGGGCCGAAAATCCAGCCGGTCGGCCCGCACCGAGTCAGCCGTCCAAATGTGCAGTCCAGCAATCTGTTCCACGTTCTCCGGCCGGTTGACCTCAACCGCGGCCACGACGGTGGCACCGGCCCGGACCACGATCTGTCCGTCGGTGCTGTCGGCGGCCGCGGCGTCGAGCAGATCGCGATGTTCGGGCCGGACGCGTTCGGCGTGACTGTGTGCGACGGTCGGAAACAACAAAAAGCGCGTCGCCGCCACCGCGAACCGCTTCTCGTGAATGCCGCCCTTGCGCAGCAGGACCGTCTGCCTGCCGTCGAGCAGCGCATGCACCGCCGCGCTCCACTCCTTGAGCGCCGGCTGCGCGGGCGTCATGCCAGATTCAGGCGCGCCCGCACCTCGGGACGGCGCAGCGGCGGCACGGTTTTCGGGGGCTGCCGCCGCGGCGGCAGCGCGGCCAGCAGCCGCGTGGTGGTCGCGGTGACCTCCGCGACGGCCGTTTCGAAGGCGTCAGCGTTGGCCGCCGTCGGCCGGGTGATGCCGCTGACCTTGCGCACGTACTGACGCGCGGCGGCCTCGATTTCCTCCGGTGTGGCCGCTGGCTGTAGTCCGCGCAACTCGGTGATATTCCGACACATGGCTCCACGATAGGTTCGACCCATGACGTCGCCCAATCACGCCGATGTGTTGCTCATCGACACCGAAGACCGGATCCGCACGCTGACCCTGAACCGGCCCGACGCCCGCAACGCGTTGTCGAGCGAGCTGCGCCGGCGGTTGTTCGCGGCGCTGCGCGACGCCGAGGCCGACGACGACGTCGACGTGGTGATCTTCACCGGTGCCGACCCGGTGTTCTGCGCGGGGTTGGACCTCAAGGAACTCGGCGACCAAACCGAGCTGCCCGACATCTCCCCGAAGTGGCCGCCGATGACCAAGCCGGTCATCGGGGCGATCAACGGGGCGGCGGTGACCGGCGGCCTGGAACTCGCGCTGTATTGCGACATCTTGATCGCCTCCGAACGCGCCCGCTTCGCCGACACCCACGCCCGCGTCGGGCTGCTGCCCACCTGGGGCCTGTCGGTGCGGCTGCCGCAGAAGGTCGGCGTCGGGCTGGCCCGGCGGATGTCCTTGACCGGGGACTATCTGTCCGCCGACGACGCGCTGCGGGCCGGGCTGGTGACCGAGGTGGTGCCGCACGACGAACTGCTGCCCGCGGCGCGGCGCGTGGCGGTGTCGATCGTCGGCAACAACCAGAAGGCGGTGCGCGCCCTGCTGGCCTCCTACCATCGCATCGACGAGGCGCAGACCAACGCGGGACTGTGGATAGAGGCCGACTCGGCGCGCCAGTGGATGAGCACGACGACGGGCGACGACATCGCGGCGAGTCGGGCGTCCGTGATCGCGCGGGCACGGGAGCAGGTGCGGTGAACGAGGCCCACGAACGCTGCGGCAGCGACGAATGGCGCCAGATCATCCGCGAGGTGATCCTGCCGTGGGCGCTCGGCGACGTCGATCTCGGCGACGACGTGCTCGAGGTCGGACCCGGCTACGGCGCCACCACCGACGTGCTCTGCGAGGCCACGCCACGGCTGACGGCGGTGGAGATCGACGACGGGCTCGCGGCGATGCTCACCGAGCGGTTCGCCGACAAGGCGCACGTGACGATCGTGCGCGGCGACGCCACCCGGCTGACGTTCGACGACGACCGATTCACCGGCGCGGCGTGCTTCACGATGCTGCACCACGTGCCGACCGACGAACTGCAGGACCGGCTGTTCGCCGAGGTCGCCCGGGTGCTGCGGCCCGGCGCCGCGCTGGTCGCCAGCGACGCGGTGGCCAGCGACGACCTCGAGGCGCACCACGAGGGCGACACCTACAACCCGATCGATCCCGCTTCGCTGCCGGCGAGGCTGGCCGCCGCCGGGTTCCGCGACATCGAGGTCCGCACGTCCGAGCGGGGCTGGGCCGCGGTGGCACGCGCCGGAGAATAGTTCGCGCAAAAGTGTCATAGGCGCGCGTGGTCGGTGCTCCTACCTGTGACCGCCGCCCAACCGGGGCGGCCCCACAGCCAGGGAACACCGATGACCACCAGCTTCGACACCGAACAGGACACCCGGGCGCACACCCGGGCCGACGACCAGACCATGGCCAGCGCGTGGGCGTCGAGCCCGCTGGGCCGGCCCGACGACAACATCGCGCTCGCGCGTCCGTTCGAGGGCGCCCTCGACGAAACTATTGACGAAACCCTCGCCGAGACGGTGGCCGCGCCGCGCGTCGCCGAGGAGCGCCGGCCGGCCTCCCGGCACGCCCTGCTGGCCATCCTGCTGGCGGGCGGGATCGGCGCCGGCGCCGCGCTGGGGCTGGTGTTCGCCGACTTCACCCCTGACCAGCCGACCGTGATCCTGCCGTCGCCGTCGGCGCCGGTGGTGATCACCGAGACCACCGGGCCGGCACCGACGACGGCCGCGCCGGCGCCGACGAACGCGCCGGTCAACCGCGCACCGTCCAGCGTGGTCAGCGCGCCCACACCGGTCGCCGACGTGCCCGTGGCCGACCCGGCGGACCCTTCCCCGCAGCCGGAGCAGCCGGCCCCCGCGGACGGAGCCCAGCTTCCCGAGGATCAGGCTTTGGAGGGCTCGGGCTCCGAGGACGATTCGGACGTGCCGCCGAAGGGCGGACCGCACGATCCGCCGCCGCCGGGGCCGGGCAACTGGACGGGGCCGGAGAACAAGGGGTCGGGAAACCCTACGCCGCCGGACCCGGGCCCCAAGTTCGAGCCTCCGATCATCCTGCCGACAATCGCGCCCAGCCCGCCCGGCGACTTCACCCTCGGATCCTGACCTCGGCGGCACCAGGGAGCGACGCCATGACCGCGATGATGACCGCAGACGTCACGGGCCAGCCGGTCAGCGATGCCGACTTGGCCCGTGCGTCGGCCGCCGGCGACAAGGCGGCCTTCGCCGGAATCTACGACCGGTACGCCGACCGGCTGCACGACTTCTGCGTCGGCATGCTCGCCGACCGCGACGGCGCCGCGGACTGCGTGCAGGACGCGTTCTGCATTGCCGCGACGCAGTTGCCGCAGCTGCGCGACCCGGAGAAGCTGCGGCCCTGGCTGTACTCGATCGCCCGCAACGAGGCGCTGCGCCGGCTGCGCGACCGTCGCCGGGTGGCGCCGTCCGACGACCTGCCCGACCGAGCGACCGACGATCCCAGCCCGGACACCCTGGCCGCGCGCCTGGAACTGGCCGATTTGATCGACGAGGCGGCCGGCGGCCTGTCCGACCGGGACCGCGCGGTGCTCGAGCTGGCGTACCGGCACGGCCTGTCCGGCGCCGATCTCGCCGACGCCCTCGGGGTCAGCACCGGCAACGCGAACACGATGGTGCACCGGCTGCGCGACACCATCGAGAAGTCGCTCGGCGCGCTGCTGGTGTCGCGGCGCGTGCGCACCAACGGCGGCTGCGACGAGCTTGCGGCCATCCTCGATGGGTGGGACGGTCACTTCAATGTGCTTATGCGCAAACGTATTTCGCGGCACATCGAGTCCTGCCCGAACTGCGACAGCCAGCGCAGGCGGCTGGTCAGCCCGGCCGCACTGCTGGGCACCACCCCGGTGTTCATCCCGGCGCCGGAGTGGCTGCGCGAACGCACCCTCAGTGCGGTCCAGCTGACGTCGTCGACCCGGCCGGTGGACGACGGTTCCCATGAGGTATCGGTGCGGCCTATCGAGGAGGGCCGCCGCAGTTCGGTGCTGCCGGTGGCGTCGTTCGTCACGGCGCTGGTCGCCGCGATGGGTGCGGTGTTTGCGTGGGTGACTCAGCCGACGGCGCAGATTCCGGCGCCGATCGAGGTCAGCGAGACCATCGTGGTGACGCCGACGCCGCAGTCGACGGTCGCGCCGCCGGCGCCGTCTGCGGCCCCGCCGCCGGCCCCGCGCACCGCGGTCGTCACCCCGGCCCCGCGGAGCGCGGTCGTCACGCCGACCCCGTCGCCCGAACCCGCACCGCCGGCACCGGTCGCCGATCCACCCCCGGTCGCCTCGCCCGACCCGATTCCGACGCTGCCGCCGTTGCCACCCCTGCCGCCGCTACCGCCGTGGCCGTGGCAGTGGCCCGGCGGCGACCAGGGCGGTGGCAGTGATCCGGGCGGCGATCCGCGGCCGGGCAGCAGCTTCACCGGCCCCGACGGGATCACCGACAGCCGGCCCGACCCGGTCATACCGCAATGAGGCGCGCGCGCCCCCACCCGCCGGGGGCAACCATCCCGGCCTTGTCCGGGGCCCCCCGGCCTGCTGCAATGAGTGGGAGCTACGGGCTGGGGGCGCCATGACCGCGTTACCGGATTGGGACACCGTCGGCGAGACGGACGCGGTGTTGGTGGCTGCCTCGTTGACCGGCGACCGGGCCGCCTTCGCGAAGATCTACGACCGCTACGCCGACCGGCTGCACGACTTCTGCGTGGGCATGCTGCGTGACTACGACAGCGCCGCCGACTGTGTGCAGGAGACCTTCTGCCTGGCCGCGACGCGGCTGGAGCAGTTGCGCGACCCGGACCGGCTGCGGCCGTGGCTGTACGCGATCGCCCGCAACGAGGCCCTGCGCCGGCTGCGCGAGTGGCGCCGCGAAGCCCCGTCCGAGGAACTGCCCGAGGTCCAGTCCGACGACGCCGGGCCCGACGTCCTGACCGCGCGCACCGAACTGGCCGATCTGGTCGCGGAGGTCGCGGGCGGGTTGACCGACCGCGACCGGGCGGTGCTCGACCTGACGTTTCGGCACGGGCTGGCCGGACCCGAACTGGCCGAGGCGCTCGGGGTCAGCCACTCCAACGCCAACACGCTGGTGGCGCGACTGCGCAGGACGATCGAACGCTCGCTGGGCGCGCTGCTGGTGTCGCGGCGGGCGCGCCACAACCCGGACGCCTGCCCCGAACTGCGCGAGATCCTCGACGGTTGGGACGGACAGTTCACGATCCTGATGCGCAAGCGGGTGTCCCGCCACATCGAGTCGTGCGACATCTGTGCCGAACAGCGCGGGCGACTCGTCTCCCCCGCGGCGCTGCTGGGCGCGACACCGGTGTTCGTGCCGGCGCCGGCCTGGTTGCGGGACAAGACGCTCGGCGAGATGCAGCTCACCAGCCACGGCAGCGCGCTGGGCACCGACGCCGGTGGGCGCGCGGGCGGCACCGAGCCCGCTGATCGCACCCGCAACACACGGCCGGGCCGCGGCCGTCGGCGGCGGGACCTGTTGGCCGCGGGGTTCATCGTGCTGCTGGCGGGCTCGGGGGCGCTGGTGATCGACTCGCAAGTCCAGCCGACCGTCACGATCACGCCGACCGAGGTCAGTGAGGCGGACCAGAGCGGACCACCGCCGCCGCCGTCGGCGCCGGCCACCATCAAGCCCCCGGTGCCGGAACCGCAGCAGACGCCCCCGCCGCCGGACACACCACCGTCCAACGTGCCGCCACCCCCGGGGCAGTCGCCCGCGCCCCCGGTCGAGTTGCCCGCGGCCGGACCGCAGGAACAGCCGGCCGACCATCCACCGGATCCGGGGTGGTCGATCGAGAGCCCACCGGAGACCAGAGCGCCGCACTCGTTCACGCCGAACGTGGTCGCACCGCCGCCGCCGGGAGCGGAGCTCGGCGACAGCAACCGCGACAGGGGCGACGGCGGTCGCGTGCCCGGCGGGCCTAACCCCGGCTAGCGATCTCCGCGCGAAAAAGTGTCATCACCGGGGTGCGGTGTCGCTCCTACCTGTAGCCGGCGGCCAACGGGCCGCCACCAAACCAGGGAGCACACCGTGACCAGCATCTCGGTCAGGATCAAGTTCGCCACCTTCATGCTGATCGGCATGGCGGCGGTCGTGACGTCGCTGTTCGGCTCCGAAACCGCGGCTGCCGCTACGATCACCGACTCGGCCGCGCTGCTGGTCGTCGACCGAGCCGGCGGATCCGTGCCGTTGATCGGCGACACGCAGGACGCCATCGTCTGGACCTACCCCCGCTGACCGATGAGCGCGCCAGCGATGAATCGGCCAAGGCAGCGCTGCGGTCTGACAGCCGCGCGGCGCTGGTTCGAGGCCGGTGCCGAGGCCGGCGACACCGGCGCGATGGTCGCGCTCGGGTTGCTCTACGCCACGCGGATGGATCCGCCGAATCTCGATGCGGCACAACACTGGTTGGAACGCGCCGCCAAGGCCGGCGACCCCGGCGGCATGTACGGCCTGGGGTACCTGTACGCGGAGCTGGTCCAACCGCCGATCCCGGTCGCGGCCGAGTCGTGGTACGAGAGGGCCGCCGCAGCGGGTAACACCGACGCGATGATCGAACTCGGCGCGCTTGCCGCAGAAGCCGATCCGCCGGACCTGGCCACGGCGCTCTACTGGTATGAGCGGGCCGCCGGTCACGGCGACGTCGACGCGATGAACAAACTCGGCTTCCTCCACGCCGACGTGATGTCACCCCCCGACCTGGGGTCGGCGCGCCGCTGGTATCGCCGCGCCGCCGACCTCGGCAACTCCCACGCGATGCTGGTGCTCGGCACGTTGTCCGAACAAGCGCACGACCTGGCCGGCGCGCGGCACTGGTTCCAGCGCGCCGCCGAAGCCGGCAACGCCGAGGCCATGCGGTGCCTTGGCGTGCTGTACATGGAGCGGATGCGGCCGGCGAATCTCGATGCCGCGCGCACGTGGTTCACCCGTGCCGCGGCCGCCGGACACGACGGCGCCATGTACCACCTCGGGATCCTGCACACCCGGCTGCAACCGCCCGATCTCGACACCGCCCGCCAGTGGTTCCAGCGCGGCGCCCGACACCGGGAGTGCTCGCCACGCTGACGCGGTGGGCGTGCTGCCATCGCGGTGCGCCTGATGCGCTGCCGACCGGAATCACCTCGCGGTTTCGATTCCCGGCACCAGCCAGCGACCCGAGAACGCGCGCCACCCCACGAACACCAACCGCAGCACCATGAACGTGGACAGCCCGGCCCAGATGCCGAGCAGCCCCCAACCGAACGCCAACGACAGCCAGATCAACGGCAGGAAGCCGACCAGCGCGCTGACCAGGGTGGCGTTGCGCATGAACTTCGCGTCGCCGGCGCCGAGCAGCACCCCGTCGAGCGCGAAGACGATTCCGCCGATCGGCAACTGCGCCACCATGAACCACCACGGCACCCCGATCGCGTCGAGCACGGAGCGGTCGTCGGTGAACACGGACGGAAACACCGATGCGCCGACCGCGAACACCACCGCCAACACCGCCGACGCCAGCGCCGAGAACGCGGTCACCCGCCACGCCACCGACTTCGCGTGCGCCAACTGCCCCGCCCCGAGCGCCGCGCCCACCAGCGACTGTGCCGCAACGGCCAACGAATCCAGCACCAGCGCAAGGAAATTCCACAACTGCAGCACCACTTGATGGGCGGCCACGGCCGCGGCGCCGAACCGTGCCGCCACCGCGCCCGCGGACACGAAGCAGGCCTGGAATGCCAACGTGCGCAACAGTAGATCGCGGCCCATCACCACCTGCGCGCGCAGCACCGCGGGCCGCAGTCCCAGCGACACCCGCTCGCTGACCAGGGCGCGCACGAACAGCACCGCGGCCAGCCACTGCCCCAACAGGTTCGCGACCGCCGAACCGGCCAACTCCAGGCGCGGCATGCCCAGCCAGCCGTACACCAGCAGCGGGCACAGCACCGCCGACACCGCGAACCCGGTGACCACATAGCGCAGCGGCCGCACGGTGTCCTGCACCCCGCGCATCCATCCGTTGCCCGCCGCCGACACCAACATCGCGGGCACACCGATGATCGCGATGCGCACCCACGGCAGCGCGGCGTCGGCGATGTCACCGCCCGCCGCCAGCGCCGAGACCAGCGGCACCGCCGCCAGTTCGACGGCGATGACGGTCACCGCGCCGAGACCCACTCCCAGCCAGGTGGCCTGCACCCCTTCCCCCACCGCCGCCGCGCGGTCACCGGCACCGAAGAACCGGGCCGAACGCGCCGTCGTCCCGTAGGTCAAAAACGTCATCTGCGAACTGAGCGTGGCCAGGACCAGCCCGCCAATCGCCAGACCGGCCAGCGCCAGCGCCCCGAGCCGACCGACGATGGCGATGTCGAAGAGCAGGTAGATCGGTTCGGCGGCCAGCACGCCGAGTGCGGGCACCGCCAATGCGGCGATGCGCCGACCGGTGGCGGGTGCGACCGGCAGGTCGCCCTGGTGCTCAGCCAAGACGTCGGCGCAGCGGCGGGTCAGCCAAGCGCATGGCGCAATCCCGCGACGACGTCGTCAGCCGTGCCGTCCGCCGAGTAGCCGGCGGCGTGCGGATGCCCGCCACCACCGAAAGAACCGGCGACACCGGTGAGGTCGAAGGACTTCGCGCGCATCGACACCGACCAGTGTCCCGGTTTGATCTCCTTGCACACCGCGGCCACCTCCGCCTCGGCGGTGGTGCGCACGATGTCGACGATGCTCTCGACTTCCTCCGGCCGTGCGTTGCTCAGTTCCTGGTGTGGCACAACGGCATAGACGAGTCCACGACCGCCGAGCGCGTCGGGCACCAGCTGCGCGGAGGAAAGCACGCGCGACAACATCGGCAGCCACGCGAACGGATGGGTGTCCAGCAGGGTGCGGCTGACCGAGGCGTTGTCGACGCCGAGCTCAACCAGGCGGGCGGCCAGCCGGTGCGCCCGCGGGCTGGCCCACCGGAACGATCCGGTGTCGGTGGTCAGCCCGGCGTACAGGCAGTGTGCGACGTCGGGCACGATTGGCTGGTCCCATGCGTCGAACAGCTCGGCCACCAGCATCGTGGTGGAGTCGGCCGAGGCATCGACGTAGTTGGCGGTGCCGAACAGCTGGTTGGAGGCGTGGTGGTCGATCACCAGCACCTCGCGGGCCTGTTCAGCGAGCGTGCGCAGCGCCCCGAGCCGGTTGATGCTGGGGATGTCGACGGTGACCACCAGATCGGCGTCGCGGCGCACGTCCGCCGGAGCAACCAGCAGGTGACCGCCGGGCAGGGACTGCAGCGACTCGGGTAGCTGCGCGGGCTCTGCGAAGCTGACCTGCACGGACTTGCCGACGTCCGCGAGGACCAGCGCGAGCGCCAGACCCGCACCGATCGTGTCGGCGTCCGGATGCACGTGGCACACCACGCTGACCGAGTCCGCCGCGGAAAGCAGGTCCGCCGCGGCGCGGGCGTCGACGCGCTGACCCGCCTCGCGGGTGTCAGCCGTCTTGTCGATTGCGGTCACCGGTGTCCTCGCCGTCGAGTGCGTTGTTCGAATCCCCGGATGACTCCGCCCCGACGCTACGATACGGGTCCGCATCGCCCGCGTGCTTGGCTCCCTGGCGAACTCTGGCCAAATCCTCATCCGCGGCGCGGGCGCGGGCCAGCAGTTCTTCCATCCGCTCGGCCGCCTCGGGCACCGTGTCGCGCACGAAGGTCAACGTCGGGGTGAACCGCACGCCCAAGCTCGCGCCCACCTTCGTGCGCAGCACACCCTTGGCCTTCTCGAGGGCCGCCGCCGCGCCGTCGTAGTCGGGCTCGTCGGCCAGCGACCGCCCGATCACCCGGTAGTACAGGGTGGCGTCGTGCAGGTCGTTGGTGACCTTGGCATCGGTGATCGTCACCCCGGCCAGCCGCGGATCCTTGATCTCGTACTCGATCGCCGAAGCGACGAGCGTAAAGATGCGCTTGGCCAGCCGGCGTGCCCGTGCCGGATCGGCCATGCTCAGGTCCTCTGTTCTTGGCCCGAGAGGCTCATCAGACCCTCTCTTTTTCGACCAGCTCGTAGGTTTCGATGATGTCGCCCTCCTTGATGTCGGAGTACGACAGCGTCAGACCGCACTCGTAGCCGTCGCGCACCTCGGTGACGTCGTCCTTCTCCCGCCGCAGCGAGTTGACGTTGAGGTTCTCGGCGACCACCACGTTGTCACGCAGCAACCGCGCCTTGGCGTTGCGCCGGATGACACCGGAGGTGACCAGGCAGCCGGCGATGTTGCCGACCTTCGACGACCGGAAGATCGCCCGGATCTCGGCCCGGCCGAGTTCCTTCTCCTCGTAGATCGGCTTGAGCATGCCCTTGAGGGCGGCCTCGATCTCGTCGATGGCCTGGTAGATCACCGAGTAGTAGCGGATCTCCACACCTTCGCGGTTGGCCAGCTCGGTGGCCTTGCCCTCGGCGCGCACGTTGAACCCGATGATGATCGCGTCCGACGCCGACGCCAGGTTGACGTTGGTCTCGGTGATGCCACCGACGCCGCGGTCGATGACACGCAGCTCGACCTCGTCGTCGACCTGGATGCCCAGCAGGGCCTCCTCCAGCGCCTCGACGGTGCCGGCGTTGTCGCCCTTGAGGATCAGGTTCAGCTGGTTGGTTTCCTTCAGCGCCGAATCCAGATCCTCGAGGCTGATCCGCTTGCGCGACTTGGCCGCCATCGCGTTGCGCTTACGCGCCGCACGCCGGTCGGCGATCTGGCGGGCGATGCGGTCCTCGTCGACGACGAGGAAGTTGTCGCCGGCGCCGGGCACCGAGGTGAAGCCGAGCACCTGCACCGGCCGCGACGGCAGCGCCTCCTCGACGTCCTCGCCGTGCTCGTCGACCATGCGGCGCACGCGCCCGTAGGCGTCGCCGGCCACCACGGAGTCGCCGACCCGCAGCGTGCCGCGCTGCACCAGCACCGTGGCCACCGGGCCGCGACCGCGGTCCAGGTGCGCCTCGATCGCCACACCCTGGGCCTCCATGTCGGGATTGGCCCGCAGGTCCAGGGCGGCGTCGGCGGTCAGGATCACCGCCTCGAGCAGCTGATCGATGTTGGTGCCCTGCTTGGCGGAGATGTCGACGAACATGGTGTCGCCGCCGTACTCCTCGGGCACCAGCCCGTACTCGCTGAGCTGGCCGCGGATCTTCGCCGGGTCGGCACCCGGGACGTCGATCTTGTTGACCGCCACCACAATTGGCACATCGGCCGCCTGCGCGTGGTTGATCGCCTCGACCGTCTGCGGCATCACGCCGTCATCGGCGGCGACCACCAGGATCGCGATGTCGGTGGCCTTCGCGCCGCGGGCACGCATCGCGGTGAACGCCTCGTGACCCGGGGTGTCGATGAAGGTGATCGGACGCGTGGTGCCGTCGAGTTCGACCTCGACCTGGTAGGCGCCGATGTGCTGGGTGATGCCGCCGGCCTCGCCCTCGCGGACGTTGGCCTTGCGGATGGTGTCGAGCAGGCGGGTCTTGCCGTGGTCGACGTGGCCCATGACGGTGACCACCGGCGGGCGGACCTGCAGGTCCTCCTCGTCGCCCTCGTCCTCGCCGTAGGTCAGGTCGAACGACTCGAGCAGCTCGCGGTCCTCGTCCTCCGGGGAGACGACCTGCACCTTGTAGTTCATCTCGCTGCCGAGCAGCTCGAGAACGTCGTCGCCGACGGACTGGGTGGCGGTCACCATCTCACCGAGGTTGAACAACGCCTGTACCAGCGCGGCCGGGTTGGCGTCGATCTTCTCGGCGAAGTCGGCCAGCGATGCGCCGCGGGCCAGCCGGATCACCTCGCCGTTGCCCTTCGGCAGCCGCACACCGCCGACGACCGGCGCCTGCATGTTCTCGTATTCGGCGCGCTTGGCCCGCTTGGACTTGCGACCGCGCTTGGGGGCGCCGCCGGGACGGCCGAACGCACCCGCGGCACCGCCGCGCTGACCGGGTCGGCCACCGCCGCCGGGGCGACCGCGGAAACCACCGCCGGCCGGGGCGCCGCCGCCACCGCCGCGGTAGTTACCACCACCGCCGCCACCGGGCCGCCCACCGGTGCCGACACCGGGCGCGCGCCCACCGGGACCGGGCCGCGGCCCACCCGTGCGGGCACCGGGACCGGGTCGGGGGCCGCCGGGACGCGGCGGCATGTTGCCCGGCGACATGCCGGGCCGCGGCGCACCGGGTCGCGGCGCGCCCGGTCGGGGCGCCTGCGGACGCGGAATAGGCCGGTCGACCGGCTGCTGGGTGGAGAACGGGTTGTTGCCCACGCGCGGGGGGCGCGGCGCGGGCTTGGGGCCGGGAACCGGGGCGCGCCTGGGGGGCCGGGGCGGGGGGCGGGGGGGCGGGGCGGCGGGGGCGGGGGG
>Ga0182793_1001294_pt1 | contig 15852 bp, 13 predicted proteins | sample Passage237A_FD_130498 | JGI IMG/M metagenome (GOLD analysis project Ga0182793, IMG submission 130498) | Cellulose adapted compost microbial communities from Newby Island Compost Facility, Milpitas, CA, USA - Passage2 37A (version 2) (version 2) ... | reverse complement strand
GAGGATGATTGCAGTGCATCACCATCAAGGTGCGCAAGCGCGGGTGCGTTATGGCTTCCACCAGCTCCGGTGTCATGCGGCTGGGCAAGATGATCGGGTAGCGCGAATGGATGCGCACTCGTTTGATATGGCCAACCTCTGCGATCTGTTGCACAAGCCAAGCCAATTGCTTGTCGCTGAGGGAGAGAGGATCGCCACCGCTCAGGATCACTTCGTTAACCTCGGGGGCACGGCGGATGTAGTCGAGCGCTTTCAACCACTCGGGGCGGCTTAACTGATTGTCCTCGTAGGGGAAATGCCGGCGGAAACAGTAGCGGCAATTGATCGCGCATTGAGTGGCGGCGATCAGCAGAACGCGGGAACGGTATTTGTGGACCAAACCGGGCACCGGGTTGAAGCGGGCTTCATCCAGAGGATCCTTGTCATAGCCGGGCGCGATGTCGAGCTCAGCCGCAATCGGCAACACCTGCAGCAGCAATGGGTCCTGCGGATCCCCCGGGCGTATACGGGATAAATAGGATTCGGTGACGCGCAAAGGGAATTGTCGGTGGGCCTTTTCAGCTGCTTCCAGCCACTCGGGCCCGAGCTGCAAGCGTTCGATCAGTATCTGCGGGTCCTGTATCAGTTCCTTCAGCTCTTCCTGCCAGCTTTTGATCTGCCAAGTTGGCACGGTTCGCGGTATCATGTGCGCCTTTTTTATCAGTACCCGATAACTTGATTGAATGAATTGAGGACAAAATGGCTAGCTATTCTACCAGTGAATTCCGCAGCGGTATGAAGGTAATGTTGGACGGGGATCCCTGTTCCATCGTGGAAAACGAGTTCGTCAAGCCGGGGAAAGGCCAGGCGTTCAACCGTGTGCGTCTGAAGAACTTGAAATCCGGGCGCGTCTGGGAGCGCACCTTCAAATCCGGTGAAACCCTGGAAGCGGCGGATGTGGTAGATCGCGAAATGCAGTATCTCTACAACGACGGCGAGTTTTGGCATTTCATGCACCCGGAGACCTTCGAGCAGTTGCAAGCTGATCCGGACACCGTTGGTGACGCCGCCAAATGGCTGCGCGAGCAGGACATAGTGACTCTGACGTTGTACAACGGCGAGCCGCTGGCTGTTACTCCGCCCAACCACGTTGAACTCGAAGTGGTGGAAACTGATCCAGGCCTGAAAGGTGATACCGCACAAGGCGGCACCAAGCCAGCTACCCTGTCCACTGGTGCGGTTGTTAAAGTGCCTCTGTTTGTTTCCATCGGCGACGTTCTGCGTGTGGATACCCGCACTGGCGAATACCTGGGTCGCGCCAACAAGTAAATAGATGTTCCGGGCGAGGTCGCCATGTTTCAACCGAGCGCCAGCCTGGACCATTTAAAAAAACGCGCGCAATTGCTGCAGCAGCTGCGCGCGTTTTTTTTCGCCCGCGACATCATGGAAGTGGATGTGCCGGCTTTGGGGCTGGCTACAGTAACCGATGTCCATCTGGAGCCATTGCGCGTCCCCGGCACAGGTTATCTGCAGACATCGCCGGAGTACTTTATGAAGCGGCTGTTAGCCGCAGGCGCTGGCTCTATCTACTACTTGGGAAAAGCCTATCGCCGCGATGAATCCGGCCGACGCCACCGGGCGGAATTTACGATGCTCGAGTGGTATTGCCTCGGGATGGACGATCGCCAATTGATGCAGCAGATGACTGAGCTGTTTTTCACCCTCGACCCCACAGTGGCGATTTGCCAGCGCAGTTATGCCGAAGTCTTTCGAGAGCTTTTAGGCGTGTGTCCCCACCGCGCGACCTTGGCTGAGTTGCAGGCAGTGATCGCGTCCCAGCTCGAACTGCATTCTCCCCTGGATAATAAAAGCGCTTGTCTCGACCTGCTGTTCAGTTGCTGTATTGAGCCGCGTCTAGGTACCGGAATCACTTTCGTTTACGACTATCCGCAGGAACAATGCGCCCTCGCGCGCCTATCGATGAACCCGGACGGATTGGCCGTGGCGCGGCGCTTTGAGGTGTATTGGAACGGAATGGAACTCGCCAACGGTTATTGGGAGTTGTGCGCCGCGGAAGAGCAGCGGCAGCGCTTCGAAAACGACCGCCGCATTCGCGCCGCCAATGGTCTGGATGTTCCGGATGTAGACGAGCGCTTTCTCGCTGCTTTGGAATCAGGGCTACCGGATTGTGCTGGTGTGGCCCTGGGGGTGGATCGTTTGTTGATGTGCCTGACTGGCACCAAGGATATTCGCGAAGTAATGCCGTTTGCCGACGGTTAACCCGCGTCCGGGCAGTCTCGGTCGCAGTTGATTTCGTGGTTCATATCCAACGCCGGCGATGCCGTGCGCGGCTTGCCAACTTCCACTGCGGGTACGCCGACCACCGTGGTGTGCGGCGGCACTGGCTTCAGCACCACGCTGCCTGCGCCGATCTTGGCGCCTTCGCCGATTTCGATATTGCCGAGAATTTTCGCTCCAGCGCTGATCAACACGCCTTTGCGCACTTTCGGGTGACGATCGCCGGTTTCTTTGCCGGTGCCGCCGAGTGTCACGGACTGCATGATCGACACATCATCGCCCACCACACTTGTCTCACCGATCACGATACCCGTGGCGTGATCCAACATTATGCCTTTGCCAATGCGTGCGGCCGGGTGAATGTCCACGCCGAAGGTGAGGGCTATGTGACTCTGGAAAAAATACGCCAGGGCAAAGCGCCCCTGTTTCCACAGCCAATGGGCGACGCGATAGCACTGCAGTGCCTGGAAGCCTTTGAAATACAAAAATGGCAGGCAGTATTCATTGCACGCGGAATCCCGCTCGAACACCGCTTCTATATCGGCGCGGGCGGCTTCGCCTATGCCGCGATCGTTGCGGAGAGCCTGGTCGATGATCTCCCGTACCTGCAGCGCACTAATGGCGGCACTGCCGAGCTTTTGCGCGAGGTGGTAGCTGAGAGCGTCTTCAAAAGAATCGTGATTCAGTATGGTGGCGTGCAGGAAGCTGGCGAGGGCGGGCTCATTGTGGGCCTGGTCGCGGGTTTCCTGTTTGATGGTTTCCCATACCGGATCATGGTGTTGCTGCATGCAAATATCTCGGGTAAACAATTTCTGCATTATTGGGCCTGCCTAGGAGAAATTCCAGTAGCGGCCGACGGCCATGTGGCTTTTTGGTGCATTCGGTAAGAAGTGTTCCGAAATGGTGCTTGTTGTCGCGTGCCTCAAATAGAGATGTCACTCAAACACCGGCGGTACCTCCCTCATTTTGCGAAAGACACCGCATTTATCTTCACCGTTCTATAAGAATAGGCGGAATTCCCAACCAAGCGGAATGTGGCACCGCAATTGCTGAGCATGCTACGCAGAGTCTGGTAACTCATTATTAGACTCGTAGTTTGTCGCAAGCAGAGGACATTATTCGCAAGAGCAAAGACATTTTTGTCTTCCGCAGTTGCGAAGACTCAGTTAGAATTCGGCGCAAATGGACAGCTAGGGTTCCGATTGTTGCAAAACAATGCCTGGTCCGAGAGCTGTCGACCTTCTGCAAGATTCTTTTTCAAAGCGAAAAACGAACTCAAGAAGGTTACACGGCGGGATAAAAGCCCGGGAGGTTCGAAATGGCAAAAAGTGTGATATGCACTCGAGTAGCTGTTGAGTCCTCTGCAATTGATTCGTGTAACCCTTTGGAGGTTCGTAATGACTGGCCGCTTTTCCCGCGTTTTATTTCTCTCTCTATTTTCCTGTTGCGCCGTTTTTTCCTCGCTCTCTGCTTCTGCCGCAGAGCGTAAAAAATTCAGTGTTTGTTGGTCCATTTATGTCGGTTGGATGCCATGGGGTTATGGCGCCGAGCAGGGCATAGTCAAAAAGTGGGCGGAAAAATACGGCATCGAAATCGATGTCGTGCAGATTAATGACTACATCGAGTCCATCAACCAATACACCGCAGGAAAATACGACGGCTGCTCCATGACGAATATGGACGCACTGACGATTCCCGCCGCGGGTAATGTGGATTCCACTGCGCTTATCGTCGGCGACTTTTCCAACGGCAACGACGGCATAGTGCTGAAAAATCAAAAGGATTTAAAAGCGATCAAAGGCCAGAAAGTTAATCTGGTGGAATTGAGCGTTTCACATTATCTGCTGGCGCGTGCACTCGACAGTGTGGGCTTGGCGGAAAAAGATATTAAAGTCGTCAACACCTCCGACGCCGATCTTGTCTCTGCGTTTAATACTGCGGACGTTACGGCGGTAGTGACTTGGAATCCGCTGCTTTCTGAAATCCTCGCTCTGCCCAACACCAATGCAGTTTTTGACTCCGCGAAAATCCCCGGTGAAATCATCGACCTGATGATCGTCAATACCAAGACGCTGAAGGAAAATCCGAAATTCGGTAAAGCGTTGGTTGGTGCCTGGTACGAAATCATGGCGTTGATGAGTGCGAATACCGATGCGGGCCGCGCGGCGCGTGCCGCCATGGGCAAGGCATCCGGCACAGACCAATCCGGTTATGAAAGCCAGCTCGCTTCCACCAAAATGTTTTATCAAGCGGCAGAGGCGGTTGCGTTCACCAACAGCGCTCAGCTGAAAACCACTATGCAATATGTTGCGGAGTTTTCTTTTGAGCATGGGCTTTTGGGCGAAGGTGCCTCGGATGCGACATTCATCGGGGTAGAGACACCATCCGGCATCTACGGCAACAGCAAAAATGTGCAATTGCGTTTCGATCCGACATTTATGCAGATGGCTGCGGACGGCAAGCTGTAATCTTCCAGTCTGGAATCTAAATAATGAAAAAGCTGATCAATCGTGTGCCTAACCGCACTGCGCGCTGGATACTGGGTATTTTGCCGTTTGTCATTTGCCTAGTGATTTATTTAGCGGCATCCAATGCGCGTCTGGCGGAAAACGAAAATGACAAACTGCTGCCGTCTTTTTCCAGTTTTGCCAGCGCGATTGATCGGTTTGCTTTTACTGCGGATAAACGCAGCGGCGAATATCTGCTGTGGCAGGATACCTCTGCCAGTTTGTGGCGCTTGAGCCTGGGGATCGGTTTGAGTGCATTGCTGGCGCTGGTGATCGGCATACTCAACGGCGCTATACCCTATATGCGCGCGCCCTTATCGCCGTTTATTACGGCAATTTCGCTAATTCCTCCCATGGCAATTTTGCCTATTTTATTTATTGTCTTTGGGTTGGGTGAATTCGCCAAAGTCATGCTGATTGTTATCGGCATAGCGCCTTTTCTAATTCGGGATGTGCAACAACGCGCTCTGGAAATTCCGGCGGAACAATTAATCAAAGCGCAAACCTTGGGGGCTAATACCTGGCAAATCATTGTGCGGGTTATGTTCCCGCAAATCATGCCACGGCTGCTGGCCAGTGTGCGTTTGTCACTCGGCGCCGCCTGGTTATTTTTGATTGCTGCGGAAGCCATTGCGGCGACTGAGGGTTTGGGTTATCGGATTTTTCTAGTGCGCCGTTATTTAGCGATGGATGTGATTTTGCCTTACGTCGCCTGGATAACTCTGCTGGCATTTTTGCTGGATTATGTTCTGCGCAAAATATCTCGCGTGTGCTACCCCTGGTTTCATGCGCAAATCCAGTCAGCGGAAGGTTAAGGGAGTCGATTCGCCATGGCATTAATTGAAATTCGCAATGTATGGAAAGAATATGGCCAGCAGGTCGTATTGGAGCAATTGAATAAATCCGTGGCGGAGGGTGAGTTCATCACCATCGTCGGTGCTTCCGGCTGTGGTAAAACCACTTTTTTGAAAATGCTGTTGGGAACAGAAGCCATCAGTCGCGGACACCTTCTGCTCGACGGTAAACCTCTGCCGGGCGAGCCAGGCCCCGAGCGTGGCATTGTATTTCAGCGTTATTCCGTATTTCCGCATATGAGTGTGCTGGATAATGTGGTGCTTTCCCTTGAGTTGGAAAAAAGCCGCTTGTTCGGTCGATTGTTTGGCCGCGCGCGTAAGGAAGCAAGGAAAGTCGCCACACAAATGATTGAAGCCGTGGGCTTGGGTCACGCGCTGCATAAATATCCTCACGAATTATCCGGCGGCATGCAGCAGCGTCTTGCGCTGGCACAATCGCTGATCAAACGGCCGCGCATTTTATTGCTCGACGAACCTTTCGGTGCTTTGGATCCCGGTATTCGCGCGGATATGCATCAGCTGGTGCTGTCGCTCTGGCAGGAGCACAAGCTGACGATATTTATGATTACCCACGACATTAAAGAAGGTTTTTATCTGGGCACTCGGCTCTGGGTGTTTGATAAATGCCGTATTGATCCGCAGGCACCCAACGCCTACGGCGCGCAAATTACTTACGATTTGCCCGTCGGCCAGACCGATAGAACCTTACTGAAAAAAATTACCGCAGCCAGCGAGCGACCAAATATTCGTGCAGCTGCGCGCTAGTAACGTCAGCAACTGCAATCAAAGGAGAACTTGTGTGGAAACAAGTCTGTATCGCTATACCGTTCCCGGCGCGAGCCATTGGTCTTTTCGTCTGCGGCGCGGACTCTGTCTTAAGCTCACAGATATAGAGGGCGGCGCTAATCTGGGTATGTTGTTGTACAACCCGGAGGATTTACTCGAACGCTACAACGCTCCAGACACGCTGAAATGCCAGCACACTTTTAAACTGACCAAAGGTCACTGCCTGTATTCCGATATGGGACGAATTTTTTGTTCTGTTATTGACGATTCCGTCGGCTGGCACGAAACCGTGTGCGGTAATAGCAATGCGCAAATGGTGGCTGAGCGATGGGGTGAGCGGGATTATCAACGCGACCGCAATTTGTGGCAGCAAAACGGCTACGACAGTTTTCTGGTGGAACTGGCGAAATACGGGCTGAATGGCCGAGATATGGCCGCCAATATCAATTGGTTCAGCAAGGTGGAGGCAGATGAGCGCGGCGCGATGATCTTGCGAGAAAATCACTCAGCGCCTGGCTCTAGTGTCACTTTGCGTTTTGAAATGGATACCTTGGTGGTTATGCACACCTGTCCGCATCCATTGAATAAAAGTGAAAGTTATCCCCGCAAGCCGGTGGAGGTAAAAATTTTTCCTGCACAACCGGTGGCGGAGGATGATTTTTGCAAAAACAGTTGCCCGGAAAATCAACGGGGTTTTGCCAACAACTATTTGTATTATCTGGGCATGTAAGTTCGGCGCGGAGATAAGGTGAGCATATGATTCGGGAAAGTAATTTGGATCCGCGCGACGCCATAGCGCGGGAAGTAGTAAAAGCAGGGGATTATTGGCTGAAGGAAATAAAGGCCGGTCAGACGTTGAGAATCCTCGATCTGGAAGGCAATCAGGCTGCTGATACATTGTTTTACAGCGCCGCCGATCCCAGTGAGCGCTACAGCGCTATGGATACGATTCGCGAGCAGGGCAATCTGTATTTGACGGTGGGCAGCCAACTGCGCTCCAACCTCAATAATGTAATGCTGGAAATTACAGCAGACACCTGCGGCCGCCACGATACCTTAGGCGGCGCTTGCGCCACGGAAAGTAATACCGTGCGCTACGCGCTGGAAAAACGCTGCATGCACGCGTGTCGAGACAGTTGGATGCTGGCGTTGGCGGAGCATGAACATCTGGGCATCAGCAAGCGCGATATCACCCACAATATCAATTTTTTTATGAATGTTCCGGTAACAGCGGATGGCGGACTGACCTTCGCTGACGGAATTTCCGCGCCGGGAAAATATGTGGAGATGCAGGCAAAAATGGACATCATCGTGCTGATATCCAACTGCCCGCAGCTCAATAATCCGTGCAATGCCTATAACCCAACGCCGATCGAATTGTTGATCTGGAATTGAGAAATCCGCAATCAGGACGACCTGATTGTCGCGCCTATATTCGGGACGACCCGCCGAGAAATCTTATGTTTGCCAAAGTATTGATCGCCAACCGCGGCGCAATCGCAGTGCGAGTCATTAGAACCTTGAAAAAAATGGGCATCGCCAGCGTGGCGGTTTACGCCGACGCGGACGCCGATGCACCCCATGTGTCTTTGGCGGATGAAGCATGGCCTTTGGGTGAAGGCCCAGCCGCGCAAACGTATCTCGATCAGGAAAAAATATTTGCCATCATGCAAAAATCCGGCGCGCAGGCGGTGCATCCGGGTTACGGATTTCTCAGTGAAAACGCCAGTTTTTGCCGCGGCTTAACTGAGCGTGGACTTGTTTTTATTGGCCCCACTCCGGAGCAGATGATCGCTTTCGGTCTGAAGCATGAAGCGCGCACACTCGCGCAACAAAGCGGTGTGCCTCTGTTGCCGGGAACGGGGTTGCTCAGCTCTCTGGACGATGCTGTGCTGCAAGCGGCAGAGATTGGTTATCCCGTAATGCTGAAAAGCACCGCCGGCGGCGGCGGTATCGGCATGCAGATTTGTCACGATGAGCAGCAGTTGCGCGGGTCGTGGCAGAGCATTAAACGCTTGAGCGCCAACAATTTCGCCAATGAAGGTGTTTTTCTCGAAAAATATATCGAATTTGCCCGCCATATCGAAGTGCAGGTTTTTGGCGATGGTCAAGGCGATGTTCTGGTATTGGGTGATAGGGATTGTTCCACCCAGCGCCGTCACCAGAAAGTTATCGAGGAAGCTCCTGCGCCGAATATTCCCGCAGAGGTTCGCCAACATTTGCATCAATGCGCAGGAGCATTGGTTGCGTCCGTGCAGTATCGCGGAGCGGGCACGGTGGAATTTATTTACGACCAGAAGCAAGAGCGTTTTTATTTTCTCGAAGTGAACACTCGACTGCAGGTGGAACACGGCGTCACCGAGCTGATTTATAACATTGACTTGGTGGAGTGGATGGTGCGCTTAGCGGCGGGTGCTATGCCTTCTTTTGCGCAAATAAAATCCTCGCTACAACCGCAAGGACACGCGATACAGGCGCGCATTTATGCAGAAAATCCTGCACGGGATTTTCAACCCTCCGCCGGTACGCTAAACATGGTGCGCTGGCCAGAAGCCGATGGAAAAAATTTGCGTATCGATCACTGGGTGGAATCCGGTTCAATAATTTCGCCGTTTTACGATCCCATGCTGGGCAAAGTTATGGCGTGGGCGGAAACTCGGGATATTGCTATCAATCGCCTCGCCGATGCTCTGCAAAAAACAGTGCTCGACGGCATAGTCACCAATCGCGATTACGTGTGGCATATATTGCAAACGGATGTGCTGCGCGCGGGGGAAATTCACACGCGCTATCTCAATAACTTCCAATATCATCCGCAAAGTTGCGATGTGCTGGCGCCGGGCACCATGACCACCATTCAGGATTATCCGGGACGTCGTGGCTATTGGGATGTCGGCGTGCCGCCGTCCGGTCCTTTTGACGATGTGGCATTTCGTCTCGGCAACCGTTTATTGGGCAATCCGGAAAGTGCCGCCGGTTTGGAAATTACCTTTAATGGTCCAACACTGAAATTCAATTGCCGCCAGCAACTGGTTTTGACCGGCGCGCTGATGGAGGCGAGTTTGGATGGCGAGCCAGTGTCTTTTTACGAAACCTTTGTGGTGGAACCCGGCCAAATTCTGAAATTAGGCAAAATCATCGGCGCTGGTGCGCGGGCCTATTGCCTATTTAAAGGCGGCATCGCTTGTGAAAATTATTTGGGTTCCAAAGCAACGTTTACCCTGGGTCAATTCGGCGGTATTACCGGCGCGGCATTGCGCACCGGTGATGTGTTGAATTTTGCGGAAAAAGTGGAAACGGTGGCGCAGGCACAATTGCCTCAATCCCTGCGACCGCAACACACTCAGCAGTGGCGCTTGCGGGTGATTTATGGTCCCCACGGTGCACCGGATTTTTTCACGCCTGACGATATTCAAACGTTTTTCGCCAGCGAATGGCGCGTGCACTACAACTCCAGTCGCACCGGTATCCGGTTGATTGGACCAAAACCCAATTGGGCGCGTTCGGACGGTGGCGAGGCGGGGATGCATCCGTCCAATATTCACGACAATGCTTACGCGGTGGGCAGCGTGGATTTTACCGGTGATATGCCGGTTATTCTCGGCCCAGACGGTCCTTCCTTGGGTGGCTTTGTTTGTCCTGCAACGGTGATCGCCGCTGATCTTTGGCAGTTGGGCCAATTGCGCGCGGGCGACACTGTGCGTTTTGTGCCGGTTTCTATTGATGACGCCGTGTTACTACAACAGCATCAACGCGATGCTATCGCCGCACTGGAATCCTTGGAGCGGGAAGTCCCGCAGGCGGAAATTACTTCACCCATTCTGAAAAAGGTACCCGCCAGCGAAAATGACGTGCAGGTGGTTTATCGCCCGTCCGGCGAGCAACATCTGTTGATTGAATATGGCCCGCTGCAATTGGATCTCGCGTTACGTTTTCGCGTGCACGCGCTTATGTTGCGGCTGCAGGAGCTGCGCGAATCTGACTCGCTGCTGCGCGAGTCGCTGATCGACCTCACGCCGGGAATACGCTCGCTGCAGGTGCATTACGATCCACTGCGCATGCCGCTGGCGATGCTGATGGATTATTTGACCAAGGCAGAGCGTGAACTGCGCAATATCGACACCTTGCAAGTTCCTTCTCGCATAGTGCATTTACCGCTGAGTTGGGACGACGAGGCCTGCCGTCTCGCCATACAAAAATATATGCAGTCTGTGCGCAAAGATGCGCCTTGGTGCCCGAGCAATATCGAATTTATCCGCCGCATCAATGGCCTTGATTCCATCGAAGACGTGAAAAAAATTGTGTTTGATGCGAGCTACGTGGTGATGGGATTGGGCGATGTCTATTTAGGCGCGCCAGTTGCTACGCCACTCGACCCGCGCCATCGCCTGGTGACCACCAAATACAATCCGGCGCGCACCTGGACGGCGGAAAATTCCGTCGGCATCGGCGGTTCCTATATGTGTATTTACGGCATGGAAGGGCCGGGCGGTTATCAATTTGTCGGCCGCACGCTGCAGATGTGGAACCGCTATCGCCAAACCCGTGAATTCAGCAAGCCCTGGTTGCTGCGTTTCTTCGATCAAATTCGTTTTTATGAAGTGTCAGCGGAAGAATTGCAGAAGATCCGCCGGGAGTTTCCTCGCGGCCAATATCCGCTGAAAATTGAAGAGACGCATTTTTGTTTGGGCGATTACCGCGAATTTCTCGCCCGCGAACAACCATCAATTGACGCCTTTGTCGCCAAGCGCAACAGTGCCTTTGGCGCGGAATTGCAGCGCTGGGTGGAATCCGGGCAGATGCATTTCGATAGCAGCGATAGTTCATCCGACGCGGGAGATGCCGGCGAAGCTGATATGGAATCGCTCAAAATCGAAAGCCCCGTAGCCGGCAATATCTGGCAGGTGATGGTGAAGCCAGGGGACAAAGTGGCTCCCGGCGATGTGGTTTGCATTCTTGAATCGATGAAAATGGAAATCGAAATTAATGCAGCGGAATCAGGTGTGGTAAAAAAAGTTCTGCGTCAACAGGGACAAGCGGTGGCGGCGGGGCAGGCGATTGTTGTACTGGAGTAAATCATTGCTGTCCGCGCGCGGGCAGCACAACAATCAAAAGCCGCTGCGATTGAAATGGTGCTGAAAATAATTTTGTGAATGTGCAGTGCGGTCCGTATGCGGATGGATGATACCGCTGTTAGGTGTGACCGAACTCAAAACCAAGGTAATCGCGGCTTGCACCAGAACGATGAAGACTAACTCTTTGCGACGAAACATGGCCTACTCCTGAATGGTCCCGAAAAAAATCCAGCAATACGCGGTGCAGGCTGTTGGACTTGAGTAGTATCGGAAGACGCCAGAGCAAAAAGAATTGCGCTGTAGCTGACGGTTGTGCGTCTTCCGGTCTGTGCTCAAACAGATTCTGCCCCGCATATTGCTGGCAAACCGATTGATTATGAGAGTGTCCGCATCCGAACGTCCTGGTTTGATGCTGACTGAAAACCGACAAGCAGTTTCCGGGGCTCCGCCGGACGAATCGCCCTGACAGATACCACGCCTCCTTACGCGGTCGACAACATTCTTATTTTTAAAAGTCGCAGCTGGCGCTTATTCGGCCAGTTGCACTACTGCCTGCTGATTGCCGGGCAGTACATCCAACTTATCAATAACTCTGGTTACACCCTGCGTATTTTTCACAATCCAATACGTCAGTACTTTTTCCGCTTCCGAGTTGACCACGCCGCTCAGCGTTACCACTCGATTGCGAGTTTCCACATCGATCTCCATGCCACTGGTGACACGGTTAGCCAATAATTGCGAGCGCACTTTATTGGTGATAGTCACGTTAGAAAGGCGGTGCTGGCTGCTATTTTCCCAGTCAGTCTCTTTACTGGTGTCGCCCTTCAGATCGGGGGTGACCACCAATTTATTGATGACCTGGTTAATACCTTTGACGCTCAGTGCCAGCTGTTCCGCCAAAGACTTGCCCACCTCGGAATCCACATAACCTTTCAAAATCGCGCAATCGTTCTGGATTTCAATTCGCACATCTTTTGCGTTCAAGTGCGAATGGAAGAGAAAAGCCCCTTCAATTACCCCTTTTTGCCACTGCCGCAAGTCGTCGGCGTTGGCTTCCAGACCGATGAAATTCTGCGCCGCCAACATCATAAAAAATGTCATACCAAAAACGCGGAATTTGCTGCTTTTCATCGGGCGCCGGGGTTGAGTTCCAAAACAATTACGTTAAAACTGCCGCTCTTGGCGGCTGGGCTATCCGCTGCGATTAGGCTTTGCTGCGGTACCCGGTAATCAGTGATCGGCGGTATAGCGGGTTCTGTGCCAGTTTTGAAAATTCATTAAATATCAATTGGTTGGATGATTTTCCCGTCGAGGCGAGCGCCTTGAGCGCCTCGATCTGTTGGTAAATTGCAACATAGTTCTCTTGGTAAAAATTAATCTCCTTTGAAAACAAAAGCTTAGGTTGTTGCAATTTGGCAACAAGGATTTGGAAGGCGTGAAATGGTGAGTTTGTTAAATCGTTTAACTATTACCCACCAGTGGATTTTGGTGACATTCCTGGCTGTAACACCCGTGATCATCGCAGTTTTTTATGCAGCGAATTATTTGGGGCTGCAGGCGCAAACCCAGCGGGAAATGGTGGTATCTATCGGCCGACTTAATGAGTTGGATTCGAGCATGGTTTCCCAAGTCAGCAGCATCGAGCGCTCAGCGCGCCAGTATCTGCTGCTGCGCAATCCCCGCTTTCTGGATTTATTCCTCCAGCATGTCGATTCGGTGCAAGCAGGGTTGCGCCGGTTGAGTGAAGAGCTGCCAAGCGGGGAATCCGTTGCCAGTTTGCATCAGGTGACGGAAACCCTGGTGAGCGAGTTGAGCCGCCCCGAACCGGAGCAGATTGTGCAAGAGGAGATTCTGGCTAATCTGCAGCAGGCCAATACCCTGGCCGGCAAGTTGAGTTTGGAGGTCGATGAGCGGGTGCAGACAATGCTGGACGAACGTGACCGCGAGTTTGAGCAAGTGATGACGCATCTCAAGCTGATCGGTATTTTTACGCTCCCCGGGACCTTGCTGTTGCTGTTGGTGTCTTCCGTAGCCCTGACCCGGCCAGTGCGGCGTTTGGCGAGTGCCATCCAGCGGTTGGGGCACGGCCATTGGCAAGAACCGATTCAGATCAGTGGCCCAGCGGATCTGCGCTCTCTTGGTGTCGATCTGGAGTGGATGCGCAATCGTCTGGATGCGACGGAGAAACAGAAGCAGGCGTTTTCCCGCCACGTCACCCATGAATTGAAGACGCCTTTGGCAGCCATAGTTGAGGCGGGGGCGCTGTTGCGGGATGAGGTGCCGGGGCCGGCAAACCAAGCGCAGAAGAAAGTGTTGAATATTCTTATGAGCAGCGCGGATCACCTCCACGAGCTGATTCAGCAACTGCTTAATTACAATGCGGTGGCACACGGCATGCTGGAGGCCGATGCGGAAGTGGACTTGGCGGCCTTGGCCAACCGCATCCACACCAAGCTGATGGATTCGCGACCATCCAGCCGCTGCCAGTGGTCCATTTCGGGCTCTCCGGAGACGGTGCGCAGCGATCCGCAGGCGTTGGAAATGATTCTCAGTAATTTATTATCCAATGCACACGATTTCACCCCTGAATCCGGTAGAGTGGCGGTCTCCTGGGGGCAGGATGACGAGACTTGGTGGCTGTGTGTCGCAGATAACGGGCCCGGGATGACAGAAGAAGAACGCGAGAACATTTTTAAGCCTTTCTTTCAGGGCAAAGCCAGACGTCGGGGGCCGCTGCAAGGTACCGGTCTGGGATTAGCAATTGTGCAAGAGTGCGTTGCGCACCTGCGCGGAAAAATAGAAGTGGAATCGAGCCCGAAAGGCAGCGCCTTTATCGTGCGATTCCCACTTCGCAGAGAGAATGACCGATGAAATATTGGATTCTATTGGCAGCCTTGCTGACGGGCGGCTGTTCAACATCATTTTTAACGTTTGAGCCGCTGCAGGCGCTGCAAGAGCCAAAGGCGGTGGAAGTTCGGGAGGGTGTCCTGCAGCCACAGCGCAGCGTCAATCAGCTGCTGCTGGAGCGTCTAGCGGTTTGTAATACGCCTCCGGAGGAACAGGATGCGGCTTTGAATAAGCTGCTGACCACTGACCAGAAGCCGCCCGCAAACGGCGTGGATGAGAACAAACTCGACGCGTTGATGCTGGCCTCCTGCCGACCCGCCCGCACCCCGGGTGTGCTCAATCAGTTGCTGGCCGATCTCACCGCTGAGGGCACCTGGCCGGAGGAGTATGCGGCGTTTTTCGATCTGATGATCGCCGGTCAGCGCGCCTACGCTTCGGTGGAAAAAGTCTATGTGGACTTGGAAAAGGCCTACGGCGATCTAAAGCATGAACATGAAAAGACCATTCAGGGCTTGAGTGAAATTGAAGCCCAGATCGAAATGCAGACAGTCAAATCCATACCCTGAGTTCGATCGGGCCCAATCTGGAAGACGGTGTGTTATGAGTAGAGCGAGTGTGCTTTTGGTGGATGACGATGCGGGCATGCTGCAGCTGCTGGCCATGCGTCTGGGCGCTATGGACTATGCCACCCGCTGCGCGGGCAGCGGTGCTGAGGCGCTGATCCTGATCCAGCAGGAGCTTCCAGATGTGGTGATTACCGACCTGCGCATGGAGGAAATGAATGGTTTGGCCCTGTTCGAGCGCATTCATATCGACTGGCCGAGCCTGCCGGTGATCATCCTGACCGCACACGGTTCTATCCGCGAGGCGGTGGAGGCGACGCAAAAAGGCGTGTTCTCCTTCCTCACCAAACCCGTGGATAAGGAAGAATTGGTCACCACCCTCAATCAGGCGGTAAGCAACCAGCACGAAACCCCTCGCGATAAACAGTCCTGGGCGCAGAATTTCAACACCTGCAGCGCCAAGATGTACCAGCTACTTGAACAGGCCCATCTGCTGGCCGCGAGTGACGTGAACGTGTTAATCAGCGGCGAAAGCGGTACCGGTAAAGAGGTGCTTGCCCGCACCCTGCACCAGCAGAGCCGCCGTGCGGATAAGCCCTTTATCGCCATCAACTGCAGCGCGATTCCCAGTGAGATGCTCGAGTCCGAGCTGTTCGGGCATGTCAAAGGCTCTTTCACCGGCGCCAGTCGAGATCACGAAGGTTTATTCGTCGCTGCGGAAGGCGGCGTGGTGTTTCTCGACGAAGTGGGCGATATGCCCCTGCCGCTGCAGGCGAAATTGCTGCGTGTGCTGCAGGAAAAAGTGGTGCGCCCGGTGGGTGGCACCAAGGACCGCCCAATCAATGTGCGCATTCTCTCGGCCACCCACCGCAATCTGGTGGAAGCCATTCAGCACAACCAGTTCCGCGAGGACCTCTACTATCGCCTTAACGTTGTGAATCTC
>Ga0182793_1001291_pt1 | contig 15884 bp, 15 predicted proteins | sample Passage237A_FD_130498 | JGI IMG/M metagenome (GOLD analysis project Ga0182793, IMG submission 130498) | Cellulose adapted compost microbial communities from Newby Island Compost Facility, Milpitas, CA, USA - Passage2 37A (version 2) (version 2) ... | reverse complement strand
GTGGTGGTCTTGCCGTTGGTGGCGCTGATCAGGGTCGAGCCCCGCTCCAGCCGGGCGCCGAGCTTGTCGATCGCGTCCCGGTCCATCCGCAGCAGCAGCCGGCCGGGCAGAGTGGTGCCGCCGCCCCGGCCGGTGGCGCGGATCACCCGCCCCGCGGTGCGGGCCAGCGCGGCCTTGGCCCGGATCACGCCGTCTCCTCCGGCACGATCAGCTCGAGCTCGCCGGGCAGGATCCGCACCGTGGCGGGCAGCTCGGTCAGCGGGTCGCCGTCGGCGTACATGGTGAAGGGCCGGCTGGCGCTGATCTCGATCGAGCGGGTGCGGCGGACCGTGACCACCTCCTCGTCCTCGACGTGGGTGCCCTTGAACACTCGCGGCAGGTGGAGCAGGAAGCGCAGCCGGCCGACCTCGCCGATCGTGACCACGTCGAGCAGGCCGTCCGAGGGGTCGGCGCCCGGGGCGATGTTCATGCCGCCGCCGTAGAAGCCGTTGTTGGCGACTGCGACCGTGTAACCGGTGAAGCGGGAGCGGCGCTCGCCCTCGCGCAGCGTGAACCGGGCCGGCTTCCACCCGATCAGGGCCCGCAGCGCCGCCCAGGCGTAGACCGGGGTGCCCTTCAGGAACCGGGCCTCGTTGGCGATCCGGTTGGCGTCCGAGTCGAACCCGACCGAGGCGATCCCGAGGAAGCGCTGGCCGTTGGCCTCGCCCACGTCGATCGGGCGGGTGTGGCCGGCGATCAGGCACTCGACCGCGGCCACCGGGTCGGTCGGGATGCCGAGCCCGCGGGCCAGGTCGTTGCCGCGGCCGGCCGGGATCAGGCCCAGGGTGGCCCCGGTGCCGGCGATCGCCCCGCCGATCGCGCCGAGCAGCCCGTCCCCGCTGACCACGACCGGGATCTCGCGGGCGTCGATCGCCTCGAAGGCGAGGTCGATCCCGTGCTCCAGCGAGCGGGTCGGCTCGACCCGGAAGACCTGGCGGCGGGCGTCCAGCGCCCGCTCGATCCGCGGCAGGAGCTGACGGGCCCGGCCGCCGCCCGAGCTCGGGTTGACGATCAGGGTCCAGGCCCGCTCGGCGAAGCCTCCCATCGCGGCCGGGCTCACCGGGCGCTCACCCCCTTCTGGCCGACGAACCAGGTGCCCCGCCCGGCCCGGCCGGCCGCGGTGGCGATCACGCCCCGCCGGGAGAACCGGCGGCGCAGGGGGCCCTCCGGGGGGCTGAACGGGGTGTCCGGGCCGAGGCTGTGGGCGATCACGACCGAGCCGCCCGGCCGCAGCACCCGGCCGATCTCGGCGAAGAAGACCGGCATGTTGACCTGGGTGACCAGGTCGAAGCTCTCGTCGGCGAAGGGCAGGCGGGCGGCGTCGGCCTGCCGGAAGGCGACCCGGCCCTCCGGGTCGAGCCCCACCTTGGCCGCGGCCAGGGCGACCATCTCCGGGCTGAGGTCGACCCCGCGGACCGAGGCCCGCGGGAACTCGCGGGAGAGGAAGAGGGTGCCGGCCCCGGTGCCGCAGCCGAGGTCGAGGATCCGCTCCGGGGCGCGCCCGACCTCGAGCACCGCGGTGGCGAGCGCCTCCAGGTGCTCCGGGGAGCCGGCGCCGGTCCGGTCGTCCCAGCCCCGGGCGGCCCGGTCGAAGAACCGCATCACCGGCCGGCTCACCATCGGCCAGGCCCAGGGCAGGTGCGCGACCAGCGCGCAGATCGCCTTCCCGGCCAGGACGGTCCTGCGATCGGGGGTGGAGGGCGGCTCGGGCACGTAGGGATCATGCCAACTGCGTACGGCCGCCGCCGGCCCGGGCCGGGGCCGCACCGCCGGCTCCGGTCGGCGCATCGACTAGCCTTGCCGGCCATGAGCGAGCGCGCGAAGATTCTGACGATGGCCGTGTCCGGGCTGCTGCTGGTCGCGGTGGCGGTGGTGATCGTCGCCGCCCGCAGCGGGGACGACGACCTGCCGCCGGCCTCGAGCCCCGCCCAGGCGGAGACCAAGGACATCAAGCTGGACGAGCCCGACGAGGTGGTGAAGCCGGGCGAGCCCGCCTCGGTGACGATGGAGACCACCGAGGGCAGCTTCACGATCGAGCTCGACACCGAGCGGGCCCCGGTCACCGCCAACAACTTCGCCTACCTGACCGAGAAGCGCTTCTACGACGGCCTCGGCTTCCACCGGATCGTGCCCGGCTTCGTGATCCAGGGCGGCGACCCGCAGGGCAACGGCACCGGCGACCCCGGCTACAAGGTGACCGAGCGACCGCCCTCCGACCTCGAGTACGCCCCCGGCGTGGTGGCGATGGCCAAGGGCGGGGACGAGCAGCCCGGCACCTCCGGCAGCCAGTTCTTCGTGGTGACCGGCTCGGGCGGCTCCAGCCTGCCCCCGGAGTACGCGCTGGTCGGCGAGGTCACCGAGGGCATGGACGTGGTCAACGAGATCGGCGAGCTGGGCGGCAGCGACGAGCAGCCCACCCGGTCCGTGGTGATCAAGAAGGCCACCCTCCAGAAGGGCTGAGATGGCCGTCGCCCGGCCCGAGGCGGAGCCGTTCGAGCTGGCCGGGGGCTCCGGCCAGGCGCTCCGCGGCGAGACGATCGGCGCCGGCCGGGAGGTGGCGCTCTGCCACGGGCTCTCTGCCACCCGCCGGTACGTGCTCCACGGCTCGCTGGTGCTGCCCCGGCGGGGCTACCGCGTCGTCACCTACGACGCCCGCGGGCACGGCGAGTCCGACCCCGCCCCGGACGGCTACGGCTACGAGCGGCTGACCGCCGACCTGGGCCGCGTGGTCGAGCGGACGGTCGGCGGGGAGGGCCCGCTGGTCCTCGGCGGGCACTCGATGGGCTGCCACACCGCGGCCGCCTGGGCGCTCGCCAACCCGGGCCGGGTCGCGGCCCTGATCCTGATCGGCCCGGTCTACACCGGCGGCGAGGCCGACCCGGACATGGCCCGGTGGGACGCCCGCGCCGACGCCCTCGAGGAGGGCGGCCCGGAGGCCTTCGCCGAGGAGGTCGCGCGCGGGATGCCGGCCGGCGAGGGCCGGGACACCGTCTACCGGCTGGCCCGGGACCGGGCCCGGCTCCACCGCAACCCGCGGGCGGTCGCCCGGGCGCTGCGCGAGGTGCCGCGGTCCCGGCCCTTCGGCGACCTCGAGGACCTGGCCCGGCTGGCCGCGCCGACCCTGGTGGTCGGCTCCCGGGACGAGCTCGACCCGGGCCACCCGCTGGCCGCCGCCCGGGCCTGGGCGGGGACGATCCCGGGCGCCGAGCTCATGGTCGAGGACGAGGGCCGGCCGCCTCTCGCCTGGCAGGGCGGCACCCTCTCCCGCCTGGTCGACGAGTTCCTGGGGCGGCAGGGGCTCGGCGGCGAGGCGGACGGGCCCGGTCGGTAGCCTTCGAGCCGATGGCCGAGCAGCAGGAGAACGGGGCGGAGGGCGCGAGCGGCGCCGAGGGGGGCGCGGACCGCGAGCCGCCGCACCCCGGCATGGTCTGGATCCCGGGCGGGACCTACACGATGGGCAGCGAGCGCCACTACCCGGAGGAGCGGCCGGTCGGCCCGGTCGCCGTCGACGGGTTCTGGATGGACGAGACCGCCGTCACCAACCGGCAGTTCGCCGAGTTCGTCGCCGCCACCGGCTACGTGACCACCGCCGAGAAGGCGCCCGACCCGGCGATGTACCCGGGGGCCGACCCGAAGATGCTGGTGCCCGGCTCGATCACCTTCGCCAAGCCGCCCGGCCCGGTCGACCTGGCCAACCCGATGGCCTGGTGGGCCTGGACCCCGGGCGCCAGCTGGCGGCACCCCTGGGGGCCGCGCTCCGGGCTGGAGGGCAGGGAGGACCACCCGGTGGTCCAGGTCACCTACGAGGACGCCGACGCCTACGCCCGCTGGGCCGGCAAGCGGCTGCCGACCGAGGCCCAGTGGGAACGGGCCGGCCGCGGCGGGATCGAGGGGGCCGAGTTCGCCTGGGGCGACGAGATCGCGCCCGGCGGCGAGGAGCGGATGAACCGCTGGATCGGGGAGTTCCCCTGGAAGTTCCGGCCCCGGCCGGGCGGTCCCCGCAAGCCCGACACGGTCGCGGTGCGCAGCTTCCCGCCGAACCCCTTCGGCCTGTACGAGATCACCGGCAACGCCTGGGAGTGGACCTCGACCTGGTTCTCCGACGGCCATCCCGAGCCCGCCAGCCGCTGCTGCGCCCCGGTCAACCCGCGGGGCGGCGAGGTCGACGCCTCCCGCGACCCGGCCAGCGGCATCCCGCGCAAGGTGCTGCGGGGCGGATCCTTCCTCTGCGCCGAGAACTACTGCTCCCGGTACCGGCCCGCCTCGCGGATCCCGGAGAGCGTCGAGAGCTCCACCTGCCACATCTCCTTCCGTTGCATCGCCTGACGCGGGTACTGTTCGAGCCGTCAGCCCGAACCGGGCACCGTCCCAACCACGAGGAGTGAGCCATGCCTGAAACCAGCGGTTCCAAGCCGCCCGGAGGATCCGCCGTCTGGGCGAGCTGGGTGGCCTTCGCGGCCGTGATGATGATGCTGATCGGCGTGTTCAGCGTGATCGCCGGGCTGGCCGCGGTGACCGACGACGGCTTCATGACGCGGGCCACCGGGGACGGCGAGATCTTCCTGCTCAGCGTGCAGGCGGTCGGCGTGGTCTGGATCGTGGTCGGGATCGTCGTCGCCTGGGCCGGCTGGGCGCTGATCCAGGGCCGCGAGTGGGCCCGGTTCCTGACCATCTTCCTGGTCTGCATCCACTCCGTGACCGACCTGCTGACCGTCAACTCGCACCCCTTCCTCAGCCTGCTGTTCATCGTGGTCAACCTGGCCATCCTGTACGGCGTGACCGTGAAGTGGGAAGAGGCCAAGGTCGGCATGGGGGACTGACGCGCAGCTCCCGCGGATCGACATACCGCCCCGCCTGAGGCCGGCCTGGACGGTCGCCCGGGACGCCGTGCTGTCCTTCGACCGGGTGGCCGGCTCCCGGCTGGCCGCCCAGCTCGGCTTCTACCTGCTGATGACCTTCCCGGCGCTGCTGCTGATCGCGGTCTGGATCCTCAGCAACGTGTTCGACTCGGCCGAGGTGCGCTCCGACCTGATCCACGAGATCATCGGGGCGCTGCCCCTGGACGCGGTCGAGGGGCGCAAGGAGATCGAGGACCTGCTCGACGGCCTGACCAAGGGCGCCGGCAGCCTCGGGATCGTCACGGTCGCGCTGCTGGTCTACTCCGGCAGCGGCGCGATCGGGGCGGTCCGGCACGCGGTCGAGACCGCCCAGCCGGACGGGGCCGAGGGGCCCTCCTTCCCGCGCAGCAAGGCCTTCGACGTCGGGGTGACCGTGGTCACCCTGCCGGTGGTGCTGCTGATCGCCGGGCTGGCCCTCTCCCGGGACATCTCCTCGCTGGTCGAGAGCAGCCCGCTGCTCGAGGGGATCGCCCGGATCGCCGGCGGCGGCCCGGCCTTCCTGGTGGTCGGGGTGCTGCTCCTCACCTGGCTCTACTGGGTCCAGAACCCCGGTGAGCGGACCTGGTCGAGCGCCGCGGTCGGCGGGCTGGCCGCGACCGGGATCTGCTGGCTGATCTGGCTCGGGCTGGGGATCTGGTTCGGGATCACCGGCGGCAGCTCCGCGGTATACGGGGTGCTGGCCGGGTTCGTCGGCCTGATGCTCTTCCTGCCCCTCGCCTGCGTCGGGGTGGTGCTCGGCGCCCACCTCGCCGCCTCGTTCGCCGCCTACCGTCGCCGCCTCGGGTAGATTGGCGCCATGCCCTGCCTGGTCGCCCTGTTCGCGCTGATCTCGCCCCGCCTGGCGCTCTTCTTCATCCTGATCTTCTCCAACTGGGTGGGGCAGGCCTTCGAGAGCTGGGTGCCGCCGGTGCTGGGCTTCTTCCTGCTGCCCTGGACCACCCTGGCCTACATCGTGATGCACCGGGTCGAGCCCTTCGGGGTGGAGGGCTTCGACTGGTTCATCGTCGCCCTGGCCTTCTTCGTCGACCTGCTCAGCTACGCCAAGTCGACCCGGGCCCGCCGCTCCTGACCCGCGGCCGGCGGGCCCGGCTCAGTGGACGAAGACCTTGAGGGCGACGATCATCAGCCCGATCACCGCGTTGGTCGAAGCGACCGCGAGGGTGCGCGGCCAGCCGGCCCCCTGGCGGTGGCCCATGTACAGGCCGGCCGAGAACAGGATCAGCACCCCGATCCCGACCGCGACGAAGGTCGCCGCGTCGGTCGAGACCAGCCCCAGCGGGGCGAGCAGCATCGCCGCGGCCGGGATCAGCGAGCCCTGGACCATCGGCCAGTCGTGCCGCATCGCGCTCAGGATCGCCCGGCGGGGCTCGTCCCCCCGGATCAGCCCGGAGGCGACGAAGGTGGAGTAGGAGTGGGCCAGCCAGAAGACCACCGCGGTCGAGGCGGCCCAGGCGCCGATCATGATCGGCCCGATCGAGGGGTCCTTCGAGGCGGTCGAGATCACCGCCATGGAAAGGATCGTGCCGTAGATCGCCCCGGCGTAGTTGGTCTTGAACGGGCGCCGCTCCATCGAGCCGGCACTCTAATGCCAGGCCCGGCCGCGACCGGTCGCAAGTCGGTCGACTGACTTGTATAGTCCGGCCGGGATGGAGCGATCACGACGTCAGCAGAGCGACCGGACCGCCGCGACCCGGGCCGCCGTGCTCGAGGCCACGCTCGAGCTCCTGGTGGAGCGGGGCTATGCCGGGACCTCCACCCGGCTGGCCGCCGAGCGGGCCGGGGTCTCGCTGGGGGCGCTCCAGCACCACTTCCGGACCAAGGCCGAGCTGACCGTCGAGGCGATGCGGTTCGTGACCGAGCGGCTGGCCGGCGAGTTCATCGCCGCGATCCCGGTCGAGGGCAGCCAGCTCGACCGGTTCGCCGACGCGATCGACCGGCTGTACGTCGTCTTCCGGGGCCCGACCTTCGCCGCCGCGGTCGAGCTGCAGCTCGCCGCCCGCACCGACCAGACCCTGCGGGAGCCGATCCGGGCGCTGCACGCCGACGTCGAGCGGATCATCTTCGAGAGCGCCGCCGAGCTGATGCCGGAGATGCGGGACCAGCCCGAGTTCCCCGGCCTGCTGATGACCGCGGTCTCGTCCCTGCGCGGCCTGGCCCTGACCACGATGGACCCGGTCGGCGACCCGGCCGGGGAGTGGGCGGTGCTGCGCGGCTACCTGATCGAACGGGCCAGCGACCTGGCCGGGAGGGCCTCGGCGTGACCGGCCCGCTGCCGCCCGGCCCGCGCGGGCTCGACCAGAAACGGTTCCTGCTCGCCTCGGCCCGCGACTTCAAGCGGCCGATGGAGGACCTCGCGCTGCGCTACGGCGAGGTCGCCAGCACCTGGACCCGCGGCCACCACTTCGTGGTCGTCAGCGGCCACGAGGCCGCCCGGCACGTGCTGATCGCCAACCAGGACAACTACGCCAAGGGCGTCGAGTACGAGCTGCTGCGGGTCGTGCTGGGGGAGGGGCTGCTGACCAGCGAGGGGGAGACCTGGCGCCGCCAGCGCCGCCTGGTCCAGCCACTGTTCGCCAAGCGGCACATCAGCGCCTTCGTCGACCACATGACCGCCGCCACCGACGACGAGCTCGAGCGGGGCCACTTCCGCGGGATCGCCGAGGGCCAGGTCGTCGACGTCAGCCAGGCGATGATGGCGCTCACCCTGGACGTGGTCGGCCGGGCCCTGTTCGGCGCCGACCTCTCCGGCGACACCGCCCGCCGGGTCGGCCCGGCGATGGACGACGTGCTCAGCCTCGGCACCAGGATGACCCGCCGGCTGCCGACCTACCTGCTCTCCAGCCTGCCCCGCATGGACCTGGAGAAGGCGATCGCGCTCAACCCGGAGGGCCGCCGCTTCCAGCGCTCCCTGGCCGAGCTGCGGCGGGTGATCGACGAGCTGCTGGTCGAGCGCCGGGCGCAGCCCGAGTCCGGCGACGACCTGGTCGGGATGATGCTCGACGCGGTCGACGAGGAGACCGGCGAGGGCATGTCCCGCCAGCAGATCGGGGACGAGCTGATGACCTTCATGCTGGCCGGCCACGAGACCACCTCGAACGCGCTCGCCTGGATGTGGCGGCGGCTCTCGCTCAACCCGGCCGCCCGGGAGCGGCTGTTCGAGGAGGTCGACACCGTGCTCGGCGACCGGGTGCCGACGATGGAGGACGTCGACCGGCTGCCCTGGACCAAGGCCTGCGTCCAGGAGACCATGCGGATCGACTCCCCGGTCTGGACGGTGGGCCGCCGGGCCAAGGCCGACGACGAGATCGGGGGCTTCCACGTCCCGGCCGGGTCGAGCGTGATGGTCCTGATCAGCATGATCCACCGCGACCCCGAGATCTGGCCGAACCCGGAGGGCTTCGACCCGAGCCGCTTCCTGCCGGAGAACGCCCGGGGCCGGCCCCGCCACGCCTACCTGCCGTTCGGCGCCGGCCGCCGGGTCTGCGTCGGCTCCACCTTCGCCACGGTCGAGGCGACCCTGGTCGCGGCGATGATCGCCCGCCGGCTCGCCTTCGACCTGCCGCGGGGCCTCGAGGTCGAGGCCGAGGCGTCGATCACGCTGCGGCCCCGGCGCGGGCTGCCGATGCGCGTCTTCCGCCGGCGCCGGCCGGCCGCGGGGGAATCCGCCCCCGAGGCCGATCGGACCGGATATATTTCGATCGTCGGGTGAGTCGGCCCCCTCGGGCCCTCCTTTCCCGCCGGCGCCCCCGGGAGGGAAGGAGCCAGATGTTCCGACGTGCGTACACGACAGGGGAGGCTTCCAGTTGAGCGCTCCGATGCGGATCCTGATCATCGAGGACTCGATCGAGGACGCCGATCTCGAGGTGCGGGCGCTGCGCATGTCCGGCCTGGAGTTCGAGTGGCGGCGGGTGGCCTCCTTCACCGAGCTCGAGGACGCGCTCGCCGGGGGCGAGTGGGACGCGGTGATCTCCGACGTCAGGCTGCCCGGGCTCAGCGTCGGCGTGGCCCTGCCCCTGATCCGCAGCTACGACCCGGAGCTGCCGGTGGTGATCGTGTCCGGCACGATCGGCGAGGCCAGCGCGGTCGCGGCGATGAAGGCCGGCGTCCAGGACTACGTGCTGAAGGGGGACGGCCTGGCCCGGCTGGCGCCCGCCCTGGAGCGGGAGGTGGAGGACGCCGGGCACCGCCGGCGGCTGAGCCGGGAGCGGCGGCTGCGGCGCAGCAGCGAGCGGGAGCTGCGGCGGCTGGCGGCGATCGTCGAGTCCTCGGCCGAGGCGATCTTCTCGCTCTCGATCGACGGCATGGTCGAGAGCTGGAACCGGGGCGCGGAGAAGGTGTTCGGCCACCCCGAGGCCGGGATCATCGGGGCCCCGGCCCAGGTGCTGGTGCCGGGCGACCGGCTGGCCGAGTTCGGCGAGTGGCTGGCCCACATCGCGGAGGGCCAGTCGGTGGAGCACCAGGAGAGCCAGTGGCAGCGTCGGGACGGCTCGCTGATCCACGTCTCGGTGACCATGTCGCCGATCTTCGGCGAGGACGAGAGCCAGGTGGTCGGTGCCTCGGTGGTCGCCCGGGACATCACCTACCGGCTGGAGACCGAGTCGAAGCTGCGCTTCCTGGCCGACCACGACGTGCTGACCAACCTGTTCAACCGGCGCCGGTTCGAGCGGGAGCTGGAGCGGGAGGTCAAGCTGATCCACCGGTTCGGCGGGGAGGGCGCCGTGCTGGTGCTCGACATCGACAACTTCAAGGCGATCAACGACAGCCTCGGCCATCGGGCCGGGGACGAGGTGATCTCCCGGGTCGCCCAGATCGTGCGGGACAGCCTGCGCGAGGTCGACATCGTGGCCCGCCTCGGCGGGGACGAGTTCGCGGTCTATATCCCGGACGGCAGCGCGGTCGAGGTCGCCTCGCGGCTGGTCGGCGCGGTCAACGGCACGGTCATGGTCTTCGGCGACCGCTCGGTCCGGGCCTCGGTCAGCGTCGGGGTGGCGCCGGTCGACGGGCGCCAGGTCACCGACGAGGAGCTGATGATCCGGGCCGACCTGGCCATGTACGAGGCCAAGGAGAGCGGCCGGGACAAGTTCGCCGTCTACCGGGCCGAGTCCGGCAACGCCGAGCGGGCGACCGAGGGCCTGCGGCTCAGCGAGCGGATCCGGACCGCCCTCAAGGAGGACCGGCTGCGGGTCTTCGCCCAGCCGATCCTCGACCGGCGGCTCAACCGGGTCAGCCAGTACGAGCTGCTGATCCGGATGGACGGGGCCGACGGCGGGATCGTGCAGCCGGAGGACTTCCTGCCGACCGCCGACCGCTTCGGCCTGGCCGCCGAGATCGACCGCTGGATGATCGGGCGGGCGATCGCGATCCTCTCCGACCGCAGCCTGCTCGGCCCGGAGGGCAGCGTGCAGGTCAACCTCTCGGCCCGCTCGATGGTCGACCCGGGGCTGTGCGACCTGATCGAGGAGGCGCTCGACCGGGAGGGGGTGGACCCCTGGCGGCTCGTCCTGGAGGTGACGGAGACCAACGTGATCGACAACATGGAGCAGGCCCGCCGGTTCGCCACCCGGCTCGCCTCCTTCGGCTGCCGGTTCGCGCTCGACGACTTCGGGGCGGGCTTCGGCTCCTTCTACTACCTGAAGCACCTGCCCTTCGAGTACCTCAAGATCGACGGCGCCTTCGTGCGGCAGCTACCGGCCAACCGGACCGACCAGCACATGGTCGAGGCGATCATCAACCTGGCCCACCGGCTCGGCAAGCGGACCATCGCCGAGTGCGTCGAGGACAACGAGACGATCGACCTGCTCTGCAGCTTCGGGATCGACTACATCCAGGGCTACCACGTCGGCCGGCCGCACCCCGCGGAGGAGATCACCCCCCTGCCGCGGGGCCGGTTCGGCGAGACCGGGTAGCCGCCCGGCGCGGGCCGGCGGTCAGTCGGCCGCCGGCTGCTCGGCCAGCTCCGGCACGAGCGGCGGCTCCTTCGGGTCCTTGTTGGCGACCAGGTGCCCCTCGAGCGAGACGTTCGGCAGGATCCGGTCGAGCCAGCCGGGCAGCCACCAGGCCCTGTCGCCCAGCAGGGTGACCACCGCCGGGGCGATCACCAGCCGCACGAACAGCACGTCGATCAGGATGGCCAGGCCGAGCCCGAGGCCCATCATCTTCGCGACCACGTCGGGCTGGCTGACGAAGGCGAGGAAGACCGAGGCCATGATCAGGCCGGCGAAGAGGACGACCTTGCCGATCCGGGACATGCCGTGGATCACGCTCTCGCGCGGGCCGTCGCCCTCGTTGTAGGCCTCGTGTACCCGGGACAGCAGGAAGACGTTGTAGTCCATGCTGAGCCCGAACAGGATGGCGAAGATCATCACCGGGATGAAGGAGACGATCGGCACCCCGGAGTCGGCCCCGATCAGGCTGGCCCCGATCCCCTCCTGGAAGACCGCGACCACCACGCCGTAGGCGGCGCCCACCGAGAGCAGGTTGAAGACGGCCGAGACCAGCGGGATCCAGATCGAGCGGAAGGCGGCCATCAGCAGCAGCACCGAGAGCAGGATCACGGTCGCGATGAAGAGCGGGAGCCGCTCCGCCACCTTGTCCGAGAAGTCCTCGAAGGAGGCCGTGTTGCCGCCGACGTAGACCTCCAGCGGGGTGCCGGAGGTTGCCTCCGGCAGCACCCGGTCGCGGAGCCGCTTCAGGAGGTCGGAGGTGGCGGCGTCCTGCGGCGAGGTGGTCGGGATCAGCACGATCGTGGCCAGCTCCCCGTCCTCGCTCGGCATGGCCGGGATCACGGTCTGGACGCCCTCGGTGTCGCGCAGGGCGGCCTCGAGCCGGTCGAGCTGCCCCTTGGTGCCGGAGTCGCCGGCCGGGGTCTTGACCGCCAGCAGGAACGGCCCGTTGGAGCCGGGGCCGAAGCCCTCGCTCAGGTGGTCGTAGGCGACCCGCTGGGTGCGGGACTCGGGCTGGTTGCCGTCGTCGGGCTGCCCCAGCCGCATGTTGGTCACCGGGTAGGCGAAGATCAGCAGCACGATCACGCCGGCCGCGATCGAGAGCCAGGGCCGGGCGGTCAGCTTCTCCGCCCAGCCGCCGAAGGCGGCCGAGGGCTGGACGTGCTCGGCCTTCTTCGGCTTGAGCCGCTTGGCCAGCGCCCCGATCATGATCGGCAGGAAGGTCAGCGCGGAGATCACGACCGCGCCGACGCCGATCGCGGCGCCGATGCCCATCTTGCCGATCAGCGGGATGCCGATCACCAGCAGGCCGGCGATCGCGACCATCACGATCAGGCCGGCCGCGACCACGGCGGAGCCGGCGGTGGCGGCCGCCTTGGCCGCCGCGTCCCGCACCGTGTCGCCGGAGGCGGACTGCTCCCGGAACCGCCCGATGATCAGCAGCGCGTAGTCGATCCCGGCGCCCAGCCCGAGCATGACCGCGATCGTGGCGGCGAACTGGGGCAGGCCGAGCGGCCCGGAGAGGATGGTCAGCAGGATCTGGCCGGCCATCACGCCGATCAGCGCGCCGACCAGGGTGGCGGCCATCGCCGCGCCGGAGCGGAAGAGCAGGGTGAGCAGGATGATCGCGATAGCGATGCCGATCAGCTCGCCGACCGGCGCCTCCTGCTCCGAGCCGACGTCGACCACGACGCCCCGCATCGAGACCTCGATCCCGTCGGTGGCGGCCACGTTGGCGGCGGTCTCGAACTGCTCCGCCGTCTCCTTGTCGACGTCGCCGAACTCCATGTCCCAGCGCACGTCGGAGGAGGCGACCCGGCCGTCCGGCGAGATCGTCGGGCCCCGCGGGTCGAAGGGGTTGCCGACCGACATCACGTCGGGCTGCGCCTTGATCTCCTCGATCGCCTTCTCGATCGCCGCCTGGCGCGGCGGGTCGGTCAGCTTGCCCTCGGTCGCGTAGAAGACCACGGTCGAGTCGACCCCGGCCATCAAGGGCATGTGCTCCGAGAACAGGTCGTAGGCCCGCTGCGACTCGGTGCCCGGGATGTCGAAGTCGTCGGGCGGCGGGGAGGCCGCGGTGCCGGCGAGCACGCCGAGCACGATGATCGAGAGGATCGCGAAGAAGAGGGAGCGCTTCCAGTGATGGGAGATGGCGCGGGCGAGCGTTGCGAGACGATCAGACATGGGACTCCGTGGGGATCGGGCGAGGGGAAGGGGTGCGACACGCTACCAATCGCCGGGGTCGACACCGATTCGGTTATCCACACCATCGTCCGCCCGGGCAGAGAAAGACCTCCCCGGCGGTGCCGGGGAGGTCTTTCGGGGAGGGATCCGGGCCGGTGTTGGGGGGTCGGCCCGGTGTGTGTCGGGGAGGGAGGTCTTGGTCCCGGTAACTCAGTACTTCCCGGGATGGCGAGCCGTAAACCGGCCCGAGGTGGAACGCAGGCTCTTGCTCCACCCGGGACCGTTGCCCGGGGTCATCGAGGTGTCGAAGCGCAGGCCGGCGACGACCAGGTAGGCGTGGCTCGGGTTGGAGTAGACGGTGATCCACTTGCCCTTGCCGCGCCGCTTCCACCGCATGAAGCCGGTCGAGGCCAGCGGGCTGGAGAGGAACCGGCCGCCGCGCAGGGCGTAGCTGACCGCGCCCGAGCAGTCGTAGCCGCGGGCCTTGAAGCTGGCGTGGCCGCCGCCCCAGACGTAGGGCTTGTTGCGGATCTTGTTGGCCCAGGCGATCACCTTCTTGACCCGCGCGGGCGCGTTGGTCGGGGCGATCGCGCGGCCCTTGACCAGCCGGGCCTTCTTGATCGGCTTGCAGTCGTTGCCGGAGACGCTGAGCCCGCCGCTGGAGGAGGCGGCGCAGGAGGCCGAGGCGTCCGACGGCGAGAGCAGCGCGACCAGGCCGAAGGCGAGGCAGGCCGCCCCCAGGGCCATTCGGAGGGTCATGCGTGGGCGTGCTTGATGGGGAATGTGAGTGACGATGGTCCGATCTCCTTCTTCGGGCCTACGGGGTTAGCTGACGGGCTGGCGCTTGAGGAGTCGCGCTCCCGCCGGATGACCGGCGGATTCGCCCCGAACTACCTGGTTCCCCCGTTCTCCGGTCCCTGAGGGTGCCGGAGATTCGGCGTATCGGTTGTTTGCGGAAACGAACTGTAAGGGATTCCCTAACAGTTTGCTTACAAACCCGACCGGCGGCTCAGAGTAGCGGTCACTCGATCAAACGTTTTTCCATCCGCCGGACCGCCACTCGCCACAGGACGAGGCCGAAGGCGAGCAGCCCGGCGAACCGGAGCGGATCGGTCGCCTCCAGGCCGAAGGAAGCGTGCCGGACCAGCTCGACCAGCTGGTAGAGCGGGTTGAGCTGGGCGGCGACCTGGAAGCCCTGGGGGAGCTGGTCGATCGGGAAGAAGGTGCCGGCGACCAGGAAGAGCGGCGTCACGACCAGGGTGGTCACGTAGTTGAACTGGTCGATCTTCGAGACCGAGGCGGCCATCGTGATGCCGAAGGCGGCGAAGCCGAGCGCGGTCACGAAGCCGTAGAGCGGCACCAGCAGCATGCTCGCCCGCGGGTCGAGCCCGAAGAACAGGGTCACGATCAGCGGGAAGCAGCCGAACAGGCCGGCTCGCAGGCCGATCCAGAGCATCTCGGCGGTGACCAGCTCCTCGACGTCGACCGGGGCGGCCAGGATCGCGTCGTAGGTGCGTTGGAAGCGGTGCTTGACGAAGGTGCCGAACATCGCCGGCAGGGCGGAGGAGAAGACGACCGCGGTGGCGACGATCCCGGTGCCGACGAACTCGACGTACGGCATCGTGCCGACCCGGTCGACGATGGTCGCGCCCAGGCCCAGCCCGAAGGCGAGCAGGTAGACCGCCGGCTCGATCGTGCTGGTGAAGACGGTCGACTTCCAGAAGGTGCGGAAGTTGGCCAGCTCCCGGCCCATCACGGCGAGGATCGCGACCGGGTCGAGCCGGCGGATCCGGAGCTCGGGGCGGTCCTCGGGGCTCACTCGACCTCCTCGCCGGTGAGCAGCACGAAGACGTCCTCGAGCGAGCCGGCCCGCTCGACCGCGTCCTCCGGGATCAGCCCCGCCGGAGCCCGCTCGGACCCGACCACGGCGATCGCCGGGCCGGCGGGGCGGACGGCCAGCCCAGCCCGCTCGGCCTCGCGCCGCAGCTCCCGCAGCCGCTCCGGCGGCCCGTAGACCTCGGCGGTGCGGGCGCCGGCGTGCTGCTCGATCAGCCGGGCCGGGTGGGCCCGGGCGATGATCCGCCCGGCCGCCATGACCGCGACCTCGTCGGCCAGCCGCTCCGCCTCCTCGATGTAGTGGGTCGACATGAGGATGGTGGTGCCCTCGGCCCGCAGGCCGTCGATCAGCCGCCACAGCTCGGTCCGGATCTGCGGGTCGAGCCCGACCGTGGGCTCGTCCAGCAGCAGCAGGCGGGGCCGGTGGATCAGGCCGCGGGCCAGCAGCAGCCGGCGGCGCATCCCGCCGGAGAGCTTGTCGACGGCGTCGTCGCGCCGCTCGGTCAGCCGGGCGATCCCGAGGGCGCGCTCGACCGCCGCCTCGACGTCCGGCACCCGGTAGAGCCGGGCGAACACGGCCAGGTTCTCGGCCACGGTCACGTCGATGTCGAGGTTGTCGAGCTGGGGCACCACGCCCATCAGGGCCCGGGCCGCCTTCGACTCGCCGGGCAGCTCGTGGCCCAGGACCCGGATCCGGCCCCGGTCGGCGATCGCCTGCCCGGTCAGCATCCGCATCGTGGTCGACTTGCCGGCGCCGTTCGGCCCGAGCAGCCCGAGGCAGATGCCGGGCGGCACGACCAGGTCGAGCCCGTCCACCGCCCGGATCGAGCCGAAGGTCTTGACGACGCCGTCCAGCTCGATCGGGGCGGGGGGCGGGGGGGGGGGGGGGGGCGGGGGGGGGGGGGGGGGGGGGGGGGGGGGGGGGGGGGGGGGGGGGGGGGGGGGGGGGCGGGGGGGGCGCGGCCGGGGGGGGCGGCAAAGCCGC